>CEUJ01084615.1_pt1 | contig 34631 bp, 46 predicted proteins | sample 361531 | NCBI WGS metagenome assembly CEUJ01 (sample SAMEA2622842, study PRJEB7988) | marine metagenome | biome: marine biome (ENVO:00000447); feature: marine epipelagic mixed layer (ENVO:xxxxxxxxx); material: "saline water (ENVO:00002010), including plankton (ENVO:xxxxxxxx)" | depth 140 m | reverse complement strand
CCCCCATTGATAAAATAAAACTAAAAAAGTTTGAATAAAGAGTATTAGTCATTCGTATAATAAGAGAGACAGGGAGGAACAATGATTTTTATCTTTCAGTAGTTAGGGCTAAGTGGTTTGCAATCCGACACCCATCAGCCCGAAAAAAGCGGTATAGACAGGAATAAACAACAAATATATTTGATTTTTTCACGCGAGGTTCCAATGGGATTTATCATTGACTTTACTTGCATAGAGCAAGCGACACAAGTTGCTCATACACTTGCTAACAAAGAAGGCAGCATCTGGTTTATTGTACGAGACAATAACAGATCGCCCGATGATGAAAATGGTAACCTCGCTGTGATGAATCAACAAACTCTCAAGGATCTGTCTGGTAGTGAATGGGACTGGACGATCTTACTAAGCGTGGAGGGGTAATGCTTCGCTTTCTTTTTCTTTTCGCGGTGGCTTGGTTCACTATTTCACTATTCCCACATTGGCTATTGGCTATTGGTGTAGCACTTGGGGCTAAATCTTTACTTGGAGTTTAGAACATATATATGATTTCACTCACGGGTGGGTGTTGACAAGTAAAGTATAAGATTTCATTGTGCCTCATACACGAGGGACTATTTGATTTCACGTATACGCGGGTATCAAGCCTATGCTAAGTAGATTATTCGGACATATTCTGTCCGTTTTGGGGTGAATAAAACTTTTTTACCGAAACAATGAATAAAACATATGTTTCGTTCGTATAATAGGTGTAACAGATCGAAACAAGGAGTTACGAAATGCTTAGAGTAGGCGACATTGTAAGAACCGTCCGCGAAATCCGCACCAACCCTGTCGTAGCAGAGCGCAGAGGATGGGAGCCAGTACCAGCCGACAGCCTTGGGGTTGTGATTGCAGTAAAGCAAACCGATCTCAACGCCTGTTACCGAGCCGATGGCAAGGGTGACGTTTATGTTGATGTGCATATCTTCGATGATGGTACGGGTGAGCCTTGGAAAGCGGGCAACTACCATTCGGGGAGTTTTTCAAAAATAATCTGAATAAAGTTTATTTCTCAATCGTCTAATACTTGTAACCACTAAACAGGGAGCCAAAAATGGCTATCAACCACGAAGAATACTCCAATACCACCAAAAACCTCTCAGACGCAGAACTTTGCGCGGTTGCCGAAACGATCGCCGCCACTGCGGTTGAGGATCTGACACGCTGGCATCCACACGGTACGAGCGTTAGCGCACGGACGGAGTTGATCACGGGCGCACTGGATGAAATGGCTTTGGCTATTGGTTCTCGCGGTGAATGGCACTTGACAGAGGAAATGTGGATCGCATCGCCTGAGTTGCATAATGCTTTTCAGACGGTATGGGCAAAACTCGAAGAACTCAATGCAGTGAACTAAACCGGACATATTCTGTCCGCATTTATTTTACTTTTTTTATCCTTTTATTGAATAAAGTTAGTCGCTCATTCGTCTAATATATGTAACCGCTAAACAGGGAAGCCAAATGTTTGTTCTCGCTACCATAATGCAAACCGGACAGTTTTTGTCCGCGGACATTTTCTGTCCTTTTCTTTTCCTCCTATGCGGTTATATTATTAGTATGGTTAGAAACACTAATCAAGATTTTTCAAACACTCAATCCAAGGATCAAAATATGACTTTGAACACTCAAGAAATCACAAACGAAATCTATGCTTCACTTCCGATGGTTACTCGGTTTTTCCTCGGTAAAACCCGCAATATGCCCGCTGCCGAAGATGCCGCAATGAACGGTATTGTCAAGGCTATTGAAAACATTGACAAGTACAATGGCAAAAGCAAGGTTTCAACTTGGGTTATCACCGTGGCATATCGTCTGTGGCTCGACGGTATCAAGTCTCACAGCAACTCAAAAACTGTATATACCGGAGATGCCGTATTCCTCGAAAACGTAGGTGGAACCTACGAAGATGACATGTCACTCGATAATGAAGTTTCAATGTGGGATATGGTTACTTCAATCCTCAGTGAAAAGCAAGCGGCTGTCGTCCTTGCTCACTATCGCGACGGCTTGAAATACCGCGAGGTAGCCGAAGCCCTCAACATTCCGATCGGTTCTGTTATGTCACGATTGAACGGAGCCAAAAAGAAGTTGGCTAAAAGCGGTGACTTCGCAGGTGCTTTTGGTGAGGTGTAAGGCGGACATTATTTGTCCGGACATATTTAGTCCGCGAAACATTAAATGTTACGGTGTAGGGGGGTAAAATCAAATAGCGTAAAAGGCAAGTAAAATCAAATAGTTACGGGGGTACCCCCCTCCCCCCCCTATCCGGATGCCTACGCGTAACAGGGTGTTACGGCACGAGGAAGCCTGTTTTCAACACGTATGTCATTTTTCCAGATTTCAAAATTTTTTTGTAAGATTTTATGAGATTTGAGAACAAAGATATACGTGTTTCTATTTATAGAGTAACACATGTGAGGATTAAAACATGAAGATTAAACAATCAGAGCTTAAAGCAGTTATTGAAGAAGTAGTAAAAGAAGTATTAGAAGAGACAAAAGAAAGCGAAGAGGCTTCAGATACGGATGAAAGTGAGCAGGTTAACGAATCATTAAATCCAGAAATGGAAAGAATAAGAAATGCTTTAGCAGAGGCAGAAGACTTGCTTTATGAGCATGGTTCAGATCCAGAGCTTTCAGATGCTTACATAGCATTATTCAGAGCGTTGCAGCATGCTGGTGTTAACCTCAATTATGTTTTAATGTCTGTATAATGGAGTTAATAGCGCAGCACATATGCAAAGGGCAGAACATAGGTGTCCATGGTAATCTATTTGGTGGCGTTATGCTTGGGTGGCTAGATGAGGCAGGAGCCGCTTTTGCTGCTCAATGCTGTGATACTCCTAGAATGGTTACTGTCCGTATGGGGGAAACCCTCTTCAGGAAGCCCGTGCGTCCCGGGCATCTTATAAAAATATATGGTGAGGTTACTAGGTGCGGTACTACCTCTATTACTGTATGCCTTGAAGCACGTCGCCATTCTGTCTATAACGGTACGCAAGTTGTCGCTTGTTCTTCTGAATTGGTATTTGTACGCGTCGATGGTGACGGAGAGGCTATACCTTTATCAGATAAAGTGAAAGCGAAGTACGCGAATTTGCAAAAGAACGAGCCAAAAAGTTAAAAAGTTAAATTTGCCCGGGCTAAAAACAGCAATGTTAGAGTTTATTCTCTTTTATTGCTTTTATACTACATATATTATATAATAAATATTATTATACAATAAGCCGTGCGTGCATGAGGCTACATGAATGAAAATTTTCTCAATAAAGTAATATATTTTGAACAAGGTACTGGTTGTATTCCTCCCGATTCTCTTTGTTATTGTTATGCTATAGAGGGGGATTACTTGTTAGTCAATTTTAGACATGCTGTTTTGAATCGCTATGATCTAAAAATACATATTGATGTTGCCGATAAACATGGTAGAATTATGTAAGTGGAAAAATAGGGCGAAAAAATCCGGCGCTTTTAATGAATAAAACTGATATTCGTTCGTATTTAATTATGTGCGAGGTTTTATGAGCAAGAAAAATAAAAAGATATTCGAGATCGATGTAAAAGAAATCGATGAAATGCAAGACGCTATATTTGAATACTTCCTAATCATATCTGAATTGATGGGGAAGACTGATATAGAAATAGAAAAAATTACGCTAAACTGCGATTCGACAAAAATCACCGTCGAGGGTTATGAGATTTCCCCACTGGAATCCGAAGAGAGTACGGAAGACGACTTTGAATGGATTTAGAGCCGCGTAAATACTCATGTGAAGAGCATATAGAAATGAGGAAAAAATTAGTCGGTTCGCTGGTGCGAATGAGTTGGGGTGGCGGCTGTGGACTGGTTTTGAATTCTAGATTGTGGACTGGAGAGATACATTTAAGAATTGCGTGGCTGCAAAGTCCATTTATAAATTTTCAAGAAGAAAGAAGTATCGGATGGCACCAGCATCAGGCGGTATCGATTATTTCACAAGTTACGGTACCAATACCTATTTAATATATGCCATTCAATGACTTACCTAAAGTTGGAGACTTAATCACATTTTCAGATAGATGGGATATCACCAAAGAAGCTAGCGAAGAAAGACAGCCAGTTGGCTTAGTGATTAAAATTATCTCGTATAACCAACTATTGGAAAATGATACTTTAGGTGAAGTATATGGTACACTAGCCTATCCAATAACAATTGATGTTCATGTTTCTGATCTGTCTAGAGTGTTTATTGTTATGTGGGCTACAACAAACAATACAGTAAAATCTTCATACACATGGATAAACGAAGAATGGTTTTACAATGAAAGTTTCATTATAATATCCAAAGCCTAGTTAAAAATAGGGGGATATAATGTTTTGCATTGGACGAGATGGTTACCAAATGTAGGAGATTTAATTGTATTACAATACCACAAAGGAAGGAGAGTTGGTATATTCATTCGAAAAGAATTGAAAAAAATTAACAAGTTCCATTCTCAAATTGGTATAGTATGGCACATCAAGTGGATACCGGTTGAAAATGACAAAATGCCATCTGTGACATTATCAGAACTATCAATTATGCACTATTTAAAATCAGGAAAAGCACAAATATTTAAAATTAGGAGAGAAGATGAAATATAAATATATCCTAAAAGAAGGAGACACATCTGAAGCATCAAAAGGATTCTTTATTAAAGATGGTAGGCTTCTTTTAGTTAAGCCCACAGGTGATGGTGACAGATATGATATACCCGGTGGCAAAATAAAATTTGGAGAATCTAGAGAGCAAGGACTTTACAGAGAGTGTTTAGAGGAAGTAAATCTAAAAATAAAAAAGGCAAAATTTATTGGCAAAGATGATGAAAGAGATAAAAATTACTTTATTGTGACAGAATGGGATGGAGAGATTTTTTTGCAAGCTGAAGAGTTGGAAAAGTATAGGTGGGTAACGCTAGAAACAGTAGATCATTATTATCTAACTAAGACTGCGTATAAAGGTTTTACCGACTATTTATTAAGGGAACTCTATGGGAGGGTATAGCATGACTGGAGAAGGCTCTAGCTGGGAAGCTTATTCAAAAATGGTACTTAAGCAACTAGAAGATTTATCTACTAGTATGAATGGCTTGAGGCAAGAAATACAAGAATTGAAATCTGAAATCGCTGAAATTAGGGGGCAACAATCCAATGTTCAAGATCTAAAAGATTGGAAAAATAAGATGGATGAAGTGTGTTCACCTTCACAATTAAAAAACTTAAGAGAAGAGGTTGAGGAATTAAAGCTATTCAAAGCAAAAGCTATTACTGTGTTCGCAGTCGTGCAATTTGCTATGGGTGTAATCCTATTTGCAAAAGATCTTTTGTAAAATTTTATTATTGTGAATTTCTAAAATCCCACCATTGGTGGGATTTTTTTATTAATACCCCATAGTTACTTTTAGAGTTATACTATTGGGGGTTTTATGTATGATGATGATTTTAATGGCGCTTCTAGCATGCGTCTCAGATCAAATGTTAGTTCATGAGGTAGAAAAAGAAGTAGAATTAATTGTTGAGGTTCCGGGGGATTGCGAAGTAGTTGAAGAGATAGTAGTTGAAGACACTGCTTTTGACTTTTCAGATATTTGGGTTGATTCATTTAGACAAGTGGCTGCTCTTGACGGAGTTGATATTTTTTGGGTAATCGATCCTTCTGGCTCTATGAACGACGATCAACCACAAATTATGGCAGGTATTGCTCACATGATGGCAAACCTACCAGAGATTGGGTGGAGGTTGATGATCATTCCTTCTGATTACCGTCAGGTTGGCGATTTGGAGACTTTTCCAATCGTGCCGGGGGATACCATAGCTGATGTAGAAAACATGTACAATAGCCATGTTAGTGGCGCCTTTGAGGCTGGCTTTGATGCAAGCTATGAATACATTGTATTAAACCCATATGCATCGACTTGGTTGCGTCATGACGCGTCAATACTTTTTGTTTTTGTTTCTGACGAAGAAGAGCAATCTAATCATCACTTCTCAAGCCACTATGATTTCATTACATGGGCTAGTGGATATAGGCAAAATGTTTTTGTTGCTAGTATTGTAAACTTAGACACTCCGGATTCGATGTGTACCCCACCAGCTTACGGGCCGAATATTGGATTTAATTACATGGATGTTACAGACTACTTTTCTGGCAATGTTGTAGATATATGTGCCGAAGATTGGAGTGCAGGAGTTGGACAAGCATCAACACAGATTACTCCTTATGAGTATATTGATTTAACCCACACGCCATTGGATCCTGCATGGATATATGTGTACATAAATGGGGTGTCAAATGCCGACTGGTACTACGAACCAGCAGAGAATAGAATATATTTTAATGTAATTCCTGAAGCAAATGCATTAGTTGAAGTAGCATATAACTATTAATTTACTATTTATTGTATGACTTTAATAGCTTTTTTACTTTCTTCGTTTGCTCTTGCTCAAGACGTGCCAGAAAAAACTGATGAAACAAATACAATAGTGAAGATTTATAAGGACTATGAAGTTTATGTGGCGCCCGTAAGGTACCATATAAACCATGAAGCCCATCAAGCTAATATACCCTACCACATGATTCACAACTTTGCCAGTATGCACTCTCGCAATGCTAAAGTAAATGTACGATATAGGACATGGGAGTCAGTTGAGTTGCATGGTGGTATGAGAGTGTATAATAAAGACACTATCAAGTATGTCTGGGATAATTGTAAATACAATTTAGATCATAGGAAGTGTGCTGCAAAAAATAATCATTTTTTCCTAGAAACACATGTCACTGTAAATGAAAAAGAAATAAATATTTCTATGACTTTATTCGATGCCAACATGCAAATACTAGGTAGTAGTAGCATAAGTGACAAAGCGATCACTAGATGGATCAGACAGCAAGAAATTACTGTCATTCAAGAGCAAAGTATGGCAGGCAGTAGAACAATAGTACACAAACCAAAAGAAGAATTACCGTTGGAATGGACAATACCTCCAAAGCTATTATCTGATGCGGTACGACAAGCTAGTTTAAGGCTTTGGACAGGAGTGAGATTAGACTAATGACTATAAGAGTAAAATTAAAAAAAATCAAAAAAACATTCAACAAATTAGTATGCCCACGCGCAACTAAAGACTTAGCTTTGAATACTAAGAACAGAGATGCGACAATTAAGAAATACAATTACGGCCCGTTGAATGTAGATGAGCCGGCTGACTATTGGCAAAAGATTGCAGACTACTGGAAGACAACTGAAGAAGCTGCAAGAAAATCACTATGTGGAAACTGTGTGGCTTTTGATATATCACCCAGAATCAAAGATTGTTTACCCGGCGACACATTTGATGATGATGGCGAACTTGGATATTGCTGGATGCATCATTTTAAATGCCACTCTGCAAGAGCTTGTCACACATGGGCAAAGGGTGGGCCGATAGCAAAAGATTCTGAATCTGCCGAATGGCAACAAAAAAACAATACTAATGAAGGAGCACACTCTCATGAGCATTAGAGTAATTTTAGAAAAGAAAAAGCGCGCCGATGTGGTGCCGTCATACGATCATGTCGTCAGTGTGGCAAAGGAAAAGAATATAAGTGAAAAAGAAGCTTTAATAAGTTTAACTACTAAGCTTGATCCAGAAGAGGCTGAAGGGTGGCTGAAGCGTCAGAAAGAAAAAATCGCTAAAGGGGAAAAGCCCTTGGAAGAAAAGAAAAATAAACATCGCCCAAAGCCGGGGCGTAGTAAGAAATATTTTGGAAGTTCTTTCTATGACTTTGGGTTACTTCACGGTGACGAAGGTGGTGGCTCTGCTGGAGATGCCGGTGGCGATGGCGGCGGGGGCGATGGAAACCGTAAAGATGAAAATGATGAAAAGCTAGAAGAAGAACAACTGGATGAAAAAAGAAAGAAGCGTAGAAAGAAGAAAAAGAAGAAGAAGAAAAAGAAGAAGGGCAAGAAGGATGCATGTTATCATAAGGTACGTGCAAGATATGATGTATGGCCGTCTGCATATGCTTCTGGTGCTCTTGTAAAATGTCGTAAGGTTGGTGCCTCAAATTGGGGTAACAAGTCAAAGAAAACAAACGAAGATATCGAAAAAGAATTAGAATTAGATTTAGAGTTCTTGCAAGAGGTTGACGAACTACTTACTCTTGACGAAAAAAAGAAAAAGAAACGTAAAAAAAAACGTAAAAAGTCAAAATTAACTTCTAAACCTTCATCTGAAAAATCATTACATCATTGGTTTTCCAGAAAAGGAGCCAAAGGTAAAAAGAAGGGATGGGTTGACTGTAATGCTCCAGATGGAAAAGGTGGCTATAAATCTTGTGGCAGATCTGATGGAGAGAAAAGAAAGAAATATCCTGCATGTCGCCCTACCCCGGGAGCATGTAAGAAAATGAAAGGCTCAAAAGGTAAATCATGGGGCAAGAAAGGATCAAAGAAAAAATGAAAATATCAAAACAAAAACTTGACAAAATTATCAAAGAAGAGGTTTTAAAAGTATTAGCCGAAACAGGAGAAACCAGAGAGCAAGGAATCCAAAGGATCCATCAAGAAAAGCTAGCTGAAATTGAAAAATACTTAAATGGACTACCTGATGGCGGTAAAGAATACAGACAGCTTATGGAAATGGGTGATGAGGTTGAAGACTATATCAATGAAAGAGGGTATGATACTAATGATCCGTTTATCGCCAAATATGACGAATTAAGCAAGAAGACGATGCCCATACAAAAAGAAGTTGCAAAGATTACAAAAAAACATCAAGAGCGAATGAGCACAGAATTACCAAAAGGTGAAAAAAGTTATGTTCAAATGCAATATGATCGCGATGGGGTTGGAGTCCAAACGTATGATAGATATTTGGGAAATCTTGAAGAAGGGTTCTTGGATACGTTGAGGTATTTACTTACTGGAGCAGAACCAAGCGAATTAGAACTTGCTCAAAGAGAAATAGATAAAGCAATGGAAATGCTTAAAACACCTTCCTTACCTGCCGGCATGGGCAAACCCCGAAAGCCTCCTGTGGATGCTAGCAGAGACAAACAATTGAAACTTAAACTAGCACAATTAAAAAAAGCGAGAGGTATTCAAGAATCACAAACTGATTTAATGGCAGACGTTAATCCAGAAACCTTATCTCACGAAGACGAGTTAGGTGTGGCAGATAGTGCTTCGCCACGGAGTGCCAAAGAGCGTCTTTTGGCTATGCTTATTGCCGCCGAAGACATTGAACGACTTAGGGCACAGTTTGCCGATGATGAAGAGATGCAAAAAGAACTTGATAAGATTGAAGCAAATCCATTCTACAACCCTCAAGGTGCATATAGGACGCCCAGAACAAGCATGTCTGAAAATGTTGATAACCAAGCAAGCCAAGTTGTACAAGCTATAATGTCCGATAAAGCCAAGGTGGCTGCGCTGAAAGCTGCTTTGAATGCAGGAGATTTTGAAAAGTATCAAGAATTGATAAGTGATTACACTGTAGCTTTGGATCCATCTGTGGACGCAGAGGTAGATGGTGTTGAAGACGCCATCGAAGCACAACTATCCGAAGGATTACAACATCATATTGACACAGCAACACCTTTAACTAATAATGTTTACCGCGTTGGATCCGATGAATACTTTAACGTCATTAGAGAAGCAAGAGTGCAATATAAAAAAGGTAATTACAAGCCCCTTAATGAAGAAGAGCAGGAGATGTTAGAATCCGAACTTGGCGAATGGGCTGATTTTGAAGGAGAAAAGGTGCCTCTTGACTTTCCAATGTACGAAGAGACTCTTGACGAAAAAAGAAAACGCAAGAAAAAGAAGAAAAAGAAAGATCCACCAATTGGCAAGCCAATGAAAAACACAGGCGGAGGAAAGAAATACAAAGTATATGTTCGCTCCAAGTCTGGGCGTGTCAAAAAGATATCATATGGCGATTCAAAGGGTGGACTTAAAGGCAACTGGAACAGCGCTGAAGCTCGTAGTTCGTTTGCAAAGCGTCATAACTGCGCTGAGAAGAAAGATCGCACTAAAGCTGGATACTGGGCTTGTAGGGCGCACAAAGATTTTGGCACTAATGTGCCGGGGAGGTTCTGGTAATGAAATTTCCATTTAACCAAAAACAAATCTCAGACAATGTATTTGTAAGAGAGTTTAGTAAAGACGTAGATTCAAAAGAATTAATTTGGCATATGGATCGCGAAGACAGGTATGTGACTGTCAAGAGTGGAAAGGGATGGCAGTTACAGCTAGATAATCAAGTTCCTGCGCCACTCACGGAAGGAGAGACATACTTTATACCCAAATTTACTTATCATCGAATTATCAAAGGTGATGAAAACTTAAATTTACTAGTAAAAGAAGACAACACAAGCTTAAAGAAAGAAGAATTAATGTGGCTAATGGAAACATATGGTGGTGGTTGTGGCGACGATGGCAGACTCGAAGCGACTCCTGTGCTAGATGTTGACATGTCATCAATGACTATTGCCGGAAAGCCTGATCATGAAGTAGAAATGGCTAAGAAACAACTAAGAAGAACAGCCGATTACGCAGGGCAATTGCAGGCAGCTATGCAAGAGATGCCAGAAACCAATCTTCCAGCGTGGGTACAAGCAAAAATTACTACTGCATCTGATTATATGTCAAAAGTATATCATTATTTGGAAGATTATATGACTGGATTAGCTTATGGTAAAGGGTTGGCAGACGGCGAAGAGTATGCAATGTCAATAGATGCAATGCCAAAGGGTGAAATTGTCGCTGTCAACGAAGAAATGGAAGGTGAGATTGCAAAAGCTCGTCACGATATTGAAGTTGAACTCAACATTTCTAAATCAGATATGAAAAAATTGCATGATGGAGAGAAAGTTGTTTTAAAAGACACCACTGGGACGAATACATTTACGGTAACGGTGACTGCATCGTGAAATTAACCCTAAGAAAGCAAAACTTAGTCATACTTTTTGCTTTTTTAGGACATTTTTTGTCCGGATATTTAATTTATGTATTACATCAACGTGTGATCTATTTAGAAACAAGAGACTGCGTAATAGAAGTCAGATTTTTAGGAAAGGAAAATGAACAAATACGAGGAAAAGAAAGCAATAATCCTTAAAAAACTTGAACTTAAGTTTAATGAGGCTGGTGTTTACGGATATTGAGCGATAAATGCAGCCCGGCGGGCTGTTGAGATGTGGGAAAGTGGAATGGATTTTCAAAAAGCAGTGTATAAAGTGTACAGGGAACTATAAAATGAAATTAATAATGGAAAATTGGAGAGGCTTTGTACAAGAAGCTAAGAAGAAAACAGGAATCATAGACACAATCCGCGGAAAAGAAGAAGTGGAGATATCTTACGAGCTTGGAAACTGGTTTATATACAAATCTTATAAAGGTAGTAAGGTATTTTATTTTCTCACCCACAAGCCAAGCGGCAAAGCGGTGCCATCAAAGTACTATTCTCAAAAATATGGCTTTGGCATGAGAGACATCAAAGCACTTATTCAAGACGTCGAGCAAAATTTGGACTTACCTGACTTAAGTTCTGAAGAACCAAGCATGGAAACCCTCGTCAAGCTGGCGGATTTTATTAGTGGCAGAGATGTTATGTCTGAAATTGCTGGTAAAGATGCTGCTGATGCCCTCAAAAAGTTTTCTGACAATGCAAAAACCACTTCTGATAGCATGGCTGCGGCTGCGGATGCACAAAAAGCTTCTCTTGACGCGGCAACAAAGAGTTCTGACAGTTTCAAAGAGTTTGCAAACTCAATTTCTACCTTCTCAGACAAAGTTTCGGACAACGCAGAGCAATCTGATGAAATGTTAGAGCTTTTTACTCAACTAAAAGATGCTGGGCTAGGTGATTTTATTGAAAAAATCGGTGACTTAGAGCCTTTGGGCGATTTTGTTGAAAAAATTGCAGATGATGGACAAGCATCTGGTGAATTAATCGCTCAATTAGTCGCAGCAGACATAAAACCAGAAGAATTTGTCGAAGGAATCACTAAAATGCAAGAAGAATTCGCAAAATTCAAAGAAGATACCGAAAAGAAGGCTGAAGAAGACGCTGCGGCAGAAGAAGAACAAGAAAGAAGACTAAAAGATATTGAAAGGGCTGCTGCTGAACAAGAAATGGCTGCACAAGGTGCTAGCTAAAGGCTAAAAAGGTAAAAAGTGTGGAATTTGGACAATGAAATACGTCTAAACGACGAAGAATTGGCAATTTTTTTAAAAAAATACGTTTCTGACGGTTATCATGTGTATGTTGGTACCGATTCCCAAGCAATTCAACACAAATATGTCTTTGCAACTGCAATTTGCATGCATCATCCCGTAAAAAGGAACGGAGTTTGCTATTTTTGGCAAAAAGTCAAGTACCCTAGAACTCGTTTCTACAATTTGAAGCAAAGAATGTTAGAAGAAGCTACTTTAACACTTGGGGCGGCTCACTTTGTCAGAGAAAATGTTCCAGAAGCAAAAATCGAAGTTCATTTTGACATTTCTGGTGATGAAAAATATAAATCAAACAAAAGTATGAATATAATTACTTCATATGCCAAGGGTTTTGGTTTTGAGTTCAAAATAAAGCCGAATGCGTGGGCGGCGTCGGGTGCAGCCGATAGTCATTGCAAGAGTTAAAAGAAATGTTAGGAAAGACACAATACGAGTCAGTGAACATAGGAGATCTTGTCAGTTGGAAAGATATTACTGAAAATGATCCAAATCAATACGGAATTGTTTTGGGTAAATGGATATCTTTAGTTGATGGGAGACAATTGTGTATGTTGAAGGTTGCGACAACAGTTGACAATCAAGTTAAGAATATTTTAGCTCTAATTGTCAAAATAGAGAGTAAAAAGACTACTTAACAATGTAGATAAGAACTATTTTCATCAAATTTCATATTTATGCAAAAAACAAAGCTATATGAACTCTTGAAAACAAACAGATATCACTTTTTTAAAATACGAGGGCAACTAAATGAATAAAAAAGAAATGAAAATCATTCACGAAGAATTGGCAAGAGCCGTGTTGATAAGCGAAGCAAAAAAACGCCTAGATGAAGGTGATTTTGCCATCTTTATGTCAGAATTGAGAGACTATGAGAACAATATGCCTCTTAATGAGTCTCTAGAGCCAGAATTGCTTTATGAAGGGCTTATCAGCAGACTCAAAAACATCTTCAAAGGTGCTGGTAAAAAAATTGCACCTGACAAGGTTGCACAAGCAGATAAATTAGCAGGTGAGTTAGCTGAAATTGATCAAGAGATTGCCACTGCGGCGGAATTGAGAAGAACACCAAATGAGATTAAGGCACTTGAAGTAAAGAGAGATATTTTACTTAAAAAATTAAGTGATATTGATCCTAATGTTGGCGCTGAAGCTGAAAAAGCCGTAGAAGAAGAAGGTGCTAGCGGTGAAGCTGGTGGAGAGATGAAAGGTAAGCCAAAGGTTTCTGAAAAAGAAGTAGAACAACAGTTTAAACAAGTAGGGCAAGAAATGGACACTCCAAAATCTAGAGGGATATTGGGTGCAATTTATGACAACTACTTAAAGGCATTTCAATTTATGCCTGCTCTGCTTGGCGCTGGTATTAGAAAGCTAAACCAAATTGGAAGAGAAGAGCCTCGTAGACAAGATGATTTGCTGTTACAGTTCTTAATGATGATGATGCAACAAACAGGACAACAAGTAGATGTAGAAAAGATTAAGGATGAAAACGAAGACTTATCTGAAGATCCTATTGACGGCGAAGGAGGGGAAGCCGCTCCAAAACAAAACACAGTTGCAGGGCTGCAAGATAAAGTTATCTTAGCTCTCAACAAGGTTCTTGACACCAAAGATGTTGACATGTCTAGACGTGACACAATGGAGTTGGCTAAAAAGCTAACTAAAAACTTGGTTGATCAAATGTTAGCTAATGGTATTGAATTCAAAGGCATGAAAGCTCAAGTCCAAGAAGCCATTCTAAGTGCATTAGAAGGTAGACTCTTGACAGAGCAAGAAGAAGCTGGTGAAGAGGCTAAAGAAGAAAAGCCAGAAAATGACAGAGTTCAAAAATTAATCAGAATGCGCGTTAGAAGGTTTACAATGAATCCAGCAAACTTTCTAAATGGATTAAAGAAAGTCAGAAGAGAGTTTGCTGAAAAAGAATACGGCAAAAAAGAAATCTTCAGACAATACATCAATTCCGATGTTGAGCAAGAGTTTGTAGGACTTTATGATGCATACCTAGATGTAATGGCATTGGGCAAAGCGTATAAAGAACTCCAAAAACGAGCCAAAGAAGATGAAAATATTGCCAAGGCATTGGAGAAAGCAGACTCACAAGTGATTATGGTTGCCGGGAAAAAGGTGAAGGGTAGAAAAATTTCTTCATTAGTAGTCCACTTTGCTAATTTCTATAGATTAGCCAGTGATGACAATCAGGCGCCTGATCACCCAGCACAGCTTAAGAAGTATGCTGAATTAAAGAAGAAGGCTGTCAGGCTACAGAAAGGCGGGAAAGACGCTAAAGATATGTACAAGCCTGAGAAGGTTCCTGATACAGAATTACCAAAGGGACAAAAAGGACAAATCAACATTAAGAATTTGATTTTCCAAGCACTCAAAGGAATGGAGATCACTGGTGAAAAAGCACAAGATATCGAATCACTGTTGAATAAGAGACTTCAATCTGTTGCCAAACAATATATTGCAAAAGGAATGGAGATCAATGTTCTTGAAGAAAAGCTTAATCGATATACAAAATCTGTCATCAAGGAAATAAAGGATGCAATGTAAGATTACCAACAACTCTGCTTTAAATATAGATGAGCTAAGTCCTCTTATTGATGACTTGGCTTCTCACATTCAAAATAAAATGGGATTTGCTAGCATGCCGGCAATCACCATGCAAGATGATGTAGATAATGCAGATGTTTTACTTGGCAGGACTGCACAGTATGATCCTGACAATAGGGTGATTACAGTTTATGTCACCAAGAGACATCCAAAAGATATCATGAGATCTATTGCTCATGAATTTATTCATCATGCCCAAAACGAAAGAGGTGAATTTGACAAATTTCCAATAACCACAACAACTGGATATGCCCAGCAAGATCCACATTTAAGAAAGATGGAAAAAGAAGCCTACTTAAAAGGTAACATGTGCTTTCGTGATTGGGAAGATGGGTACAAAAGAAATTTGATGGAGTCCATCCATCGACAAAATAAACTATCAAGGAGAAATGATACAATGAAAATTCATAAATGGAAAAATAACGAGTTAAATCGTTTGTTAATGGAGAAGTTTGGCTATGGCGAAGCAAAGCCAACAGAAGATGACAATGAACAATTAGAAGAGGCTGGCTGTAACAGTGGCAATCGGAAAGATAAAGCTCACAAGCACGATGAAGAAGAAGAAAAGAAAGCATCGGGCGAAGAGACAGTTGAAGAGGGCGCCTACAATCGCAGTAAAGAAGAAGAAGAAGACGAAAAAGAACAACAAAACGAAGGCGAAGTCCCTGCTGGATTAAAGAAATATCAAGACGAACAAAAAGCCCAAAAAGCCAAGCAGGGTGATGATAAAGAAGACAAAGACAAAGATGACGAAAAAGAAGATAAATCTAAATCAGGTGATAAACTTGAGATGGAGACGGATACAAAAGACAAAGACAAAGATGGCGAAACCGATGATAAAGTCCCTGCTTTTCTTTATAAAGAAGGTGATGAAGAAATCCAAGAAGAGTCTTTCAGAGATAGAGTTCGTGCTTTAATGGAGCAAGTGTTAGAATTAGAATAATTTAAGGAACAGGTAATAATGAAAAAGAAGCTTTTACTCGAAGGCCCAGTTGGGCACATGTATCACCCCTTTGATCTAGACAAGGTGCAGACTGGTGCAGATCTACTTTCAGTTTTTGAAAACGAAGTAGTGGACTATATCAATCAATATACACCTTCGATCAAAATTGATGGTATTAATGGGCCGATACGTCTAATCACGAAAGAGGATGGAGAAAAAGAGTTTGCAATCGACAGACTTTCTACGTCACCTCTTGATCGACGTGGAGTTACAGCCGACAGGCTTCGGGAACGCTTCGAGAAGGCTATTCTACAGGCTTTAGATACTGACGAAGAGATAAAGATACCCTTACACAAGTTAGTGTCTATGGGGCTAAATATAGACGATTTAGTGGTGGGCAAAGTTCTTACCATTACTCACCGTAAGAAAAACAAAAAAGTTGTCGTAAAACAAATTACAACTGGACATGGATTTGTCAATGATGGTGGAGTTGCCTTGCAACTTTGTAATGATGCGCTTCGTGGTGCTCCGAGTGAAATGCAAAGAGTTTTAGAAGTTTTAGATATGTGGGATAATCCACAAGTTTGTCTAAACAACGATATCGTACATGAATCATCTAAAGAGTCTGGTATGGTGAATGCCGTTAAATATGGTGAAGACTTTATTGCTTTTCACGGACTTAACGAAATTTACTCACCCGAAGGTAAATCAGCTAGAAAGACTAGAGAAATCAGATTGACTGATGAAAAGAAACAAGCATTAACAGACTTCGTTAATCTGTTAAATGAGTATAACACAATTGATGGCTTCAGGGCGCTTTCTCCCTATGATACTGTTGCACTCAAAGGTGAAGTCAGTATAGACTATTCTCCCGCTCTTTCTACTGTTGTAGAGATCAAGCTTGATCCTGAGAATGCTGTTGCTAAGTCAATAGCACAGTGGCTGGGTGATCCTAAGATATTCAAGCCAGAGTACGGAATGAAATTTGATTTTCCAGAAGTAGAAGGATTCAAAGGCGGCAAAAGACAATACATATTTGAGGATGGAAGAACAAGAGACTTCTTTAGTAAAGATAATTATGTTGCCCTAATACCAGACGAGGGCGAAATACAATACTCAGTTAGAGATCTTCTAAGCGCGGAGGCGCATCCAGAACTCACTGAAGATGATTTTTATAGATTTGCATCTGGAGCAATATTCTACCATGCCACTAGACTATTGGGAAGACAAGTTCTCATAACATTAATCAATAAGTCAAAAGTTGGAAATGATGAGTTGACAAGTCATGAGGGCGTAGTCATGCGTTCTCAGGCAGTATTTGGTATTGATGATCCCGTCAAGATCACTGGAGACTTTATCAGATCAGGAATGGCTGGTGGTATCAAAAAAGCAATGGTAAAAGAATCTACTGAAATGTCAGATTTACCACCAGATGAAATCGGAGACGAAGAAGAAGAAAGAGTCGAAGTTAACACACAGGGTACAAAAACTGTTGCCATCATGCCGGGTTCATTTAAGCCTCCACATATGGGACACTTGGGCATGGCTGAAGAATTAGCCAAGAGAGCAGACGAAGTTCTTATCTTTGTTTCCAAGCCCGGTGTGAAATCAAAAAGACTTTTACCCCTATCTAATGCTGAGATAACTTATGAGAAAGCCATTCAACTCTGGAAGGTTCTTCTGAAAGAAGGCATAGGAAATATAAAAATAATCGAGTCTTCTACTCCAAGTCCGTCGCCAGTAGCTGTATTGGACAATTTCATGAAACCAAAAGAAGAAAGAGAATATTACAAAGACGTAGAGTTCTATCCAGAAGATTATGAAAAGTTCTTTGTTGGAGTTTCTGAGAAAGATGCCGATGATACAAGATTTGATATGTATGCTAACAATGATAAAATCGAGAAGGTAGTTGTACCTGCTATTGATCACACCCCACAGTATGCCAAAGTTTTAGCTCAACTGAAATCTGATCCTGTACATTCTGAACAATTAAGAATGCTAGATGCTGATGTGCAAGAGGCAGCATTGCAATTTGCTAAAGATCATGTTTCTGCTGCTAGAGCCAAGAAGTTATCAGCTAACCCCACATTAGATGAAATCATTCCATTATTATCTAAGCCAAACCAAAAGAAGGTTGCTAAGTTACTAAAAACCACACCGGAAAATTTAGATATCGAAAACTATAGCGCCACTGATCTTAGACTGCTATTAGATCTGAAGGCTAGATACGATTTGCCTGTCGATCTACTAATCAAAGACTTTGTTGGAAACAACGTCGAAGAATATTTTAGAACTGTCTTTGGAGAAGCGCCACTAAACGAATCAATTGATATCATTCGTAACCTTGTCATGTCAATACTTAACGAAAGCGAAGAGTTAGACGAAATGAGTATGGTTAGTGGTGGTGCCATGGCAGGCGCTGTTGGCGGAGGATCTAAGCCATCGAAAACTGAAGATGAAGAAGATGAAGAAAAAGATAAGCCAGTCGATGAAGCGCTAGCACCATGGAATGAACTACCACACCAAGCGGGTTCTGCATCTACTATAACTGTCAAACTAATACCACATAGCCGTTCTAAGACGGATGGTGGTGTATCCGATGATGGATACAAAAGAAGCGTCAATAATAAATTTAAAATTGACGGCAGATTAACTAACAAACGTGCCCCCTATTACGATGAAGGTGATGTCATCCACGCTTTGGTGGAAAAAGTCCTTCGGAATATAATACGAGCAGACTAATTACTTTATTCACAATTTGGAGAAAAAACAGATGAACCGAGAAGAATTATACGAAAGCATTGACAAGCAAATCATTGCCGAAAAAGTATATCGAAAAAAAATAAAAGACGCGATTTCGAAATTCAATTCCAAAAGGCTGGATGAACAAAAGAAAAACATGATAGTCGAAAAAATATATCGCGCCAAGATTCGTAAGGATCTGAATTCCTTATTAGAAAAGAAAGATACAGTCAGATATAAAAGCACCGGTTTAAACTCGCTAGATGACTTGTTTATGAACTCCAATTTCCTTACCACCTTAGAGACACCGTATTACACTTTAACGACGTCTAAAGAGCAGAGAGACGATTATAAGAATCATGTACTACAAGCCATCTTAGATTTCTTCAAAACTCTAAGCCCTGAGCAAGAGCCAGAAATGGTTAATGAGTCGTTGCAATATATTTTTGAACAAGAAGAAGCGGACATTTCCGTAGAAGTGACTGATGAAGAATTGCCAGATGATAAAGTAGTCGGCCCTGAGCGTAGAGACAGGGATGAAGCTCAAGAAAAACTTGAAAAAGAATTAGAAAGTGACAACGCAAAATCAATCAAAACGTCTGGTGACTTTACTGGTAGAAACAAAGCACGTAGTGCAGTTTCCAAAGTAGAAAAATCTATCAAAGATTATTATGATGATTTAGGTAATCCGGCTGATGCTGCCGATTTCAAGACTTATCTGATTGCTAATCTCAGATTGTACTTTGATTCATGGGAAAACGCACTTCAGAATGATGCCGATCCTCAATTTTCTCAAGACGTCAACAAAGCAGTTGAAGATGCGCAGGCTGATATTGAAGCCGGCGAAGTTAGTGATGCCGCTACTGCTGAAGAACCAGCAACTGAAGAGGGTGGCGATGATATGACAGATCTAGAATTAGATTTAGATATATAATAATATAATATATAATATAGTAATATAATGAAAGAGATAAGTTATAAAAATTATAGTAAAATATCAGAATTAAAAAAAATGAATAAAATAGACGATCAGTTCGTATTCTATATTGAGAGTCTGACTTTGGAAGATTTGATATCGATCAAACTCGAAACTGTTCTAAAGAATCTAAACTTCAAATTTTTCAACTTTCCTTTGTGGAAATCGACTCACCGAATTGTATCGGAAGCGCTGATTAATTCAGTGATAAATATATCTAAAAATAATTCTGAGGCTGCAAGAATATTAGGTTTGGACTTAAAACAATATAGGAACTATTTATCAGAGTTTGGATACAAAATAAAGACTTGGGAACGAAAATGATTAAAAAATTAATACTAATTACTTACTTAGGGTGCGGCACAGATGTCGGACTTATAAAAACCATAGAGAAGTCCGGAGATACTTCTCAGTCAGCTATAACTGACACACAGGAATCAGATATCGATTCCGCAAATGAACCCTCTGACAACCCACCGGCACTAAATGGTAATGTTGGGTATGTCAATTATTATCTCAGACAAGTTGCATGCCCTGCGTGTGTTGGGGAAGCTCAAGAAATAACTGTAGAATTTAATGCTAAGTTTTTTGAAAACACAACGGCTAGCCACACTGAATGGATTCCTGTCAATGGTACATGCACAGATCAATTATTGATATCAGTTCCTTCTACAAATAAAATTGACAAAGGGCAATCTATCAACGTTGTTGGCTCTCCTAATCAATTCTCAGCTTACAACCAAAACAACGAATACTTTACAAACATATATGAATCTATGTATGATAGAGATACAAGACACAATATTAATTTTGTAGATGGCTCAGAATCATTAAGTTTTGAATCAATTAGAGGTTTTGATGCTATCGAGCCATATACCATGCTATATGTTGATCCATCGTATGCCTTTGCAGCGCCAATATACCGAAGTGGTATGACTTTTTCATGGACTCCGTATGGCTCTGATTCTAACTTCATGATTACAATCGCTGTATACACGCCAGACGGCTCACAGCTTCTTGGGTACATAGCATGTACCTCTCCGGATCAAGGATTCATGACAGTCCCGGGAAGCCTACTGCAAACTTACCCACCGGGTGGACTAGCTGCTATCCATATGGCTCGTCACAAGGTAGAGCACGTACCGTACCAACCATTGGGCGGATATGTCGAAACACACATGGAATGGGAAGTTGTCGGCACTGGCATTATTCAGTGAGATAGAAAATGAAAAACGAGCATGAATTAAGATTGATTAATGAGAGCATAAAAGCCTATGAGAATACAATAAAATTTCTGAGACGTCAAATTTTAGATTTAGAAAGAAAGAAATTAGAAGTTCCAGAAAAGTGTCACGAATGTTTTACACATAAATTTAAGATAGCAACAGTCGCAAAAAAACTAGTAGATACATGTGAAGCTTGCGAATGTACTCCATGTGATTGTGACTATGGAAATAGCGAAGAGCAAATGTGGAAAATGTGGGGTGATATTTAAAACGAATAAATATATATTCTTAATCGTATTATAAGATATGGATAAAAAAAATAAAAGTATTGGCACAAAATGTCTACATGCATCTATTTTATTATTAGCTTTTGGTAGTTTAGCAACTGCTTCTATTGGAATGTCAATAGCAATGAGATTACCGTCAATATTAAGACGCACTCCATATGATAGAGAAAAGCAATGAATCCTAAAGAACAAAGACTGTGGCTAGATTTGGATAAAGTACATAAAATAATGGCGCGCGCCAAATGGCACTATGTAGGAACTGAAGATAAAGAGATAATTGAAGATTTAGTAAAATATGTTAAAATATTAAAAGAAAGACTTGAAAAAGATGAATAATAACTAATTTGATTCGTATAACTAAAGAAAGGAGAAAAAATGAGACTTAGTTTACTTACTCTAATGCTTTTCGCTTGTGGCGATAAGGAAGAGGATACCGCTGCCGACGAGGCAGAAGCTGTAGAAGAGCAGCAAGAAGATACTTCCTCGGAAGAGGAAGAAAGTCCCGAAGATACAGGACAAGAATAACCCCCCGGAGTTTTGGCAGTTTCTCATTAGAAAAAACTGTCTTTTTTTATAGGATTAGGATGAGCGAAGCAAAGAGATTGTTTTTATTTGATATGGATGGCACATTAACTCCTGCTAGGGAGAAAATGCCAATTGCTAACGAATTGATGTTAGGAAAAATTCAACATGTTGGGCACGAAGTTGGAATAATCACAGGCTCAGATATGGATTATATCAAACAACAGTGCTCTACTCTATTTGATTTGAGTCTGATAGCAACAAATCAGATTCATTTTTTACCCTGTAATGGTACAAAATATATTTTTGATAATGAATTAATTTATTCTAAAAACATGAAAGAATATATGGGAGTAAAACAATGGAATCTTATGATGAAATTTCTTCTACACCAGCAGTGCAAATTGTGTACTTCCCCTCCGATTGCAATCGAGGGTGGCTATAATATGCCACTTACAGGACACTTTTTCAACTACAGAGAAAGTTTATTGAATTGGTGCCCAATTGGCAGAAATGCAACCAAAGAAGATAGAAAACAATGGGAATACCTAGATAGACAATCCAGAATCAGGAAAGTGATCCTATCAGATATTAAAGAGTTTTTAGAATCTGTTGATTGTGACATGACAGTTAAACTTGGCGGAGACACATCATTTGATATATTCCCAACAGGGTGGGATAAAACATATCCTTTAGAATTGACTGATTTGTTTGATGATTATGATATGATATATTTTATCGGTGATCGCTGCGGAGAGAATGGAAACGATTATGAAATATACCAACACCCCAGAACATTAAGTTTCGAAACCGAAAGTCCAGATGCCACAATTGAGATAGTGAATAAATTGCTATCTGAAGACGTTTAATACATATGCACCCTTAGCTCAGTTGGATAGAGCAACAGCCTTCTAAGCTGTGGGCCGTAGGTTCGAATCCTACAGGGTGTACCACATAGGAGATTACTAAAATGGACGACAACATGCGAGAAATGCTAGAAAAATTTTTAGCAAACGGTGTTGATGTTTCATCTTTTAAGTTTAAGGATGAGAATGATAAGATACACTTCTTTACAATGTATGATGACTATATGCAGATATTTGCACAACAATCAGAAGATATAGAAGTAACTATAGAGACAACAGCTACACATGATGTGAATGTATTTATATCTGATGTTGAGATATGTTACATTTACTTTACAGATGATTTAAAATCTATACGAATGAATACGTTTGAAACATTAGACAACCCAGCACTAGTGTATTGTATTAAAGTTTTATTGGGCACCATAAAAGAACTAAGTCAGATAGTGAATACTTTTGCAAACATGCTTTCGCAATTGAGAACTGAAACTGATTTGCAAGATTTAGAAGAAAAAATGGCTAAAACTCTTGACGAGTCAAAAAGAAAAAAGCAACTATATCGTTCTGTTCCAAAACAAGTATTTGATTCTATAAACAAAATTCAAGAAATACAGAAGTCGATTTTAGATGACGCAGACAAATATAAAATTTCTAAAATCAAAAAGAAAGGAGAAGACAAATGACAATACACAGAGATATGTACGATAAAGAAAAGCCAGTTCGCTTAGTTCCGCCGTCGATTTGGGCAGAAAAAACAGTAATGGTTTCCGGAGGCTTTGATCCGATGCATGGTGGGCATATGCAAATGATCCGAGATGCTGCAAAGTATGGTTCTGTGATTGTGGTTGCAAATTCAGATGATTGGCTCATGAGAAAAAAAGGATATATTTTCATGAGTTGGGAAGAAAGGGCAATGATCTTAAGAGAAATTAAGGGCGTTGCCTTGGTTGTTGCAGTTGATGATTCGGACAATACCGTGTGCAACGCTATAAGGATGATACGCCCAGATTATTTTGCTAATGGCGGTGATAGAGGTAAGTCAAATACACCAGAACAAGAAGTCTGTCATGAGTTGGGTATAAGTATGTTATGGGGTATTGGAGGCGACTATAAATTCAATTCTTCATCAGATTTGGCAAAAAATTTAGTAAAAAATTATCCAAAATAGTTCTTTTTTGCATTTTAGTTGATATATACTCTTGTGAACAATGCTGTTTGCTCCCTCCCGTTTACTAAAGAGAAGATATTTTGTATCTTCTCTTTTTTTTTGCCTAAATGAATACTATTTATAGATAAATTCATGAGGAATAATTATATGAACAATAGAAAGTGGCTGAAGTATCTTTTAAATGAAGAAAAACAAGAGCCAAAATATGATCCTAGTTTATCTCTTATAGATGAAAGAATATTTGATGCTCTTGACATGACAAGTTTAAGTGAATCCCAAATAGAGCTTTTAATGGAGGGTAGAAGAGAAAATGTCATTAGAAAATATGGCGACAGTATATCCGAAGCCGCACTTGAAGCAATCTTAAATTTTGATGAGCAATATCGTTATAAACATTTAGCATGGATGGCGCGGGAACTATCTCGCATAGAAATTGGTGATCCTGATCCATCTTTCGGAAAAGATTACGTGTATTATGGAGAATTATCCGACGCTCAAGAAGAAAAGGTAGATGAAATAATAGCTGGAATTGGATCTTTTGTTAGATTTGGGCAGAATATGAAAAAGAGAGATATTAACCAATATTCAAATTTGGAATCTCTTTTAAATGCGATACAAACAGATGTTATACAGCCACGCATAGATAAAGCCAGAAGAAAAAGAATGACGAACCCAGAAACCGCCAGACTTCTAAGATCTAGTCAAGGTACAGTGGTATACGAAGATGAAAGGTATTTTGTTGTTCGTCCGGATTCAACTGAGGCGTCCTGTCACTTTGGAGCAAGAACGAGATGGTGTATTGCTCAGACTGGCAATAACTATTTTTCAGGCTATACTCAAGGCGACGGTAGAGTGTTTTATTTTATCAAAGACGATACAAAGAAAAATGAAGCATATAACTATAAAATGGCAGTTGAAATGGGCATGGTATCAGGAGAACTTCAAGTAATTAACATTTGGGATAGAGATGACGAACAATATTCACTTGAAGCGCAAGGGTACCCTCCTGATTTTGCGCAAGAACTGATTGCTAGTTTTGAAGTTCCGGAAGATAAAGCAGAAAATATTGCAGAAGCTATTTTTGAGCATGCAGAAGAAAATCCACCTGATTCTCCGCTAGCGGAAATGGAAAGTAGAATTCAAAATGGACACTACGATGGTGGTTTCGTAACACTAAACTCATACTTAGAAGATTATGATGAACCGCCATATCTCAGCGTAAGTGGCGATGTTCGAATTAGGTTTGCACTAACTAATCCTTCTCTAATAGAAATGCTAGAGAATGATCAGATTGACATTTACGAGGCAGAAGATAATATCAAGGAAGCTATTGATGAAGGTGGTGAACTGTATGAAGCTTTGGCAGAAGATGTTGATATTGGTGCTTCAAAATATTGGTGGCCGGATGATCCGGATTCGATTCAAGTTGACATTTCTCAATCCGGAGAAAATAATACATGGCAAATAACAATAGAAATAAGCAACATGAGAGATCCAGACTATGGTATGTATAGTTCTGGAATGAAACAAGAACTTGAACAGTTTTGTGATTACATGCAAGAAGAATGGGGCGAGCGAAACGAACAAGAAATATTAGAATCTCTTCAAAATCATGTTCCTAGATATATTCCTGAATTTGCCGCCGCTGGTGCAAATCGGTTCCGTGAATTAAGAAGTGAATTTACTTCCGGAAGACACGACATTGAAGGCGATATGTTGTTTTATACAGTAGACGATGACGATGATGAAAACTCAGATTTGAATTTATATATGACATTTGAGTATGATGCTAATCCCGAATATGTTGACAAACTTTACATGGGTACAGATTTCAAAAATGCTAGTGGAAATACAGTAAGAGTTGCAGGACGGATGTCAGATACCGGCGGTACAGAGCCGGTTAGCGCTGGAAATGCTCAGGTTAGTATGCGAGACGGTAATAGGAATTTAAGATTGCACATTGGCGCCGGGAAGATTGCTGGCGATGTTAAAGATAATTTAGGCAGAGCAATATATAATGTGTACAATAAAGCTTATGAGTTTGCCACAAGACAACTTAAATTAGATTTTGGCGAAGAATGGAAAGAAATAATAGAAGATCAGTGGGAACTGCCACAGATACCAGAAGATATTAATATTGATGTGGTAATTAAGACTAATAGTACTGAACGAAATGTTGTATCTGGTACCTCAATCATAATCCCAAGTTCAGCTTACATTCAAATTCAATTTGGGATCTATATCCCTTTTCACAAATCAGAAACTGAACTCGACTCGGTGTATAAATTGTTTATGTTCATAAAAGACAACTATGATGCCATCGCGGCATACATACACAAATACACCAATCAGTATCAAAACTTCAACCAGAACATACCTATTTTAGCAGAAAACTTACTATATAGAGTATTAGAATCAAAATTGTTTTTAGAAGACTTGAATAACGAGTTGAAGAAATATAGCAAAAGGAGAAAGCAAAAATGAACCATAACGTCATTATGGAAAACTGGAGAAAGTATCAACAGTTAGAAGATGAATTTTATTTATTAGAAAACAGAAAAGTAACATGGGATACTCTTATGATGAAGTTTGAAATGCAAGAGCTTGATCCTGTCAAGTATATGGAAATACTTGAATACAGCATAAACGAAAGAGTTGACGAGGCAATTAGAATTTACGATGATGTAGAGACTATACTATTAGAAAATGAAGAAGCTGAAGCTGCCGCAGCAGAAGAAGGAGAGGAAGCTCCCTCGAAAGCAGGAATGCTCAAAAGACTTGTACAAAAAGCGGCAAAGGCTGGTAAATTCTTAAAAGATAAAATAAAAAGATTTTTGAATAAAGCCATTGGAGCAATTAAGACTGGCATCTTGCGCGGCTTAACAGCATGTTGGCAGGCTCTGTCATCGAACCAAAAAGGCGCCGTAATTAAAGTTGGAATGGGCGCGCTAAGAGTTGTTGCAGGATTGCTTAAATTGCAACAAAAAATATTTAGATTTTTAGGCAACTATCTGCCATACATTGCCGCAGGAGCAATAGTCCTGATGGCACTCATGGGAATTGCAGACGGTGCCCTCATGGCGCCTGTAATGCCAGCAGAATGTCTTCAAGAAGGAATGCTTGCTGAATCCAGCGGCTGCGCCGACGCGGTTGGAACCTTCGCCGTAGATCCCGGTTTGGCGGATTATTTGGATGCAGTAATGGAAATCTTGAGCCAATATCAAGAAGCGGTAATGGATGCAGATCCAAACGCTACCGGTGAAACTCAATTATTGCAAGTTACAGATATTGTTGACGCCGGACAAAATTATGCACAAGGTGCAGAACTCAGTACAGTTATGTCCACCGACGCTCCGGACGTTGATAAAGCTCAAGGTGCAATTAATCGCGCAGCATCGATGGTAGAGACGGTTAAAACAATGATCGAGTCATCTGACGGCAGTGGAATGCGAATATTAGATGGACACGATGATCCCGGCGGATGGGATCGCGTAGTCAGAATTGAAGATGTCAAACGGGTAACTGAACAATTGAATGATGAAGCCAGCGCCATATTTGATCAAGCATTCGAAGAAGCTGCAAATCTCCAAGAAATGGATCCCGAAGCATACAATCAAGCCGTAGCAGACGGAAAAGAATTAAGAGTTGCGGCATCGAAAATTGATGTAACCAATAGTTTAGAAAGAGCAGCCGAAATGCATTCTTCTGGAGAATACAGCTCCGAAGCTACTGGAACATCAGCCCAAACCATGCAAAATGTAGGAATCAGAGATGCTGATGGTAATTTAGTTGGCAAGGCTGGTGCAGAAACTCAAAAATTCTCCGATCGACAATTAAGCGCGCTACGCCAAAAAGCTCTTTCGCAACAAGATCAAGCCGCCGCGGCATTCCGACAAAGCAGGGGAGCGGGCATAAGAGAATCTAAGGTAATCATGGAAAACTGGAAGAAATTTATTTCCTAATCTTCCGCGTATACAATATCAATAGCCTCTCTTAGTTGTTCTAAGGTGGGGCTAAATGATATCATGTGCCAATCCCTATGCACAGCAGAAACAACTCCTATGACTTTTCCATCTGAATTGATTATTGGACTGCCACTCATTCCTTGAATTGTCGGAAGAGAATAATTTGCAACTGCCAATGTCTCGCCAGCCATGTTTGTCCTAGATGCTATGCCAGCAAACAGTCCTCTGGAGATGGGTTTTGCGGTATCGGGCATGAATCCTGTTGGAGCCCCAATAGTCCATATCTCTTCTCCATAACTTGGCATTTCGTCTGCTATCCTGAGAGGCAAGTGCGGAACTACGCTTTCTGTCTTATATATGCAGACGTCGGTTTGTGGGTTGGTATATAAAATTTCATCCACATAATATTGTACGTTATAATCATCAACAAACATTCTTGATCTATTGATTAGATTAGCTTCATCATCTAGCGGTTTTATTTCTTCGTCTTGCATGCACAGATGCGCTGCACTCATCATAATAGTATGATCATCTGCTTGATCGATTATAAAACTAGTTCCTGTTGCAAAGTTCCTGCCAACTAACAAACACTCATCTTCAATACAAATTTCTTGTGTAAATTCCACAACTGTTATAATAACTGAATGGCTCCAGTTGGTTTTGCTTCTCTGCGCCGCATGCTTGATTCCTATGGTAAAAGGCAGAGAACACCCAAGCATCATCCAGTAAAATAGTAATAAAAATTTAGCAATCATTCTTTGCATCTCTTAAATAACTATGTTGGATATCTATTTATAGTACATTATGTCTTCCATTTAAGGAGAAAAGATGGCGAAAAAAACATATGTCCTAGACACAAGTGTGCTACTGACAGACTTTGATAGCATAAATAAATTTGAAAATAATGATATTGTAATTCCTCTAAAAGTCTTAGAAGAGGTTGATAGGCACAAAAAACGACAAGACTCTGTAGGCTCAAACGCTAGAAGTTTTATAAGAATTTTAGATTCTCTTAGGGAAAAAGGTTCTTTAGAAAAAGGCGTTCGAATTGAAAAGGGCAAGGGAATCGCTAGAGTTGTGACGTATGATAACGTCAAAAGCAGGCTACCAGCAGATCTAACCCCCGGTATAGCAGATCATATGATCTTAGAAACAGCACTTTCAGAAAAAGACAATTCTCCAAAGACGAGAAAAGTAATTCTTGTCTCTAGAGATATCAACATGAGAGTCATAGCTGATTCTGTCGGAATGCTGACACAAGATTATAATTCCTCTCAGGTTGTAGAGAATACAGACAAAATATATTCTGGACAGGCATCTATATTGGTGGATGATGAATTGATCGATCAGTTTTACGCCGGCGAAGATATCTACTTACCTCATGAGTTGGTTGCTGCTCAAAATACGAAATTATACCCAAACATGTTTGTCATGCTGGTATCGTCTTCTAGTGAAAAAAAGACAGCACTGTGTAAGTTTAATAGCCACAATAACCCTGTAGAGCGCTTAGTGGATTTTAAAAATGAATTGCAATGGGGTGTACATCCTAGAAATAAGGAGCAAAAGTTTGCTTTCAATTTATTGATGGATCCAGATATTCATTTAGTAACTTTGATTGGACAAGCAGGATCGGGAAAAACTTTATGCGCTATAGCAGCCGGCATGGAGCAATCTGTTTCCTTTGGAACAATGTTTAGCAAAAAGTCGTCAAATATGTTTGACAAAATAAAATACGACTTAGATCAATCCAGCCACCATGAAGAGGACTTGTATAGGAAACTTGTAGTGTCACGCCCAATTCAACCTATGGGGCGCGACATTGGCTTCCTGCCGGGCTCTATGGAAGAAAAGATGTTACCATGGCTCAAGCCTATTCAGGACAATATACAGTTCATCATGGGCAACGACAAGACAATGTTGCAAAACATGATGGAATCTGGCTCAATTGAACTCGAAGCCCTGACTTATATAAGGGGTAGATCTATATCCAATGCATTTATCATTGTAGACGAAGCACAGAACTTAACAGCCTTAGAGGTTAAAACAATCATTACAAGGGCTGGAGAGGGCACCAAGATAGTTTTAACAGGCGATATTGAACAGATTGACAACGTATATACGAACGAAACTTCAAATGGGCTGACTTATGCAATTGAAAAATTCAAACATTCTCCTTTGGCTGGACATGTTTCATTCAAGAAGGGGGAACGCTCTAAGCTAGCTACTGCTGCTGCCAAAATACTATGACAAAAGATTATGTACGATTAATTGTTTCCGATACACATTTAGGAAGTTTGCATTCCAAAGAGGCATTATTGTACGATCTATTGACAACGCAAGAGTATGATGAATTAATTTTGGCTGGAGATATAATAGACTTTATTAAAGTTCCAACTTTTACGGAATATTCTGCCATGCTCTTTGAGTTCGTGGCAAACATCAAGAAACCAGTCATATACATAATTGGAAATCACGATTTTGGTTTTAGAAAATTTACTGGCAAAAAAATCAATAACATTAAGTTTGTAGAATCTTATGATTTTGATTATGGGGGTAGAAAGTATAGAGTGCAACATGGCGATCAGTATGACACAGGAATGGTACATTACAGATTTTGGATGAACATGGTTTCTATAATACATGATGTACTTGAAAGAAAGTTTAAATTCAACTTAGCCGCATGGTGGTTGAATTTATTTAAGAAAAAACATCAATTAAAAAGAATATGGAATATAATTAAAGACTGGAATGATGATGCTGATGTGTTCATAATGGGACACACTCACACCCCGGAAGCTGTAATATGGGTTGATAAAAACGAAAATATCAAAACCTATATCAACACAGGTGACTGGATCCAAAACTCAACTTATGTTATCATAAAAGATAGCCAAGTTAGATTAAAAAAATATTAAAAATAATTGAATAAAATGAATAATCTAAACGTATAATCACCAAAGGAGTAATTTATGAAAAACGATAATCCACTTTTAGATTCTATTGTCGAGAAAAACGAATCCGACTTGAAGCTTTGGCTTGTAAACTATGTCGGAGAAAAAGAAAATCCTGATAATGGAGATGTCACTGTACACCACATTGTGAACGTCATGGCAAACGAGTTCCCAGAATTTCTAATGGCTGTTGCTGAAGAGAACTGGATTCGAGGATACGAGCAGGCGCTTAATGATGTTGAAATGGGAGAAAAACTTGCAAACGAACAGAAAGAATATAATCAAGTCGATACAGAAATCAGCGAATAAAGCATTATCCGAAAAAAAGTCGTATTACTTTAATAGGGGTATTAACTTTATTGTATCCAATCCTTTGCCTAAAGATATTGATATTACAAAGATAATGGACTTGTTGCGATCCAACTTACCTGATGAATGTTATAAAGGAGTCAACAACGTGTATATAGGGCAATTTGATAGGCTTAAAAAGAGAAACCTGACAGCACTACATTACAATAATAACCTTTATATTGATAACAACGTAAGTTCTGAAAAAGATTTGATTGACGATTTGATTCATGAGTTTGCGCATAGCTTTGAAGAAACTAATTCAGAAGCGTTATATGAAGATGGAAAAATAATAAATGAGTTTTTAGGAAAAAGAAATCGTTTGTATGATTTGCTAAAAAACGAAACAGAGCATGAGCTAAATTACTTTCAGTTTATTAACGTAGAGTTTGAACAAGAGTTTGATGATCTGTTGTATAAAAAAATTGGTTATAAATTAATCAGAAATGTAGCCCCAACCTTATTTATTCGTCCATATGCTGCAACTTCTTTGAGAGAGTATTTTGCTACTGGATTCGAAAATTATTATTTAACGGGCGGTTCAGAGTTGAAAACTATATCACCTATATTGTATGATAAAATACATGCAATCGATAAATCAGAAAAATTTAAACTATCATAATAAAGGAGAAAATGATGAAAAAAATTAAATTTAACAAAAAAGAAAAAAATAATCAACTGATCGTTGAGGTACAATTGCCAGAAAGGAGATTTGTACCAGAGCCTGTCATCGAATTCAGCAATTCTGATTTGATTGCTTATTTGGAGCAGAGTGGCATAAACGTTCAGGATTATGAGTTAAAGAGCGCAACAAATGAAAGCTTGACGTCGTATGCAACAAAGGGTGTGCCTCCTATTTTGAATGGCGTATGGACTTTCGATAAAAAAACAAAAAAAGTCGAACAAAAATTGAATAAAAAGAATACAAGAACGTATAATAAGAAAGTAAAAGAAAATCCAACGGGGGATTAATGACTACACATATTTCTTTTTCGCAACTTCGAAACTGGACAAAGTGCCCATTCTATCACAAGTTATCTAATATTGATAAAGTAGATGGCGCCTTCACCGGCAACATTTATACTGCTTTTGGCTCTGCACTTCATGAGACAATTGAGAATCATTTGGAAAATACTATCACTGATAATGAATTAGGAGATCACTTCAAAGCATCATTTGTCAATGAGCGTAATAACCTAGATCACGCAATTGAAGATAATCATTTTAATCAATTTTTATCTCAAGGTGACAGGTTGGTGAAAAAATACAAAAAACACTTGGATAGTTATTTTGGAAATAATTATGAGATAATTAAGTGTGAGGAAGAAATATATGAAAATGTCACAGAATACAATGGTAATCCGTTTAAGTTCAAGGGCTTTATTGATTTGGTTGTCAAAACGGGAGACACCTATCATATCCTAGATTGGAAATCTTGCTCTTGGGGATGGGATGCAAAAAAGAAAGCTGATAAGATGGTTGTATACCAATTGATATATTACAAGCATTACTATGCTATCAAGCATGGAATCGATCCAAAGAATATTGAATGTCACTTTGGGCTTCTGAAGAGAACTGCAAAGAGAAATGAAATTGAAATTTTCAAAGTAACATCAGGAAAGCGTAGGATTGAAAATGCGATGAAGTTATTAGTACAAGCTATACACAATATCGACAATAAAGTTTATCTTAAAAACAAAAGTTCATGCTATAATTGCGAGTTCAAAGGAACCGCTCACTGTCCGTAAATAAAGGAGAACAAATGTCGGAAGAGAAAAAAAGAATCAAAGTGTTAACCATATCTGATCACCCATTATCACCATCAGGTGTTGGAACACAAACAAAATATATTATCGAAGCGCTGTTAAAATCAGATGACTTCGATATTGTTAGTTTGGGTGGGGCAATCAAGCATCCAGACATGAAGCCACAAATCACAGAAGAATGGGGTGAACGCTGGAAGATTTTTCCAGTTGAAGGTTATGGTACACAAGATATTGTCAGATCTGTAATCAGGAACGAACGTCCAGATATTTTATATTTTATGACAGATCCTAGATTTTACGGATGGTTATGGGATATTGAATCAGAGATTAGAACTTTGATGCCTATGGTTTATTATCACGTTTGGGATAACTACCCTTTCCCAACATTCAATCAAAGGTATTATGAATCAAATGACTTGATTGCTACCATTTCTAAGGTTACAAGCGATATCGTACAGAATGTAGCACCATCAGTACGCGAACAGTATATTCCACATGCTGTTGATTCTCAGTTTTTTAAGCCCCTTCCCTCCGAACAAATTGAAGAATTTAGAAAACAGTTTGATGAGCATCACAATACCGAAGGAAAGTTTATTTTCTTTTGGAATAATAGAAATGCACGCCGGAAACAAAGCGGATCATTGCTTTACTGGTTTAAAGACTTTTTAGACGAAGTAGGGCACGACAAAGCATGTTTAATCATGCACACAGATCCTAAAGATGGATATGGGCAAGACTTGAACCATTGTGTTGCAGAATTAAAATTAGACGCACAACAGCAGGTATTGTTCTCCACAGATAAGATTAGTATGGAACAATTAGCAATGTTATACAATATGGCTGATTGTACGATTAATATTTCAGATGCTGAAGGTTTCGGGCTTGCAACTCTAGAGTCTCTTTCGTGTGGAACGCCAATCCTTGTCAATATGACTGGAGGACTTCAAGAGCAAGTAACTGATGGCAAGTCAATGTTTGGTATTGGACTTCAGCCTGATTCTAGAGCAGTTATTGGCTCACAAGAGGTGCCTTTTATCTATGAAGATAGACTAAACGGAAAGAAGGTGGCATCTGCCTTGAGAAATATGTACAGTCTAGATCCTGAGACTAGGCAAATCATGGGAAGATCAGGAAGAGAACACGTAATTAAGAATTACAACTTTGAAACATTTAATAATACATGGGTTGATATTTTGAGAGAACTTCATGAAACAGAAGGCTCATGGGAAACAAGAAAATACAAAAATTACAGACTATTGGAGGTAGCGTGAAAAAAGTATTGTTAGTGGCACCGGTATTGTCACGTTCTGGTTATGGCGAAATGGCACGATTTGCTCTTCGCGCCATGGCAGGACACCCTCAAATTGACTTATATTTGCACAATATTGCTTGGGGTAAATCCGGATGGGTTTGGAATGATGATGGTGAAAGAAAACTTATCGATTCACTCTTACAAAAGACAGTTATGTATCGACAAAACGGAGGTACCTTTGACGCGTCAATACAAACTACTGTGCCAAATGAGTGGCAAAAATTGACAAAACATGACGTGGGATACACAGCAGGAATTGAGACTGATAAGGTAGCACCTGAGTGGCTATTAAACGGTAATGAGAAAGTGGATAAGATCATAACAATCTCTGAACACAGTAAGCAAGTATATTTGAATACTTCTTATGATGGTAAAAATCAGCAAACTGGTGAACCGGTTATAGGCTATAAATTGAATACACCAATTGATGTAGTAGGATTTCCAATTACTAAAACTAAAGAGTGTGAAGAACTTGATTTGGAATTGAAGCATGATTTCAACTTTTTATGCGTTGCACAAATCGGCCCTAGAAAGAATGTAGACGCCGTAATCAATAATTTTATTGAAGAATTTAAAAACGAAGAAGTTGGTATAGTATTCAAGGTTCATATGGCAAATGATTCAGTTATGGATTTTCATAATGTGAAGCATCAATTCTCTAAAATCTCT
>CEUJ01181706.1_pt1 | contig 35232 bp, 51 predicted proteins | sample 361531 | NCBI WGS metagenome assembly CEUJ01 (sample SAMEA2622842, study PRJEB7988) | marine metagenome | biome: marine biome (ENVO:00000447); feature: marine epipelagic mixed layer (ENVO:xxxxxxxxx); material: "saline water (ENVO:00002010), including plankton (ENVO:xxxxxxxx)" | depth 140 m | reverse complement strand
TCAAGAACACCTTTCTCTCTTTTTATCCTATCAATATCAATATTATCAGTTTCTGAAATATTTAAATTTCCCCATATAGGCACTATATATAGAGGCATTTCATAATTATCTGTAAATCCACAATCACCTCTTCTTAAATGTGCTTCGATTATTACTCCATTTATACATTCAATATTTAAAGGTCCCGAATAACCTTTTAATTTTTTTAATAATTTCTTTAAATTAGAAAATAATTGTACTTCTGCATTTTTTTTTATTAATTTCCAATATTTAAAACATCCAGGAAATTCTAAATTAGATTTTCCTTCAAATGTAGTTTCATTGAAAGGCACTCCATTACTAATATCATAATCATGACTAGTATGTATCCCCTTTATAAATGGTGTACTAAAATATCCGTAACAACTATTCTCTAAAAATTCAGATTCATTATTTATAAAAAATACTTCAGAACCCATACCACCCAAATTTATCATTGGTCTTAAAACTACTGGATATACATCTGGTTCTACAGGACAAGGCCACCATTTTATATCTTGTATTTCACATAAATTAGGTTTCATATATATCCAATTATATTTACAATTTATTTTCCATGCTTCTATATCTGATATCATTATAATATTAATATTAATATTATAATAAAATAGTTACAACAAATTACTTATCAAATAATAATAATATATTTAAGGCTTCACTTCTATCTTCCGGATTTCTACATAACATATGATCTATAATAATTTTTTTTATTTTTTTAGGCGTCCAATACCATGACATTGTACAATCTGGTATATATCTTTTATTTTCAAACATTTCATATAGTAAAATACCACATGAATAAATATCTACTTTATTTGTGTACTTTCCTGATATATGAGCTTCTGGAGCCATATATCTAGCTGTTCCTACATCAATAGTTAAGTCACTATTAAATTGTTCAGCTAATTCTGATAAATTATCATGAGAATTCTCTCTTTCTATACAATAAAATTTTGATAATCCAAAATCAGTAATTTTTGCTACCTTTGAATTTGTTAAAAGAATATTTGTTGGTTTAATATCACGATGTATTAGTGAATATGGTTTTCTATTATGAATATATACTAGTCCTCGTAAAATATCTTTTGCTATAGAAATTTTTTCTTTTTTACCTAATTTTGGCATTTTAGTAAGTAAATCTCCTGAAGGAATATATTCCATTACAATTATAAATGGATTATCAATATATCCTAGAAACTGTACTATATTTGGATGATGTAATTTTGTCATTATTTTAAACTCTCGTAACACTAACTCTTTTTTCTCTTTACAAATATTTTCATTTATAACTTTTGCTACTACAGTTGTTTCACGCCATTTTGCTAAAAAAACTTTTGCAAATGAACCCTCCCCTAATAAATATTGATTATAAATAAATAATTCCCATGGAGGAATCTCCCAGTCTCCAAATTGTTTATCTTTTAAATTATAATAATTCTTAGGCACTCCACCATGTAAACTACAATCACAAGTTAATAAATCAATCGGCTGATTAAAATCAATTCTATTAACAAACATAATAATATAATATAAAAATTATTTAACTACTTTAATACCACTTATTATTATTAATATCCCTAATATTTTTCGCAAAGTTAATAATTCATTATAAAATATAATATCTACAGCAGAAGTTAATATTATTCCTATTGCACACCATAGAGTATATGCATAACTCAATGAGTACTTAGATAAAGCTTTTGGAAAAATATAAAAACTTACACCATAACCACAATAAACTGGAATATACCAGATTTTATTTATCAATGTTTTTTTTAATCCAGTTGTAGATAAAACTTCTAAAGCAATCGAACCATATAAATATACATCCGGATTTACAGTCATCTTTAAATTTGGTAATATACATGGCCTACTGGTCATAATCTTACCATACATTATTATTATTAATTACTTCTATTTAATATAAAATTCAATATAAATATCATTAAACATACAAATTCTATTCTATAATAAACCTTATCTTTTTGTTTATAATCCTTCATTATTTCATACGCATATTCAGGATCATATATTAAATACATTGTAAATCCTATTATATTTAAGTCTATTGGTGGATATCTAATAAAAGGACCTACATAACTAATTAATTCACTTGTTGCAATTGATTCAATGATATTATCCGGACATAGAATACATGCGGATACCGCCCTACTCATTCGAATCAATGGAACTAAATACATACTATTATTAATATTTTATATTTAAATACATATTTATTACACTAAATATGTGTTTTGTATATTTTATTGAATCTACAAATGGAGCCACATATATTGGAGCTACAGTTAATTTAGATAAACGTATTAGACAACATAATAAAGAATTAAAGGGAGGTGCTACTGCTACATCCATTAAGGTAACACAAGGTGAAATTTGGTCATATATTTGTTATGTAGAAAATTTTCCATCATGGAATGAAGCCTTGAAATTTGAATGGAGATGGAAACAACTTTCTAGACAAATACAAAAAAAACAACCTAATTTAAAACCTAAAGAAAAAAGACTATTAGCACTAGATCAATTATTAAAATTAGAAAAATCGACTTCAAAAGCTATACCTTATTTAGAATGGGTAAATCAACCAAATGTAATTTATATATAATAAAAAATTGATAATATCACAGAGCAATTTATAACATTAAAAGACATGGCAGACCATTTAACTATTTCAACAGCTGACGAAAATAATTTTGATTGGGAAACAATGTTACCCTCTAATTCTACTGCTACTACTGTTAGTGAATCTCCTGTTATTTCCTTAAATGAACGTATTACAAAATTAGAATTACTAGTCAATACTTTACTTATGGAAAATAATAGTCCAGTAAATTTATTATCATATGATTGGTCTGAAACTACTAGATATTACTTAAATAAAAAAAAATTTAATGGATATTATTTAGTTAAATATTTTAAAGATAGGGCTAATCTACCGACTAAATAACTTATTATAAAATGGAATGTTTGTTATGAAATTAAATTCTCCACTATTTTTTATATATTCTCCACCATCAATTCTAACTATTTCACCATTTATATAATCTGCATCTTTCGAAGTTAAATATAATGATAATTTAGCAATTTCTTTAGGATCACACATTCTTTGGGATGGATTTACATAATTATTATAATATTTAAAAAATCCCATAGGATCTAACTTGTCTAAACCACCACTGTTATTTATAGGACCTGGTGCAATTCCCACAAAACGCAAGCCATAATGAGACCATTCAGTCGTTAAACCTCTCATAAGATTATCTACTCCGGCTTTTGCGCAAGCGGAAGGAATTACCAAAGCCGAACTATTTTCTGAATATGTTGTAGATATATTTAGAAAAGTAGCTCTACGTTTTTGTTTAATTAATTCTTTACCAAAAATATGATAAATATTAAAACTTCCATTTAAAACAATATCTATTATACGTTTCCAACCATTCTCACTTATTTTTTCTAATGGACATAAAAAATTGCCTGCAGCATTATTTATAATAATATCAGGTAGCAACTTATTACTCACCATTTCTTTTTTAACATCTAAAATACTATTATAATCGGATACATCTACACTAAAATATTTATTATCTAATTTATTTAAATTTGATAATTTATTATTAACTGTAAGTAATTTTTCTTTATTTCTAGCCAAATTTATAATCAATCCTTTCTCTCTTGCATATGCTAATGCAATCTGTTTACCTAACCCAGAAGATCCACCAGTTATTAATATTATCTTATTTTTGTACATAATTATTTTAATAAACAATATTTAAATCCAAGAATATATTACTAATATAATAGAAACTACTACTCCTGAAATCATAGCTTTAGTTTCTTCGTTTAATTCGTACATTATATTTATTTTTAATTTTTTCTTAATATTTTATTTATATAATATATAATGGGAAAGAGAACTTTTAGCAAAATGCGTAAACGCGGCAAGCGTACTAGACGCGCTGGAAATCTAGTTACTATGGGAAAATCATATGCGGATGCAGTTAAAGGCAATGCTGCGTCACTTATTGATGCTGCTGTTCCAAAAACTGTAACTGATAACCTTCCACAAAGCGTTGTTGCTGGTGACTGTGCTGCAATTATGGCTAAGGCAAAAAAATGTGAAGAGGCTAATGCTGCCCAAGCTAAAGATTTAATGGCTGCTGCTGCCGAAAAAGCTAAGGTTGCACAAGATGCTAGCACTGTAGTTGCTGCGGCAAAAGCCGTTGATAAAACAGTCTCTGCTGGTCCAAAACTTAGAAAATTAAGTGATGCTGAAAAACGCTCATGCCAGGGCCAGGTTAAGGCTGGAATGTACAAAGACCAGGCAGCATGCGAATTAATGAAAGCAAAAACTGCTAAGGGTAAAGGAGGCAAACGTCGTCGGCGTAGAGGTACTAAAAAGGGTATGCGTAGAAAGACTGCTCGTCTTGCATATTCTAAGAGACGCGGTAGAGGTGGAAGACGCACTCGTAGATAGACATTGAATTATTAATATATCTTTATTATATATATTAATGGCTTATACTAGAAAAAAACGAAGTAAGTATGGTTCTGCTCCAAAAAAAACTTTAAAACAGCGCAGAGAAGAACTACTTGATAAAGATTTACAATTAGCTATTTTAGAACAAGAAATTAAAAATCAAGAAGAAATTAAAGATTTAATAGAATTATTTAAAAGAAATCCTGGATCACCTAGATTCACCGAATACAAAGAACGTAAAAAAAAGAATACTAAAACTTTAAAAAAATTAAAAGATCAAAATAAAGCATTATTAAAAGGTTATGACTATAGAGTTGATCGTATTCAAAATATGGAAAATTGATAATTATTTTTTAAAATAATTATCAATAATGAAACTATTCATGCTGATGATGATTTTAACTACTAATGCCTTTAATCTTGAACCTAAAATACCACAAAAATTCCCCAAACCATCTTATACTAAAATTTATGATATCTCTTATCGACGACCCTTATATATTCGAAAAAATAAACGCCCATTTGTATTTAGTTTAATCAAAGATATTCATAATATTATATCAAACTCTATTGATGAAGTATATGCAATGGCTAGTCTACCATTAGCCCATACAAATTTATATAATATATCTAATATATCTAGATCTTTACACATATAAATTTATTCGATATATATATATATGCGTATTACAAAAAAAATAAAAGGTGGTAATCCAGATTTAAAGCCTGAAAAAATTAGGTTATTAAGATATTGGTTACATCTAATAATGATTAGAATTATGAATGGAACTAATCCAGACAGCTTTATACCACAAGATTTAAATAGTAGATTTATAAATAATTCACCGGACCTTTCTTTAGGAATCAATAGTCGTGGAAATATTACTTATGACTCACTGGATACTCCAGCATTAGGTTCTGGTATCCCTCCAACATATAGAAATATTATTAGAAGAATTATGTTTAGATTAGCACAACTTAATGCAATTCCAGCATCAACAGTAAGACATGTTGCAGAATCAATGCTAGCTACCCCCGATAGTCCAGTTACTCTTAGTGCCGCTCAAGTATCATTAGTTCCTCACAACAATACTTCATCATTACCTAGTCGCACAATTCCTGCTACTCTTGTATCTCCAGTAAGTCATGCTAGCTCAGCTACTTGTGAAGGACCTTTTTGTGCTGAATTGACTGGACAACCACTGAGAAGATCAACTCGACGCGCTCAACCACCACCACTCACCCGCCAGTCACTACGGCCACCTGTTGATATTAGTTTTACAGATAGTGATGATGATGAGTTATATAACGGAGGTCGACGTAATTATAAAAGAAAAACTACTAAAAAAACTAAAAAAAAATAAGTATTATACACCTTTAAACGTCAAAAGGGTAAAAATTATTTAAAAATATAAAAATTATAAATTGATTTTTTATTTTTATTTTAAAAATATTGTAAAATGAAAGACATCGAAGATTTTATTAAAACTAAGGGAGTCAAAACAGATGAATATAATACAATGAATCACGATGAAATTAATAAGAATCTTTCAGAATATTATATTATTATTATTGAACTATTAAATTGGATTAAGTCAAAAGATCACTTAACATCATTAGACCGTAGTAATGAATTATATGAATTATTTAAAGTCGAATTTACTAACGCATTGCGACGGCATAAAGTACTAAAACCAAACAATACAAGAAAGTCAGTAATCTTATATGTAATTAAACACTTTATTATTAAAGAAGATTTACCACAAGATGTAGAAAAATATTTTGAACTATTAAAATTACTTCTTCGTAAAAAACCATTCAGAAATAGTTCTGGCGTTACTATTATTACTCTAATTACTGCTCCTTTTCCTGAATTTATAGATGAAAATGGAAGTAAAAAAATACAAAAATTTAGTTGTAAACATAACTGTTATTATTGTCCAAATGAACCTGCACACAAGGATAATAATTGGCAAGCTCAACCCCGAAGCTACTTATACTTAGAACCTGCTGTTCAAAGAGCAAATGAACAAGCATTTAAAGCGATTGGCCAGATGTTTTCACGACTAGATAATTACTATGCTATGGGACATATTTGTGATAAAGTAGAAATTATAGATGAAGGTGGAACATTAACTGAATATCCTGCTGATTATCTTGAAGAATTTCATCGAAATGTATTTTATGCCGCTAATATCTATTTACAATTTAGAAAACTATTCCCAAATTATGATACTGAAAGTGGTGATAAATTTGATTTAAAGTTACTAGATAAACTTAGAAAACCACTTAGTATTCGTGAAGAGATTGAAATTAATAAAACTGCAGATATCCATATTATTGGTATTTGTGTTGAAACTCGCCCAGATGCATTAGACGATATTTGGTTACAAAGATTTCGTGAATGGGGTGTAACTCGTGTTCAATTAGGGGCTCAACATGTAGATAATGCTATTCTTAAAAAAATTAATAGAGGTCATACTATCGAACAACTATTATGGGCAATGCAATATCTCTTAGATAATTGTTTTAAGATTGATATTCATATTATGCCTGATTTACCTGGTTCAACGCCACAAATTGATCGAGATATGTTTGACTATGTATATAATATTGTATGTCCTGATCAAATGAAAGTTTATCCTTGTGAAGTTGTTCCTTGGACAGTAATTGAAAAATGGTATCGTGATGGAAAATATGTACCGTATTTTGAAGAAAATCCAAAAGACTTATTTGATGTAGTTAGATATTCAATGGAAACTTGTCCAAATTGGTGCAGATTGCCTCGTGTTGTTAGAGATATTCCTTCTAATTATATTGAATGTGGAAATACTCATGCAAATTTACGTCAAATGATTGATACACAACTAGACAAGGAAGGTATTGTTAGTATGGATATTCGTTCTAGAGAGATTGGTCGACATACAAAATATTATAATAAACCAGCTCAATATAGTTCTACATATTATTACGCTAATAATGGACACAATTACTTTATTGAATATGAAAGTACTGATAAACGAGTATTATTTGGCTTTATTAGACTTCGTTTTGTAGAAAAAGATAATATGGTAGTATTTAATGTATTAAAAAATAGGGGTCTTATTCGCGAACTTCACGTATATGGAGACACTACTGCTGTAAATACTTATAATGAACGAGGATCTCAACATAAAGGAATTGGCAAAGGCTTAGTGTGGGAAGCTGAAAAAAAAACAATGGAGCAAGGTTTATATGGAATTGTTGTAATTAGTGGCGAGGGTGTTAAAGGTTATTATGAAAAGTTAGGATATAGAGAGGTTGATACATTTATGATTAAAGATTTCCCATTTTGGAAAGTCTGGTTTTATATGATCATACAATTTATTAAAACTTACTGCAAATATCTTAATATAGATACAATTTAATCAATAAAATAATTGAAAATTAAAAACAATATATTATATATCTAAAATGACAGATCCATCAAGTAATGATACTATTTTTGATCAATTTCTATATATTATAGACACCGCTATTGAAGAAGGTAATCCTAATATATTACAAAGGGCAATAAAAGAATACACTGGAAAAATATCTCAAAACTATATTAATATGGCTATTAATATGTATGAACAATTAGTAGTTGAAAAAATTGAGGATATGGAAATTTAGAATATTAAATTATTAATAATTAAATACAATTTTTTAATTATTAATAATGGCATTAACTAACTTGGATAAAGATACTACAAATAGACTATTTTCCATGTTATCTTTAAATGATGATACTAAATTAACAGAAGTTATTACTGCTAATTATTCATCATATGGTCAATTAAAATTAATTGCAGATCAAATAATACATCTACAAGAAAAAGCTAAAAATATAATTGAAGCTGCGCAAATAAATGATAAATTACAAAAAATAGAACTTAATTGTAAAAAAGTATGTGGCAATTTTTATTACCACTATATTGATAATGATGGAACGGAAACCTTATCTATAATATCACCACAAGAATGGTCTCTAGAAAATAAACAATGTATAGGTAAATATTTATATAATTACGATCATCTTTTTTATCGTTCTGATTATTAAATATATTATTATAATATGCCCAATCTTATTAATATTATTATTTTTGGAGTAACAAGCATTATTCTATATAAAAAAATTAATAATAAGATTAAATATAAAAATCTTACTGATTCCACTTGCCAAACCGATTTATCTAGCAGTGAAATTGATAAAGCCTTATTATGTAAACAAGATATTGATGCTATTAACAATGGTACCTATAAATGGCATCTATGATTTTAACAATCACAACAATAACAACCTATAGCATGTTTTTTAACCCATTCTGGAAGTGGAGGACTATCTATTGGTTTACAGATATCATCTGTTTGTTTTAAATTTAAAAATGGATATTTTTTATAAAGTTTAAATATAGCTTGTTCTTTCATTTTAGCTTCAATCATAATATCAATCTCTATATTATATTTTTCAGGAATATTTAATAGATATTCTGGTATTGTTTCTATAAAATCACTATGATGACCTATTCTTCCTGTTCCTTGCTCACTTACATGAAATTTAGGTTTTATTTCTCTCTTATGCCAAGTTTCTAAAATCTTTGGTATATAATATTCAGGATCTTTAAAATTTTCATCTTTATGTAATAATTTATAACATTCATAATGATGTGTATCAAATACTACTGGAATATTAACTTTTTCTGATACTTCTAAACAATCTTCTATTGAAAAATTCTTTTCACAATTTTCTAATACTAATCTACGTCTAACATTTTCAGGTAGCATTTTAAATTGTTTACACCATCGTTCCTTTGTTTTTTCTTTATTTCCATACGTTCCTCCTCCATGAATTACCATTACTGAATTTTGGTCTAATTCCATTAGATCTAATACATCAGCATGATATTTTAAATCACGAATTGTATTGTCAAATATTTCTTTACTTTCGGTTCCAATAACATTATATTGACCTGGATGAAATGTTAATCGTTGATTTAATCTATTTGATTTTTCCCCAATTTTTTTTAATAACTCTTTGGCAAATTCAAAATCATATTGCGGCGCTTTACTATTTGACATATGTGGAAACAATTCACTACTTAATCTAAATACTTTAATCCCATTGGCTTCATTCCAATCCATTAAAATTAATGTATCTTTCAAATTCTCAATAATTTTTTCTTTTAAAAATTCTATTCCTTTTGTTTCAAAGGTTTTTAACTGAATTGATCTAGATGAAAATATTGGAGGTTTTTTAGCGCGCAATGTTGTATTTAAACAACATAAACCTAATTGAATTAAACCATTTTCACTCATCGGCTATAATAATAATATTATTATTATTATAATCAATTTTTATAAATTTAAATATAACTTATTATACTTAATATATGAAGATTGAAAACGAAATCAAACTAACATTTGATGATGTAATGATTAAACCTAAACGCAGCACTCTTACTTCTAGAAATGATGTCTCTCTAGAACGAGAATTTAGATTTAAATATTCTCCATCAATATGGAAAGGTGTTCCTATTATTGCAGCTAATATGGATACAATTGGAACTCTAGAAATGGCTGAACAATTATCAAAACATAAAATTTTAACTGCACTTCATAAATTTTATAGTGATAGCGATTTAAGTGATCACAATTTTGAAAATTCTATTGTAACAATTGGAGAGGGAAAAATCCCTAAGTTTTTAGAAGAAAAGCATTTTTATGATAAATTTAATTTTTTACTTGTTGATGTAGCAAATGGTTATAGAGAATGTTTTCTTGAATTTATTAAAACACTTCGCCTTAAATTTCCAAATAAAATTATTATTGCAGGTAATGTTGCCACTAGAGAAATGACCGAAGCTTTAATTCTTGCTGGTGCAGATATTGTTAAAATTGGTATTGGTCCTGGAGCCGTGTGTACAACTCGAAAAGTTACTGGTGTAGGATATCCACAACTATCTGCAATATCTGAATGTGCTGATGCTGCACATGGTCTAAATGGTCATGTTATTGCTGATGGCGGTTGTAAATCACCAGGTGATGTTGCAAAAGCTTTTGGTGCAGGCGCAGATTTTGTTATGTTAGGAGGAATGTTAGCGGCTCACGATGAATGTGCTGGAGATATTATTGAGGAAAATAATGAAAAATATAAAGTATTTTATGGTATGTCAAGTCGGTCTGCGCAAGAAAAATATTATAATAAAGTAGCTGATTATAGAGCATCGGAAGGAAAACGAGTAAAATTAAAATGTAAAGGTCCAGTAGAGGCAACAGTAAGAGAGATTTTAGGTGGATTAAGAAGTTCACACTCGTATATTGGAGCTACAAATATTAAAAACTTTTCAAAATGTTGTACATTTGTTAGATGTACGCAAACTACAAATGAAGTTTTTACTAATATATCTTAAATTGCTGCTATATTTAAAATACTTGCAAAAATTAACCATAGAATTAACGGTAAAACTGTAAATGATGCATATTTATTGAAATTTTTATAATCATAAAAAAATAAATATAATGAAATTAATAAACAAACTATAATATCTATTAATCCTATATACTTATTATTATCGTATAATATAAACCAGATACCTAATAAAATTATTAATAATATATAGATAAAATTAATAATATATCCTTTCTTTCTTCTAATAAACCAACTTATTCCTAAAAATAAGAGTAGTACTGGCCATACTATAGCAAATACATAACCTGGTGGCCTAAATGATACATTACTACCGATTTCATCTGTTACTGGATAAAAAATAGTAGGTAAATAAACAGCTAACATTGGTATAAATAAAAGGCTATATTGACTTTTTTCACTTATATTTTTGCATGTAAAATTCATAATAAGTATATTATGTTATTTTCTTTATTTATTTTTAAAAATTCATTTGTTAGATGTACGCAAACTATAAATGATGTTTTTGCTAATTTATCTTAAATAATAAAATATTATATAAAATATTTTATTATTTATATGAATACCAGAAAATATAAAAAAAAGAAAAATAAAAAATCTAGAAAATATAAAATGAAAAATATTTATGGAAAAAGACTTCAACCTTGTCAATTATATTCTAATGATAACAATGGTTCTTGGGATCCTGAAGGTTATTGTAGTGAGTTAGGTGGCGGTGTTCATCAAATCTGTTTTAAAGTTGATAAATCAACAAAAAATTTTTCAAAAGATACTTATCAATCTAATTGGTCAGACCAAAGAGTTAATAATAATCATTGTATGTGTTTAGGAGCATGGAGTTTATATAAAGCACGACAAAATAATAATGAAATTTCAAATACTTCTAATGAATTAAAATGTGATGCAATTCCAGAAGTAGCCTTATCTAGTAATTATATTTCAAAATGGAACAGATGGAATGGTCATGAGTTACCAAATCAAATAGTAAATGGTATAAATAGTTTACTTACCCAATGTAGTAATAAATCTGATAAAGAAGGTAATCAATACTTACATAATAAAGTAAATAAATTAAAAAAACTACATCCTGAAATTTTTAATAATTAATTAGTATTTAGTAAACTCTCTTAGCTAATGGTACAGGTTCTACTTCATTATTTAATGTATATTTTATTACATCTCTTGTAGATAATTCAACTGAATTATTTTTTAGTCTTGCAATAGTATGAACTAACCAATTAATATCATCTCTCTCAGGATAATCATCGTGAGAATGAGCGCCTCTTGATTCTTTTCTAAAATTTGCACTATGCATTGTTACCATAGCATTATCTAATAAATTTTTTAATTCTAATAGTTCGGTAAATTCGGTATTAAAAATATTTGATTTATCATTAATTGATACATTTTCAAATTCTTTATAAATTTTATTTAATTTTTCAACACCTTGATTTAGTAATTTATCATTTCTAAAAACTCCAGCATGTTTTTGCATTATTTTTTGCATTTCTAATCTAATATCTCCTACATTAATATCCCCTTTTTGATGAAAATATCCATTATATTTATCTATTATTTCGTTAACTATATTATTATCACAAGGTTCGATATATTCATTTGGTTTATTAATTTCACTTATATTTTCAGAACAAGCTTTACCAAATACTACTATATCTAATAATGAATTAGCACCTAATCTATTTGCACCATGTACAGAACTACTTGCAGCTTCTCCTGCTGCCCATAATCCATTTACTATATTATCTTGATTTTTTTTAGTGGGATTTATAACTTGTCCTTTCCAATTTGTAGGAATTCCGCCCATATTATAGTGAACTGTTGGTATTACTGGTACAGGTTCTTTTGTTACATCTATGTCTGCAAATATAGCTGCTGTCTCAGATATTCCCGGTAATCGTTCTTGTAATATTTCTTTTGGTAAATGATTTAATTTTAATAAAATATGATCTTTATTTGGACCTACACCACGCCCTTCATTAATTTCAATAGTCATTGATCTTGAAACAACATCACGACTAGCTAAATCTTTTGCACTTGGAGCATATCTTTCCATAAATCTTTCACCATTTGCATTTACTAAATAACCTCCTTCTCCTCTGCATCCTTCAGTTAGTAATACTCCTGCGCCATAAACACCTGTTGGATGAAATTGAACAAATTCTGCATCTTGAATAGGAATATTGCTTCGTAACACCATTGCATTACCATCACCAGTACACGTATGAGCACTTGTTGCTGAAAAATAACATTTACCGTATCCTCCGGTAGCAATAATTGTATTTTTTGCGTTAAATTTATGATATACACCATCTTCCATATTATACGCAATTGCTCCTACACAAGTATCATTTTCTCTATTAAATAATAACTCAGTAGCAAAATATTCTATAAAAAAGTTTGCATTAAATTTCAAAGAATTACCATATAAAGTATGAAGCATTGCATGTCCGGTTCTATCAGCTGCACAAGCAGTTCTAAAGGCTTGTCCTCCTTTACCATAATTTAATGATTGTCCTCCGAATGCCCGTTGATAAATTTTACCATCTTCGGTTCTTGAAAATGGCAATCCATAATTTTCTAATTCTAATACTACATTTGGAGCTTCTTTACACATATAATGTATAGCATCTTGATCGCCTAACCAATCACTCCCTTTTACTGTGTCATAAAAATGCCATCTCCAATCATCATCAGTTATATTACCTAATGCAGCATTAATACCTCCTTGTGCCGCAACAGTATGAGATCTTGTTGGAAATAATTTACTTATACAAGCAACATTATAATTTTTTTCAGCTAATCCCATTGTAGCTCGAAGACCGGCCCCTCCTGCTCCAATTACAATAGCATCAAATGTATGTTCTATAATATTACTTTTAAGTTTAGATATATTAGAAAAAGATCTTGTAAAAATTTTGCTCTGTATCATTCTATTATATATAAAATTATATTTTTAAATATTATAGTATATTTTTAAATATTACAGCATTCTTTAAATGATATTTAAAGAATTCTATGTTAGTTCGAATGGTATATCATGTATAACAAATATAAATACATTACATAATTATAAAAAAATTAATCCAATATTTGATTTTAAAGAAAAATTTATTTGCTATTTAATTTTTAGATCTATAGAATTTATATTTACTGATTTTTGTAAAAATTTTAGTAGCTTAAATTTTTCTAATGATCCCTATTTGATGACTGCATTGTCTTTTTCCTAAGTTTTGGACTAATTTTATGCTCTAGTGCAAGAGTTGGAATTATTGAAGCAACAAATAAAAATTTACTACTTTTTAAAACTTGATTTTTTGTTAATAATTTCGGGAAGCTATCCCAAATTAAGTGTCGCAAACCACCCATAAAATGATATCCCATTGGATATATAAAAAAACAGTGTAATATTTTTTGTGGATAATAATCTAACTTACTATATTGTACATAACAAATATTTTTAAAATTTTCATTAGTTAATGTAAAAAAACAACAAAATAAACCAATACCAGTTAAATACATACCGGATACCCTATTTGTTATAGATGAAATAGCAGTCATTGGAAATTTGTAAATCGATAAATGGGGTGATAATTTTCTATTCATTAATATTTAAAGATAATTTATTTTTAAATATTAAATGATAACATATTTATCAACAATTCTTTCTCCAGACAAATCTAACTTTATTATAAAACTATATCATAAATCAAATAAAATTATTATTCCAATGATGATTCCATCTTTAATACTTCCTGATAATAATAATTTTAAAAAATATTTTGATTTTTTAAATATAAATAATTTTGGATTTCATTCTTTGGTAAGTTTTTCTACTATAATTACAGATTATCATAAAAAATTACCATATGTAAATGAAAAATTATTAAGACTTTTAAATTTTAAAACTCACGGGATTTTATATATTTATTTTACTTATAATCTATTTAATAAACATTTTGACCCTTTAAAATATAATTTTGTAGAATTAAAACGACGAGAAATTGGGTTTTAATATATATTTATCATAATTTTTATAGATACTTAATTTTAATAATATAAAAATTATTTGTTATATTATATTATTAATGATTAGAAATATTTTTAAAAGAAATCTATCTACACTAAAAATTTATAGAAATAATAATAATAAAGCATCTATTGATACATTTAAATTTGATAAAAAAGAATGCGGACCCATGGTATTAGATGCATTATTTCATATTAAAAATAATTTAGATAAAACCTTATCTTTTAGGAGATCTTGTCGTGAAGGAATTTGTGGATCATGTGCTATGAATATTAATGGTAAAAACACATTAGCTTGTTTAAAACCTATGGAAGATAATATCTCAATATTTCCACTCCCACATATGCCAGTTATTAGAGACTTAGTTACTGATATGACACAGTTCTATAAACAGTATAAATCAATTAAACCTTGGTTAGAAAATACAAATAAAGATGGTGAATTATATCAATCACCAAAAGATCGAAAAAAATTAGATGGTATGTATGAGTGTATTTTATGTGCTTGTTGTTCAACTTCTTGTCCTTCATATTGGTGGAATGGAGATAAATATTTAGGTCCTGCGGTTTTAATGCAAGCTTATAGATGGGTTCAGGACTCAAGAGATATGATTACAAAAGAAAGAATGGAATTTTTAGATGATGCGATGAAATTATATAGATGTAAAACTATTATGAACTGTACTGATACTTGTCCGAAAGGATTAAATCCTGGTAAAGCTATTGGAGAACTTAAATTAAAAATTAGTAATGAATTACATTAATATTTAAGTTAAAATATTTAAAATATAATTTTAAATATTTTATATAATGAGTGGTGATGCTAAACAAGGTGTTAATAATTGAAATATAATAAAAAAATTGAAATAAATATAATTTATAATATTAATAATATATAAATTAACATGGACAACAATAAGAAAAGTCGTGTATATGTTAAAAAATCACGTAATGCAATATGTAAAAATTCAGGATGTTGTGGATGTAATTCATTAAAAAAACAGTTTCGTAAAAAAAATATAATTATTGAAGAAATTGATAATCAAATTGTATCTACAAAAGAAGATATTACACACTTATTAGATGAATTGAATAAATATATTTGTCCTTCAGTATTTGAAACTCTAGGTATTAGTGAAAATGATTTAGTTTCGCAATCCCAACAAACATCAACATCAACATCAACATGAACATTTACAAGTAATTAAAATATTAGAAAGAACCATTTCATCAAACATTACACCAGTTGTGCGGCGCAATACTCTTAATGGAATAATACGGTACATTTTACACTATAAAATATTATATAAAATTATTTTTAAATATTTTTATATGTATTTATTTGATTGAAATTCATATAATTAAAAATTTCTTCTTTTTTATTTTCTATATCACTAAAATAATTCATATATGTTTCTTTATCTGGTATTTTACCTTCTATAGCTGTGATTGCGGATAATTCAGCTGATGCTAAATATACATTTGCTCCACGTCCTAATCTATTAGGAAAGTTTCTTGTTGAAGTAGATAATACTGTAGCTTTATCTTCGACACGCGCTTGATTTCCCATACATAAAGAGCAGCCAGGCATTTCAGTTCTTACACCAACATTTTCATAAATATCATAAAATCCTTCTTCTTTTAATTTTCTCTCATCCATTTTAGTGGGAGGAGCCATCCATAATTTTGTTTGTAATTCACTATTATTTTTATTATAATATGATTCTAATAATTTTCCCGCAGCTCTGAAATGACCTATATTTGTCATACAACTTCCTATAAATACTTCATCAATATTACTACCTTCAACTTCACTCAGTAATACTGCATGATCTGGATCATTTGGTGCACATAATATTGGCTCAGTAATTTTATTCATATCAATTTCTATAATTTCTTTATATTCAGCATTATCATCTGCTTCTAATAGTTCAGGATTATTTATCCATTTTTTCATATTTTCTATTCGTCTCTCTATAGTTTTTTTATCATTATATCCTTCCTTTATCATCCATTGTAGTAGAGAAATATTTGATTCTAAATATTCAATTATTGGTTCTTTATTTAATTTAATTGTACAACCTGCAGCAGATCGTTCAGCACTCGCATCAGATAGTTCAAATGCTTGTTCACATGTTAAATCAGGCAAACCTTCTATTTCTAAAATATTCCCACTAAAAATATTTTTTTTACCTTTTTTATCTAATGTTAAGAGACCTTTTTTTCTTGCAAAATAAGGTATACTATGAACTAGATCTCTTAAAGTAATACCTGGTTGCATTTCGCCTTTAAACTTTACCAACACTGATTCTGGCATATCTAATGGCATTACACCAGTTGCTGCTGCAAATGCTACTAAACCTGAACCTGCTGGAAAAGATATCCCAATTGGAAATCTAGTATGTGAATCACCTCCAGTTCCTACAGTATCCGGTAGTAACATTCTGTTTAACCAACTATGAATAATTCCATCACCTGGCTTTAATGATATTCCACCTCTATTATTTATAAAATCTGGCAGTGTATTATGAGTAATTATATCTATAGGCTTTGGATATGCTGCTGTATGACAAAATGATTGCATAACTAAATCTGCTGAAAATCCTAAACATGCAAGATCCTTTAATTCGTCTCTTGTCATTGGTCCAGTAGTATCTTGCGACCCAACACTAGTTATTTTTGGTTCACAATATGTTCCAGGTAAAATACCATCTATGCCACATGCTTTGCCTACCATTTTTTGTGCTAATGTAAAACCATTAGTCTTTTTATTATTTAAAGTATTATTATCAATAAAAAAAGTATTATTTACTTTATCTAATGATTTTTGGGCCTTCTCAGTTAAACTTTTACCAATTATTAAATTAATTCTACCACCCGCTCTAACACTATCTAATAAAACTGGTGACTTTAATTCCCATTTACAAATAGTATTACCTGTATTATGATCTTTTGTAATGCCTTTATATGGATATAAATCTATAACCTGACCCATAGTAATATCTGCAACGGGCATTTCTATTGGTAAAGCTCCACTATCCTCCATAGTATTAAAAAAAATAGGTGCTATTTTCTCTCCAAAACAAAACCCGCCACTTCTTTTATTTGGAACAAAAGGTATATCTCTACCAAAATGCCATAATATACTATTTGTTGCACTTTTACGGCTAGATCCAGTGCCAACCACATCACCTACAAATGCTATTTCATTTCCTTTTTGTTTTAACCAATTAATTGTTTCTATAGGACCTATTTCATATGGATTATCAGGCTCTATACCATCTCTAGGTACCTTTAACATACATTTAGCATGTAAAGGTATATCTGGTCTAGACCATGCATCTTGCGCTGGAGATAAATCATCTGTATTTATTTCACCAGTTACTTTAAAACATGTCAATGTTATTTTTTCTAGCAATTTTGGATTTTTAGTAAACCATTCTGCATTTGCCCATGAATTTAATATATTATTAGCATATACATTTCCATTTTTACTTTTTTCTTCTATATTATAAAAATAATCAAAAATTAAAATATTATTTTTTAATTCATGTGCTACATTCTCTGCTAATTCTGTATCTAATAATTTTACCAATGCTTCAATTGAATAACCTCCTTGCATTGATCCCAAAATTTTTATGGAATCAAATTTACTTATTAATGGCGAATATGTATTATCAGTTGCTATATCATATAAAAAATTTGCTTTTAATCTACTAGTATCATCTACCCCAGGTAAAATACGCTCTTTAAATTGATTTAATAAAAATTGTTCATCTAAATTTGGCAACCATTCATTATGACGTCCTTCATTAATATTATATTGTCTTGGCGCTTTTAATTCTTTTATCAAATTTTCTACTTCATTATAATTTAATACTTCCGGTTCAATTCCAATTTCTTCTCTAATTTTAATTGATTTTTCTAATGTTTTTTTAAAAGTAGAAAATGATCTAGTAAATTTTTTAGTATTTCTTAAAAATTTTTGCATATATTTATTAGCTATTTATATTTAAATAATATTAATACTATAATCTACAAATATTTAATTTTGATAATATTTAAAGATATACAGATTATTCTACATTAAAATCCATTTTTTTTCTCTCTTTAAAAGTTTTATTTTTTGTACGCTTTCCTAAAAATTTAAAATAACGATTTGCTAAGTTATATCTCTCATTTATATTTTTAACTTTTTTGTATTTTTGGGTTTTATGGCGTTTAATAGCTTCTAAACGTACCTTCATTATCATACCTACCTGCCAAATTCTTTTATGTGGATATCGTTTTGTTTTATATAATTTTTCTAATTTTTTAATTGTATTTTTAACATCATTTACAGTGGTGTATTTTATATGAATAGTATCTTTAGGATTTTTATCAATATAAACATCAAATGATTTTTTAGGATTATTTGGATTAAATAAAAATTGTTTTTTTGTTTTCCTTCTCATTATATACTTACTATATAAAATTGAAAAATAATTTATTTTTTAGTATTATATGGAACAATGTCTTGGGATGATTTACCAATTGAATTACATGTTAAAATTTTAGCTAATAGATTTGAACTAAGAAATATAGCTTGTAAAAAAATTCAAAATTGTTGGAATAATTATTTTGGACCAATTAGGGGAGCTATAGATATTGCTTTAGAATTAGAAGTAGGAGAAGATGGAATATTTTTAGTATATTGGCCATCTACAGCAAAAATTATGGAATATTGCGCTAATAAAATAACTGGAAAAAATCACAGAGGATTTTGGAAATTTATTGTTGAACAAATCCAAACTGGTTTAAGGGAAAAAAGAGATGCTTTGGGTACGGATCCATATTCTATATATTATACTCGAACTGCAATTGCATGTCAAGAAATAACAAATAAATTAAATAAAAACTATTAAATTTTTATAATATTTAATTTATTTTTTACCACAAATATTTTTAGTTGTACCTAATTTATATTTTTTATCCATATAACGCATGTCACTAGTTAATCTCTCACAATCTTTTATATTCTTAAAGCGTCTGTAAATCCTTAAAACATTAAATCTAGCTTTTTTTGCTGCTGCAGCTTCACGTCTATTTTTCTTAGTTTTTTTCGACTCTCTTCTAATTCCAGAATCAATCGCTAAGTGTCTACTTTTACGTGTTCCATGTAATTTATAACGATGTTTTTTCTCTGAAAAATCTATTTTTCTTAATTTAGGTAATTTTCTAGTAGTCATTTAATATATATAAATATTAAATCATTATGAATGTACATATCTCCAAATTGATACATGTTTATCTATGTAAACTTCTTTCTTAAAACAACTAAGGGTATTGTCAATTGTTTTAAGATAATCTAATAAATATGGTTCACCACTTAACATAATTTCTTTTGGTTCATAATTACTAGCAATATCTACTAAAATAACTTCTTTTTTTGCAATACTTATTGCATTTTCTATAATATTCTCATGTGCATATTTTGGCATTTCATGAAAAGCAAACATACAAGTTACAACATCTATTTCCTCTTTCGGTTTATAAATTTCAGCATTTCCTAAATAGAACTTTTTATTTGTATCATAGTCTTTATTTAATCGCCTAGCAACTTTTAACATCTCTGGACTAGTATCTATACCAATATTATTAGGAAGGGTAGAAACACCTACTCCACAACATAAATCTAATACTTTATCATTTTTATAATCTTTCATGATTTCTCTCCTAATATTGATACCATTATAACGTATGATATCAATAACTCTAGTTGACATCAAGGCAGATTCTGCATGAATTTTTCCAGGAAAACCTAAGTGACCTAAATTATGAATTCTCCTATCATAATAGTATGGTACATATGATACTAGCAAGCTGATTATAGATATCATCTTAATAAATAATATTTTAAATTTAAAAATTCAATTTTATTTGTATACCAAATCTAATGTAAAAAATCAATAAACATAATAATATATATCCTATAGCTACCTTAATGCTAACTATATACCTATTTTTACTATTCATTTCCATATCATATGCTTCAATAAAAGGATCAATAAATGTAAAATCATCTCCACATAAATCTCTTTCTAACATAGTCAATATACAACCATTAAAATAATAAAAAAATCCAAGAGCTATAAATAAATTTATTAAAATAATTATATAAAGTGATTTAGAAATATATAAAAAGGCTAATAAAATATTTAGAGGAGCACATATGTGAAGTGCTCTGATATAAACACCTAAAGTTCTATTTGAAATTTTTGACTTATCGCATTCTTTAATTAAATTTTTAACTATTTTTGATCTATGTTCCTTATATCCCATTTATTTTATATAAGATATATTATGCTATTTTAAAACCTAATATATATTAATATGGCTACTAAAAATAAATTAAAGAAAAAAAAATTTAAATATGTACCTAGACCAACCCGTTTACAGGCACTTAGCAAAAGCATAAAGATAAACTATTTATTTTACATATGTATTCTTATATCTGCATTACTACTTAGATATGACAAACAAAATACTAAATCACTTAAATGTATTATAATAAGTTTTATTTTAATTGCTGCATTAGGATATTTAGTACATTTTATTGGTCATCATATTAATATTAATAATCAATTTTTTAAATCTAATTCTATCATTACAGAAACTATTGGGTTTAAAAGTCTATTTAAATTAATTGCAAATGTTATGGATTTTCATAGCTTAACACATCATGATACTAAGATTAATAAACAAAATATAAATATCTTTTATGAATTTATTACTAATTTTATTACTCAGGGTTTACAAATATTTCTTATGATCCGTTTCTATAAATACCTTGATGAACGTGTTTGTTTTATTTGGGGATTAGCATATGCTACAGTACATAATATAAATTATAATATAATTAAACCTGAAGTTCATAAACAACATCATATAAATGATAAAACCAATTATGGTATAGATATATATGATATACTTTTTGGAACTAAATTTAATTGGGAAGATATAGAAAATTTTAATCATTTTGGTATTAATTTTATCATTATCACTATCCTAATACTTATCATACATAGGGTATTTAAAAAATGGATTAAATAAATTAAGACTTAGTATAGTTACGAAATACTTCCATAATATCATTTTGATTTTGTAATAAATATAACATTTTCTCTCTTGTTGTCATAGTACTATTACATTCATTTAATAGTCTAATATTATTAGGTAATTCATACACTAAAAATCTAACTATATATAATCCTAACCAACCTTGTGCAAAATGTCTTAATTTTTGTTTATTTTTATCAATTGGTAATACGGTAAAAGGTATGGAATTATCATCATCCCTAAATTGTTCAATAAATGTATTAAATTCTTTATCTTTAATTAAACAGCTTAATCTATGATTTTCTACTGTTGTTGCAATAACACAATCATGTTGCACTGCAATTTGGAGTGATATAATATTTTTATTTTCTATTTCTCTTGTTAATTCTTGCTGAGTAATCGATTTTTCAATTGGTGGAGGAACTAAACCATAAATAGACCAATGAGCATAGTAATCAATAGAACTTTGAATATTAACATTTTTTTTAACAGGTACATAGTCATTTTGATTAAAAGAAGAAGCAAAAATACTATTGGCTATTAAATTTCTTCTATTTGAAAAAATATCAGAAATTACTAATCCCTTACTAGGAACTAATATAAATATTAAAACTTTTATAATATTCATAATATTATTAATATTATAATTTTAGATTAAAATTAACTTAATATATTATTGTATGATTCATATTAATCCATTTTTATACCAGTATTTATGTACTACTAGTAGTTCCTTAATAACATTACCATTAGATATTGCCCAAACTAAAATTCTTAGTCCATCACCAACTATTATTGATTTTAATGAAATTAAATGGCTTTTGCTATTTCCTTTAATTTTTACCAGTCAAAATGTTATATACAACGAACTACATTATATTCAGAATACGTTATTACGAGGAGCTATGGCCGGTATATTAACAACTCCTATATACACTTATCTAGAAACTAGAAAATTATATACTAGAATTAATCTAGTTCCTAACTACAATATTTATATTAAATTTATTCTATTACGCCAAACTTTATTTTACTCTATTTTATATCAAATAGCTAAAATTAATAATTCAAATTTTATGGCTGCATTTATAGCAAATATGATTGGATTTCCAATTAAATTACTAGCTTTATCTAAAAGTTATTCTGTATTTGTAATAAATAGTAAAAGTATTAAATTAACTGCTATTTTAGAAATTATCAAATCATCTATAAGTGATGGTGCGGCTTTATTTTTAATGTACTCTCCTTCCTTTTCTCCATTAAAAAAATAATATAAACAATCTATATATGTCTATTTATAACTTTGAACCTAATAACTTATTAAACTGGATCACAGCTTTTGCTATTTTTGAAATTCCTCTTGCCTTTTTTTACCTATCTATATCATCTAAAAAAGATACAGTAACAAATTGGTATTCTGGAAAAGATATTAACATATGGAATGTTATTGCTCAAGATGCACTCTATGTAATATGTGGAATAATTATTGCCTTACGTATATTTAACTATTTAGTTAACCAAAAAAAAATAAGTAAAAAATTTTATAATTTTATTTTAGTTTTTTTAGCAGTGCAGTTAACCGGTGATTTACTATTTGCTTTCACTATTAAAAGTTGGCCAGACAAATACAAAACTTATTGGATAAATTATTTTCAAAATTATATCAATAAATCTGGATTATATGCACTCTTTGGCGATTCATTATATATAATAACTTGGTCGCTAGCATTTTACTTTGTATCTAGATATATTAAAAATTTTGATACTAAAATATTTATAATATCATTGTTCTTCTTTTTAGTTTCTGCTTATAGTGTTAAAAAATCTTAAATATAAATAATATGATAATGAAAATAAAATTCCGCCCCAAAGTGTATCTACTATACCTACCATAGGTTCCCATTTCTTAAATATAGCTAAATTAGTTGTCTCATATACTCCATATACTCCTAATCCTAATAAAAATGCATCTAAAACTGTTTGCTTTTTATGTACTATGAAATAATATAACAAAAATATTAAAAAAAAGTAGCAAAATATTGTAGGTATTATATTCATTTGTAAATCACTACCCTGAATTTTTTTAATCATATTTTGAAACTTATTACTCATTGAAAAAAGATAAACAAAATCTAAAGCTGAGAAAATTAGAGAAAGTTTTAATATATTAAGTATCATATAAATATTAATATATTATTAATTTGGCGAATCAGTACTCTTAAATTTTTTAACAGCTTCATAAATTTTTGCAGACTCATTTATTGCAAATACACCCCTGCGTTGTGCTAGACCTAGAAATCCTACTAATACATTTAATGCAACATTCTCATCTGTTATCTCTACTTCTAGTAAATTCATCTTTGGAACTTCTTCAGAATTATCTACTGGTTTAGTTTCACTCGACATGTTTTAATTTATTTAATTAAGTTATTTTTAAGTTCTTAATTACACATATTTAGCCATAATATTATTAATAATAATTCTATGCCATGATAATACTTATCTTTATTAATGCGAATATTAATAATTTCAGAAGAAAACTGTGGATAGTACATTATTGCTAATAATGTTGCTATATTATTAGAAAATCTAAAGGGATTAATAAGAGGTACTGTAGTACTTATTACCTCAGTTAAAGCAGCAGCAGCTAATGGATTTTCCGGATAAATTAATAAACTCATACCTACTCTGCCTATTCTAAGTAATGGGTATATCATTTACTATTTATAAAATATTTATCTTTATATATATATGAAATTTTCAAAAAATTTAAGATATGTCTTATTTATTGCTACTCTACTAACACTAGTTGAAACATTTGGTCAAACATTATTAAGAAAATTTTATTTAACTAATAAAAAAAATAAGGGGTCAACTACACACTTGTATTTACCTTTTATTACTTGGCTATGTTATGGAGTCTGTGTATTATTATTATGGATGAGTTATCATTATAGTAGTGAAGGGATGATAGAAGTATTTTGGAATGTTGGGACTAATACGTTAATACCAATTGCAGGCTTTTTCTTTTTTGGAGAGACTCTAGATCCTTATGGATGGATTGGAATTGGATTAACTACTATTGGAGGATTTATGCTCGGTAGATCTCAAAATAATTATGCTAACTTTAATTAATATGTTTATTAGACTTAAAAGTTAAATATATTAATAAATTAAAATTGAAAAAGTAATAATAATATATATTATTATTACTTATGACTAAGATTGTATCAATCGAGGGGAATATTGGTTCTGGTAAATCTACCTTTGTTAAAGCATTATATGAATATTATCAAAAAACAGACGAATATAATGAAAAAAAAATCTATTTTCTTCAAGAACCTGTTAATATTTGGGAAACTATTAAAAATGAGAAACAAGAAAATATTATTGAGTGTTTTTATCGAGATCAAGAAAAATATGCATTTTCATTTCAAATGATGGCATATATTTCACGTTTATCACTATTACGAAAAGCTATGAAACAAGGATACAATTATATATTTACTGAACGATGTGTTAACACTGATAGAAATGTATTTGCCAAAATGTTATATGATTCAGAAAAGATTGAGAAAATAAATTATGAAATTTATACAAAATGGTTTGATGAATTTATTGAAGAATTTAATAATTTTCATTATATTTATATTAAAACTGATCCTAATATTGCACTAGAGAGGGTAAATAAACGAGCTAGAAGTGGAGAATCAATTCCATTAAATTATCTAAGTGAATGTAATAAATATCATAATGAGTGGTTAGATAAAACTCATAAAGTAACTATTTTAGATGGTAATGTTAATCGAGAAAATGATTATAGTGACTGGATTAAAATTATTAATGACCTTATTAACGATAAGAATTAATTTTCATTAATTACATCACCTAAATAAACTTTATTACATACCTTTTTAATTACTTTATCTTCTCTTTTAGAATGTAAATCATCAGTACAATTTTTTATTAATTTCATATATTCACTTTGTAGATTTGGATCATCCATCCAATTTGGGTGTTCTTCAGTCCATTTATCTAAATTTTTTTGTTGAACTAAACTAACCTTTTTAAGTGCTTCTTTTAACTGTTTATTTTCACTATCTTGTTCCCAATTATTAAGACTCTTAATATCATTATTACATTTAATATAAACTGTTTCACGTTTAACATCTGTACAATGCATTGGTCTTTGATGTAGTGATAATTTATTCATATTTTCAATTAAAATATTTGATACACCTTCTGTAATACCTTTCTCTTTTGTGATTAGTAAATCATGTAGTGTTATATTTATCTTTTCTATAAATTCATTCATAGTTAATGCATCTTTACATTGTTCATTTAAGAAAATATTAACATTTAATTTTTGTTTGTTTATTATGCTTACATTATTATTTCCGATAATTTGATTTTGAAATTTATTTGTTGTTAATTTATCATTTAATTCATTTTGTTTACTTACAATAGTTTTACATAATTCTTTATTCTCCTTTACCATATTAATAAATAATTCTTTATAAGAATCTTCCGAATCATTTATTATACTTTTACATGTTTTTTTATGATTATACAGTGAGGATCTATATGGATATGTTTTACCACAATCACATGTAAATAGTTTGGGGTTTTTTGGGGTATTTTTTGTTGTATTTGTTGTATTTTCATGTTTACGTGTGTTAAGATGTCTTGTATAATCTTTTTTATTGCTCGTAATAAAGTTGCATTTTTTGCATTCATAAAAAATTGGGGTTTTTTGGGGTAAAAACATTGTAATTTGTTGTATAATTATACAACAAAAAAAACCCCTAAATTATTTTTATCTTTAAAAAATAAAAAAATTATGATAACAAAAAATTTTAGATATTTTTTTTTTCAGAGCATATAGGTCTAAACTGAATTTTTAATAAATTTTGGTAGATTCTCAAATCGATTTTTTAAAAATGGACATGGATTTTTTAAAATTTTGAATTGAGAATTAAAAAAAAAATAAATATTAAAAATTTTTATCTATTTTTTTTAGAAAAATGTTGTTTAAAAGCTATAGCTAAATTCATGTCTTTCTTATAGGCTTCTAACAAAAAATTTATATCATTAAATACTAATCTATCTAGTTCAACAATAAGATAAGCTTTTTCAAGTAATGATAAAGTAGTATAATAAGAAGTTTTTCTATAATCTAAAACATTAGCATGAATATTATCAGTATACTTACTTAATATTTCATATAGAGCATGATTTAATAAATCATCATAAGGCATATATATATATTTAATAAATTTGTTCTAGATCATTTAACTTCCAATACTCTGATTCTCCATTTGGCAGTGGTCTTCTAATTATCATAGGTAATTTTTTTGATTTTAATTCCATTTGAGCAATTAATAGATTATCGATAATATTAGGAGGTACATCAATATAAGGTTTATTACCCGCATTTAATTGTTTTGTTCGTAATCCAAGAATCTTAGTTTTTTCATATTTTGTCAGAATAGGATTTGTTCGATGATTTGTATCAATAATAACATTATTTTTTCGAATTACTTGTGATAGAGCTTGAATCTCAACCGAATTAGCTGTATTACATTCTGGATGCATATTTTCTAAATAATTAGTTTCTAATATATCATCAAATTTTTGTAGATATTCTTCATCTTCACTTTCAACATCTGAATTAATTGGACTTAATATACTAAGGTTAGTTGATTCCATTGTAGGTTCTTGATCAGCAATTGTTTCATTATCAACAGTACTAGCATTTTCTATAGCATCATCATCGTCATCATCATCATCATCAGTTTCAGCTAATTCGTCATCAGATATGTTAAATTCAGGTTGTAACTTTTTAACAACACTAGTTTTAGAAGTAGATAATTTTTGATCTTTTTCCTCTTTATCTTCTTTATCACTTTCATCTTTATCATCGGGCTCACTATCAAAATCTTCTAAATCACTCATCTATTATATTATAGAAAAATACTTTAAATAGATTCAATTTTCTTATGATAAAATAATAATTTAAAGATATTTATATATTAAAATATAATGATACTGTGCCCGAGTGGTTAAGGGGATGGACTGCTAATCCATTAGGCTAAGCCTTCGCGAGTTCGAATCTCGTCAGTATCGTTCATATAAGACATCGTGCCCGAGTGGTTAAGGGGATGGACTTGAAATCCATTGGGCATAGCCCTCGCGAGTTCGAATCTCGTCGATGTCGTTTTATAATTTATTAAGTAAATTATAAAATATAAAAGATATATATATGACAAAATTACAATTTAATAAAAATAATGCAGACATTTATGCATCTAATATATTGCAAAAAAATGCTTGGGTTTCTATTAAAGATGGTTATATTTATATTGCAAGGGATAAAGGTCGGAGTTATTGGCTTCTATCCAATATACCACTAAATGCGCGTCCTAATATATATTTTAATGATAAAACTAAAACAATACGCATTGGTACAAATAAAATTGTTATTAAAAGTCAGTTAAAATATAATGAAGCAAAAAAATATTTAGAGCCGTATTCTAAAAAATCTAAATCCAAAAAATCTAAATCCAAAAAATCTAACTCTAAAACAAAAAAGAAATAATTTTTTATTGTGTGATTTTAAATACGTAATAGTTTAAATAAATAAGATGTATAGTAGATATGAATAATAGAAAACAAAAAATTCCTAAGGCATTAAGAGAGCAAGTATGGATAACTAATTTTGGTAAAATATTTGAGCGAAGATGCTATATTAAATGGTGTACCAATAAAATAAATGTATTTGATTATCATGTCGCTCATAATATACCAGAATCAAAAGGAGGTAGATTGTGTTTAGAAAATTTAAAACCTGTTTGTGCAAGATGTAATCTTTCTATGGGGTCACAATATACTATAACTGAGTGGATGAATTTAGATAAAAATAATTCTAGTTGTTTTAGTATATTTAATTTTAATAAAAAAACTTAAAAAGTTTATTTATACTATTAATAATAATATAAATATTATTCATTATAGGGGGATGTAGATCAATTGGTAGATCGCTCGCTTTGCATGCGAGAGGTACCGGGATCGAAACCCGGCATCTCCATATGCCCAGCTAGCTTAGTTGGTAGAGCACCTCATTAGTAATGAGGAGGTCAGTGGTTCGAATCCGCTGCTGGGCTATAAATTATTAATTATTATTTAATAATTAATAATTAATTATATTAATTTAAATTTATTTAAAATTATTCGACTATGTGTAAGTAAAATATATTCTTCATCTTTTGGTGAATATTCATACCAATAATCTAACCATGGTCCTCTAAAACTTATACACCATGTTTCTTTTAAGGCTTTAACTTTATGAAATGTATTTCTTGGAGTATATTTTGGATAAAATGATGGAATCCATATTTTTGTTTTTTTATTAAGTAATTCTTCTTCAATCATTCCTGAAATAAAAAAGGTATAAGCATTAAATGCATGTGAATGATAGTTTTCTCTAGTCCCTTCTTTAAACTTTAATATAACAATTGAAAATAACCATTTAATTTCACATATCCATAAACCTATAACACCTGAGTCTTTACCACCATCTGTTCCATATCTAAAAAAATACATTTACATATTAATATATATTAATATGTTATTTATATTTAATTAGTTTTTATAATTATTTCTATACATATTTTATATGGATACAAATAGTAATCAAGAATTGATTTTATTATCAACGCATCCAGATTTTTATATTATTGATCCAAATACTTTAATTGAAATTTTAGATAAAGTTTCAATAAATTCACTTATGATATTATTTTTGGGAGCATGTTTTTTAAGTGTTTTATGTAGTATTAAAACAGATAAAAGAAGACATTATATAGCTGTAGCTTCAGAAGAACCAACTGTGAAAGGGACTATTGTATAATATATATATATATATATAAAATGACTAAAAAAAATAATCATAGTGCCGAACAATTAGAACTACTTCAACAATATATAGTAATTTTTACTATTGTATTAGGATTACCAGGAGTGGGACTTCTTTTAAAACGCGACCATAGATATAGACTAGCTCTAGGTTTATATTTATTGATAATAATATTATTTATATATTTATATTCAATAGGAAATAGAATATTGTTTCCAGATAAAACAATAATATAATATATTCTAATGATATTATATGATGCAAATTACATTATATAATACTTTGATAATTAATGGTATTATAATTACACTGTTTACTATGTATTCTTGTATATCAAAAAAAATAAATTGGAAGAGTTGGTTTTTTATCAGTATAATTTTGTTATTTAGTATTATTGAACAAACTATAGAACCTATATGTAAAAAAGCGACATTTTTAACATCGTTATATGGTGTTTTACATATTATTTTTTCAACATATTTAGCTATAGGTAGTTTACTATTTGGTATGTATAAGTTACATTTAACAATATTAATATTAGTGTTAATTGGTTGGTTAATGTTTAAAGGCAGATGTATTGCTCAAATTAAATATAATAAAATGTGTGGTATTGATGAAAAAAGTCCCTTTATAGATATGCAAAATGTAATTTTTAATAAAATATTAGGAATTTCAGGTACTATTTATAAATGGCCTTTAATATTAATAATTATAGGATATGATATATACCATATTATTAATTAATTATTAGTTTTCCAAATAGTATCACATTGACTACATATATAGACATATTTAAGAGCATCATCATCATAACGTAAATAAATAACTTCATTTTTATTTTCTCCAGCTTCAAGTGCTTCAGGAGAATTACTAGGACAACTTTGATTAGGACATTTAATATTTTTAGTTCTAGGTAAAGTTGGGTCTAATTTAGTATATTCATTTATATCCTGATTATATGCAGTATTTTTAGCATCAACATTAGTTTCAAGTACACATATATTATTTTTATTAATTTGATCTCCAATAAAACCACAATTTCTACAGTAATATACTAGACTATTAGTTTCTTCATCTTGTAATCTAATATATAACATATTGTCGCAGTTCGTACAAAAATGCATTTTAATATATATTAGATTAATATTTTTAAAATCAATTTTACTTTTAATTAAATTCATTAATTAGTGCTTTAATAAAATCATCTTTTGTATTATTTTGTAATCTAAGATTTACTAATTTAGCAGGGGATAAAATATAATCTTTAAGATATTTATTAACATGATCAGGTAGATTTTCTTTATAATAATGTGTATATATTTCCTTTATAATATCGCTACTAGCATTTTTCATTTCAAGTGTTATATCAATTCTTCCTGGTCTAACTAATGCGGGATCTAAACTTTTATAATTATTACTAGTAATAATTAATATTCTACCAGGTGTTTCTCTAATTCCATCTATAATATTTAAAATATATGAAAGAGTTATTTCATCATTAGTATCTTTTTTAAAATTTAAAAGACAAGTATCATTATGATCTTCATCAACTTTTTTAGCTATTTTATTAAGTAATTTATTTTGTAATTCTAAATTTTGATCAATATAATTATCTTTAACAATTTCAGGATCGTCATTATCAGAATCACTTAAAATTTTGCGTTTTTTAACAATATCACTCATACAATCAATATCTTCAAATACAATTATTTTTTCTTCAAAATTAATTTTTTTAAAATTTTTATTAGAATAATACTCTTCAAAAAAATACTCATTAAATTCTGATTGCGTTTTAATTTTACTTAATGGAATTACTATAATATGTCTATTTAATTTATTAGCAATACATTTAATAATACTAGTTTTTCCTGTACCAGGAGGACCATATAATCCAATTCCAAGAGTCCAAGGATGACCTTCATGATAGTACCATTCTTTATTATTAATAAAAAAGTTTAATTTATTAAGTAAAATCTTTTTATCTTCAAAAAAAAGATTATCAAATCTTCTAGAACTAATAAATTCACATTCATTCCAATTATTAATGTTTCTAGAATATTCATCATTATTTTTTTTATTTGCAATTAAAGTATAAATAAATTTTTTATTATTTCTAGCTTGTCTAATCTTTTCTTTATATTGAATTGTTATATTATCTAATAGTGTACTTAGATATTCATGTGAGTATTTATATGAATAAATCTCGATTTTAATATCTTCAACTTCAATCTTATTTTTATCATCCATACTATTTTTATTAATAGTTACTTTACAATATAGATCCGGAGAAATAATAAAAGGGGTGGTTTGATTAACAAGAAAGGGATTATTATATTTAAGTATGTCAATAGAATCATCATTATTATTTTTTGCTAGATTATCTTCACATGACCAATGAGGTTGTGAATATTCTTTAATTATATTAATAGAATTATTTTTAAAATTATTATTAGAAATATAATCCCAAAATGCTTCAAATCTTTCACTGAATATATTATCAGTTTTACATGAATAATTTGTAAGCATTACACATCTTTTTCCAGTAAGAACAATAGTTTTATATTTTTTAATAGTAAAAAAATTAATTATTTCATCATTAATAGAATAAAGTCTATCATTAATAGTATCATTATTAATAATCAATGAAGTTATTACTACAAATATAGACATTATAATATTTTGTATAAATGTCATATCTCGTATATTCATTAGATACATCATTTTAATAGATTCAATAAGTCCATTTGTATTATTAATCATGGTATATAAGTTAAAAATAATTTTAAATACATTATTTATATTCTTTATAAAATTTAGTAAATAGATCATTTAATTTTTTATAAGATGTTTTAAGTTGCATTCGATAAATCCCGCAAGTCATAATTTCATCTTTAGTATTAGGGACCCTTTCTAAAATTATATTATAATTATTAATAAAATTATCAACTATATCAGACCAGAATAGATCATATTCCTGAGGAAATAATTCTTTTGATATAACTTTAGCAATAGCAACTTCTAAAGTTTTATATGAAACAATTTTATTATAAACATCAAAATCAACATGCTTTTCAGTAATTCCAGGTTCATTAAGTAGAGGTTTATTATCCATCAAACTTTGTAAAGTGATTAAAATAGTACGTATAGTTTGACAACTAGTCCATTGTTCACCTTTCCAAGTATTTAATAAAGATACACAAACTTTCTGATTTTTATAAAAATTAGGATGGAATCGTGTTCTACCATCATTAGTTAAATATTCTAATTTTGGAGGAGAGTAAGGATAATCACAAGGAAAATGTAAGCGAAATAAAAAAAAACCATTAGAATAAGGTGTATTTTCTGGACCAATAATTAACGCATGCCCTAATAACATATTAGAATCATCATGTTTATAATATATTCTATCTTTAGAAAGATTAGTATTTAATAATTCTTTAATGTCTTTAACTAACCGTTCAACTGTAGTTTTAGTCACAATTTTAGAGGTCATTGAAATAAAATAGATAGTTATTTTTAAATTAAAAAATTTAAAAATTGACATAAAAATATTGTGAAATTATATTACAGTACTATGCTTCATGAACCTATTGAATTAGAAGATTATCTAAGACGACATATAGCTGAAAAAGGAGAGGAGCATACACATACACGGATTGGAAGTAAAGAATTAAAAATTCCTGGAGGAAGTTATGTAATTAAGAATCTTAATGAATTTCTAAAAAATTATTATAATAGCGTTTTTGTATTAGGTAAACCAGAATATTTAACTGAAAAACAAAATATTGAAGCGGCTCCTATAGCCATAGATATTGATATGCGATATAATACAGATATTAAAAGTAAACAGCATACAAAAGATCATATAGTAGATTTAATTAATATTTATGCAACATATATTGCTGAGATTTGTAAGATACCAAATAATGAAAAGATAGAAGTTTTTGTAATGGAAAAATCTAAAGTAAATTGTGAAGAAACTAAAACAAAGGATGGTATTCATATCATTTTTGGAATTTCGATGCATAGAGCAGGGCAGGTATTATTGAGAGAAAAGGTATTGCCTGAATTACAGGAAATTTGGTCAGATTTACCTTTAATTAATAGTGGAGATGATTTAATTGATGAATCAGTAACAAGAGGAATGGCTAATTGGCAAATGTATGGTTCTAAAAAACCAGGTGGCCAGGCATATTTAATTAAATCTCATTATGTATTAGTTTGGGAAGAAAGTAAAGATAATTGGTCGTGGACAGAATTAGATATTGAAAAATTTAATACAGAAAAGAATCTTAGTAAATTATCAGTTCAATATACAGGACATCCCAATGTAGAATTTAAAGATAAATATATAGATGAGATTGAAGAGTTAAAAGAAAGTCTAAATAAAAAGAAAAGGAAAATAGGTAAAATAAATGTACAAAATAGTAAAGCTGTTGAACTTAAAGATGTTAAAAACATGAATAAATTAGATGAATTAGTTAAAGAAATGTTAGAAAAAATAGAAGAGACACCAACTGATTATGAATTAAAAGAAACACATGAATTTACAATGATTTTGCCAGAAAAGTACTGGGGACCAGGATCATATGATAAATGGATTAGAGTAGGTTGGGCATTAAAAAATACAAATAAAAAACTATTACCTACTTGGCTTAAATTTTGTAGTCAATCAAAAGAATTTAGTTTTACAGATATTTCTAGATTAGTAGATTTATGGAATAAGTTTGATTATGAAAATCCAGATGGATTAACTTCAAGATCAATTATGTATTGGGCAAAAAATGATAATATTCAAGAATATAAAAAAGTACGAGCAGCTACAATTAGTCATTATATAGAAATGACTATAACTAATATAACGGAATGGGATTTTGCTCAAGTTTTATATCAAATGTGTAAAGATGAATTTGTTTGTGTAAGTATTAAGAATAATGTTTGGTATGAATATATTAATCATAGATGGTATGAAATTGATTCAGGTAATACTCTAAGATTAATAATATCAAAACGAATGCACGATATCTATATGAAAAAGGTAACAGATGCAATGAACGAACTTCAAAAGATGGATCAAACAGAAGATAGTTATGAGATGTTAAGAAAAAGATCAAATAAACTAGCAGATGTATGTGTTTTACTAAAAAAAACAAATTGGAAAAATAATATTATGAGAGAAGCTAAAGAATT
>CEUJ01050588.1_pt1 | contig 35330 bp, 46 predicted proteins | sample 361531 | NCBI WGS metagenome assembly CEUJ01 (sample SAMEA2622842, study PRJEB7988) | marine metagenome | biome: marine biome (ENVO:00000447); feature: marine epipelagic mixed layer (ENVO:xxxxxxxxx); material: "saline water (ENVO:00002010), including plankton (ENVO:xxxxxxxx)" | depth 140 m | reverse complement strand
ATATAATTTTGAATTTTATGAATACAAAATAACATTAAAGAAGATGACTTATTATATAAATTATATAGTAACCTCTTTGCCCTGATCATAATTTGATCAATTTCATTATATAAATTATGGTGATTAGACACACAAATATTATCCCAATCACTTAAAATTTTTGTTTTTGTATGATCAGGAATATATAATCTAAAATATAATTCTTTGCTCCATTGTTTATTATCACACCATTTATATTCACCTGACTTATTATTAATATATTTAAATTTATCATAATTAATAAAAGAATTATCAATATAAGTTAAAGCAGTCTTATAATCAATTATCATATATGAAAATGGTGAAGAATATTTTCTTATTTTCATAAAAGTTAATAAATCATCGTTATTACATCTATATCCAATTGAATATATATTAGTAATTTTAATCATAATATTTATTAAAAAGCTATATTTATATAACTTTTAATAAATATTTTTAAATCTATAATTCTACGTAACATATCCATGTATATCCGGTTGCATCGTCATCAAAAATTTTATATTTTATATTTTCACTTGATAACTTTTCAAACAATGGTTTTTGCGTTGGATAATTACTCCAAGGAACACCCCATCTTGTATTTTCTTTTATAAATACTGGAGGAAATTCATAATATACTTTTAAATTATCTAATAAATATTGTTTATCTGCGTTTAAATCACCATCCAATATTTGTTTTAAACTTCTGCAATCTCCTTGACCAATTGGATAATTATCTTCAAAAATCAAATATTTATATCCCATTTTTTTTGCATGTTTTATTCTATTCAAAGCATTTTGATGATCATCAAAAAAACAAATAGTATTAGAAGGATCAGTACAATATATTTTTTGCCAATCTAATTGTAAATATCTAGCTTTATTAGATATATATCTTCTATTACTTAAATTTGGATCTATACATAACAAAGAAGAATTTGGACAAGTCATTTCAATTAACCAAGTACTTTGACCGCGCCAAACACCACTTTCAACTATATTTGGCAAATTTTTATATTTTAAAATAAAATATGTAGCAAAACAATGTGGAGAAGTCATACCACCTACATTATTTTGAATAGGTCTTTTTTTATATAATTCTAAAAAATCATCTAACATATTTAATATATCTCTGTTATTCCATGGAATATTACCAATTTTACTAACCATTAATTATATTAATCTCTCAAAAGTTATATTTAAATTTTTATTTTCTAATATTTTATAATTATTACTTTGTAATCTCTTTGCTATTTTTTCAGTTAATTTATTAGGATCTTTATTTTTTAACAAAAGATCAAATTCTATACACAAATATGTTGGATATATCTCATCATCTAACATCTGGTTTAAAACATCTATTTCTGAACCTTCTATATCTAATTTTAATAAGTCTATTTTAGTATGATTATGTTCTTTCATAATATTTTTTATAGAATCTACTTCTACTTCATCATATTCATTTCCAAACATATTTGATACTAGAGATTGAGAAACATAATCAGGATTTGTTTGTTTATAAAATTTTAGTTTTGTTTTTTCTCGATATAAACCTTTATTAATATAATTAAAATTTTCAAAATTTGGATTTAATCCTATAATATTTTTTAAATAATCATTTTGAATATTACCACTTAATGCTATAGTTTTTGTTTTAAACATTTCTTTTACCTCTTCATAATGTTTTATAGCTCTTTTTGTTGGATCGATTAAAAATATTTTACATTTATATTTATCTTGTAATTTTAAATCAAATGATATATCTTCTCCTACACCTCCAGAATAAACTATACTATTACTATCTAATTTTGCATTTATAGGAATAGACCAACCCCCATAATTTGTTCCTAGAGTTTCCATATATATTTAAATACATAACAATATATTTAATATTAAAATATATAACAATATATTTAATATTAATCACCAATAACATCCACCTTCTATTCTATTTTGATTGCTAATCATTTCACTATTTGATGGTCTTATAAATTTACTATTATTTTCTGCAATTATTTTTTGCCAGTCTTCTCTGGATTCCCATCTTTTTCCCATTACTCCAAATAATAGTTGTAATCCTCCACCTATATAGATTGCACTTTTATTCATTTGAGATTTTATAAATTCACATAGAGGTAACCCATATCCTCCACATCCTAATATTGCTATATCAAATTCTAATTTATTAATATCATTACACATCAATTTATAAGTTTCTAACCAATTTTTATGTATGTAATTACCTGCATTAGTTTGATATGTTTTATAAAAAATAAATTCTTGATTATCATCAAAAATTTTTTTTGTAGGATCTTTAAATATTTGAAAATTATTTTCTAGTTGTCTTTTAAAAGAATCTACAAATGGATGAATAATTAAAACTTTTTTACCTATTAAATAATGAGACCATGGTTTTTCATTGAGTTGACATATATAATATGGCTCTAACACTCTACTATGTAGTACATCTAAATTAAATTTATCAACAAATAATTGTTGTTCATTTATCATACTTGTTGGAAAACAGGCTAAGTATCTACTATTTTTAATACAATTTATATATAAATTTATAAACCATTTTAAATTTGATCTATCTACATTATAAATACCTGCATTATTACTTAATGCACTTAAATTATCTGGATTAAATTTATTAAATTTTAAGTATTCATAACATATATGTGTTTCTGCACCAATCCCTACTCTACTAATTATAAAAGGTTCATTTTTTTCTAATAATGTAATAAGTTTTTTATTAGAATCACTAATATTCATTATTTAAATAATTATAACAATAATATTTAAATAATAAATTACTATTTATAATATTAATTATGTATAAAATTAATAGAGGACTAACTGAATGGCATATAGATATGCAAGCTTTTTTAAAAGAATTTATAAATAAATGTAAAATATTTGATATTAATCCAAAAAGTGTTAAATTTTATTCTCAACAAGATGAAGATAAATATATCATTCAATATTTATTAAAAGAAAAAATTTCAGATGGAACATTTTTAGAGGTAGGTGGTTGTGATGGAATTTTATTTTCAAATACTAAGACATTAGAAGACCATTTTAACTTTAAAGGTATTTTAATAGAACCACAAAAACATTATTATGATAAATTAATAAGAAATAGACCAAATAATAAGTGTTATAATTGCGCAATTACTTCTGAAAATACTAATCAGGTTGATTTTATAGGAAATGATGCAACTGGAGGAATTTTAAAAACTTTGCCACAATCAGAAATAAATAATTTCAAAAATAAGTCTATATATAAAGTAAATAACGCTTCTATGAAAAATATAATAGAACATAGTAAATTAAATTATATTGATTTTATGATAATTGATGTAGAAGGGGGAGAACTAGAAGTTCTAAAAAGTATAGATTTTAATTTTCCTATTTTTTGTATTATTATAGAAGCTGCATCAAACCAACAAGAAAAAAATACTATATTTGGAAATTTTTTAAAAAGTAAAAACTTTACATTTAAAGAGAGACAAAGAGGTAATGAAGTGTGGTTAAATAAAAATTATTTTAGAAAACATCTATTTAATTGTTAAAATATATTATAAGAATATATAATAAATATATTTTTATAATAAGTTTAATGTTAAAAGTTAGATTTCTTAAATCATCTGGTAATATAGAAGACAATGCTAATATTAATCATTATGCCGATATGTCAAAATCTCAGTTTATCGATATGTACTTACCATCTCATAGACAATACCAAATAGTAGAAGAAAGTGAAAAAGCTCATATATGTATATGTGGGACTCAACATACAGATAATAGTTTATTGAGAGAAGATGAATTAAATATTTTTTATACAGTTGAAAATTTCTCAGTAGGAAGAACCCATTATCAACATTTTAACAAATTTAGTAGATATGATAATCCTATGATCCAACTATATATTTATAATGATGTTGTATTACCCACAGAAACAACTATTCCTGCTATTTATCAACGAATCAAATATTTTAATAAACTAAATGATATCAATTCTACATTATATTATAAAAAAGGACAAGAATTTTATAATAATATGAATACACCATTTAAAGAAAAAAAATTTTGCCTTTTCATATCACAAAACCTGCTTAATAAAAATAAAATACATATTCTAAGGACATTATCTACACTAGGACAAATTGATTCATTACAAGGTATAGCCCAAAATAATCCAAAATTACAAACTTCAAATTGTTATAATAGCTATGAATTATTAAAATTATTTAATAGATACAAATTTATTATCTGTGTTGAAAATTCTAAAACAATCGGTTACATAACTGAAAAAATATTTAATATCTTCTTATCTAAATCAATTCCTATCTATGATGGTGATCCAAATATAAATGACTTTATTGAAAGAAATACCTATATATCATTTGATAATAAAATTACAGAAAAGATATCATTATTAATGAACAATGAAGAATTATATAATAATATGTTAAACCAAAAAAAAACAAAAGAATTAGATTATAGTTTTATAGATCAAAATTTTGATAAATTAATTAAAAAAACATATAAATAGGAATTTATTATTTAAATAATAAATGAGTAATTACAAATCACAAATTGGACAAGATAAATATATATCAGATCATATATTTAATAATAAGAGAAATGGATTTTTTATTGAGTTAGGAGCAACTGATGGCATTGCATTTTCAAATACTTATTATTTTGAAAAAGAGTTAGGTTGGAATGGATTAGTTATTGAACCTAACCCAAATTATAAAGAACAATTAGAAAATAATAGAAATTGCCATAAGGCATATGAACTAGTATATTCAAAACGAGGTCTTAATAGAAATTTTTCAATTGTTAGTTATCCCGAACTTTCTGGAATAAATAATCACTTGGGAAGTATAGGTAACTGTGAAATATTAGAAACTATTAATTTAAAAACAGTAACATTAACTGAATTACTTGATAATATAAATGCACCAACATATATAGACTATTTATCATTAGATACAGAAGGAACTGAATTGGAAATATTAAAAGGATTAAATATGAAAAAATATACTATTGGATATATTAGTGTAGAACATAATTATGGTCCTTTACGTGATGAAATAAAAAACTATTTATTATCACGTAATTATTTTTATTCTAGATGGAATAAATTTGATGATGAATATATTCATCATGACTTAGCAAAACTATATATGTGGTCGGGTGATGAAACTGTAATGACACCTAAATATGACTAACTATGTTATTTTATTTATATTAATTTCATATTAATATAAAAATTAATTAACTAATTATTTAAATGAGTATATTATTTGTAGGAGTTTGTAATTATGGATATATAGATATGGCAGAAAATTTAATTCTTTCATTTAAAAAAAATAATATAGAAAATTATATAATATACACATTAGATACAAAAAGTTTTACTATATTACATAATAAAGGCTATAATTCAGTATTATATAAAGATATAAGTAAATTAGAGTCTTATAACCATCAAACTGAACATTTTGATGAAATTGCTTTTTATAGATATGATATAATTAATACACTATTAAAAGATAATAAAATTGTATGGTATTTAGATATTGATATTGTAGTATTAGACAATCTTAATAAATATGTATCTAGATTTGTAAATTTCGATTTATGCGTTCAAAATGATATTAATATGGCTTGTTCTGGTTGTGTACTTTTTTTTCCAACAGCAAATACTATAGCTTTAACTAATCTCATGTATAATAATAGAAATACAAAAGGGATTGTAAATGATCAAATATTATTAAATAACATACTTCATAATAATTCTAATATTTTTAAGCTTAATTTACTGGATTATAATCTATTTCCTAATGGATTACTATATTTTAATGAATTACATAAAAATCCTGTTTGGCGAAATGTCCAAGAAAATTTCAGAAAAAATACTAATCAAGCCAAACTAGTACATGCTAATTGGATGATAGGTCATGATACTAAAATCAAAGCATTAAAAGATAAAAATTTATGGTATTTATAATTTACCAATAACAACCTCCTTCTACTCGTTTGTGACCAGTTGGACATTCTTCCTCTTTTGGGCGAGTCCAATATTTATTCATAAATAATCTTAGAATATCTGGTCGCTCTTTTAACCATCTATTTCCATAAATTCCAAAAAACATCTGTAAAACTCCTCCAACATAAATAGCTGATTTTCCTAATTTATAAATTTCAGCGCAAATTAAATTACCATATCCACCACAAGAACATAATGCAATATCAAAGCTATTTTTTATTTTGTGTACTTCTTGCATAAATTTTTCTATTTCTACATTAAATTCATCGGATTCACATTCTCCCTGAGTTTGTGGTGGTTTAATAAAAATAAATTTACACTCAGGAAATAAATCTACTCCATAAATTTCAGGTAAAATCTCTACTTTCTCTCTCATACTATTAATAAAAGGTGAAACAATTAATATTCTTTTTCCTTTTAAACTTTGAGTCCAAGGATCATTATATATATTATGAAAAATATCAAGAGTAAAGGCCCAAAACTGTTTTTTATTACCAAAATTCATATTAATAAAATTATGTGAACTTGGAATATATCTATAAACATCTCCCCAAGGTTCCCATTCAAAATATGCATCTGCTAATTCAAAAGCCTCTAAATATTTTTTAGCATAATTTACTACACTTGTCATATTTGATAACTTAATACCAGCATTATTTTTCATTGTATAACTACCCTTTTGAATATATGATATTTGTTGCTCAGTTATAGCACCTTGTAATAAATATATACCTAATTCAACAAAATTATTTTCTATTCCTGCAATTCGTGGAATTATAAAATTTTTATTTGATTTTATTTTATCATCTAAGTACTGTCTTAATTGATTATTTTCTTCTCCAATATTAAAACGCCACCAATTCTGATTTGGTTCAACCCAATCTCGAATATATTCATGAACAATTGGCTGAACACGTAACCATGGTTTAGATATTCTAGCAGTTTCAGCAGTATATGTACGAAAATCACTTGTATGATAATGATAACTTTTAATTAAAAATGGTTCATTATGAACTGCATAACCTAATATAGAAAATAGATAATTTATATGATTATCACATGCGGGTTTACCTAATTCAAAGTTAAAAACTTTGCGAAAATTTTTATTAATATTATAATTTTTATGAAAAATCCAAGAATCTTGACTATCTCCACGGGGACCGAACACTTTACACTTATCTAGATCTGTATCAGTATATTCAAATCTTAATTGACAGTAAACCTTTTTTTTCTTACTTAATCCGCTTTTGTATAATTTTATTAAGGTATTATCAAAAAATATATCAGAATTTGCTACAATAATATAGCACGAATAATCTATTTTATCAACTATATCAAAAGCATCTTGATACTTTAAACGCCTTGATATATTAGTAATTATAACTTTTCTATTTTTCTCTATACCTATATCTTCCCAACTGTAATCTTTCTCTGTAACTAAATAAATTGTATCAATATTAGAATTTGCAATATTTTGAGACAAGCATTCTACTATTTCTTTTTGTCGTTCACTATTTGAACTAATATAAAACTGTGTTATTAACACTATTTTATCAACTACAATATCGTTATCTATTGTAATAGGTGACTGCATTACCCAATAATTAGCTAATAAACCTCGTTGCAATTCCTTATTATTTTTTTGAAGAGCATTTAATAAATCACTTTCTATATCATTAATATATCGTTCTTTTTGCAGAGATAATTCTTTTTGTAATTCGATTGATAATTCTTTGGCAGACATATTTAAATAATAATATCTATTATTTAAATATTATTAATATCCTAATTTTTTTATTCTTTCTTTATCTGAAATTATTATTTTTGCAATAAGTTCTCTATATACTTTATCAAATTTAATATCATAACGTGGTTCACCTCCAGTATTATAAGCAAAGTAGTCCATTAAAGGAAAAAAATATTTTGGTTTGTATACTTTACAAATCCAGTCATCACAACCCCAATTAATTATGGATTCAGGAAAATAACAACCAAATATTTCCATATGTTTTCTAGAAACAAAACTTTGAGTTAAAATAAAAGGATTATCACATAATGGTCCAGTTATACCTATATTTCTATGTAACTGTAACATCTTAATAGCCATATCAATCCAATCTCCGTGAAATATTATATCATCACCACATTGTAAAAAATAATGATTCTTATCATTAAATGCTATTTTAAATAACATATTCCACATTTTAGTAACATGCCCCCTACTAATATTTTTAAAACAGACAAATTTAAAAGTAACATGAGTGAAATAAGCAAACTGTTTTTTAATTGCTTCATGAGTTTCTGCATTTGTATAAAATTTATCATCTGGATCAAATCCTATATAAAAACATAAATTATGTTTATTACTATTTCTAGTAATAATACTTGGAAGCGTATTATTAACTAAATATGATTCAGTAACCGACGACCAATTTCTATTCCTACTAGTAGTAGGAATTAATATAGCGACATTATGTTTAGGTATATTAAAATTAGCTAAATAATTACATTTAGACTTTAAAAATTTAGCATAGTGATCATTCTTTAAACTATTTATTGGAATATTTTTTAATTCTTTACGTCTAGGCAACTGAAGGTAATTATTAAAAGAATACATATATTATATAATTATTAAAATTGATATAAATTAATAATATATTTTTTAAAGAGAGATATGGAAATTCAATATTGTTCTACTTGTAATAATTATATTTATGGCAATATTTATAGAGGATTTGATAAATCATATTGTTCTGAAGAGTGTAGAACTAAAATTTGGACAAAAATATATCAAAAAGATCCACAATATGAAAAACCAAATAAATGGAAAAAATCTAAAACTAGTTTAAATATTTTAGAAGATAATTATAACTATACTAATTATAGCTATAGTGATAATAATTGTTGGAAAGATAATTATTTTATAGAATCTATTAAAACATTGTGGCATATTAATAAGATGGTGTCTACTGTATTATTAAATACTCTTATTTATCCTAATAAATAATCTATATATATAATATATGAAAAATAAATATCCATTTACCAAATTGATTATATGTACGTTATTACTTTTAGTGGTTTTGTATTTTTTATATCGTAATTTTTTTTCTACTAGAGAAGGAGTTATATTTACTCCATTTGATAATAGAACATTATTTACTAAACCATGGAATGATTTTTGTATTCCAACTGCACCATCATGTCAACCAAACTTTCTAGAAAAACCTGGTATGATAGGAGTATTTCCAGTTGGTTGTCATTGTAAAGGAGTCGGAAAAGCACAACGGCCACCTGATATTGATGAAAAATGTTATGAAATAGATCATGACCATTTTTATCACTAAAAACTATATAAATAGAATCTAATTATTCTAGTTATATGGTATTTTTAAGTAGATATGTTAATGATTACAATGTTATATATCCTTTAGTAGTAATCCCTATGAGCGACCTATTATTATGCTATATATTTTCTAAAAAAGCTAGATGGTTTCAATTACATGCTCTTACCAATTTAATAATCGTTAATATTATTAAAAACGATGTATATAATTTAACTGTATATCCTTTTCAAACTATTAATATACTAGATAACTATTATGAACTCTATTATATCATAGTATTACATCTATATCATTTTGTATTTTTTAATAATACATTAATGGATTATTTTCATCATAGTGTTTTTGTCTTATTTGGATGTATCCCTGTTTACTACTATTATAATTATAATATTATCCGTTTAGCTACATTTACTGGTTGCGGTCTTCCTGGATTTATAGAATATTCTTTACTAACACTTGTCAAACATGAAAAAATTAAATCTCTAACACAAAAAAAGATAATGAGTAAGATATATAATTATTTTAGATATCCATTTGGAATATTTACTATTTCTTATATTTATATATATAGTGGATTAACCCAACAAAACTTATTAACAACACTTTATACAATGATGATAATATACTTAAATGGCGCATTTTATAATAAATTAACAATTGAAAATGCTATATGGCATGAACTTAGTATTAGGAAAAAATAAATTATCTCAATGTAAAATATATGATTAAATTCCAACATATTGCAATGTTATTATTGTGTATTATTATATTATTAAGTTTATTAAATAATACACAAGAAGGATTTAGTGAAGCACCCTGGCAACAAGGTCTATCTGTTACCCATTATTATGATTGTGGTGGACAATCATGCGATGCTCCACTGTTACAACCTTTTAAAAATGTTAATTTTGTAGCACCCGAAGGCTATAATGTATTAGATCCAAATGATTTCGGAGGACCATTATATGGCGAGGCTATGTGGATATATGGTGCTGCATCTGATAAATTGGCCAATATTCTAGGAAATAATATAGATGGATTAGGTCATGTAACAGAGAGTGGAGCAGGTGGCGCATGTGGAAAATCTATTTTAATTAGAAATAAAGATGCTACGCGTCCAGATTGGACTGCACTAGTAATGAGAAAAAGTCGCTGTCCACCATGGTCATCTGGTTGTAATAATGCATTACATATGGATTTATTAGTACCAGGATTTGATAATCTATCTGCCTCTACAGCCAATAGATGTGGAGATTCAAATACAGCTTTATCAAAAAAAGAAGCTACAGTATGTGGAAATAATAATGCTCCTGTTAATTGTATTGGATGTCATACTATTAGTAATAAAAAATTAGCAAAAGGATGTCAATTATTTGTGGATTGGGGATGGAAAACAGGAAACCCAACATGTGAATGGAAAATCGTTGAAACTCCGCCCGAATTTATAAAATATACAAAATCTATCCAATTAGGTGAAACACCTAATAATACTAATAATAACACTAATAATAACACTAATAATAATACTAATAATAACACTAATAATAATACTAATAATATTAACTATAATGATAACACTCTTAGTCCATCAAATTGTGACTGTGGATGGGCATTTGAAGGTAACTGTGGACAAGATGATGGTTCTGAATGTTGGAAAGTATGTTGTGGATCAGCACCTGCACCAGTTAAAAATAATAAAATAAGCGCAGTACAACCTGAAACTGAGAATGAACCTGAATATGTCTCAGAAATAACACAAAAACCATGTGCTGAACTATGGGGACAATGTGGAGGAATTGGCTGGTCTGGATCAAATTGTTGTCAAGCTAATTCAAAATGTATTAAAAAATCAACTTCATATTATCAATGCGTACCTGAATTTAACTAATTACCAATTAATAATATTTTTTCCTTGCTGGTTTAGAATATTATTAATTTTACTAAATGGTTTTGAATTCTTAAAACAAGGATACGTCTTATACATTTTAGTATAAGACAAGGGAGAGGGATGTGAGCTAACTAATAAATAATTTTGATTAATATCTATATTCTTAAATTTTGTATGAGCAAATGCTCCCCAAGCAACAAACACTATACCACTTCTTTTATTTAATTCTTTAATAATATAATTTGTAAAATCAGACCATAAAGACATATGAGAACCTGGAGTACTCTGGATAACACTAAATGATGCATTCATTAATAATACTCCTTGTCTTGCCCAATGTTGTAATGTAGTATCTGTTAATTTAATTTGCAGATCATTATCTAATTCATTAATAATATTTTTTAATGAAGGAGGTTGTTTAATATGTGGCTCAACAGCAAAGCATAAGCCAGTAGCTTGATTTAATCCATGATAAGGATCTTGTCCAATTATAACTACTTTAATGTCTTCTACTTCGCAATAATTAAAACATTTAAAAATATCCTTTGTTTCTGGAAAAATATTTGTACTATCTTCTAAATTTATACGTTGTTGCTCAATATTATTTAATATATCATCTAAAGACTTATCATACATAGAAACAAGTGTTTGCCATGATTTTTTCATTTTGATAATATTGATGTTTTAATATTATCAGTCAATTTTATGAAATTGATTTATTTTATAAATTAAAATAATATGTATAATGGATAATGGTATTACCATTGATATTAGAACTCCAATGCTAAAAAATAATGAATGTAAGAATGAATGTAAAATTTTTATTAAAGATCTATGTAATTTACTAGTTCCTATAACTATAATTATTGGCAGTGTAATAGGAGTTATTTATATTATTAGTTTTTGGCAATAATATAAAGTTATAATATATATAATAATTATGAGCGACTGCTATTATTTACTATATAAACTAAAAACTAGTCCTTACTTATGGATAGTAAATGTTATGGAACATCCCTACGAATTTAAAGAGCTAATTGCTGATATTTCATCTAAAGAGGAAAAATATTATATCATTAAAAATACTGTTAATGATATTGATTATGAATTAAATTTTAAAAGATTTTCTATTTTTGATAAAAATAAAAATTGCCAAATTATTACGGAAACATTATAATTTTTACAGTTTATAATATAATGAATGATAAATTATTTAATCTAATTAAGGAGGGAATATGTCAATATAATTTCAAACCACTATCATGTAAATTAGAAGATATACATTCTTTATGTATTTCTTGCAATAAATTAATTGAAGAAAATAACAGTAATTTAGAAGTTTGGAAGAATTTATTTCTTATCCATCTTAAAATCGATAATAATGAAACCTTAATTAATATTGCTTCATATGTATTAAATCGAATTTTTAAAAAAAAATTTTTATTAGTAATTAAGTAAAATTATGGAGTTATAGATTTTGTTATTACAAAAAATCGTTTATATTTTTTTTGGCCATTTTTCTCATACCCATTTGCTTGTCGTCTAGGAACTAAATGATAATCATATTTTTTAAGTAATTGACGAGCTAAATTTAATAAAGGCCATCGTTGATTACTAGCTGCATTTTTTTGGACAGCAGTATTGACACTTGAATTTAAAATACCTTTAAATTTATCTAGTTTATCCTTAATCTCATCATATTTTGTATTTTCAATTAATATTTCTCTAGGAATAACTAGATTATTTATATCCTCTAATTTATTGCATGAGATATTACAATCATTTAAAAAAGTAATAATAACTTGTTCTTTTTCTATAGTCATTAAATTATAATAACTTAATATAATTTAATATTAGACATAATTTAATTTTTTAATTCTCGTATAATATACTCACCATTAGTATTCTCATAGTTAGCAATAACTTCAGGATTTGTTTTATTATTCAAAATATCACTATGAGAATATACATTCTTATCATTATCTATAAAATATTGAATTCCTAATATTTCTTGCATTCTCACTTCTAATTTTTTAGTACTTTTAGCATCATGTTTGCTAGTTGTAACTTGGCCATAAGGTGTACCCTTAACATGTGTGCCACAATATTCTTCTCCTTCTCGTCTACGTCTAGTACACTGTTCTCCATTTGCACGTCGAGCACAACATCTTATTCCTAACGGTACAGTATTTTTAATGCGTTTGCGTCTAGAAAAATCATCTTTAGATAGAGATAAAGAACTATAATCATAGATAAATTGAAGAAAATCATTTTTAGAACATTCTCCACAAATATCAGACTCATTTTCATTAAACCATTCTTTTATTTGGTCTTTAAATCCAGAAAGATGCTGATCCACCTTTTTTGCTATTCTACTTTCCATCTATATTAATCTATTAATTTTAATTTTGAATTCAATTTTTAAAACTATTTTAAAAATAACTTAAAAAGCTACTTAAAATTAAATAATTTATAATCACTTGGTAATAAATAATAGAATAATATCAAAGCTATAAACCACCCTAACAACACTAGATAGGAAGATACATCAATTCCTAAAAAATTCATTACTGCTTGAAAAATAACTATAAGTGCTATAAAAGTAAATGCGTGTAATAACCCCTTAAATAATGACATATACATAATAAAAATATTTTAATATGTATATATTACTCAATTAAATAATCCTTATATTCAAACGGTGCGGTCTTTGCTTCCTCATTTGTAAGACTCATAAATTCATCGGTATTTACATAATGGTATGATAAAGATAAATACTGAAAATAATCTCGAGCTGCCCATTGGATTTCAAATTTTCTACCTTTATGAGGATTTCCCTCAAAATCAATATAAGTAGATCCTATATATGCCAAATTATTACTAATGGCCCAGTTTCCATCTACGTCACGAATTTTTAATGTAGCTTTAATAAACGGTGTATCTTTTGCTCTTATTTGAGAAATTTCGGATTGATCTTCCATATCTCCCTCTCTATTTAAAAAAAATTTAATATTATCACCAAATACTGCAAATCTTACAATTCCACCACGTTTATGTACTCCATACTCATTGCGACTAATCTCTTCATCATTTACAACTTCTTGCTTACGACTTTGTGTCCATATAGCTCTTCGACCTGCACCTTTATAAGTGTAAAAATAATAATAAGGTCCTAAAATAGAGGTTGGTGTTTCTTTTGGTAAACCAAAACTAGCAATAAAAGCTATATATGATGAATATGCTCCATAATATCCTATTATAGGAACAGGTAAACAATTACTATTTTTAGTAAATAGACTTGCTAACTTAACATATTTATAAAATAAACTATATACCGTACGATGAATATCAAAATTTAATATTTTATGATTATTCATAATTTCATCAATAGTTACATACCACCAGGAGTCAGCATAATTTATTTGCCATAATTCATGTTCTATATTTGACTTGTAAAATATATATATGTTATTTTTAGTTTCTTTATAACCAATATAATCTGGCTTAGTATTATAATTTTCATATAACTTATTTATATTATTATCTGCTATACCTTCTATTATCTCTGTTGTTCTAAAATGAGGAAAATATAAAACCTTATCTATTTTATTCAATAAATACATTATAAATGGAGGTAGATTAGGTTTATTAATTATTTTATAAATACATAAATGTATAAGTTTATCGGATTTAAAATTAACTCTATCTTTCTTAAGATTAGATAAATCATAATCATATTTAATAGGCTCTCTCATTTTTATTTCTATATGAATTGCCGGCAATCTTGCCAATATATCTCGACTGATTATTTCTTTATTTTTATTAGTTAAATCTAAATTAGTTAAGGGTAATATTTGATTAGACAATTCTTCTTTATCCGATTTTGGTATATCTCTATTAGTTAAATTTAATTTTGATAATAGATATTTACGATCTTTTATTTTTGATGGATTCATATATATATTACTTTCTTTTAATATTTTCTGATATTTTCTCTATTCTATTGTTTAAAATAAAATCACTTACATCACTTACATCTACATCAGAATTATCAATAAAATATTTTTCTAAATTATCTAATAGAGTTTTTTTATTTAATGGTGCTTTCGTCTTTTGTTTACAATAAACTATTTTTCCTGAATTTATATCCAAACAATCTATCTCATTATTTTTCATAATTGATAATAAACTTGTTGTAAGAAGTTTTTTTTTATCTCTATAACTCTTTGCCTCTTGTTGTACTTTTTTTAATTTATCATCTATTTCTAACCATTCTTTCACTAAAATTATAAGATCTTCTTTGGATGTCATTAATTTATACTTAATCATATATTTTTAAATTCTATACCATTACTAATTATTCTCTCTATTAACATTGATTTATTTCCTGATACTTTTAATTTATTAGTTAATAGTATTTGTTTTAAATCTTTCACTTTATATTTTTTAAATAGATCTTGATTTCCATTTAGCGTAGTATTATTAACACTTGTAAAATGTTTATTACAAAATGGTGCCTCCCCCAAATGTGTCGCAATCGATTCACATGTTTTACCTATATTTTTACCCGTCTTATATACCCACGAACATTTATAACATTGCATACAAAATTTTTTTGGCCTAGTTACACCATAAACTGATTGTACATGAGATAATTTAGGTAATAAACCTTTTTGTATATTTCTACAATATGGACACTTAATTTCATCTAATTTTAATTCTGTAATTTCTAAAGTATTAATTTTTGTTTTTTGTTTAAGTACTTCATTATACAATGCGTCATAATTAAAACTATGATTACAAATTAATGTAATATGGTTTTTTTCTAATGGTTCATGAGTTATTAAACATTTATTATTATCAGATAAATCTATATCATTAGATGCAAGTAATTTATAAAAATCTATACCATCCTCAACTATATAATCCATTATTACTAAATATACTAATCTCTTTACGTATATTTAGTTAATTTAAATATATCTTTTATAGTATATATGTCACAAAAAGAATGGGGCAATATAACCTGGTTCCTATTCCATAGTCTTGCTGAAAGAATTAAAGAAGAGTATTTTCCTGTATTTAAACAGAGATTAATAACATTTATTACTTCTACATGTGACCATCTACCATGTCCTATATGCGCTGGACATGCAACTGAAACATTAAGAAAAGCTAATATAGGTCTAATTAACACTAAAGGTGATTTTATTGAATTTCTTCGACAATTTCATAATATAGTTAATATTAAACTTAAAAAAAGTATATTTACAAAAGAAGAAGTCTTAATAAAATATAAAAGAGGATATTTACCATTAATTATACAACAATTTTTTAAAGTTTATACACATAATTATAAAAATATGTCTGCTCTAATGAGTGCATTTCAAAGAAAATTATTTATAACACAACAAAAAGCATTTCTTAATACTATTATAGCATATTGTAATTAAGTTAATTCTCCTAGTAACTCACCTCCTCTATAAACACTACATTTAAAGGTTTCATTACTTGGTCTACTACAAACTGCATTATTTGAAACTAATTCATTATAAAATAATAAATTTGGATTGCTCATACTCCATATTCCATACCATGCAGATCCAAGAACTAAACCTATTACTGTTCCTAGTAATAATCCGGAAAAAGAAGAACAATTATTCATATGCTGAAATAACATATTAACTATAGCAAAAAAGGCTGTTAAACCTACAACTATAGGATTTAATACACTGTTAAATAACATCGGTAATAATAAATAAATAAATGTAAACCAACTTATTGCTGCTTGAAAGCTCGGGCCTTTAGTATTTAAACTAGGTGCCCAGAGATCACAGCTTAACGGTGCATTTGGTGGTCTCTCACCAACTATTCCTGTCATTGCAACTAACCAACAAGCTATATATGTCACCGTTAGTCCTCCTAAATAAACTAAGCCAGTTAATTTAAAATTAAAAAGAGAGGCAACAAATAAAAATGATACTATAAATGCAGGATATAAAGATCCTATTAATATACCTATATTTCCAAATGAGGGTTGTATACCAGCCATATAATTTATAAATAGATATTATTTATAAATTAATGATTACAGTGAATATAAAACTTATTTTTATCATTTAATCTATAAATATGAATATTACATATATGACAAAATCTATCACTACTATTAAATACCATAGGATGATGTCGCCGTAACAAATATTTTATAAAAAAATCACTTTCAATTACTGACTTAATATATAGTGATGCCTGTAATAAATTAATAATATTATAATTATCTAATTTACTTAAAATAATAATTAATAAATCTTCTGGTATCTTAGTGAGCATTTTATTATGTATCTATAAAAATTAAATCAAATACTTCTTTAATAGTATTAACTGAATAAAAATTTATATTTGTAATTATTGATTTATTTTTTAAATTCTCCTCAAACTCTTTAAAATCTTTATCATTTTCTTTTGGATAAATAAAGTTTGTTATACCTGATTCTATTCCACCTAATATTTTTAAGTCTAATCCTCCAATTGCCGTTATACGTCCTTGTAAACAAATTTCACCCGTCATAGCAAAATTTCTATTTATTTTTCTATTTGCTAATAAACTATAAATTACTGTAGTAATAGCTGCTCCTCCAGATGGTCCATCTTTAGGAGTAGCTCCTTCGGGTACATGAATATGAATACCTTGACATTTTGTTTTTTCAAAATTTTCTAATAAAAGAGTTTTTTGATTATCTGGTAATAGTGTCCATGCTAATGTTCTAGCTACATTCATACTTTCTTTCATTACATCTCCTTGCATACCAGTTAATTTAAGATCTAAGAAAGTGCTACTAGGCAAAAATTTAGATTCTATAGGTAATAAACCACCTTGTCCATAATTATTAGCCCATAATCCACTTATAACTCCTACTCTATGCTCATTAAAAATTTGTTTAATTTTATACTCATGTCTTTCTCTTAAATATTTATAACGAATATCCTCAATAGAAATATTGATGGGGTAAGTAATTTCATCTAATTTACCTGATAATTGTGCTAAATTTATCTCTCCTATTATTTCAAATAATAATTCTTTTAACTTACGAACTCCAGGCTCCTTAGTATAATTTTGAATAATATACTCAATAACAGAATTTTCTATATTAATTATACCATCTAACCCCATTTTATTATATATCTCAGGAAGGATATAGTTATTAGTAATAACTAATTTTTCTTCTAAAGCTAGATGTTTAAATTTGATTCTATGAATTCTATCTAATAAAATTTTATCAATACTATCTACATCATTATATGAAAAAATAAATAATGCTTTAGATAAATCTAAATCTATACCACTAAAATATTTATCTTGAAATGCATCATTTTGCGTTGGATCAATTAAATGTGTTAAAATTCCAATTAATTCTTTGCCATGTTCTGTTCTACTAACTTTATCTAATTCATCTATAAATATAATAGGATTCATACATTTTGATTCTATCAAAATATCTACTATACGACCCCAAGTTGACCCTACATATGTATAATTATGACCTTCTAATGTGCTACCATTTGCAGATCCACCTATAGCTATAAATGAAAATGGTCTAGCTTTATCATCCTCATCTTTTAAACAATTAGCCAAACCATGTTTAGCTAAGGATGTTTTGCCTACTCCTGGTGGACCTTCAAACCCAAAACAATATCCACTTTTTTCTCCATTAATCCATTGACCAATTATTCTCTCAACTTGACGCTTCGCTTTATCGTGTCCATGAACTGCTTTATCTAAAACTGTTGTAACATTACTCATATAATTAGTAATAGAACCTACATTATTTTTTATCTCTTCTAATTCTTTAATTATTGCTTGATTATTAAAATTGGGAATAGAAACTCCAGATAAATTACTTATTTTACCCCATATATTTGTTAATATACTTGTATTATTTATATATTTTGAAATAAAATCAGAAATTCTATTTTTTATATCTAAGATTTTACGTCCAGAACAAATAATTTTTTCATCATCTAAATTTCCTGCTAAAATACTTGAATTTATATAACTAGCTAATTGAACTATATCATCTCTTTTAAATTTATTTATTATATTTAATAATTCAGTTGATGAATTATTACAAAGATTATTACAATCACTTATTATTTTAACATTATTTAATAATTCTTTACATGTATATTTATTTTTGTCTATAATATTTAAATCCGATAATTGTATATTACAGTTAAGTAGCTGTGCTTTAATATTTTTAAAAAGTGTATAATTTTGGTTAACAATAGAGAGAATTGGTTCCTCTTTATATATTGAAAAAGGAATTTTTAATAATGCATCTAGATATTGACGGGCTTTACTTCCTGAATCCTCTGATTTAGCTTTTAATTCTTTTAATTTCACTATTGCTTTTTCTTTTACACTATCATTTGCTTTTAATAAACAAATTTGTTGTTCTAAAGGTATTTTTTGACTATCATAACTATATAAAGTATTAGTATACTGAATAGTTTGTTTCATAGCACTTCTAAAATATTTTTTAATACTCCAAGGCAAACTATCATATAAAAGGGTTTGTTCAATAGTATCAACTGCTCCATTATTTTCATTTGTTAATAAATCATATAAAAGATAAGCTAAATATTGAAAATCTTTTTCATTTCCTCTTATTAATAACTGTATTAATTGAGTACGTTGTGCATATAATTCATTATTTAAAAATTCTTTTACAACCTGAGAAATTGTTTTTTGTTTAATTAATGCTAATTGATTTATAGTACAATGATATCTTTGAATTATTTCAGAAACCGAATATACTATCATATCTTTAATTGTTAAACTATTTATAAATCTAGACCACTGTTCTTGAATAAAATCCTTATCTTTTGGACATTTACTCTTTAAATTTAATAAAAAATTTTCTATATAATTAGATTTTATACAAGAGACTAGAACATCGTCTACAATACAAGCTACTAGATATGTTTTTTTATTTTCATAGTCATGTAAACATAGTTTAATACCATATACTTTAGTTTGAAAGGCTTGACTGGTTCTAGCTAAATCAAAACAGTCTAAATTTTCAGCACTTTCACAAATCATATTATCTTCAACCAATTTATTTTTCTGAATAGGTTTTTTATTAATATTTTCAGTATCTGCTTTCCAATATAAAATTTTATAATTAATGGGATGTATTAATTCTTTTAATAAATTATATTTTTCTAGTAGCATCTCTGAATTTATGTATTTCTCTAAATAATCATATCCAAATACTATATTAATCATATCTTCTAAATCTTCGGTTCCAAAATTTTTCATCACAATTATTAATTCGGCTTTTATATCATTAATCTTTGCTTCTACCTCAGACAATGATACTTTATTATTTTCAACATTATATAGTAATGTATTAATATCTAAAAATAATGTTTCTAGTGAACCAATACAAACATTTATTTCATTTGCCCCTAAAATATCTAAAAGTTTGTATTTATTACTTGAAACTATTGTTTTTTTAATAACACATTGCATTTTTTGACACATTTCTTTTACTTTATTAAAATTCGATTGAATTTTAGTAACAGTCATATATATATATAAAATTATATAACATCAGTTTTATATCGTAAAATTGAATATTATTTTTAATTTAAACTTTAAATTATAAAATTTATATATGGGGATTCCTAGCTATTTTGCGCATATTGTTCGTACATATTCATCTATTATTAAACACTTTGACCCTAACTCAATAGTAATTGATAACTTGTATCTTGATAGTAACTCTATTATTTATGATGCTATCAAAAATATTCCTTATGACAAAAAAGATACTAATTTTGAGAGTAAAGTTAATAAATGGATATGTGAAAGATTATCTTATTACATTACTACCATAAATCCAAAGAAAAGTGTTTTCATCGCATTTGATGGTGTCTCACCTATTGCAAAATTAGAACAACAAAGAAATCGTAGATATAAAAGTTGGTATGTTTCTGATTATTTAAACAAAAATGTTGAAACCAAAGAAAGCTGGGATACTACAGCTATTACTCCTGGAAGTAAATTTATGCAAAAATTAACCAAAATTATTAAGGAATATTTCAAAAATAATAAAATTATTACTATTAATAGTAGTGATATTCCAGGAGAAGGAGAACATAAAATATTTGAATTAATTAGAGAAAATCCTGCTAAACACGAACATGAAAATACTGTTATTTATGGTCTAGATGCTGATTTAATTATGTTATGTTTAATTCATTTAAAAATCAGTACCAACATATATCTATTCCGAGAAACTCCTCATTTTATTACCTCAATTAATTCTAATCTACAACCTGACAAATTATATGTTTTAGATATTTATGATTTAGATACTAAACTAAATGAAACTATGCATAATATTCCTGATAAAATATGTACTTTAGATTATATATTCTTGTGCTTCTTACTAGGCAATGATTTTCTACCACACTTTCCAGCATTAAATATTCGAACTAATGGAATTCAAATTATTTTACAATGTTATAATTATTTATTTAATAATAATGAAAGACTTATTAAAGGAGGTAAAATTGTATGGAGTAATTTTAGAAAATTAATTACTGAATTAGCTAAAATGGAAGACCAATTATGTTTAAAAGAAATGAAAGGGAGAGCAAAATTAGAAAAAAATCTGACTCTCAAATATAAAGATCAATTTAGTGAAGAAGCTTTACAATCTAGTCCTTTAACTAATCGAATTTTAGAAAAATATATAGATATTGGAACTCCCGGCTGGGAACAAAGATATTATAAAGAACTATTTGATATTGAAATTAACGATGTAAGAAAAGAACAAATTTGTGTTAACTATTTAGAAGGTTTAGAGTGGAATTTAAAATATTACCTTAAAGGGTGTCCAGACTGGGAATGGTGCTATAGATATAATTATCCTCCACTTCTTAAAGATCTTATCCGATACATTCCACAATTTGATACTAACTTTATTGAATCTAAAAATACTATGGCAGTTGATCCATTAGTTCAATTAGCATATGTATTACCTAGAAATAGTCTATATTTACTTCCAGATAAATTATATGAATTATTAATTAAAGAAAAAGAACATTTATATAAATTAGATAATCGAATTATTACTGCATATTGTAGATATTTATGGGAAAGTCATGTTATGCTGCCTCATATTGATATTAACGAATTAATAAATTTAGTTAAAAGATTTAAAAATATTGAGTAAATTATATATATGCCTACTAAAGAAATATATTCTAGTTTAAACGTTCGACAATTTAAAAATTTATTAGATTTAGTTGATAGTGACGAAAATAAAGATAATATTGCTATAATACTTAAGTTTGGAGCTACTTGGTGTGGTCCATGTAAAACTATTTACAATCAATGTCATACAATATTTAATACATTACCTGACAGTGTAGTGTGTTTTGACTTAGATATTGATGAAGACGAGGTAATGGAATTGTATTTAGCTTATAAACAAAAAAAGATGGTAACAAGTGTTCCTACTATTTTTGCATATGTTTCAAACCCAGAAAGAAATAAACAACATTGGTATGCGCCTGATTTTAGTGTTAATAGTGCAAAGCCTACTGATATTCAAAATTTTTTTGCAAAAGTACAAACTATAGTTAACAAGTAATTTAATTAATTTAAATAATTAATATTAATATTTAAATATGGATATGGATTTAAATATTAATAATTATGATTTTGATGATATACTAAAATTATTTAAAATCAAACATGATTATAATTTGGATGATCTTAAAAATATAAAACAAATTGTAGTACAAACTCATCCTGATAAAAGTGGATTACCCAAGGAGTATTTTTTATTTTATACACAAGCATTTAAACTATTAAAAAACGTATACCAGTATACTAATAAAAGAGAATCAAAACCAGACAAAGATATTGAATATGTTCCAGAAGATGATAATGATGCAGGAAAACAACATCTTGTAAATAAGTTTAAAAATACTGAAAATTTTAATAAATGGTTTAATAAAACATTTGAAAAATTAAACATATCATCTGATGCTACAACTTATGGATATGGTGACTGGTTTAAATCCAATGAAGATGTTAATACTGAGTCGGTACAGTCTGTTAGATCTATGCATGAAAATATTTTGGCAAAAAAAGAACAAATGTTTTCTATAACGCCAGTTAATGATATTCAAAGTACTATTAATAATAATAGTTGTAATGAATTAGATACTGATAGACCCGATGAATATTCAACTGACATATTTAGCAAATTACCATATGAAGATCTTAAAAAAGCTCATACTGAGACTGTTATACCAATTGGAGATTCTTATTATAATACTGTACAAAAATTTGATAATATAGGATCATTACAAAATTTTAGAAATAGACAAGATACTACACCAATTGATGAAACAAATTCGAGAGAATATTTTCATAGTCTTAATCAAAGTGAAGATCTTAAACAAATAAAATTAGCCTATAAACTTAGTCAACAAGCAGAGCAAGCAGCTCTTGCTAATAATACGATGTGGAATTCTCTTAGAAAACTTAAATAATTTTTCAATCTTAAAATAAAATCTAAATTTTAAAATGTGTTATATATATAAATGCAAATTGTTAAATTAATAGTAGTTCTTATTATATTTATCACACTATCAGCCTTTTATAAAAAACTTAAAAAAAATGAAGATACAACTACAAATGGGTACTATCATGCAATGATAGAAAAATATTTATTAAATAAGGATGATTTAGGAATGAACCAAAAACCTATATTGTGGGTCTATTTACAAAATGATACCCCTATTACACCTGAAGTAAATAGTCGATTTTGGCTTAATTTCGGATCTAGATTAACTACTAATTTTAATCAACCTTATCAAAAACTAACAATTCAATCTATTATTAACAAATGCAAAGATGATTTTAATATATGTCTAATTGATAACAATGCATTTAAAATTTTATTACCAGAATGGAATGTTAATTTAAACAATATGGCTCAACCAATTAAAAGCCATATGCATCTAATTGCATTAGCCTCTCTTTTACATAATTATGGGGGTTTATTAGTACCCTCCTCATTTATTTGTTTTAAATCATTTAAAGATATATACGAGCAAATGGCTATTGCTGATAAAATGTTAGTAGGTAATTTTCAAAATCTTACTGCAAATGAAAAACTAAGTACTAACTTAATACCATATCCAATTTTAATGGGATGTGAAGCAGGAAATCCTGTAATGAAAGCTTTTGTTGATCACTTAGTAATTCTAAATTCTACTGATTTTACAGCAGAAATGGACTTTTTAGGAAAGGCTAATTTATGGTTACAAAATAGTATAATAAATCATAAAACTATACCTCTTTGTGGTAAATTAATAGGAACACAAAAACGTAATGGGTCTCTTGTACATGTCGAGGAATTAACTCAATCATCGTTTATTGATTTAGACGATAATGCCTATGGTCTTTATATTCCCTGGGATCAATTAATTAATCGCATTAATTTGCAATGGTTTGTTCGTTTATCTCCTGAACAAGTAGTTAAAAGTAATACTATGATAGGTAAATATATCTTAGCTCATCATTAAATTATTAAAATTTTATAATATACTTTATATACTGATCTAACATATTGTACATCTTTATTATATGTAATATCTAACACATTACATATTTGTCTTATAACTGTTAAAAATGTATTATAATTGTGATGTCTTATTAAATAATATTGTTTTGATTCATAATAATAAGGAATTAACTTATTCATAAACTCTATTATTAAATTATTAAAAACCCCCTTTTTATAAGATTCATTATTTAGAATATAAAAATTTGATTCTTTAATACAAATTGTATCTAAAAAATTGTAAAATAATTCTTTAGATATATCTTTTTTTATAACTTGTGACTTCATTTATATAATATAAGTATTAATTTATTAGTAAATAGCGCCAACTCTATTTCATCTTCATGAATATTATAAAAAATTATAATATATTTGCATATTAATTTAATAATTGAATATTTATGTTCTTCACTTAAATCTGGATCTATCTTAATATATATAAAAAAATTATCTAGAATATCTATTACTGAATATCCTCTATTACAAATTTTATATATCAATTTTATTGCCTCATTTAAATTGTTATTTTCACAATATCGAATATACTCTTTAAATTCTGAATAAGAAATATTTGTACAAATATTTGTTACTATATCATATGTTATTTTTTTATTTAATAATTTGAATTTTTCAAGATAACTTATTAATGATCTTACTGAATTATTACATATTGATAGCAAAAAATTATTAGCTTCAGGTGTAATAATAATATTCTCTGTTTTAGTGATCTTATCATTAATTTTTTCTAGATAAATTTTTTCTATAGGTTTAATTTTAAAAATCATAACCCGAGATTGATAACTATCAATAACTTTCTGAGTATTATTACATGAAGCTATGAAATTTACATTATTACTATATTTATCTATACAATTTCTAAATACTTGTTGACTTTGTTCATTTATATTATCTATATCGTCTAATACTACAAATTTTTTTTTATTAACTAATGTACACATAGTTTGACAAAATATTTTAACTTCACTCCTATAATATGATATTCCTTGATCTTTTAAAGAATTAATTATTAAAATATTATTATTATCATAGTCATCACCATAATATTCTCTCAAAATACATTCAATCATAGTAGATTTTCCACATCCACTATCTCCTAATAATAAAATATTTAACATATCTGACTTTACTAGGGTTTCTAATAAATCTTTTATTTTATTATCTATTTCAAATTCTTTAAGAAGTTTAGGTCTATATTTATAAATTAATGGTTGATCCATAATGTAATAAGTATAAATAACTATTTAAGTTTATGTACTAACTATATACAAAATGAATTTTTCGAATCCTAATGAAAATTACTATGATATTCTGGGTGTACCAAGAAATGCTTCTCTAGAAGAGATTAAAAAAGCCTATAGAAAACTTTCATTAGAACTTCATCCTGATAGACACAATAATGATCCTACTAAAGCCGAAAAATATAAAAATATTACAGCAGCTTATAATATTTTAAGTAATCCCAATGAAAAAAAAAAATATGATGAAATTAATATTAATAATCCAGAAGCAATGTTTATGAATATGATGTTAAATCCAATGGATATAATAAATATGATGAAAGACATTAAAAAATATAATACTCCTTTTACTAATGAATTATTTTCTAATTTGACTAGTAACCCATCCTTATATGGAACTCCCTTTAATATTAATAATTTTGATTTTCAATCTAAACCAAAAACTATATCTAAAAATTTATCTATAAATTTATTAGATGCATATAGAGGATGTCAAATGCCTCTTCTTATTAAACGATGGATTTTTGAGGATAATATTAAAAGTGAACAAGAAGAAACTATATATGTTAATATCCCTTCTGGAATTGATAATAATGAAATTATTACAATCAAAGATAAAGGAAATCGATTAAGTAATAGTAATAAAGGAGATATTGAAGTTAAAATAACTATTATTAATAATACTAAATTTATTAGAGAAGGATTAGATCTAATTTATAAAAAAACTATTTCTTTAAAAGAATCTTTGTGTGGTTTTTCATTTGATATAACTTATATTGATGATAGACAATATAAGATAACTAATGCTGCTGGAAATATAATACCTGCTAATTATAAAAAAATAATACCTGAACTAGGTATGATTAGAGATAACATAAAAGGTGATCTCTACATTATTTTTGACATTATATATCCTAATAATCTTACTATTGATCAAATTGAAAAAATTGCTAATATATTATAATATCTATTTATATTATAAATGAATAGAGTTAAGGACACATTATCTGATTTACTACATGCCCCAAGTGACTATTATGATTATCGAAAACGATTAAATCGTTGTCGAGCTAGGGCATATTTCCAAGGTGATTATGATGACTGTATAAATAAAGTAAGAAATAGTAATTATACATCTCGAACTCGTCGAATCAATAATCGTACATGGCTCAGAGATCAAAAAAAGCTAAATACCACTTTAAGAAAAGATTTAACTAAAAATTTAGGGGTTAACTTAATGACTAACAAACCTTTTACTAAAAAACAAGTATCTTCTATTTTAGATGATGAAATTCTAGTCATTAAAGAAAAAATAGCCAAATTGTATAACTTATATGAGGCTATTGCACCTGTCGAATACTTTACTCGAGGTGATCAATTTCTTAGGAATATAGATAATAAAGAATTTCAGGCAGATGCTAGTTATAAAGCCAATCGTAAAGCTGTTGCACTTGAACAATATAATACAGTTGTTGAAATGCTTGAAGAGTTTTTTATTGACAGAATAGATAATCCAAAATATAAAGCAATTGCAAAAGAAATTCAGAGAGAAAGAGAAATAAGACAAGCTGAAATAGATTATGCACCTGGTGGTTTAGGATATCTAGAAGCCAAGGATCATTTTGAAACACTAGTTAGTAATCCAACTCTTATAGAAGGAGGAAGAAAAAGAAAAACACGTAAAAAAAAATAATTTTAATTATTTTTGTAAAATTAGTGTAATTGATGTATTCGATTTTACTGCATTATCAATAATATTAATGACTTGATGATGATTAATACAAGGAATTTTATTAATAAATAAAATTATATCACCTTGTCTTAATCCAGATTTGTAACACCATTTATCTTTACTAATTCGACTAACTTTTACACCTGGCTGTCGTATTGTGAAATTTTTAATATTATTTTCTAATGTGATACCTGCCTGAGAATTAAATGGAAAAGTAATTTTAAGACTTGGTTGAATTGATTCTAATTCTATATAATTATTACCATTTAATTGATCAAATTCCATATCTTTACGAATACTAGTTATATCTGTTTTACAAACAGGACAAGATACACCTCCTCTTTTACACCAGTCTACTAAACATAAATAACAAAAATGATGGCTACATGAGCCTATAGCACTTATATGAATTTTATCAAAACAAATTGGGCAATTCATACTAATAAATAACTAGATCATTTTATTTCACTTTAATAATCTAATTCACAAGACCTTTTAAAAATTCTAAAATTCCTTCTTGTGAGCGCTCGCCATTATAATCCTTTTCTTTTTTACCATTATTTAATAGCATAATTGTAGGAAAACCTGATACATTATGTCTTTTAGTTAATTCTGGTCCATCTTCTTCAGTATGTTCAACTGATCGCATTGGTATTCCAGTATTATTTTTCTTGCTTGCTGCATTCCATTCTGGCATTAAAGATACACAGTGAGGGCATCCATCCATATGTAGTAATACTAATTCTCTACCATTTTCTAAACCTTCATGGATATTTTGCTTCTTAGAAGTACTACCTAAATATACTGAAAATCCTATTACTAATAATAAAAAAACACTTGCCGTAATTAATCCCATCGAACAGCCTTTACCTTTAACCATTATATAATTAAATAATATTATTTCCAATAATATTTTTTAATTCAATATAAAGATTTGGGCATATTTTTATTTAATGAGTACATTAGCTAGATTAACTAAAGAGTATAAAGATATTAAAGAAAACCCACCTACTAATTGTTCCGCTGGCCCAGTTGATGATGATATGTATACTTGGCAAGCTACAATTATAGGCCCAGAAGATACTCCTTATCATCAAGGAGTATTTTATTTAAGAATTAACTTTCCATCAGATTATCCTTTTAAACCACCTCAAATTGTTTTTATTACTAAAATATTACATTGTAATATTAATTCTAGTGGAAATATCTGTTTAGATATATTAAAAGAACAATGGAGTCCTGCTCTTACTATTAGTAAAGTTTTATTAAGTATATGTTCACTTATGGGAGATCCTAATCCTCATGATCCATTAAATCCTGAAGCTGCTCAAATGATGATATCTAATAAAGAATTGTTTGACAAAACTGCTAAGGATTATACTTTAAGATTTGCTTCAGAATAATTAACTTGTTATATGTTTTGTAGGAATATCAGCTGAAACTAAGTAAATAGAATTTTCAGTAATAAGAATGTAACAACCACCTACTTTAAATATTTTACTAATTGGACTAGTATATTCTTCTGCATTTTTTACTAATAGTTTTTCATCTTGCTCTTTTTTAACACCAATTAATACCTTCTTTTGAAGAGAATCTGTCCAATAATCTAACATAATCGGTTTATCCTCAGTAATAGCTAACTTAGCAATATGTCCCCATAATTCAGCTGGGGGTAATTTTACGGTTTCTGAATCCGCCATTTAATAAAATGTATTTACATACGCTTTAAATACTTATTTAAGAAATATGTATTTAATTAACTAAGTTATTAATATAAAAACTTATATAATTATATAACATGAAAAATTCTATTAATGATAAAGAATGTACTAAAGATATACTCAATGAAAATTATTACACTATTTTTCAAAAATATGTAGTCATTATTCAAAATTATTTTAAACATTGTCACGATAATATTTATATCCAAAATCAAGAATATAAAAATTATATTATTAAACAAGGAATATCTTGTATTAATCATGTTTTTAATTTTCTTTTAATATATACTAAAAATTTAAAATTAGTTTGTAGCAATGCAGAAAAAGCATATATCTATTTTATAGAATTTATAGGACAAATCAGTGAAGATAATCACAGTTTTCTACAATTAAATTCTAAAGATGCTACTCTTTTTGTTTATAAAAAAACTATATTTGAAATTAATAATGATACAAGAAAAAATTATATACCTGATGATAATCTAAATAACATATGTAATATATTAGAAGTTCTAATGAATATACATAATTCTATAATTGAAAAACTTATTAATAAAGTAGATCTAATTAATCTTATTAAACTCACTGAGACTGATCTACAAAAAATAATGAGTAAAATTATTAAACATAGTATCGAATGTAACTCCTTAACTCATAGTAAATATATATTATTATTCTTAAACTATTATACTGGCGATTATCCTATTGAACATTTAGAAATCTTTATACGTAAACTTAAAAAAAATCCTAATATAGTTCTTAATAATTTAGAAAAAGAACTCATTGATAGTAATATTGGCAGATCCAACAATCCTCATAAAAGTATAACTAACTTATTTGCCCTGGTAAGTTAATATCTATAGTAATTATTTTTTTTTTAATTTTTTTCTTCTTAACAGTATCTTTAAGTTGAGATTCAACATTTTGCACAAATATATTTTTATATTCAGTTTCAAGAATTAATTTTATATTTTCATAAACATTATATAATGTTTCTTCATTGCATTTACCTACAATTAAGATGCTACCAGTTCTAAAAATCATAAATGATAATTGATACAATGTACCTGTCTTATCATCTTGATAATCATACTTACATTGAATCCCAGGATATTGACAAGCATCAAATATACATGAAATATGATACTTATATTTTAAAATATCTAATAACTTATCTCGATTTATAAAATAACCACAATTAAAATTTGAATTAATTAAAACTGTCTCTGTTTTACTTAGATCATATGTTAGGGGCGATTTTCTATATTTATTTAAAATATTTATTAATAAATCTAAAGTATTTTGTAAAATTACATCATCTCTAATACCTGGTATCTCTAATTTTCCTGTATTAAATACTTTTACATGAATTTCTTTAAATTTACTATTGTCTTTAATTCTTAAAATTAATACAAAACAATTATAAAATGCACTTCTCTTTTTTGATCTATAACTTGTAATATCTTTTTGACATAATCCAATGCTAATTTTTCTAATATCTTTAAATTTAACTCTACCAGTCGGATTAATAATTCTATTAATTATTTGAACATCAGCATTTTGATAATCTTTTAATTTATTATTTATCTCCTCCACTTTTTCTTCATTTATACTATTAAATTTCATTTGTTTTTTAACAATTCCCTCTTTGGGTACATGATATCCTAATATTTCTAATTGCCAAAATATTGTTTCTAGATCTATCTGATCAGATAAATATGCTATTTTTGTTTTTGTTGAAATATATATATCTGAGCATTTAGGAAGATTTGTAGGAGATTTACTTCTTAATGGCACTTCACTACACTCCCCTATATTACCATTCTCACAAAATTCTGTCCAAGCTTGATCTACATCATAATCTTCATCTTCCATTTCTTAACTATATATACTAGATGTTCTTTAAATTAATCTTTTCAATTATTTTCTAAATTATATATTATAAAAATGCAATCTGCATTCTCAACAGAAACACGCACCCAGACCCCAGTTTATTTATCAGTTCCTATTAAAAAGGAACTACCTATCTCTACTCCAATCAAAATTCCTACTATCAATAAATCAGGCGATGAATCTGAATACGCTTTAAATTGCCAATTTTTTAATCCAGGAAAGATGTCACCCCCTGATAACTGGAAAAATAGATTGGAACAGAGAATTAAATTACTTCATTCTTTTAATGCTAATAATGAATAAAAGATAAATTCTGATTCATAATCTGGATTTATTTCTGTATTATGAATAATATTACTTATTTGCTTTAGTGCATTTTCTGTTATTTTCTCTTTATTTTCTTGAATATAATAATTACAATAATCTTTTACTATCGTTTTACTATCTATATTATAATTTGTTGATAAATTATACAAATAATTTTTAAATTTACTTAAATTATTTATGCTTATTAATTTATCTAATTCTATAAATAAAGAATTATCTATTACTTTGGTATTTTCTATAGCTAACTGATTTGATTGCATATAATTTATCATACTTCTTACATCTGATTTATAATTTAACAAAATAGCATCTAATTGCTCATCTGTTAAATATAGATTTTCATTTTTATTAATATTTTGTAAAAATAATTTAATTTTCTCTCTTGGTAACTGATTAAATCTTAGTTTCATTAATTCATTCTGTAATGATTCATCTATTTTACTAATATAATTACATATTAAACAAAAACGAACATTCACCCTATATTCTTGAAGTAAATATTTTAATGCTTGTTGTGCATTTTTTGTCATATAATCTACTTCATCCAGTATAATAAATTTTACACCTTTATTAAATAAACTCTTTGAATTTACAAAACTATTTATTTGATTTCTTATAATATCTATTCCTCTCTCATCCGATGCATTTAGATGTATCATTAAACCTTTGTTTAGTTCATTATTTCTTAACTGAAATTCTCTAATTAAGTTTATTATGGTTGTAGTTTTACCTGTACCTGGTGGTCCATATAATAATAAATTTGGCATATAATTTTGCTTAAACATATTACTAAAAATAATTTGATTTTCCTCACTTAATACTATTAAATCAAATTCGGTTGGTCTATATTTTTCTACCCAAGGTATATATGTTTTCTCATTCATATAGATATTTAAAAGTATAGCTTTAAAATAAAATTGAATTTTAAATTATTTTATATATAATTTTATTATGGGCTTCCTTGAAATTATAATGGGTCCAATGTTTTCAGGAAAAACTGAATTATTAATTAAAAAATATCATATGTATAGTTTAATATCTGACTCAATTGCATTTAATTATCACAAAGATACTAGATATGGAGAAAATGTAATTGCTTCACACAGTAAAAAATCCATTCCATCAATTAATATTGAATTTTTATCTCAAATATTTGAAGATCCTAATCTTTCAAACATAACATATATTTTTATAAATGAAGCTCAATTCTTTACTGACTTAAAAGAATCAATTATTAAATTAATTGAAGAATATAATAAAAATGTTATTATTTGTGGATTAGATAGCGATTTTAAGAGAGAAAAATTTGGTCAAATGTGGGACTTAATACCACATGCCGATAATATTATAAAACTCAAGGGTGCATGTAATAATTGTACTAATACATCTCTCTTCACTCACCGAGTAACTAAAGAAAAATCACAAGAAGTTATTGGAAATACTAATTACATTCCTTTATGTCGCACTTGCTATTGTAAGCTTAATAATTTAACTCTAGCTTCGTAATAATTATATCAGTCTAATCGATAATTTTCTTAATTTAATTAAGAAAAGTATTTAAATTGGATTTAGATTTTAATATATAAACAAAATATGGAAATTACTGGCGAGAAGAAAAGACGTGGACGTAAATCCAAAAGTGAATTGGCACTTATTAATGAACAAACTTTATCTACAGATAATTCTGTTATTGTAGCTGAAAAATTACCTAAAAAACGAGGAAGGAAACCTAAAGGTGGTAAAGTAACTACTTTTTTACCTTCTGAAGATAATAAAACCGAAACTAAAATTAATATTATTTTGCATTTAAAATGTTCAAAATCTGATATCTATAATTATAATATACCTGACATACCACCTTTTGATAGTAATAAATCAAACTTTATGGATTATACTACAAACTATTCTAAAACACCTGAAGTTGCAGAAGAAATTTTTCCAAATAATAATGAAGAAAATAATGATTCAAAATTAATATTACAAAAATTAGAAAAATTATCTAACAGTTTACGTGTAGATAATATTTGTGATAAAAAATCAGCATGTTTTTTTTGTACATGTGAATTTGATAATTCACCTATTTATATCCCTAAATATCAACTTAATAATGTCTTTCACGTTTACGGTTGTTTTTGCAGCCCTGAATGTGCATGTGGTTATCTTATGAATGAAAGGAATATTGACTCTAATGCTAGATCTGAAAGATACTATCTGCTTAACTTTATTTATAGTAAAATATATAATTATGAAAAAAATATTAAACCTGCACCATGCCCATTTTATACACTAAGTAAATACTATGGTTCACTATCTATCCAAGAATATCGTAAATTACTTAAAACTGAACGTTTATTACTTGTTGTAGATAAACCACTGATCCGATCTATGCCTGAACTACATGATGATAGTGACGACTACTTACTTAATAGTAAAGGTATTTCTACAACTACTAAATTATCTATTCAACCTGCCAATAAACAAATTACAAAAAATAGTATAGTTTGTAATCAATTTAATTTAAAAATTTAATCCTCTTCTTTAATTGTTAATAGTTTATTCTCTTCCTGTAACTTTAACTCTTGTAATATCTGTTCTTGTCTCTCCTCCCACTCTTTTTTATTTCTATAACGTTTTGCAGCATTATCCATACAACCTCTAATTTCTTTATAAATTGCTTGGTTTGTAGAAGTTATTATCTCATCCTTTGATTTACTATTACTTAATCCTAAAAATTCTCGTATTACTTTTAAATAATTAAAGTCAAATAATTCTAAATGTCTTCTAGCTTCTTCTTCTGAATAACTAGTTTGTCTCACTACTAATTCTATTATTAATTTTTCTTTTGTTTCAATTGCAGAAATAATTTGCTCTCTAGTATATTTATTTGTTGATTTTAATATCGCTTCAATTAATTGCTCTCTTTTATCTTTTCCTCCATTTTCCATAATTATACAATTATATATTATTTTTTAAATGATATTAAAACTAGTATCATTTAATAATATAAATGTCTGATATTTGTACTACATATGAAAATTTGATTAAAACTCTAAAATCGGAACTTATTAATGATGTAAATATAAAATTAGAAAATAAACTTATTCCTATTATTAATAAAATTAAATCTGATATTAATCAGATTAAAGAATTTGAAAAAATTAATAATATTATTAAACAACTTCCCATCTATAAAGAGCTTCAAGAAAAATATGATCTACTTTATAAAGAAAATACAGAATTAAAAAAGGTTAATCTTGTTATTAAAGATTTAAAACCCAAGTCACCTGTTTTAGATAATCTCATAAATATTACTAATAATATGAAAAATATTAAACTTAATAAAAATAATTTACTTGATGATAATGATAGCATTAGTTCATTAGAAGATAGTGATAATGAATTAGCTAATCACTTAAAATTACCAAA
>CEUJ01181281.1_pt1 | contig 36256 bp, 33 predicted proteins | sample 361531 | NCBI WGS metagenome assembly CEUJ01 (sample SAMEA2622842, study PRJEB7988) | marine metagenome | biome: marine biome (ENVO:00000447); feature: marine epipelagic mixed layer (ENVO:xxxxxxxxx); material: "saline water (ENVO:00002010), including plankton (ENVO:xxxxxxxx)" | depth 140 m | reverse complement strand
AGGTGATGCTGGCGGTGATGCTGGCGGAGAAGATGATGCGGGTGGTGGAGGTGGTCTAGAAGGATTATTTGCAGGAGAAATGAAGAGTGGTCGTTTAATGTCTGAAGAAGAACTTTCAGAATATGATGACTTAATTGAAGAATTAGATGAAGTTGACGAAGATAAAAAAGAAGAATCTAAAAAGAGTAGAGGCGTTAATGTCTCTAATAAGTCAAAAAGAGGACCTTATAATAGAACCAGTTCAGAAATAACTGGAGGTGTTGAAAAAATGGGTGCACAAGGAACAGGACTTCATGACATAGCAGATATGGGTGCTTTAACAGCAGGAAAACCAATAACAGCTTCAGACTTAATGGACGGTATTATGCCACAAAGTCCTATTGTAGACAGTTTTATTACTAAAAAAATAGGGTATAGAATGTCTAAATCTCTTGATAATATGTCTAAAAAACTAAATATTGGTAGTTCTAAACCTGCAATGTTAAACGAAAGTGATATACTTATAGATGATGATATTTTTGAAAATGAGGAATAAAAATGGCAAAAGTGCACAATAAAAAAAGAAATATCGGCATTATCTATGAACAAATTATACAGTTTGTATGCAAAAAAATCATGGAAAATGACGAAATCACTTCTGAAAAAGCCATCAAAATCATTAAAGAACATTTTGCTGACGGAACTCAATTGAACAAAGAGTATAAGCTTTTTAAAGCTTTATCTGATACTAAAAACGTATCTAGTCCTCTTGCTAATTCAATTATTTTTGAAGCAAAAAAAGCTTGCAATAATATGTTTGATGGAAAAAAACTTGAAAGAGAAAAGAGTAAATTAATTAAAAATCTTAATTACTCTTTTGGTAAAGGTGTGATTTTTGAAGAAAAAGTAAAAAATTATAGAATTTATGCCACAATTCAAACATTACTTAATGAATGGAGAAATCCAAAAAATGCAAGTTTTGACTTAACAACTAAATATGAAATTAAATTACACGAAAGTTTAACTGAAAGTGCAGAAGTTTTAACAGAAGCAAAAGATATTCCAAAAGTTGATAATCTAACTTATAACTTAATGAACAATATTTTCGAAAATAAGTACAGCAATCTTTTAAATGAAAGTCAAAGTAACTTATTAAAGTGTTATGCTAAGAATGACGAAGATACTTTGCTTGAAAATTTTGTTGCATTAAAAGAAGAAACTTTAAATTATTTAAATAGCTACATAGCAAATTGTGACAATAGAGTTCTTTTAGAAAAATATAAAACAGTAAAGCAAAATATTTTAGACGTCTCTACAGAAAATGTTTCTAGAGATAATTTGCAAAGATATTTAACTATTGCAAAACTAAAAGAAGAATTATTAGGAGGCGAATAATGAATGCTCCAAGACTAATTACAGAATGGACAAATTTTGAATATGATCCACAACTAATTAAAGAGCAAAAAGCTATGGGTAGTCCAATGATGATGAAAGGTATACTTCAAAAAGCAGAAACCTTAAATCAAAACGGCCGTGTTTACCCGAAAATTATTCTCGAAAGAGAAATTAGAAATTATCAAAAATTTATTAAAGAAAATCGTGCGCTAGGTGAATTAGATCACCCAGACTCTTCTGTTGTTGAATTAAAAAATTCTTCACATATTATTAGAGAAGCACATATGGAAGGAAACATTGTTTACGGTACAGTAGAAATTCTTAATACTCCTAGCGGAAAGATTTTGCAATCTTTAGTTGAAAGTGGAGTAACTTTAGGCATCTCATCTCGAGGTGTTGGTAGTACTAAAACACAAGGAAATATGCAAATCGTACAAGATGACTTTCAGCTTATTTGCTGGGATTTTGTAAGTGAGCCTTCAACTCCTGGTGCTTTTATGATGAAAGAAGGAAAAGAAGTAAGTCCTCAATTTATAAACGAAGTTTTTAACAAATCAGACAGAATAGATAGAATATTTAATGACATATTGGAGTGGAAATAAATGACAGTCGAAAATAATACAAGATGGCCAAGCCCAAGTGTTACTAGTGTACCAGAATATCAATTAAGTGGTCTTCCTTATTGTGAAACAAAAACAGGAGGTGGCGACAGTAGTTTTACTGAATTTGATAGAGTATCAAGATGGATTGTGATACATGCAACAGGAGCAGATGCAAAAATATTCTTTAAATCAGGCGCTGATGACGATAATGCTCAATACTTTTTAGTTAAAGCTGGAACAACAACACCAAGACTAGAAATTAGATGCACAAAGGTATATTTTAATCAAGCTGAAGCTGGAGGTAACTTAGTTTCTATAATTGCAGGATTAACACATATTGATAAAGCAAAAACAGTACCTGAAGCTATGTTAGATTGGATATAATAACTAATGGCAAAAGTAAGTAAAGAACTATTAAAAGAAATCGTAAAAGAGTGCCTTGTTGAGATTCTTGCAGAAGGTATAAGCGGTGGAAATGTTGCATCGTTAAACGAAAGCATTGAAACACATGTACCTCAAAGAAAGCCTCAAAGAAGCTCGCAATCTCGATTAATGAAGAATATTCTTCCGCCAAAAGAAAATATAAAAAATGAAAGTTTTGAAAGAAATTTAAATAAAACTATTTCTCAAACAACAAAAGATCCTGTAATGGCTTCTATTTTAGCTGATACTGCTAAGTCTACTTTGCAAGAACAAAATAGCGCTGATTCTGCGAATAGATTTGCAGCAAGACCAACAGATGACGCTTCACAAATTGTAGCAAATACAGACCCGACAGAGTTATTTGCAGAGTCAGCTTCTAATTGGGCACAGTTAGCTTTTTCTGACAGCAATAAGTAATTTATCATAGACTTAATAAAAATTTAACAGACAATCATATATTTATTATTAGACACAAACTAATTTAATATATGGAGTTAACAATTATGTCTAGAAGAAATAGAAAACTTACCTCTCGTGTTTTACGTCGCATTATTGCTGAAGAAAGAGCAAGATTAAACGAAACTTTAGAAATGGGACTTAAGCATCCTTCAGAGGCACCTAAGAAAACTCGTGAAGTTGACGCTGACAAATATGCGGATTCTTTAGAAGATTGCTGTAATTGGTATCAAATGTGTAAACTTAAAGAAGCAAAACTTGCTCAACAACTTAAACTTGTTAAAGAAGCTAAAAGAAGACTTAAGAGAAAAATTCTCAAAAATATGTAATTTGCATATTTAATACTATAGACGCCTAAAGGAGTAAATAATGGCAAAAGGTTCAAACGGTACAATTAAAATTAACAGTCAAACTGTAAACCAAAGAGCACAGTTTGCCCAAACTTTTGGTGCCAATTTTGGCGTTGCAACAGATAGACTCACAAGTATGTTTCCTGATAGTCCTATAGTACCATCTGGCGACGATGCAGAATTATATAGAAGTACAGATAATAACCCTGTAGAAGATGACGATAGCGTTCTAGAAGGTGCAGCAGATATATATTTAGCTTACGCAAATGTAATAGATCCTTCTGAAGATAGTGCAACTGCAACTGCTGGTTTTGGATTTACTGCTGATAATAATAACGGTGCTTTTTTAAATTATAGACATCCAAATAATCCTTTTATAACTAATAATGGTGAGGGTGGCGTCGTTGCAGATTACGATAGTTTAACTTCAGGTGGCACATACACTGATAGAAAAGCTTATAAAGGCTTTCCAGATCTTTCTGTAAATCATGACTTTAATACACCTTCAGATGCTTCACCTGAAAGTGGCTTAGGTAAAGTCGAAGGCGATCAAGATCCAGCTGTATTCGGATCAGATGCATTAACAGGTGATGGTGCATCTTTTGGTCACGAGACTGCTGAATATAGAAGACAGATTGCTATCAATGGCGCATTTGGATATCATTTAAATGCTGGTGAAGGCAATGGTAGTAATGATACTTTAGGGTCTTATTTCAGAAATAAAAACGAGTAAAGGAAACTAAAAATGGCAATAAATAAAAGATTAAACATAACATCACCTCATAAAAACGGAAATGTTAGCTTTGAAAGTGTTACTAATAGTAGTGATAATGCATCAAGAGTTAATGATTTATTTCGTAGTAGCTTTACAAGTATTACCAGTTCAGACTTAGCTGGACGTTTTTTAAGAGGTAGAAGTGAATTTAATAAAACAGATTTTATTGTAACTAATACACGCGATGAGCTGCTTAATGATCTTCGACAAGCGCTAGTTGATGAAAAAGCAAGAGACACCAATAATGATGAATCAACAGCAACAAACCCGCTAACAGTTTTACAATTAGAGTCAGAAATTGCTGCTTTAAGCAATCTTAGTGACACTACTTTAGATGTTGCTGAAGATGATGCTAGTGAAGTAATACAAAATCAGATAAGTACAGATGTGTCAGAGAATTTCAATCCAGATTTTGATTTAAATACAATTAGCTTTGAGTACAAAAAAAATTCATTTACTCCTAGCGACAGGTCTGAATACCCTGATTCACTTAATAAAAAATTCCCTGTTTTAAATCCTGGCCAAACTACTCCTTCTCAAGGAAATGCTTCAGATAAAGCAGGAGGAGGATTTGGTAATGTAAAAAATGAAGGCACAGTAGCAGAAGGCATTTTAAACAGTGCAGTATTTTTGGCAAAATATTCTTCCTCTTCCTAAGACAACTTGTGAGTAAACAATGCCTAACATAGGAACTATTAATTCTCCAGTTACATCTACAACACTTGACAAAAGAAAAGGTTTTGGCTATGGTGGTACTTCAAATAGTACAGGATTAGGCAGTAACTGGGATATGGGAGATGCTTTAAGTTCACCAGTTGGTCCTTATGATGATGTAGAGAATAGAATGTTTGAAGATCAAGATCAAGATGAAAATCTAGAACGTTCAGATATTGATATTCATAATGGAATGTTAGGATCACTTAGTCATGGTACAGATTCTTATGCAAAAAACAAAAGAGACCCGGGTTATCTTGGTGACATGGGTGCTAGAACACCAATTGCTGCAAGTTATAATAGAGGTAGTGAAACTTTATTAAAAGAGTTTATAAGTGAGGCTTTAAACGAGATAACATGTATGAGTGTTAGAGTAATGGTTAAAGGAAGCTTAGGCGACACTTATAAGAGTAGTAAGGCAAATGTATCAAACGTAAATCAGATGAGCCCTGGTGATCCTTCTATAAAGCAAAGAGGATACGGTCAAAGTGTGGGAACAAAAGACATGTATCCTTACGTAAAAAGCGGAAAGCCAACGACAGATGGCGCTGAAACTATGAGAAGAGTAAGTGCACACATTGAAAATGAAGATGAGTTTAATTGGAATGATCCAGAGTACAGCACATCAGATCATCTTTTAGATACACTAGATCAAGATTATTTAGACTGGGATAATGTAAGAAGTCACAATAGAAGATTTAAATAATCTTAAAATTAAAAAATTAGTCATAATTAAAATATATACTAATAACAAATAAATTGACGAGAGAATAATATGTCTAATAATCTATATGAAGAAGCGATTAATGCAGCTGAACAAATTAAAGAAGCAGCAGAGAGTCGTGTTAAGCAACAATTAGTTGAAGCTATGTCTCCACGAATCAAGCAATTAATTGAAAGTAACTTAATGGAAAATCCAGATGAGTGTGGAGAAGGAATCGAAGAAGACGTAGATGAATATGGTGAAGGATTGGAAGAGGATGTTGAGGAGTGTGGAGAAGGAATCGAAGAAGACGTTGAGGAATGTGGAGAAAGTGTAGAAGAAGCAGAAGAAACTTTAGAAATTTCAGCTGAGTCTGTTAATATTTTAAAGAAAATGATTGGCAAGAAACAACAAAAAAATGCTATTGTTGAAAAACTATCTACAATAAGAGAAGGTATTAATCATCTTAAAAAAGCAATGATTTTGGCTGAGAGCAATAAAAACTCTAATAAAATAAAGAGAAAATTTGTATATGCTTATCAAAATTTGTTGAAAGAATTAAAAAATATCAAATCTAGTAGCATAATTAAAACTGATAAAACATTATTAAAAGAATTTTTACAATTATCTAAGGAGTTAAATAATATGTCAAGAAGAAGATCTAGAAGTAGATACTTAAACGAAAACCTAGAAGAGCTTCTAGAAATGAACCTTTTCGAAGAAGATGAAGATGATATGCCACCCGCAGAAAAAGATGAAGATGAAGGCGAAGTAATGGACTTAGATATGCCTGAATCTGGTGATGACGATGATCTTTGGCAAAAATCAAAAGATATGTCACTTGAAGATTTGGTTACTAAAGCTCTTGGAGATGAAGGTGCAGATGTTGAATCTGATGAACCTGTTTTGGATCTAGGTGGAGATGAGGAAGAAGATTCTCTAGATTTAGAGGAAGAAGGTTATATGTACGAAATGGACGAGCTTGAAGAGGAACGTGCACCTATGGAGATGGAAGAAATGATGGAAGTAGATATTGATGAGCTTGAGGAAGGTGATGAAAAGGATGAGGTTGAGGAATTAGAAGAGGGACTCTTCTTAGAAATTGATGAAAACATGCTTAAAAAAGAAATTAAAAATATGAGAAGACTCCGTGAAGGTGACGCTAGTGATATGGCATCTCACTTTGGTGGAGGAAGTTTAGACAGAGAAATGTTTGTTGATTCTGATGATGGTGATCTTAATGTACATGCAGGCCACTTAGGTCGTGAGGATGTACCTACACCTAAGGTTGAAGCTGCTCTTAGAAAAGTAATGCGCAAGAATCGTATTGTAGAGAGCAAAAATAGACAATATAGAAATGCTCTTCGTGGAATGAAGAAGCAACTTTCAGAAATGAATCTTTTCAATGCAAAACTTCTTTACGCTAATAAGTTAATGCAAAATAGAGATCTTTCTATTAAGCAACAAAAACATATCGTAGAATCACTTGACGAGGCTGGAACTTTAAATGAAGCTAAGCTTCTTTTTGAAAGTCTTTCTAAGTCTTTGAGTCGACCATCTAGAAAAGGTGGAAACCTTAACGAAAGCGCAAACCGACGTGTTCTAAGCTCTTCATCACGTTCAGTACGAAGTGCTCAACCAATGAATGAAGGCGTTGCTCTTGATCGATGGGCTACTCTAGCTGGTATTAAGAAATAATTTTAACTTTAACTAAACTTTTAAAAATAAAACAAAAAGGAATTAAAAACTATGAGTTTTACATTACAAACTTTAACTGAAGGCATTCGTGATCGTCACGTAGGCCAACAAAACAAGAGATTGGTCGAGAAGTGGTCTCGTACTGGTCTTCTTCGTGGAATGGATGACGTAAACCGTGAAAACATGGCTACTCTTCTAGAGAATCAAGCTGCTCAAGTTTTACGTGAAGCAAATACTATGAGTCAAGGTGATGTTGGTGGTTTCACTAACATTGCTTTCCCAATCGTTCGTCGTGTATTCGGTGGACTTATTGCTAATGAATTGGTTTCTATCCAACCTATGTCTCTTCCAAGTGGACTTCTTTTCTACTTAGATTACACCTATGGAAGTGATAACGGACCTTATGCTAGCGGATCTTCTATTTATGGTGGACCAAGTGGTAAGGCAATTCAAAATGGTGCTGACGGTTCTGGTGGTCAATATGATCTTGCTGGAAGTGGATTTTCACGTCGATACACAACAACAAAATTTGCTGAAGGTGCTGAAGGTAATACTAATAGCACTCCTGTGACAGATCTAGTAGGTCTCATGTCTGGATCTACTGATTTTGAATTAGTTGGTGCACCTAAAGATGGTGTAGCTTCATTCCAAGATGCTGAAGAAAACAATACAATACTTAAAGTCGATCAAGTTGAACACCTTAAATTGATTCAACACGACTCTCAGCTTATCGATAGAATCACATCAGTAGCTGGTGGTGGTTTAGCTGAAAGATATGCATGTTTAGGTCTTAAGCTTTCTGGACTTGGTACAACAATTGATAAATCAATGCTTTCAAGCATCTCTATTGATTTGGTAGCAGATGATCACGCTGGTACAGGACCACTTACTGAAGCAGTATCTTCAGAAGTTCAAGCTGGAAATTCTCATAATGTAAGAAGACTTACTAGATTAGGAACTTTTAATAATGACGCAGGTACTCTTGATGGTGTATTTAGAGAGAAACCAGCTTCTGAAGCAACACACCTTTTAGTTGTTGTTAAGTTAAAAGATGGCGAGGACATTAGCTCTGCTGCACCTGATGCAGATGGAGCCGCCAATAATTCTGTAGACTTTATTCAAATTTCTTTTGTTAAAGAAGACGGCGTTTCTATGGTATCTACTTCTGGTGATGGTTTTGGTGAAGTTGATGGATCACCAGCATTTGAAAGTGATATGGCTGCTGGAACTCCTAGCCCAGTAATCCCAGAAATCGATATCAAGATCGAATCAATTCCAGTAACAGCTCAAACACGTAAGTTAAGAGCACGTTGGAGTCCAGAGTTGGCGCAAGACCTTAACGCATACCATTCAATGGATGCAGAGGTTGAGCTTACTCAAATTCTTTCAGAGCAAATTGCTTTGGAAATCGATCGTGAAATTCTTGGAGATCTTCTTAATGGTGCACAAGGTGCTAACTTCTTCTGGAGTCGTTCACCAGGTAAATTCGTTAATAAGAGAACTGGTGCTGAGATTGCTCGTACTTCTACTCTTAACCCAGGACCAGCTTTCACTGGTACCGTTCGTGAATGGTATGAGACTTTAACTGAGACTATTATCGACGTAGCAAATGAAATTCATAGAAAGACTCTTCGCGGTTCTGCTAACTTCATCGTGGTTTCTCCAGATGTTGCTACAGTTCTAGAAGCTTCTGTTCTTTATCGTCCTTCATATAGCCTTGATGGTGACGGACAAGTTGGTGCTCCATTTACTATGGGTGCTGAAAAGATTGGATCTCTTTCAAATCGTTTCACTGTTTACAAAGATCCTTACTTCCCTCGCAACAAAATCCTTGTTGGTTATAAGGGTGGATCTTATCTTGAGACTGGTTTCGTTTATGCTCCATATGTACCTCTCATCGTTACACCAACCATTTTCCAACCTGAAGACTTCACACCACGTAAGGGTGTTATGACTCGTTATGGTAAGAAGATGGTACGTGCTGACTTCTATGGAACTGTAACTTGCTTGGATATGAACATTATCTAATAATTAGTTCAAACGCAACCTAAAAGTGACACAGATCTAAAGACCGCTTTCTTTGCTATGCAGAGAATTGCGGTTTTTTTGTGTTTGTAATATACTATTTTACACTCATACTTCATATTTAAGATAAAACAGAATAAAAAGGATTTATTATGAAAAGAAAAGATACTAGCAAGTTGTTAAATGAATGGAAAAACTTTTTAAATGAAGTTGAAAATAGCGGAATTGAGCAAAGTCAAAGTCCTGATATTGATTTTAGTTCTTACGAAGATCCTAGAGGCGTAAATGAAGATATAAAAGATATTCTCAGTTCAATGTCTGAAGAAATAGGATTAGTGCCTGATCAAATAACTGCTGTATTAGATAAATTAAGCAAATTATCTGCTGAACAAATTGCAGCTGCCGCTGAATATCATAACGCAAGAGCTTTCAGTAGTGAGCCTTTAGAACATGATGAAGATCTTTCACTCTTTCCAGAGGAATAATTTATGAATTTTCCAATCTTTATAGAAAATTCAAAGATACCCGTGTGGTTAAGTAAAATAGCACCTATTAATATAAGTGCAATTACACTAGGGCCTATTGTGTTGAGTCGTGGAACATTATCAGAAAGAGTTAAACGACATGAAACAATACACTTTATGCAGTATAAAGAACTGTTTTTTATTGGTTTTTTATTAATCTACTTATATGATTATTTATATGCAGCTTTAATTAAGAAAAAAGGTTTTTCTAGAGAAGCTTACCTAGCAATTCGATTTGAGCAGGAAGCATATGATAATGATCATAATGTAGATTATTTAAATAATAGACAAAAAAAAGCTTGGAAAGAATATCCTTTAGGAGGGAAAAATGAAAGAACTTAGAAGAAAAATTAGAAAAATACTAAAAGAGTCTAATCATGAACTAATGTTTGGACAAAATATAAGTGAGACAAATAGTCCTGAACAAATTGCAAAAAATATTATTATTAAAGCACTAGATCAAGCAATTATAAACAAAAACTATAGAGAACTAGATCCTGTAATGGGGGAAAACACGCCGCAAGGTATTGAGTTTGATATTTATGATGAGTATGGACAACATCAAACGTCCATTCAGGTAAACTATATGGGACAAATTAGCTGTAAGCAAAAATAACGAAAGTAAAGACAATGCCATTTTCATATCAAGGTAAAAAGCAACAATCTAAAAAAATAAACACATCACCTACAAAATCAGAAATTGCTTCTGCAAAAGAATTAGGAATAGATCTTGCTAAAAACTGGAGAGCATATTCTAAAGAAGCAAGAGTTCATGTTTATGTTTCTAATATGAAAGAAATGGTTAGATTTTATAATCAAATATTAGAATTTCCTGTAGTTAGATATTGGAGATATTCAGATGGTGATGGAACTATGTTAGATATTGGTGGAAACGTTATAGAACTTTTTTCTAAAGGAAAAAGAAATTTTTCTGACAAGAGCTTTTATGGTAATGTTTCATTATCAATTAAAGTTGACAATGTTTGTAAATTATACGAAAAGTTTTGTAAGAAAAATATTAAACTAGGAGAATTAGTTACTCATGAATGGGGTGATTCTTCTTTTGCTATTATTGATCCTGAAGGAAATAGATTAGTCTTTTTTAGTCCAGATATTTCAAAAGAAAAATATTATAAAGTAAAAAGAGGGTAATATATAATATAAAATATGTCGGTCCTATTTCGCGCTTTTACATATAATACGAAGAACAAGGGTGTCAGTTTGTAAAAAGTGCAGTAAAGCCGTTAGACTTGCTAGATTTTCACCCTTTCTTTAGTGAGAAGGAAACGTAGGAGGACATATTTATGACATGGAATGTGTACGTTATTGTCTGTTTTGACAATTCATTTTACTGCGGTATTACCACAAATATCGAAAGAAGATTAAAACAGCACAATGGTGAGCTATCTGGTGGTGCAAAATATACAAGAAGCCGACGTCCTTGTCGATTAGTGTATAAAGAAAAAGCTGAGAATAGATCCTCAGCTTCTAAAAAAGAGTATTGGTTTAAAAAGCTTTCAAGAAAGCAAAAAGAAAAATATATTTCTTATCCTTCTGAGGGATCACTTTCTTCTGATTCTTCTTCAACTAATTCTCCACCTGAAACTTCTTCTTCAACTTCAGAAGATTCTTGAGCTCCACCTTCAACTGGTAAGTCCTCATCTTCTGGCAAACAAGCTTCTTCCGTTTCAGGTAATTCTGAATCATCGTCTGATGGTTCAACATTATCAGCACAGTCAACTTCAGCAGTTTGACCACCTTCAACTGGCTCTTCTGGAAGTACTTCACTTCCTCCTTCTGAACCGCCTGTAGGTTGAGATTCTGGATCTAGTGTTTGACCACCTTCCAAACCCATGTCAGATTCTTCGCTACCTCCAGCAGGCTCTCCACCGGATTGTTCTCCACCAGCTACTTCTCCACCTGAAACTTGTGTTCCGCCAGATTGTTCTGATGTTTCTTCTTCGTCTTTCTCACATGCTACGAGGGTAGATGTTAATAAAAGCGCTAAAATAAATAAAAAATAGTTTTTCAACATATTTAACTCCTGTTGTTAATAATTGTTTTAAAATCTTTATGTATGTATTACCTAAATAGTAATTTTATTAAAAAAAGGAATTAGTAAAATGTTTCAGAAAATTTTAAAGTGTATAATTTTAACTAATACATTTTTATTTTTTATTTTATACTCTAACTTAAGACTAGATATTAATGAATCTAGAATAGAGATTGATTCTTACTCTCTCTTTAGAAAAGAAGAATTATATAAAATAAAACTAGTTAAAATTAAAAATAGCTTCTTTTACAGAAAATTATTATCTGAAAAGATTGATTTAATAAAAAAGGAATTAAAATGATTCAGAATATTGATATTAATAAAATTATAGACTTAGCATTAAAATATAAAACTCAATTGTCATTTGTAGGAATATTATTTTTATTTGCGTTATCTTTTCATTTAGGAAAAAGTTCAGTTGATTTACCAAGCAAAGAAACTATGTGTGCTGAACATATTTCATTAATTGACAAATATAGAAATGACTTAAAAGAATGCATTGATGAATGTGATGATAGAATTGATAGAGCAGTTGATATAGAAAGACAAGCTTGTGAATTAAGAATAATTAATGCAGTTCAGTTAAAAGAAAAGCAAAGTAAAATTACAAATTGTAGAATTGCTAGAGAAAAAGCAAGACAATGTAGAGGTAAATAAAAACATGTTTAAAAAAATAATTTCTATACTTTTAATATTTTCTCTTTTAATTAACTCTGCTTTTGCAGAACCTTTTACATTTTATAGCGAAAGTAAAGAGCCTGTTGAGAATGTTTTTACATTTAAACCTGCAATAATACCAGAAGATTTTAGTGGTTTAAAATTTGATTTAGCTTATTTTCCTTTAGACTCTTTGCCAAATAATCTTCCAGAAAATTTTCAAATTACTGGTCAAGGACTGTTTTGTTTAAATGTAAATGAATACGATAATATGCTTGCAATTGTTAAAACAAATAAATTTAACTTAGATTCTGTTGTAAAGTTAGAAAGAAAGCAATGTCAAGCAAAAAAAGATAATATTAGTAAAAAATGTGAAAAAAGAGAAGATGAGTTACTAGGCAAAATTAGCAAAATAGAAAAAGATTTAAATGCAGCAAATGTCAAGTATAAATCTTTAGAGAATAAAGTATTATGGATTCAGGTAGGCGCAGGAATAGCAATATTATCAATATCAGGATTTGCAATTTATTCTATGCAGAAGTAAAACAAGGCAAGGAGAGTCATAATTAGATTGGTATAAAAGGAGAAGTAGAATGGAAACAAATCTCGTACTATCATTAGGATCTTTGCTTGCTGCGGCAAGCATGTTTTACTCAATCCACAAAGATTCTAAAAAAAATACTGAGCAAATGGCAGACTTAAAAGCAAGAGTAAAACACTTAGAAAGTAAATCAGAACAAACTGACCTTACATTACAAGAGTTACTAAGAAGTATTCAAGAGATTAAAGTGGCGCTAGTTAAGATTGATACAAAGTTAGATTCATTAGAACAAGAATTTAATAGAGACAGGGACAAACAAGCATCTTAAGAGATATATAAATTATACAAACGTATTTTATATAAGGAGAAACTTTAATGAAAATTTCACAAAGACAATTGCGCCGCATTATTTTAGAAGAAATGGTTGCACATCGAAGACAACAAAGACTTTCAGAGAGTCGTAGAAGAAAAGCTTCACGTCGTCGATTAGCAGAAGGAACAGCAGGCAATCCTCTTCGTATTACACCTGAATATCTTAATTCTTTAATTAAAGAAGAATATGCAGCTTTCCAAAGAAGACAACAATTGGTAGAAAGTCGTCGTCGTCAAAGAGCTGCTCAACGTCGTCGTAGAAGATAATTTTTTTAAAAAAGGGTGTACAAAAGATAATTAGTGTCTATTATAGATCTGCATTCAAATTATAACATTAAATTTTTCGAGAAAGGAATATAATAGATGCAATTATCACCTGAACAAGTTCAAGCAGTCAATATCATTTTATCCGCAGTACAAGTAGCACAACGTCGAGGTGCTTTTTCTTTGCAAGATGCACATACATTACAAGAATCAATTGATAAGCTTGTACCGAGAGAAGAGCAAGAGAGACAAGCACAAGAGGCTCGTGAGGCAGAGGCAAGCGAGGAAGAGGCAGAGGCGGTATCACTTTCTGAGGAAGAAGCTGAGGATGCAGCTGCAGATTCTGAGCCGGCATTAGGATCTGAGTAATTAGGTAATCATTTTATAGATTTATTTTTATAATTTGTTTATGAAATTTGAGGTGCACGTAAAAAATGCACCTTTTTAGTAATATATAGACATAGGCCCGGTGCAATTATAACAGCTGACCCCGCCAGTGCATCGGAATCATGCGGACAAGTTTATCACGGAAAGTGAGGAAAGTTATATGGCAACGACAAGAGGTAGAAAAACTACACGTAAGAAAAAAGCTGAAGTAGTTGAAGAAGCTCCTAAAGTAGAAGAAGTTATTGAACCAAAAGCAGAAGAGCCTGCACCAGAACCAGTTCAAGAAGAGTTGCCTGCACCCCCACCTCCTGTAGAGGAACCCAAAGTAGAAGAGCCTCCTGCACCTGCTCCAGAGCCTGTACAAGAAGCTCCTGTCGTTGAAGAACCACAAGAACAAACATCTTCAGTTCCTCAACAACCAGTTATGGGTGTAGGTTCTATCGTTCAAATGCCACGTGGCAGACAAGGTAGAATTATCGGTTTAAATAAAAAAAATAACTTTATAATTGAAAGTTTAACATTGCCTAGAAAAGAGTATGTTTATGCTCCTTCTAGTCTCTCATTGGTAAAATAACATTTATATAAAAATTAAGAAAAGGAGTATATTATGCCAAAAGTAGTAGTAACAGACAAAAAAGGTTTAGTTCAAGAAACAGGTGAAGGATTCGTTATTGACAATAATGATGATGACAAACCTGGATATATCGTATTAACATCTGCAAATGGTACAGAATGGTATTTGTCAGTAGGTAATGATGGAGGAGCGTTAATGGTTTCACAAAAAATACCATCAGCAAACGAAACAGCTGCTGGTGGTACAAAAGCATTGCATGAAGTAGCACAAGGTTAATAAACTATTATTAACTAAACAATTCATTTTATTTAGAAGAGACTCCTATAATTACTAATAACAAAAAGTGATTATAGGAGTTTTTTTTATGGCTTCGTTTGTAAATACAACCAATCCAACAGCATTTGGTGTGTTTGATAGTGATACACACTTTCAATCAGATGCAGATAAAGTACTATTATATGTAAAAAGAAAGCTTGGCGATGATATAATGTCTGTTGAGCTAACAAATAAGCAGATATGGACAAACTTTGAAGATGCAACGTTAGTCTTTTCTAAAATATTAAATGCTCACCAAGCAGAGTCTTATATGTCAAATCTTATGGGATTAGATGTTGGTCATTTAAATACATTTGTTAAAAATACAAGTGGACAATATGTTGATGAAAATGGAAACGTTTTAAATATTCAAGATACCACTGACCCTAGATTTGTCAAAAATAATACAAAGACTATTGGAGACGATACAACAGCAGCTTCACCAGTTACAGACGAGTTAATTGGGCCACATGGTAAAGAGCAGCAGTTTCCAAGAGAAACACTTGAGTATTTGTTAAGAAGAGCAGAACCTTATGCAAACGAAGCAAACGTAGGAGGCTCTGTTGATTATGTTAGAGGCTTTATTGAACTTAAACATGATGTACAAGATTACGATATATATGAAAACTTGATAATTCCAGGAAAAGATAGTAGCAATAATGATGTTAAACTTAAGCTGACATCGTATGATCCACTAGGCGCATCAAATCAGTTATCTGTATTTAATCCTGAGTTCAAATCTTCAGTTCCTTCAAACATAACACCTACGAAAATAAAGATTAATGAAGTATTTCACTTTTCTCCTCAAGCTGCTTATCGCTTTTTTGATACAACTTCAGCAATAAATTATTTAAATAATCAATTTGCTTTTGAATCTTTTACGCCTGAAACTGTATTTTATGTACTGCCTGTCTTTGAAGATTTATTAAGAGCAGGTCAATTAGATATATCAAATAGAGTTAGACGTAGTAACTTTAGTTATAGACTTCAAGGAAAAGATTTGAGAATATTTCCTAGACCTACACAATCTAATCCTATGAATTTATTTGTTAAGTTTTCTTTTCCAGCAGATCCTTATAGAACAAATTTACCTTATGATGATACTACAGTTACAGGTGTCTCTAATATATCTAACGTTCCTTTTGCAAATATTAAATATAGTGGTATAAATTCTATGTCTAGACAATGGATTAAGCAGTTTACGTTAGCACTTTGCAAAGAAACACTAGGGTTAATTAGATCTAAGTTTTCTTCTGTTCCAATTCCAGGAAGTGACTTGCAAATGAATGGTAGTGATTTAATAAGTCAAGGAAGAGAAGATAAAGAAAAGTTAGTAACAGGACTAGGAGAAACTTTAGATAAAGTAACATATCAAAAGTTATTAGAAGCAGATGCTGCACAGTCCGAGTCTATGAGTCAAATTTTAAAAAGAATACCTATACCTAACGGTAGAGCAATTATTATAGGATAGGAGAAATAAATGGCAAGGTTATTTGTAGGACAACGTGAAGTTGATTTTTTTGCTGATATTACAAAAGAGTTAATCAAAGATGTTGCAGGCCAAAAAGTATATTATTATACTATAAGAGAAGATCTTTCAAATGTTCATGAAATCTATGAAGAATCGCCTCAAAAAGTTTTTAATCCTCCTGTTGAAATAGAAGCTATGATAGAGTGGCAACCTTCAGAGATTCGTACGACAAATTTCGGTACAGAGCATATTAAAACAATTACACTTTACTTGCATCACAGAGACTTACTCGATCGCGGAATAGTTTTTAAAGAAGGTGACTACTTTTCATATGGTGTATACTTTTTTGAAGCTACTTCTATTGTTTACGATAAACTAGTCTATGGTCAAATAGAGCGAGTTGTTTCTATGAAAGTAAACGGAAAACAAACTCGTATGCATCAAATTGCTAAAACTCCTCAAGGTCCTACTAGCGAAGAGCATACTGATCATGATTCTATTCAAACAACATTTGAACAGCAAAGAGGAATACCAGATCACGACGTTAGACGATTACAAGATGATAATATTATTGACAAGCCTATTAGTGAACCTCGAAAAGTTGCACCTGATGGGACGCAGCGTAGTACTAACGGAGTAGGCTCTTCTTTTTATGGAGATGACTAATGGCGACAAAATATGATATAAATAGCAGTAAAAGATATGCACCAACAGGATATGAAGGAGATGGAAATACAGACTATGTTATTCCTTCTTGTGGTGTAGAAGATTTAGATCTTTCTATTTTTAATTTATTTGACAAACAAATTCCACTTTATTATGATCTTCATGGAGAAACAAAAAAAATACCTGTCATATTTGCAACAGGTGAAAGATTTGCTTTGCTTCGAAGAAAGAGACCTATTGTTGATCGTAACGGTGCACTTATTCTTCCGCTTATATCTATAACAAGAAGTTCTATAGAAAATGTACCTTCTAAAGGTATTGCAAATAATCAAATGTTTCCTCATGTTGTAACCAAAAGAATATCAGAAAAAGACTTAGAACATCGTCAAAGAAAAAATTATGAGAAACTAAAAAATATTGACGGGCAAGATCTTGCACAAGATCCAGATCTTTCTCTAAAACCTAGACTAGATAGAAATATAATAGAAACAATAGAGATGCCACCTGTAAAATATTTTGGTGCAATGTATGAGGTTTCAATCTGGTCATCTTTTACACAACAAATGAACAATATTATAGAAACTATAATTAATTCTTACACACTTAATCCTGGACAACAATTCCAACTAGAAAGTGACAAAGGTTATAAGTTTTCTGCATTTTTAGATTCAAGTATTAGTCAAGATACAAATTATGCTGAATTTACTGATGCAGAAAGATATGTCAAATATAATATGACGTTAAATGCAACAGGTTATATTATTGCTCCAAATATAATTGGAGGTAAAACTGCTTTAAGATCATTTATGAGTGCACCAGAAGTTTCTTTTGATGTTTTAACAGACTATCAAGATGTAGAGCCTCAAGTCGCTGGTGTTGCTGATCCAAATCCTGACGCACATATTTTTGATGATTTAGCAACTGAAGACTCTTATGCAGCAGCACAAGGAGTCGGAATTATCAGCGAGTCTAATAGAGATGAGTTACTAAATGCAGATGCTAGTAAAGGTTTGGCAACAGGAATAAATCTAGAAAAATACACATCAGACTCAATTGGTGAAAGAGGCACAGATTTTTCAAAAGAAAGAAAGACTTGGGTTAAAAATGCTGAAGGACAGTTGGTGCCGGTAATGGCAAAAAGTGGTGATGGAAAAGGTGAGACTATATATGATTCAAGATTTGCTGAAGTTTTGTTCAATGTTTCAACAAGTAAAGAATAATTAAGTATTGAGAAAATAATTAAGTCTAAAAAGAAATTAAATTTAGGAGAGTAAACATTATGGCTGAACAGACATTTAAGTCTCCAGGATTTTTCGAAAGAGAGATCGAAGTAATTAGTCGACCTTTAACTCGAAATACAGCTACACCAGTTGGTGTAATTGGTCCTGCGAAAAAAGGACAAGCTTTCGTACCCAAAACAATTACAAGTATTGATGAATTTATTAAAGAATTTGGCATGCCAGATCAAGATACGTCTGCAGCTCATGCAATCTCTGAATATCTTAGCTCTGGCGGAAAAGCTGCAACTTTTTGTAGAATTCTAGGTACAGGATCTTCAAATGCAAATGGAGATGTTGGTTACGCTGGATTTAAACTTCCAGGAGAAGTTATTGGTGCTGGAAACGATATTAATCGTGTAAAAGGTGGCGTTAATTTTATCGTTGCACAACATACAATAGATAATGCTGAACATGTAACTTATGGTATTTTTAATGATAACGATTCGATCACAACTGATTCAGATGAAGACCCAAGTGACACAAATCTTACAGGTGGAGGTGACAAATCTATTCAATTAGTTCGTGCAATGATCTTTATGCATAAAGACTATAACTTAAGAATAAATTCAACTGCAAACGGTGTAGATCATATTGATGCAGAAAATTCAGCTTTTGATTTAAAGATACATCAAGGTGATACGTTAATTAAATCTTATAAAGTATCTTTAAATCCTGATAGTTCTGAATATATTACAAAAGTTTTAAATACAGATTCGTATTCTTTTGAATCAAAAGGTCATTATCTATATGCAGATTTTCCTGTAGAAACTTCTTTGGCAACTGTAGGTACTGGAAAAGTTGCTATTGTAAGAGGAAAAGACACAACACACTTAGCACATTACGGAAATTTTTCAGCAAGATTTGAAGCACCAAAGACAACATCTTTTATTTCGCAACCTTACGGTCGAAAAGAATATGATTTGTTTCATTTTGAATCTTTAGATGATGGTGCTTACGCAAGTGGAGATTATAAAATTTCAATTGCTGATTTAAGAGCATCAACAGAAAAAAATAACAAGTTTGGTACCTTTACAGTACAGTTAAGAAAGCTGGACGACACAGATGAGTCACCTGTTATTTTAGAATCATATTCTAGATGCTCTTTAGATCCAAATGCTAGTAACTATGTTGCAAGATTAATTGGAGATCAAAAAGTTTCTTTATCTTTAGATGTAGATTCTGAAGACGAAAAGAGACTTGTAAAAGAAGGATCTTTTTCAAATAAATCATCTAGAATTAGAATTGTAATGTCTCAAGATGTTAAAAGAAGAGAAGTTCCTGATGATGCACTTCCTTTTGGGTTTAGAGGCATTCCAGCTTTAAGAACAACACTCGATGGTAAAGATGGAAGTGCATCAGCATTAACACCTTTAGTTGTGGCAAATAGTACTGGTGGAGATTTAAGTGTTGACGGAACAGCAAATAAAATTACTAGTTCTATTCTTCCGCCACTTCCTTTTAGATTTAAAGTTACAAAAGGTAGCTTTAAAAATAGCAGTGGTAACTTTTTTCAAACTTATTTAGGACAATCAAAAACAGGTAGTTCTAGAACTTCTCTAGAAAATGTTAAATCTTCTTTTTATTGGGGATTACATACAAGTAAAGTTTCTAGCATAGACAAACCTAATGACGCAGAGCACAACAGTTTTAACAAACTTATTTTAAGTCTAACCAAGTATTTATCAGCTAGTTCAGATGTTAAGTTTAGTGGTGTAGACGCTGATAAATTTAACAACAATAAATTTAGTTTATCAAAAGTTGCATTTGCAGAATCTGCAGTTGGTGACATCTCAGGAACAGTTTTTGATGCATTCTTAGAAGCAGTTTATGTTAGAAATGCTGATTTAGATTCTGACTTATACGATCCTGTAAATCATACAATTGATATGCTTCAATCACAAGACCCTTTTAATGATGAAGATTCTTCTGACGGTACAAAAAGAACTCGTGCAACAATGGCAAAGTTGTTAGCAGAAGATAAAGTCAAGTTTAATAAGTATAGTCAAATGGCAAAGTTTACTGCACCTTTCTATGGTGGATTTGATGGGGTAAATATTTTAGATAGAGATGACGCTTTCTTTACTGATAGATCTTCATCAACAGACGTTGGCGGACATGCAAGAGATGGTGGTTATGCAAGTGGTTTGGCAGCAACTGATGATGCTGATAATTCTCTTGTAATGCAAGGTGTTGAGTTAAATAACAATTCTGTCATTTCATATAGAAATGCAATTAGAGTAATGACAGACGAGATGATAGTTGATCATAATGTTTTGATTGTACCGGGAATCAGAGATTCTTTGGTTACAGACTTTGCTGCAAGAAGAGTTAAATCATATGGTAAAGCAATTTACCTAATGGATATTCCTCATGTTGATGCATCTGGAACTAGAATATTTGTATCTTCAAGAGGTATTGCTTCAGGTGTAGCTGATGTTGACTTAACATCGTCAAAGTTTGATCAAAGAGAAGTTGATTCATCATATGTTGCAACATACTTTCCAGATGTTATGATTAGAGATAGTGGTGATGATGAAGAAGGAAGATTAACAAATCAAAGAATTAAGCGAGTGCCATCATCTGTTGCGGCTCTTGGAGCGTTAGCTAAGTCTGATGCTGCAACTTCTGCACCTTGGTTTGCACCAGCTGGTTTTTCTCGAGGATCTTTGGAAAGAGTAACTTCTTTAGATGTAAGACTAAATGCTGCTGATAGAGATACTTTATATGAAGCTCGAATTAATCCAATTGCTAACTTCCCAAATAATCAATTTGTAATTTTTGGTCAAAAAACAACTCAGATTGCTCGTACAGCACTAGATAGAGTAAACGTTAGAAGACTTATGATTAATATTAAGAGAAGAATTCAAAGAATTGCTCAAGGATTGCTTTTTGAACAAAACGACGCAGCAACACGTAATCGATTTGTTGCAAGTGCAACTGATGTTTTGTCAAATATAAGAGTACGACAAGGAATTGAAGACTTCCGTATAATAATGGATGAAACAAACAATACTTCAGAAGATGTTGATAACAATAGACTAAATGGTCGAATTGTTGTTGTACCAACTAGAGCTGTTGAATTTATTGCTATGGACTTCATTATTACTAATAGCGGAGTAGAATTCCCATCTTAAGAATAGTTATTAATAAATTAAAAGAAATCAAATAGGAGAAAATTTAATATGGCTGGACAAGGCTCAGCGCGAGTTAAATTGCGCGAAATCGACTTATCACAAGTAAGAAATCCTCAACAAGCACCTATTGGTGTTCCAGCTGCTGTTGTTGGTGCCGCGAGAAAAGGTCCAGCCTTTGTCCCGCGAACTTTTGCTAACATGCAGCAGTTTAACGAAGTATTTGGAAGTATGCTAGAAGTTGGAAGAGAATCAAACTCAAATCTTCTCGGACCTTTAGCAATTAACGAATGGATGAAAAATTCACAAGCTGGTACATTCCTTCGTATACTAGGTGTAGGTAATGGACTTCCTGCTTCTGGTGGAAAAACTACCGATGCTGGTTTTATTGTTGGCGAAAAACAAGTACAAAAACAACCAAGTGACACCGGAAAGTTAGGTGATAATCCTCATGCAAATATCACAAACTCTACAGAGGCTATTGGTACAGGAAGAACTCACTTTCTAGGATGCTTCATGAAAGATGTTACAAATAGTAACTTTCTTAAAGATGCTGGAATGGAAGCAGCAGGCGCTGCTGCTTCTTTGATTATAAATGCAACTGAAAAACCTTCTGCTGATGATACATTTATTTTAAATGTAATCGAAGAAGACAGTGGAGCTTCTGGTAATAAAACTGTAACTTTTACTGCAACAGGTGGTGGAGTAAATGAAGTTGATTTAAGAGGTACTGTTAAAGACGTTTTTGATGATTTTAGAACCAAAGTATTGGCACTAGCTGATAGTGATGGTGGTACATTAAATGATCATTTAACTATTGTAGTAGAACAAGGAAGTACTGAAAATAATGATTCAGCAAAAGTTACAATTACTTCAAAACATAGTTCACTATTAGATGCAACAAATGCTAGTGTAGCAAGTTTTAATTTAAATCCTACTATATCACATTTAAACATCACTGTAGGAGACAAAACAGCATCTCAAGCAAGTCAATTTGTGCAGTTTGGATCTTCAGGAAATACTGCAGCAAAGTTTGAATTAAAAAGAAAATCAGGTACTACTGGAAATGTTGCAGCAAATGAATTAGTTACTTTTTCTTTAATTAATAATGATGGTGATGCAACACTTTCTGATAAGTCTGTACAATATATTTTTAAAGCTGCATCTGATATTATTGTAGGAAATGCTAACGGTAATGATGCTAGAAATCTCGTTGAAGGAAAATTCCTTGTTAGTGCAGCAGGAGTAGTTCATGTTCAAATTGGATCTACACTTTTAGAATCTTTAAGAAATTTAAAGTCTGCAATTGATCATGTAGCACCAGCAGGAGGCGTATCAACTAACCACGAAGGATTATCAACAACATCTTTTGACTCTCAAAATACAAAGTTAACTGTTTTTCAAAAAAATCTAGGTGAAGACGGTAACGCTGAGCATGATGATACTGCAAATATTAATGCATTTACTTTGGCAAATGTTACGCTTGTTAACGCAGCAAGTCAAGCTGATGCTGTTGCTTCTACAACACGAGAATCAGATAAAACTGATTTTGCTGCAAGTTATTTCTTTGGTGGGACTGATAGTAATGAAAATAAAAATCTTACAATTAGATTTACAGGAAATGCTGTTGTAGATGATAGAATAGAATTATCTGTACAAGAAAACAACGATTTAGACGATACTAGAACTTTACATTTGCTTTTTAAAGCTGAATCAAATACTGGTAACGGCGAAACTGCTACACCAAGACATGTTGCAATTGGTGATGATTTACAAGAAACACTTTATAATTTAAAAAACGCTATTGCAGATGATCAAAATAAGCACGCATCTGCAAGTGTACATGATGACGTAACTGTTGAAGTTAGTGATGCAAATGATTCTTTAACGATTACCTACGTAAATAATGGCGCAAGAAACTTAACAAAAACAGCACAAGGTGGTGCACAAGGTGGTTTACGTGGTGATGTTCAAAGTGAAGTTTCAATAGGAGATTACGCTACGTTTAGTAATACGAGCGGATTTTTAGTTACAGGAAACTTTGGTCAAAAAAGTATAAACTTCAGTGGCGCAGGAGGTGCAGCAGCACCAGTAATTAGAGGTGTTTTGATGACACCACAAGGTGTAAGAGCTACATTAGATGTTGCTGATGGTTTGAGTGACGATGGATCTAATATTTTGGTTGCTTCAAAAGATGCAACTAATTCTCAAATAAGAGAAGCAGCACATGGTAAATCTTTTGGTAATACTGCAGGTACTCATTTAACTGGATATACTGTAGGTAACGTTTCTGCATCTGATCAAGGATTCAAGCTCATTTTAAATGGTTACAGTAATGCACAAAATGCTGCTGTTTTAAATTGTTCATTTAATCCAGATAGTGATTCATATTTTGCTAAAGTTTTAAACACAGATCCTTCTAAGATTGAAGAGCTTGGACACTATTTATACGCAAGTTGGGATGTAAAGCCAGGTGTAGCTATTCCTTCTAATTCTGGACTTTTACATGCTGGTGTAGCTTTATCTGGAAACTATGAGAGAATGATTGGTTTCTTAGTTGCAGGTGAAGGTAATACAGGAAGAAGATCAGATGCTGCTGGAAAACCAGACTATGAAGACTTTTCTTCTAAGTTCCAAACTGCAAAGACACCTTGGATTGTATCTCAATTTTATAGTTCAAGTGGAGATTCAGCTGCGAGACCTTTAACTGCTGCTTTAGGTGAAGCTAAAAAATTATTTAGACTGCACGTTTTAGATGACGGTGTTGTTGGTAATTCAAAGTACAGACTTTTAGTTTCAAATTTAAGTTATGCAGGCTCAAACTCTTATGGTTCTTTTGATCTTGCATTAGAAAGATTTGACTCTAATCCTATTAAAGGTGACGTAGTAGCTTCTTGGAGTAATGCTAATTTAGATCCTAGTAGCAGAAACTTTATTGGTAGACTTATTGGTTCAATTCATGAATATTATGATTTTGAAGTTGAAGAAAGCAGACAACGTTTAAGATCAGAAGGTATTTATCCTTTGAAGAACGAGTTTGTAAGAATCGAACTTTCAGATGAACTTAAGCAAGACTTGTTACCTCCTGATGCTTTGCCTGCTGGATTCCAAGGTCATTCTCATCTTCATACGAAGACAAATGGTAACTTCTTAGAACCTACAGATATTGCTCAAGCAAATAGAGTATTTACAGATGCTTCTAATACTGTTACAGAGACGCTATCACAAGCACAAGTTACTCCATTAGACTTTGTAAAGAGTATTAATCGACAACTTGTTTATAGATCAACTGGCTCAGTCTTTGAAGCTGATAGTGATTTAGCTTGGGGCGTTAAGTTTTCTGAAAGAGACAGTGCTGAATCTGGAGAACATGGACATAAAGAATTATTAGAGCAAGTATTTAATAAATCTATTTTATCTTGGACAAAGTTTTTCCCAAGTTTTGGAGGAAATCCTGCTTGGATTACTACAGATAGTGCTGATTCAAATCAAAATAACTTCTTCTCTTTAGAAAAGATCTTGATTCCAAGTTCTAGTTTATCATCAGATGCTATTTCAACTTGGGATGGAGCATTATATAAGAGAGCAAGTCATACTCCCTCAAGTGGTGAAAGATTTGTTAATATTAGTAAAGATGCAATTTCTTCAAATTCTAGATTCTTAAAATTCCGTTGCATGTTCCAAGGTGGATTTGACGGTGTTAATATTTTTGACAAAGAAAAATCAGAATTTACCGGAACTGCTTCGTTACGTGAAGGTTTAGATGAAACATCAAGTCAAAAGTTTACAGGACCTACAATAATGTCTTATAGAAGAGCAGTTGATGTGCTTTCTGATAAATCTGCTGCAGAATTCCAATTATTGGTAATTCCTGGGCAAAGATCATCTAAGATTAGTGATTATGCAATTTCAGCTTGTGAAGATAGATTTGATGCAATGCTTGTTATGGATATTGTCCAAAAAGATTCACAAGGTAGATTTATTGAAGATAGTGAAGTTCGTCCTCATGTAAGAAATACAATTTCAGAATTTAAGAATAGAGCTTTAGATACATCATTTGCTGCAGCATATTTCCCTGATGTTTTGATGAGAAGACCTTCAGATAACGCTGAAATTATTGTACCACCTTCTGTTGGTATGATTGGTGTTATGAGTCGTAATGATTCAATTGCTGATCCATGGTTTGCACCAGCAGGATTAAGACGTGGACGATTAAGTGCGATTGATTCTCAAGTTCAAATGAATAGAGATCTTTTAGACGAGTTATATGATGAAGACATTAATCCAATTTACGTTCCAGCTGGTCGTAGTGGCGAGGTTTATGCATTTGGTCAAAAGACTCTTTTACAAGATGCATCTGCTTTAGATCGAATTAACGTAAGACGCTTGTTAATTGATATTCGACGCAAAGTTAAGAAAATTGGTGAACAACTTCTATTTGAACCAAATAGAGCATCAACACTTTCTAGATTCTCTGCTTTAGTTGAACCTATTATGGCAAGTGTACAGCAACGCGGTGGTGTTGAGAGATATAAAGTACAAATTGATACTACAACAACTACTCAAAACGACATTGAAAACAATACCATTCGTGGTAAGATTTACTTGCAACCTACAAAGAGTATAGAATTTATTTCTCTAGATTTTGTTGTTGCTAATAATATTTAATAATAATTAAGATATATAGATTATATAAAGAATTTAGGAGTTTTTAAAAATGGCTGAGACACTATCAGTAACGGAGATGATACCTAATAAGTTTGAACCAAAGAGAAAGAATCGTTGGGTCTTTGCTATTGAGGGTATCGATGCTTTTCTTATGAAGTCTGCAAGTAGACCTTCATATTCTACAAATGAAACACAAGTACCTTTTATTAATAGCACTCGCTATCTTGCAGGTAAGACAACTTTTGATACAATGTCTGTAACACTTCATGATCCAATTGCACCATCAGGCGCACAACAAGTTATGGAATGGATTCGTACACACTTTGAATCTGTAAGTGGTCGTGCTGGATATGCTGATTTCTATAAGAGAGACTGCCAACTTAAGATGCTAGATCCTGTAGGAACTGTTGTTGAACTATGGGACATCAAAGGCGCTTTTCTTACTCAAGCAAACTTTGGAGATCTTTCTTATGACGGCGATGATCCTCAAGAAATTTCTTTAACGCTTCGATTTGATAACTGCGTACTCCAATACTAATTAATAGTAACAAAAAAGTCTAATAAGATTTTCCGAAGAACATGTTGGACATTGTCTAATGTGTTCTTTTTTTATTGTCTGTAAAATATTTTTAACACTTATTTATAATTTAACAATAATTATCAAAGAGTCAAAACAGCAAAATTCTAGTAACTCATAATTAAATAAAAGTATAAAGTTAGGAAGAACATGACAGACAGAACTCTAAACGCAAGAATCATTAAAGAAGTTGGTGATAATCAAGCATTTGTTGCACAAGACTTAATAGCAACTACAGCAAACGTTATAGGCACGTCATATAAAGGCAAAGCTTTTGTTCCACAAATGATTCTTCCTGACATTGCTTTACCTAGCGACGCTCAAGGCAATCAAAGAACTGTTTATAATACACAAGACAATATTATGGGTAGTAGTAGACAAAACAGATACCAACACTTGTATGATAGCTACTCATGCAATGTTGAAAGTGATGCATACGACTCTGTGTCTGTTTGGATTGAAAACGGAGGACAACAGGCGTCTTTTACTAGAGTTTTAGGTATAGGTACTGGCACAAAAGATGGAAACACAAATAAAATGATAGGCAGTGGTTTTAATGCTGCCAACAACATTGCATCAGGTACTTTAGATCATCTTAGAGGAAATAATATAAATGCAACTGCAAACGGAGTTGCTGGAAACACTTCTTTTATTTTTAAAACAATAAATGAAATTAGCAAGGACAACACTGACGATGATGACATAGATACAGCAACTGTAGATTACTTGGATGAAATATTTGCTGGAACAAAAGATACTGAAGCTAATCTACCTAACATAAACATACTTTCAGATGTAATAATATTTCCAAGTGGAGTATTGCCAAGTTTAAGTATTGCTTCTGGTAGCAGTACAAGTGCAGCAGAATATAGTAATCAGACAAAGAAACTAAATGATAAAACAGATAATAATGTTATTTTAAATGGTTTTAGTCCTTATCATGAAATAGAAACAGACTCAAGTGATTTAGGTGGTACAAATAATAAACCTAGTACATATATTCAAGATACAACACAAGATAACTCCAACTATATAGAAAAGCAAACTACATATTCAAATGCTGACAAAAACTTTTTTCCAAATAGATTTTTAGAAAGAGGACATTTATCATATGCAACTTTTCCTTTTGGAGGAATAAATGGTAGTGGAAATTCTGACTATAAAATATTAACAGCAGCGCCTTATGACTATGTCACACAAGAATTAGTAGGAGACGATAAAAAAGTTCCTGATTATAACTCTTTTGAAAGTGAATACACAACAGCTAAAACACCTTGGATTACATCACAACCTGTAAATAGAGAAGGCATTAGCGATAATAGAATAAACATACATGAAAAAGTTCAAAATCTATTTCGTTTTTGGTCTTTAGATGATGGTGAGGTAGGAAATAAGTTAAGAATTAAAGTAAATCTTACAAAAAGAGGCACTCCTGGTATTGAAACTAATTTTAAAAAAGGTAGCGATGACTTTGCTACTTTTGATATATACTTTTTTACTTATGATCCTAGAATTAATGAATTTAATCTTGTAGAAACTTTTGAAGAAGTTAATTTAAACCCAAATAGCAGAAATTATATTTCTAGATTAATAGGTGATATTAACGAATATTATGACTTTGATGCAGAAAAAGTTATTAAAAAAGGAAAGTTTGTTAATAAAAGTCAGTATCTTAGAGTTGAAGTTCATGAGTCAGTTGAAAATATGACGTTTAAAAATCAACATCAATTACTACCATCAGGATTTAGATCATATCCACATATTAAATTTGAAAAAAATGCTTTTAAAAGATGGATAGATAGTGATCCTGATCTTAATACTATGTTTGACACACAAGGAGTGTATCAGCTTCCACCGTTATATGCTACAGATTATTATTCTGAATATAATAATAATAATAAACTAATTGATAATATTGCAAATCATTGGGGTGTAATATTTAATAGATCAGAAATACATACTAATCATAGTCTTCATAGAAAAATCGATGCAGTTGCTGTAAGTGAAGTTTCTCCTCACTTTTATTATACAAAATATTTTTTAAATGGTATAGAAGGCAGCCATTCTTATAAGAATATTTGGGTTGAAGAAGACAATTATCTAAATTCATTTTTTCATTTAGAAAAAATACTTAAAAAGAAAATTCAAAGTGCTAGTTTTGTTAATTCTACAATTACTCATTATAAGCATTCAGGAAGAATTAGCAGTGACGACAGTTATGATTATTTAAATCTTGATAGTGATTCTTTATGGGAAGAAGATAGAACGTTTACAGATAAATACAGAGATAGATTATCATTTGACTTTTTTACCTATGGTGGATTTGATGGTGTAGATATAAGAGACAATGATAAAAGATTTTTAAGAAATGATGCAATAATAAGAGAACTAAATGATTTAAACGAAACTAGTTGTACATATGCTTCTTATGATAAGGCAATCGATATTGCAATGGATGAGTCAAACTGTGCTGGTGATATATTAGTTGTCCCAGGAATTAGAGAAATATCACTTGTTAGAAAATGCGTACAAAAATGTGAAGAAGACAGAAGGCATTTTTATATTGCTGATATTAGTGGTGCAGCTTCAGATAATCTAATTACGTTTGAAGATATTATTAATCCACTTGCTGCACCAAAAACTTTGATTTCTTCGTTAGGTGTAATGGGATCTCAATTTAGAATAACAAATAAATTAGATAATCATACTAACAGTGAAAATAATAGAACAGCTACAGATGAAAGATTTAAACTTACTGATACTGACAGTCCTGAAGTAGGAAATGTACCTACTTTTTATTCTTATAAAACAGTATTAGAAAAAAATTATGATATTATCAGACCAAACTGGTTGTCTCAAGATATAAGCAGTAGATATTTATTTGCAGTATATGGAGATCTTAAAACAGGCGACAAACAAATATGTTCTGAGAATCTTGTTTTAGCTAAAATGTCACAATCAATTAGCCCAGCTATTGATATAGTTGATGCTGAAGCAATAAATTTTAGAGGTGACTCTTTAAACTTTAATCTTATATTAGAGGCTAGACTTAATGAAAATACAGATACTTTTGATAATGAATTAAAAGAATTTAGAAAAGCAAGTGTTAATGTAATTCATAAAAATAATATTACAGCTGCAAAGTTAAAAAATCAACTAACTTCTTATGACGTAAGAAAATCAGTTTTTCAAGAACAAAAGTATGTAAGAATTATACAAGAAGTTAAAAAGAGAATTAAATATAATATATTCAGAGATGAATCTTTAGTTAGTGGTGGAATTTTATTTACACAAAATTCTAATTTAAATAATTTATATCAAAAACTAGAAATACAAATAAATAGTTTAATGTCAACATTTGTGCAAGAAGGTTTAATTACAAATTATAAAGTAAGAGTAAACAAATTGCAAGATGACAGTACTATTTTAGATATGCAAAATTATATTATTAGAGGAAATATAGTTTTACAGTTAACTACGTCAGATATAATAGAATTAGAGTTAGATGAAGTTTTAAGCGATCTTAGCTTACTAGCAGATCCTGGCCAGGATACAACAGTATATATACCAAAAATTTAAGGAGAAACTAATTAATGAGTAATTCATTAGATACACCTATTAACCCAGAAAACATTAAAAAGGACGGGCCAATTCAAGTTTCAAACGTAATGAAAGACGATTTTGGCTTTGAAATCCCACAAGAAAGTGTACCTCTTCCATCAAGAGGGGTTATCTATCCTCAAGACGGACCACTTCATGGGCAAGAAACAATTGACATTCGTCCAATGACAGCAAGAGAAGAAGATATTTTAACATCTCGTGCTTATATTAAAAGTGGTACAGTCTTAACGAAGTTATTACAATCTTGTATTGTTAATAAATCAATTAAGCCTGATAGCTTAATTAGTGGTGACAGAAACGCACTTCTTGTTTCTCTTCGTATTACAGGATATGGCGCTGATTATGACGTTGAAGTTGATTGTCCTGAATGTGGTACAAAGAGCAAGCAAACATTTGATTTATCACAATTGCAAATTAAAAGATTAGAAGTTGAGCCTGTTGTTCAAGGTGATAATCTTTTTGAGGTTCAATTACCTGTAACTAAAAAGTCTGTAAGAGTTAAGTTCTTGACAGGTAGTGATGAAAGAGAAATGATGATCACAAACGAAAGAAAGAAAAAGAGTGGAATGAAGACAGAGACTGCAATTACAGATCGTCTTATTCGCTCAATCGTCTCTGTAGATGGAATTACAGATAGAAATAAACTTTCTTTCTTTGTTAAAAACTTGCCTGCAAGAGACTCTTTATCTTTACGAAGATTTCTAGATAAGCATGAACCAGGTATTATTATGAAGTCATGGATGGATTGTCCACATTGTCATGAGCAAAGTGAGGTAGGTCTTCCTATGGGTGCCTCGTTTTTTTGGCCTGACACCGAATAATAAAGATATTTATTTAGAGCAAATATTTATTCTAATGTATCATCTAGGATTTACATATCAGGATGCATACAACTGTCCAGTTTGGCAAAGATTTTGGTTTATAAATAGAATCAAACACGAATTTGAACAAGCTAGAGAACAAAACAAAAGTGCTCATTCAACAGCAAAAAGAAACACAAATGGTAGTAGGGCTTTTCGTAAAGCTTTTTAAATGATATTTAGAATAAATAATTAAAAGATTTTAAAAGGTTTACGAAAAAATGACACAAAAAGAAAAACTATTACATGTAATTGCTGCCAAGTATATTATGAGTGAAAATATAGAAGTTGATCTAGAAGGTAATTTTGCAGAAGTTAAATGCTTACAAGAACTTCTAGAGATTTCTAAAAGTCTCAAAGAGTCATTAGACAGAGATGAGTCATTTGACAAAATTATTAGCATTCTAAAAGAAAAAAAAGAAATAACTAAAAAGTTTGAAAATCTATCAGGTATTACTTGGAGACTCTAAATGGAAGAATCGCTACAATTACAGCTAGACTTTGCTAGAGATTTAATGAGGTCTATGGATCAGTTGCTAAATACGCATACTGACGGTGTAAGACTAGCGCTTAACCAATCAAATATGTTAGTTAATGTTGCAGTTGCTATTGAAAACGTTAACACACAAATGGAGTCTACACTAGTTAATTCAAGATTAATGACTTCTCAGATAAATAGCACCCTAAACCAGAACTTACCGGGTAGTAATACATTAAATAGTCAAGATATGTCTAGACAAATTACTAGCAGCGTTCAAAGATCACAACAAGCTAGTAATAGAGCAAATGCAAGTATTGAAGAAAACAATAGGGCAATAAGCAATGCTACAAGTAGAATAAGATCTACAGGTAGAGATATAAACGGCATAAACAGCATGAATCAAGCGATAGGCCAATCAAATGAAGACTTATCAGCAGTTCCAGGAGCATTAAATGAATATCATGAAGGCCTTAAAAACTTTGGTTCTACTGTAGATCTTGCTAATGATGTAAAAGATGTAATACTCACAGGTGGTACTGGTCTTTTAATCAAGATCCCAAAAGCTATTATTGGTTTATTAAGCTTTGGGACAAATATGATGTCTAGTCTTATTGGTGCAGCAACAAAATTTTATGCTTTTTCTTTGACACTACCTTTTACTGTAAGTGCATTAGTTACTCCTATAGCAAATGCTTTAAGATCAGATCTTATTGAAGTTATACAGGCTGCTGGTGAAGAAGCCAAAGAAGCTTTTGACTTAACTTCTGATATTGGTAGAAGTGCTGCAAAAATGACAAACATGGCAAAAGGACTCATGAAAGAGTTTGAAAATCCAAAGTCACAACTTGCAATGCTTTATGGACAAGGTGCATCTGGTGCTGCTACTTTTTTAAGAGAAACTTTTAAAGCTGTTGAAAGCATGGGTCATTACGGCGAGGTATTTGGTCCGTCAATTATGAACAATACTAAAACTGCTGATTTTGTTCTGCAAATGCAAAGAGCTATGGGTATTGGCGCACAAGAAATGGCATATTATGCCATGGACGCTTTCAACTCAGGAAAAAACCCGGTTGATTATTTAACAGAATTAAGTACAACAATTAAAAAAGCAGCTGATGATAATGATTTAGACTTCAAAGCTATAACAAAAGAGTTTCATAAGTTACGTACTAATATTGTAGACTTTGGAGATATGACTTCAAATGAAATAGTAAACTTAACAACTAGGTTAAGAAAGATGAAAGTTAAAACTGATGATGCTGTAAATGTCTTTAAGAAATTTAGTACTTTTGAAGAAGCAGCAAAAACGTCAGCAATGCTATTTCAGTCTTTTGAAATGAATATCGATGCATTTGACTTGTTAACTGCAAGAGATCCAGCAGAGATGATGCAACAATTTAAAGATGCAATGTTTCAAACTGGACGTTCGTTTAAAGATTTAAACAGACATGAAAAAGCCTTAATGGTTTCTACAACAGGCATTTCAGAACAAACGTTGAGTTCTCTAATGTCTTATATGGATCAAGGTATGACTTATGCGCAAGCTAAAGAAAAAATGCAAAAGAATGATCCAACAGTTGAACAGACTAAAATGCTTAAAGGCTTGACTTCTACAATTAAACAAGTTCAAAAAACTTTACAATTTAAAAGCCCGTTTACAGCATTTTTTCAAGGTCTTTTTGAAAATGTTCAAGGACAACAAGAATTACAATCTGCTGTTATTGACTTAAATAAAATGTATGAAGCAATTAGATCTCTAGGTAGCAAACTAGATCTAAGTCACGTTGAAGGAATAACAAGGCCTCTTATTGAAATTTTATCAAAAGTTCAAGAACTTATTACAGGCGGTCAATTTACAAAACTTCTAAGAAAGATGTTAAAAACATCATCAGAATTCATGAGTGATCTTGCTTATGATTTAGAAACAAGTAAAGCTGCTAAAGCATACAAAGAATTTGGAATAAAAGTCAAAACTGTAACTGAAAAAATGCTTGATGATAATGACCAAACAGTACAAAGAAGTGCTTTTACGATCATAGAAGAGTTCTTGAAAACGCCTGAAGGTATTGATGTAAATTTAGCTGAGGCTTTGCCAAATATATTTAAAAAACAAAAGACTGGATATACTTTAGTAAAAGGATTAACTTTAGAAAATATAGTTAGCTCTTTAGAAGCAGCTGCTCGGGCAACAAGAAATAGTCCAGAAGCTCAAAAGCAATTAATGACTTTACATAAAAGTCTAAATGACTTATTTGTTCAATCTTTTACAGGAGATGACGCTGAAACAATAAAGACAAACTTAGAAAAAACTACAACAATAAAAGGTAGAGTTAATAAACTATACGATGATTTATTAGACATGTTTAAATCTGGTGGTGATATGTTTAAAGAGTTTCATGATTTAGCAGGAAGAATTATGGGATCTTTAATTAGAGGATTTGTATCAGGAACAGTTGCACTTATAAAAGTATTTAATGGAGGTGTAGATCAAGCAGTTTTGGACTTAGGACTTTCAACTGAAAAAGAATTAAGTGCTATGTTCCCTGGAGAAGATCCTAAAAAAATCTCGATTCTTAGATGGTTAGGAATAAGTAAAAAAGATGCTGAAAATATAAATAATGACTTGCAGCTAGAATCTGGTAAAATGATAAAAAATATTCCTAAAGTTTTTAAAATTGCAGGTAGCTTACTTTCAGATTTAAAAGATATATTTGTTTCTTTTGCAGAAGGTATTGTTGCTTTTATTGCAGAACCTTTTCTTGAAACTTATAATAGAGCATTACCTGGAGTAAAGACTTTATTTTTATCATTAGGTTTTAATCCTGTAAAAGCAGGTGCAGCAATTACTAGTAGAAGTGTTGATAAAAAAGAAGCAACAGTTACGCATCTAAAAGCTTTAGGCGATCTTGCTATAAAAAAATACGGTGGTATTGTATTTAAAAGAAAAGATGAGGATAGCGGAAAAGAAGAAGAGGACCTTTATATTGGTGGACAAACTTTAGGTGGCACTCTTACTATGCTTAAAAGAGTAAAGCAATCACTTGTAAAAGAAAGCATGGCTTATAGATTTTTAGAGAATGTAAATCCACAAATTGAATATATCGCAAATCAAGATAATTTTACTTCAATGAAGCCAATGTTTCATCAAAGGCTTGCATTATTATATGATCTATTAGCTTCAGCTATCCAATATGATAGTTTAATTCCAAGCGAGTTTTTAAAAAAGCACAAAGGACAAGACTATTTTGAGCATCTGCTTTTTTCTCTTGAAAACAAATATAAAGATCCTAACATGGTGAATCAAATTACTTCAATAGACATATCTAATTCTTTAAATGCATTAAATAAACAAAACGAGGAAAAATTTGGTCTTAATAAAAATAAAATTTTATTAGACAAAATTGCAGAATATAGTGATCCAGAAAAAAGTATTAAAGAAAGTATTAGTAAAATACAAACAAGATACTTTTCGCCTATTAATCAGGTTGCGATTAGTAATTGGATTCAAGAATGGAGAAGAGTATACGGAAACAATAAAAATCAAAATCAAAATACAACAACACAAAATGTAAATGTATCCTTGAACAATCAACAAAAAAGACAGGAAAGCAATTCAAATGTTGTAGAAGCTAAAGATCTTTTCTTAAAAAGTAATAACATAAAAATAATTGCTAATAATCAAGTTTTTAAATTAGACAAAGAAGATACAGTTATTGCTTTTAAAGAAGGTGGGTACTTTACAAGTTTAATTAAAAATGTAATTGATTTTAAAAGTAGTATATTTCAAACAAAATATAAAAATATTTTTTCAAAAACATTTGGAAATATTTTTCAAAATAACTTATCTTATTTGAAAAAATTAAAAGACTTTTTTATTCAAGAAAATAATCGAGAAATGATTTTTGTAAATCCTTTAGAAAATAATTACATTACCAATTTTTTAAGTAATTTAGAATCTAAAATTAGTAGCATAGTTAGTAGTTTTACTTGCTTAATAGAAAAAGAAATAAAATTCATTAAGACAGATAGTGAAGAATACAATAATCTTTTAACAGAAAAAATTACACTTTCTATTCTTGATTTTTATGATACAAAAGAAGACAACAACAATGTAGAAGTTAAATCTACAAATGAAGTTTTTGCTAGACATAAAGTTACTGAAGAAGATACTAATATGAACGAAGCGTCTGGTGAAGATATTTTGGAAATAATTAATATGTTTACAGAATTATCTGATCTCTATAACAAAAAAGATGTTAAAATCAATGATGTAGAAATAGCATACAATTAAGGTACAAAATGTCATCAGTAAACGATCCTAATAGCGCACCAGAAAATCCTACTACAGAAAAGCAGCAAAAAGATGTAGAAGAGAATATTGTTAGTCTTAGAAATCAAATCGATTTAACAAGGCAACTAAATGATGTATTTAACAGTATTGGACAAACTACAGAAAATATATCTACAGCAATAAATAGTCAGTCTGATTTTTTAAACCAGATGTCTGTAGTTTTGTCTCAAGTTAATGATTCTATGGCAATGTTTTCATCTATGTCACAAGAGATAAGTCAAAACATTCAAAATGCAGCTAATCAAATAGTAGAAAATTGGGACCAGAGAAATTTTGAAAGAATGAACAATAATTTAACTCAAATTTCTCAAGCAGCTGAAAATGGTATAACGTCTCAGTCACA
>CEUJ01178364.1_pt1 | contig 36548 bp, 34 predicted proteins | sample 361531 | NCBI WGS metagenome assembly CEUJ01 (sample SAMEA2622842, study PRJEB7988) | marine metagenome | biome: marine biome (ENVO:00000447); feature: marine epipelagic mixed layer (ENVO:xxxxxxxxx); material: "saline water (ENVO:00002010), including plankton (ENVO:xxxxxxxx)" | depth 140 m | reverse complement strand
AGAAATAGTTCTTTATAATATCGCTGGATTTATGGAGTCCGAACAAGCATACATGGATTCATTCGAGTATATTGATGACATGGAAGACGAAAGGTTACTCCACCCAGATAAAGAAGACAGCACTAACCTCGGCGAGGTTCCACAAAAAGAAAAGAAAGGGACATTAAGTCCGGGTTATCCGGGTTATTATTATGGTTTAGCAGGGATGTATAGGTACGAATAGTGGAACTTTTATATTTTATTCTCGCCTCTTGGGGCATGACCCAAATCTTAGTTTACGGTAGTATATTTGAAAATCAACGCCATTGGATTTTGGAAAAATCTGATTGGTTTGGCGCACTTATTCATTGCCCGATGTGTACGGGTTTTTGGGTAGGGGTATTTTTGTTCGGAATAAATGGCTTAACAGAACTATTTAATTTTGAGTATAATATCGCTAATTTGCTGATTTTAGGATGTTTATCTTCGGCTACATCATATGCTTTAAATGTTGTTATTAGTGATAGCGGAATAAAGATTAACAATATTCACGAGTAAAGGAGGTTCTTATGAATGCGAAATGGATGTTACAACCAGTTAGACGTTGCTGTAGAGGCTCCTAACTCGCACGGGTAACGCCCGTCAAAGGATTATTATTATGTCAAAAATGTTATTAACAGAATTTTATCAACTATGCGAAGGTGGAACATGCCAAGATCTTCTAACGGAAGAGGAAAAGCGCTATGTCGCAAATGGTGGACTGATTCTTTCCGGCGTGATGCAAAGGGCGGAAGCGCAAAACGGAAATGGCAGAGTTTATCCTATGCGAGTTTTAGAGAGAGAAGTGGAGAACTACAAGAAACTTGTCAAGGAAAAAAGAGCACTAGGAGAACTAGACCATCCAGAATCTTCTATCGTTAATCTTGCTAATGCCTCCCACATTGTTACAGCGGTGTGGTTTGAGGGCAAAGATGTTATGGGCAAGATTAAAGTACTTGAGACACCAGCGGGAAAAACACTTCGAGCGCTTGTTGAAGGAGGATGTCAAGTGGGCATCTCCTCCCGTGGTTTGGGAACCGTTGATGAGAATAATGGAGCCGCAAGAGTGAATGATGATTTTCAGTTGATTTGCTTTGACATGGTTTCTGAGCCATCCACAACTGGCGCTTTTATGATGAAAGAAAATAAAGAACCAAACATGTGGACCAAGGCGGACAAGATCAATAGACTTTTAAATGATATTGTAAAGGACTAGAATGAAAAAGAGCGAATTTAAAGAAATGATTAAAGAAGGTGTCAAGGAGGTTCTCGTTGAGGAAGGTGTCCTTAAGGGCGTTATTTCTGAAGTCGTAAAAGCAGTGGGCGTAATCCAAGCAGAACAAAAGCTGAACACCCCCCAACAAAGCTCCGCACACCAAGCCAGTGTACAGGCAGTAGAGAAGCAGAAACAAAAACTAGCCGAGACAAGAAAGAAAATGCTTGATGCGATTGGCAAAGATTCTTTTGGCGGTGTAGATCTTTTCGAAGGAACAACCCCAATTAGTAAAGCAGGCAACCCATCCGCGCCATCTGGACCTTCATCTGCCCTTGAGGGGGTTGCCCCTGATGATGAGGGTGTTGATATTTCTGGCTTTTTGGATGGGGCAAAAATATGGAAACAGTTGCTAAAGTAGGAAACCAATGAGAAAGAGAGCCAAGCCGGTTAACGTAGAAGTTACACCAAGAAAAAATGAATCTCCAGAGAGAATGATCAAGAGGTTTATTAAAAAAGTCAAAAAGGAAGGTGTCCTTGATGAGTGGCGAGAAAAACACATGTTCTTTGAGAAGCCAACAGACAAGCGCCGCAGAAAGAAAAAAGAGCGCAACAGAGTTTTAAAAAGGCTCCAAAGAGAATACAATGCTAAATATAGAGACTAGGAGAAAATAAAATGTCGTTATACAATCCAAGAGCAAGCGGGCTAGGAAACTCAGCAGCATATCAAGTTTCGGGAAAGCCTTACTTAACAGGTTCAATTGTTGAAGCAGAAGGGTCTGCTGCTTTTGCTTCAAGAAACGAATACAAAGTTGAGTTTCCAAATGTAACTAAGTACGTTAAGGTTATTAATAATTGCACAGCTAGTGAGTTAGCAGTTTATTTTGTTCCAAAAGCGACCGCCCCAGCGGCGATTAACGGTATACATTACTATGTTATACCAGCAGCAATTACCAGCAACAATCCCACAACAGGCTCTTTTGACGCACACATTAAGTGTAAAGAGCTGTACATTACAGCAGCACCTATTGGTGGATTAGTTTCGGGACCCGCTGCCGGTGGCGTTAACGCAGGATCATTTGCTGTGTATGCTGAACTTACTCATATTCCTGCCGAAGATATGTACGCTTTAACTGGATCTGGAATTAGTGTTTCTAGATATAGTGATGGTCAACATTAATATTTTTTATCAATCCTTTCCTGTGATTATGACAAAATACTTGAATAAGTAATTTTATCAAGTCATAAATCTCACTTTCAAAACTATTTATATGTGAGCACAATCTTGTGCTTTGAGCGCCTTCTGGCGCTTTTTCTTTAACTTAATCTAAAATTTAATAATAAATCTATGGGAGGATTTACATATGGCTGCATTTACTGTATCTCAATACGGAAAATTTGTTTCTCTCCAGAATAATTCTGGATCTGCCGATGCTGCTGCCCCAAACGGAGGGATTTATCTCTTCGCCTCTGGTGCTGTTGGATCTGCTAGACTTTACCTTCAAAACGAGGGTGGTACTGTTACCGACCTCGCTAAAGCTGTAGACATTGATGCGTTTACTGCTGGCTCAAGCCTTCACCAGACACAAGACCACTTCTTGTTCTCTGACAATGGAACTGAGAAGAAAATTACCTTCTCCGATCTTGAAGACGCTATCTTCGGAAATGTCTCCGGCGATGCCGCAATCGCTGCTGGCGGTGCTTTGACAATTGCTAATGACGCTGTTGAGCAAGCAATGATTGCTGATGACGCTGTTGGAGCTGATCAATTAGCTGCTAACGCTGTTGTCAATGCCTCTATTGCTTCCGATGCTGCAATCGACATGGACAAGCTTGATGGTGGATCTTTGGCTTCTTCTTTAAGTGACCTTGCTCAAGGTGACTTGCTTTATGCTGGAGATGTTGATGATTCTAACAACATCAAGTCTATCACGTTCTCTGACCTCGAAGACGCTATCTTCGGAAATGTCTCCGGCGATGTCGCAGTCGCAGCAGGTGGTGCTGTCACCATCCAAGCTGATGCTGTTGAAAGCGGAATGCTCAACGACAATGTTATTTCTGGTCAAACAGAATTGGCTTCTGATGGACTTGCTGCTGCTGATGAAATGATGATCAGCGATGGCGGAACTCTTAAGAAGATTGGAGTTGATAACCTTTTCAAGGATGGACCGGGACTTCTCGGAGCAGAGGCTATTGCTGTTGGTAGCGATCACTTCATGTTCCTCGATGGCGGAGCAACTGGCGATGCCAAGATCGAGTCAGTTGCAGATCTTATGACTGCTGTTGCGGGTGATGGTCTCGCTGCCTCTTCTGGCGTTCTCGCTGTTGGAGTTGATGATGCTACTATCGAACTTAATTCTGATGCCCTTAGAGTAAAGGACGGCGGTATTGATGCTGATGCCCTTGCCTCCTCTGTTGCCGGAAACGGTCTCACAGGTGGTGGTGGATCCGCTCTCGCTGTTCAGGTCTCTGGTGCTGTTCACATCACTAGTGATAAGGTTGCCCTATCTGGATCTGTTGCTGGCACTGGTCTTACTTTCACAGGCGCACACGCTAGCATCGCAACACTCGCTATTGACATTGATGAGCTTACCGCTAAAGGTGACGCTAGTCTTCACCAGACACAAGATCACTTCCTAGTCTCTGACAACGGAACTGAAAAGAAAATCACTTTCTCCAACCTCCAAGACGCAGTTTTCGCTGACGTTTCCGGAGATGCGGCTATCGCTGCTGGTGGTGCCTTGACTATCGCAAACGATGCTGTCGAAAGTGGGATGCTCAACGATAACGTTATTTCTGGCCAAACTGAATTGGCTTCTGACGGTCTTGCCGCTGCTGATGAAATGATGATCTCCGATGGCGGAACTCTTAAGAAGATCGGTGTTGACAATCTTATGAAAGATGGTCCGGGTCTTCTTACTGCCGCTGCTGTCGCTGTGGCTGATGACCACTTCATGTTCCTTGACGGTGGCGCAACTGGAGATGCAAAGATTGAATCTGTCGCTGACCTCATGACCGCCGTTGCCGGTAACGGACTTGCTGCCTCTTCTGGTGTTCTTGCTGTTGGTGTCGATGATAGCTCAATCGAACTTGACTCTGACGCTCTCCGTGTAAAAGCCTCTGGTGTTACCAATGCGATGCTTGCGGGCTCTATTGCTAATGCCAAACTGGCAAATAGCTCGGTCACTGTTGGTGGATCCGCAGTTTCCCTTGGTGGAACTGTCACTGGTGCTATGATCGGCGCTGCTCTCAATTCTGACCTTGGCGGAAACGTCCAGTTCGGTACTCAGTCAGACGACACTGTAGCTTTCGGTGGACCAATTAAGATTGGCGGAAATGCAATTGCTAACTCTGAAGGCGAATCAACCATCACTATGGATGCTGACCAAAACGTCTCAGTTGCTGCCAGCTTGACTGTTACTAGTGCCATGACCATTGGTGGTGGATATGGCGACTCTGGAGTTAGTGTGACTGCTGCTGGTGCAATCAACGCTGACGGAGCACTCACTATTGGTGCTGACGGCGCTGGTGTAAACTTCACAGCTCACGGTGGCGCAGCAAACGAAGTTATGCGCTACGACGCAGGAAACCACGTTCTTCAATTCGTTAACAGCTCTGGAGCAACAATGTTGAACCTTGGTGGTGATGCTACTTCTGAGTTTGCTCTTGATGTTGCTAACGGTTCGGACAATATTAACAAAGTCCGCGCTGCTGCCTTCGTTACTTACTCGGACGAAAGCCTTAAGAGTGACGTTGCTTCCATGGGCAACACTGCTCTCGATACTGTCATGTCCCTTGAAGGTGTTGAGTTCACTTGGAAAGATTCCGGTGAAAGAGACTTCGGTTTCATTGCTCAAGATGTTCAAAGTGTACTTCCACAGGCAGTTCATGTGGCAGGAAACGGAGTTCAAGGAGTTGACTATTCAAGACTCACTTCTGTTCTCGTCGAGGCTGTAAAGGCTCAACAAGTTCAGATCGAAGAATTGAAAGCTCTCCTCAAGAAGTAATACTTTTTGATAACCGAGGGCAGGGATCTACGGGTCTCTGCCCTCACCCTTTTTATTATGAAAATCAAAGACCGAACTGACATTATTCGCTACCTTAAACAAAACGATCCTAGTTATCGAGTGGAGGATAATGTTGTTTTCGCCCCCAAAGCTTTTCTCATTAACACCATCATTCAGTGGTGTTATTATCAAATACAGACAAAGAAAATGAAACCAAATGAAATGGAATTTTACCTAATGTCCATAGATGGTTTTCTTTTGGACAATAACGATCTTTATTGGGATGAAAACGATAACTTAGTGATTTCATGAACTAAGTTGTTATTTTTTTGTATTTTTGCTTTTTTTACAACTATTTACTACGACGCAAAACGTCTATTTGCGACCAAATATTAGGAGATTATATAATGTCATCAATGTTAGATCAAGCAATCGTCGATGCTAAAGCACTAAAGGAAGCTGCTATTAAAAGCGCGGAATCAACTATTATTGAGAAATATTCTCAAGAAATTAGAGAGGCAGTTGATACCATGTTAAACACGGAAGAAATTATTTCCGAAGATGAAACTGGTGTCGTAGGAAGCATACCCATGGCAGCTTCGGATGTCACATCCCCAGAGGCAACATCCAGTGAGGAAGTTGTCGAGCTTGACTTCGCTGAACTTGAGCAAATGATTGACCAAGAGCTAGGAGAAGAAGAGCAGGCAGAAGAAATGACCGACCGACATGACTTCGCAGAAGAAGAAATCGAAAACGAAGAAGGGCAAGAAGATCTTCAGGAAAGTGACGAAATTGATTTAAATAATTTATTTGAAGACGAAGAAATTAATTTAGATGAAGAGGCAGTTGCGAAACTTGCAGAAAAGCTAACACTTGATTTTGAGCCAGTTAAGTCGGGCAATCTTGGAATGCCAGATAGCCAAAAACAAGAAGCATATGAAGAGGCAAAAGCCCTCAAGGCTCACATAGACGAAGAGGAAGAAGCCTCTGATGAAATTCCAAAGGAAATTGGAAAACTTAGAGAATCTGTCGAGACTCTTGAAGCAGAAAAGAAAGAACTACAAGAGAAACTCCAGTCACTCCAGTCTAACACCAAACACATTGAGGACGTTGTTCTCAAGTTAAAAAATGCTCTGAACGAAACCTCAGTTCAGAACGCAAAGCTACTTTACACAAACGAAGCATTAACTAGCGACTCTTTGAATGGGCGACAAAAAACAAAACTTGTCGAAGCTATTTCAAATGCCAAAACTGTTGAAGAAGCAAAGGTAATCTTTGAAACCCTTCAAAGCACGGTGAGTGGTGCTCAAAAAGAGTCCCCGAAAACACTTAGCGAGGCGGTTAGTAGGAAATCTACTTTATTACCACAAACTAAAGAGGCTAAACAACCTGTTGATCCACGTATCAATAGAATGCGTAGGTTAGCCGGATTAAACTAACTTTAAAGGAGAAATAAAACTATGTCAGTTTTAGATAAATTAACAGAAGGCATTGTTAATCGCGACCTCCAGAAAGAAGGTGCAGCCCTACTCAACAAGTGGGAAAAGACCGGACTTCTTGAGGGACTTGACAGTGACCAATCAAAAGACGGAATGGCTCGTTTGCTTGAAAACCAAGCAAAAGAACTTCTCCGTGAGGCATCCTCCATGGCTGGAGCAGATGTTGAGGGTTTTGCAGCAGTTGCATTCCCAATCGTTCGCCGTGTATTCGGTAATTTGATCGCTAATGATCTTGTAAGCGTTCAACCAATGAGCCTCCCATCCGGACTCATTTTCTTCTTGGACTTCACAACCTCCACAGATGGAGCAGGACTTCCACGTCTCGGATATGGAAGCACTGAAGAATCACTTTACGGTGGTCAGGTTGTTGGTCAACAGTTGACAGGCGGTGTTGACCTTAGCAATCCAGAGCAAGGACCTTATGCCTTGAACAACGGATATGCTAGCCCAACTGGTTCCTCTGGAGAGTGTTTGTTAGCTGCTGCTTCTGACGCTTTCATTATTCACGGAACTGCTTCTGCTGGCGACTTTGATCTTGATAAGGCAATTAACTTTGACCCAGATCTTTCTGGATCTGCTGTTGTTGTTACTGCTTTCTCTGGTTCGGCTGACTTGGTTCAGGCTGACTTGAAAAATCTTGTTGCTTTCAACCTCACTGGTTCTACTGGAGCAGGTGGTGGTACTTTGGTGAGAAGACTTACTGCGATTCACTCTGGATCTACAGGTGATAAGTACGACCCAACAAATACTAACCTTTTGGTTAAGTTGGTGTTCAAGCCTTCCGCAAACAACAAAAACGACAACTTGCTTGATGACCTTAAGGGAATCAACGCAGCGTTGAGACTCAATTACCCAATTGATGATGACTTTATCGCAGGCGGCGCTGTTGGTGCTGTTGTCGGTGATCCTACTTGGGGTCTTGAGAACGAGCCAAGAATCCCAGAGATCGACATCAAAGTTGATTCCATTGCGGTTACTGCTCAAACCAAGAAGCTCAAGGCTAAGTGGACTCCAGAATTGGGACAAGATCTCAATGCTTACCACAACCTTGACGCAGAAGTTGAGCTTACAAGTATCCTTTCTGAGCAGATTGCTCTTGAGATTGACCGCGAGATCCTCGAAGACCTTATCAAAGGTGCTTCCGCTGGAACTCAATACTGGTCGCGTCGTCCGGGTAGATTCCTCAAGCGTGACAACGGTGTACAGGTTGGTGGAAACTTGGACAACGAATCCTTGATGGGTGCTGACTTTACTGGTACTGTTTCCGAATGGTACGAGACTCTTGCAGAAACCATCAACGATGTATCGGCTCAAATCCACAGAAAGACACTTCGCGGCGGCGCAAACTTCGTTGTTTGTTCACCAGAAGTTGCGAACATCCTTGAGTTCACTGCTGGATTCCGCGCTTCCATCGGAAACGACTACGGAAACGGAACTGTTGGAGCAGTTAATGTTGGATCGTTGAGCAAGAAGTTTGACGTATACGTTGATCCTTACTTCCCAAGAAACGTTATTCTTGTCGGACGTAAAGGTGGATCGTTCCTTGAGAGCGGATATGTTTACGCTCCATACGTCCCACTTCAGGTAACTCCAACTATCTTCGGTGTAGAGGACTTTGTACCTCGTAAGGGTGTCATGACCCGTTATGCTAAGAAGATGGTTAGACCTGATATGTACGGTCTTGTTATCTGTCGCGATCTTAACGGATAATTCTGATAGGATTTAGACAAACAAAGAGCCTCGTCATTAATTTGGCGGGGCTTTTTTCTTTCTATTATGCTTTAAGTTTACTCCACAACTAATTACTATGATACGATTGTACCAAGGAGATAGAATGAATGGCTTACCCAACTTTAACACCATCAAGTACAACTAGTGTTTCTAGACTTCCTGTTACTGGGAATGCGGATAACGTAAATTCTTCGGACAACCCTCTTCCATATGGAGTCTATATTGACCATGCTTCGTCACTAAAAGCAAAGCAACACTTTGTGACCGGAGCAGTGGATCAAGTTGCTTATGTATATAAGAAACTCGGAGGAGACGTTGTTGATGTTGAGATTACTGAATACCAAGTTTACGCTGCTTATGAAGAAGCGTGTCTTGAATATTCATATCTTGTAAATGTCCACCAAGCCAAAAATGTTTTAGGGAGTGTCTTGGGCGCTTCCACAGGCTCCTTTGATAATGACGGCGAGCTTCATGCGGCACACTCTTTAAGTGGCTCCGATGTTGCTTTGAAGTATCCAAAATACGACTTTCAATATGCAGATAGGGTTGGTGATGTTGTATCGACAAAAGCAGGTCTCGGTGGGACCACCACCATATATTCCGCGTCATTTGATACTTTGGTGAACAAACAAGATTACGATCTACAAGATATAGTAAGCACAACATCCACAACCGACTCTGGAAGCCCTTTCTACCAGAAGTTGGGATCAAATGGGGACAAGAGAATTACCATTAGGAAAGTGTACTATAAAACTCCAAATGCTATGTGGAGATTTTACGGATACTATGGGGGATTAAACACAGTCGGCAATCTGTCTTACTACGGACAATACTCCGACGACTCAACATTTGAACTTATTCCTGCTTGGCAAAATAAAGCTCAGGCAATGGCATTTGAGGATTCAATATACACAAGGGCTTCTCACTTTTCGTATGAGATCAAAAACAACAATTTGAGATTATTCCCAAGCCCAGTTGACCACAGTCCAAAGAAAATGTGGATAGAGTTCACAGTGGAGTCTGATCCGTGGTCGGAAGAGGCTGGAAAAGAAGACGGTGCTGCTGGTATCAACAATATGAATACTCTGCCATTTGAAAATATACCATATGATAAAATTAATTCAATTGGCAAGCAATGGATTAGAAGGTTTGCTTTAGCATTATCTAAAGAAATGCTGGGTTTAATCAGGAGCAAATTTGCCACTATTCCAATACCAAACGAGAGTGTAACCCTTAACGGTCCATCGTTAGTAAGCGAAGCAAAAGAGGATCAGAATGCTTTGAGAGAAGAACTGAAGACAGTCCTTGATGAGCTTACATATGAGAAGCTAGCTGAAAAAGATAGCAATATAAGTGACTCGGCACAAAATGTGTTAAAGAATGTACCACCCTCTTTATATGTAGGATAAATGTAAATGGCAGATAACAAATGGTCACAACCAGATAGTCCTCCACCTCCCTTGTTTACTGGGGAGAAAGAGCGTAATTTAGTTAAGCAAATCAATGATGAAGTCATTGAGAGAGTAATAGGGCAAACTGTTCTTTATTATCCAATAAGTCTTGATAAAACTAACTTTCATGAGCTATATGGTGAAGCACTAGAGAAGACTTTCTTACCACCCGTTAGAGTATACGCTCTAATTGGATGGGAAGGTCAGCAGACTACAAATACTTCTTTCGGTGTTGACAAGAGATCTTCAATTAATATTTATTTTCACAAGAGAAGGCTTACGGAAGATCAAAACCTCTTTGTTAGGGAGGGCGATTTCGTTTTGTATGGAAAATTTCATTACGAAATTGTAACTTTAAATGAACCAAGAGAGTTATTCGGTCAGGTTGATTACAAATATGAAATTGCAGCAACATGTAAAAGAGCAAGAAAGGGAAACTTTAACGGATACTAGGGCTTAAATTATGTCAAACTATACAGGAATTCCAGAAGACGATAAGGTAAAGCTAGATCAAGATCTTAATTTTGCCCCCTCTACGCTTGAGACTGTGGACTATTCCATTTATGATTACATAAATGATGCCCTAGACCTTAAGACGCTAACAAATGAAGGCAGAAAAAAAGTCCCTGTTATTTGGGCTTCTGCCGAGAGAGCTTTTCAAATTAAAAACAGCAAAGAATATAGGGACAATGAAGGGTTGATTATCCTCCCGGCAATAACAATAGAGAGAAAGAATGTAGACAAGAGCCCGACAAGGAAGGGAGCCTACTATGGTGGCATGTTTCCAATATCCACTCAACCTGAAAAAGGCGGATCAGTGGTTATTTCTAGAAGGATAAAGCAGGATAAAACATCTAACTTTGCTAATGCGGATGCTAAACGCAGATACAACGACACAGCGGCTCCTAATTTTGTCAGAAAAGCTACGGAAAAAGTTGTCTATGAAACAATATCTATTCCCGCCCTCGTCCATGTTTCAGTAAACTATGACATAAAAATAAGAACAGAATATCAACAACAAATGAATGATTTGCTACAGCCATTCATCACGAGACCGGGTTTCATAAACAGTTTTGTGGTTCACCGAGATGGTCATCGCTATGAGGCTTTTGTCTCTTCCAACTTTACAAGTCAAAACAACTTAGACTCTATGGAAAACGAGGAAAGAAAATACGAAACAACAGTTCAAATAGAGGTGTTGGCATATTTGGTCGGCGAAGGCGACAATCAAAAAACGCCAAAGTTTTCAATTAGAGAAAACGCAGTGCAGGTAAGAATCGGTCGAGAGCACACAGTGTGGGACGATCAAATAGTTACAGGCGGACCACCAGAAGATGATAAGAAAAACTTTGGAGTGGATGGCAAGTATAGAGAATAATTTTGGACTTTCATAAAACCAAGCACTATTTATTAAAGAAATAATACCGTCGTATTTCATAAGACGATTTAAAGGAGAAATCGATAATGTCAGCAAGAGATTACAAGTTTGTATCCCCCGGAGTTTTTATTGAGGAAATCGATAACTCTCAACTGCCGAGAGAATCAGAAGCAATTGGTCCCGTCGTAATTGGACGTTCCAGAAGAGGACCAGCGTATAGACCAGTAAAAGTTCAATCATTTTCAGAGTTTATTACTCTGTTTGGAAATCCCGTCGCAGGACAAGAAGCGAGCGATATTTGGAGATCGGGTATTCCAACCGCTCCTACATTCGCTGCATACGCAGCGCAGGCATGGCTTAAGAACAACTCTCCTTTAACATTTATTCGTGTCCTTGGTGATCAACACCCACAGGCAGACACCACTGACTCCACCGCTACAGCAGGTTGGGAGCTTCCCACAAACACTCTCTCCGCAGCTGGAGGAGGGGCATACGGTCTTTTCCTTTTTGATTCCGGTAGTGGAGCAAGAGAAGTGGTCAACGGAGCTTTGGCGGCTATATTTTATTCTAGTGAAGGAGCACCAACACTCTCAGGCTCTATTAGATCTACAGCATCGGGCTTTGGCGGCGGAGCCAAGGTAACCGGATCTTCAGTGATGGTTTGCGCTCTTGACACCAACAAGAACTTTAAACTTAGATTTTATGATGCAGCGGGTAACCGCGCCAACGCATCGGAAGGAAACGTCCTCAAGGAAACGGTTTTCAACTTTAGCGAGGGTTCACAAAACTTTATTAGAAAAGTGTTTAACACAAACCCAACCAAAACCAATAGTGCGTTGGTAGATACTGCCAACGATAATACCTCCAAATTCTTTTTGGGACAAACATACGAAAGACACGTCAGAGAAGTACTTTCTGGAAGTCGCGAAGCATATGGCTGCATCTTGAAGATTGGTAATGGCTCCACTATGGCTGACGGTGGAAAGTTTAAATACGCCACAGTACCAGCCCAAACTGGATGGTTCTTCTCTCAGGACTTGAGAAACACTTCTGGTTCTGCTGACGAAGCAGAAAACGCAACCCTTAATCCCCCATACAACCCAGAGAACTTAGATACAGTCACTAAGTTGTTTAAACTTCACACTCTTTCAACTGGTGAAGAGGAGCAAAGAAATTTCAAAATTTCTATTGAGGATGTTCGTTACTCTAGAAATACAAACTTGCCATATGGTTCTTTTACTCTCGCCATTAGAGATATTAGAGACAGCGACGGCGCTAAAAAGTATGTTGAGCGTTATACAAATCTTTCGTTAGATCCAAACTCTCCAAATTACATCGCCAAGCAAATTGGTGACATGTATGTTGAGTGGGACACAACAAACTTAAGACTTGTAGAATATGGCTCTCATCCAAATGTATCAAAGATTGTTCGCGTTGAGATGGCTGCCGCTGTTGATTCAGCACAAACTAATCCAGAACTTCTTCCGTTTGGTGTGTATGGACCAACTAAACTTAAGGACTTTACACTTCAAACTAGTCAAGTTCACATATCGTCAAGTCTGGACATTACCGACGTTGCTCCATTCCTAAACGCAGGCTCCGCTTCTTCGGCTCCTTGTTTCGGAGCAACAACTGGCTCCGCAGCTTTTGATGTGGTTCAATTAAGCGCCGCAACTACGAATGAATGTCAGTTTACTGGTAGTGTTAAATTCCCAGCAGTTCCATTGAGAATTAGTGCTAGTGCGGACGGTTTGTCGGATCCAACAGAGGCTTACTTCGGAGCAAGCTTTTCCAGAACTTCGGGTTCTGTTGTATTTGATGCAAGCAACTATGATGTCTTGTATCCATTACCGAAAGGAGCAGGCGGGGCAGACGGCTTCGCAGCAGTAGCCAATACAAGTCAGGTTTCTTGGTACTTCTCCCTTGATGATGTTGAGAGAGCAACCCCAACTAGTGATGTATACTATGCTTCCGGCTCCAGAGCCAGAGGGGCATCTATTACAGCGATGACCGGATCTTACAAGGCTATTCTTGATGCTGGATATGATAGGTTCACATCACCTCTTTATGGAGGATTCAATGGTTTCGATATCACAGAAAAAGAACCTCTCAACCAAACAAGAGCATTGCCTGAAGGCGCAACGGATATAAATTACTCCATGTACTATTCGGTTAAGAAAGCAATCAATTTGTACGCGGATCCAGAGTTCATTGAAGGAAATATCTTGGTTGCTCCGGGTATAGTGAATGAGGGTCTTACAACCTCAATGGTTGAAATTGCTGAAGGTCGTGGAGATACTTTGGCGATCATTGACCCACGAGGTGGATATACTCCGGCATCAGAAAACTATAAAACAGAAAAAGATAGAATCAGCGTAACTCATGTCGCAGATGTTGTGAACAACATGACAACACGTAACTTAAATTCCAGCTACGGAGCGACATACTATCCATGGGTTAGAATTACTGACACGATCTCTGGTAGAGGCGTTTGGGCACCACCTTCGGTCGCAGCCTTCGGAGCCTTGTCCTTCTCTGAGAGACAATCCGCCCTTTGGTTCGCACCAGCAGGGTTTAATCGAGGAGGTTTGTCCGAGGGAGCAGCAGGTATTCCAGTGACAATGGTTAGAAACAAGTTGACATCCAAGAACAGAGATGATCTTTACGATGTAAACATCAATCCAATCGCAACCTTCCCCAACGAAGGAATTGTGATCTTCGGGCAAAAAACTCTCCAAGTCACACCATCTGCATTGGATAGAATTAACGTAAGAAGATTGATGATCTTTGTGAAGAAAGAAATTTCTAGAATTGCTTCATCGCTATTGTTTGAACCAAACGTTCAGGCAACTTGGAACAACTTTACATCGCAAGTCAACCCATTCTTGGCTAATATTCAAAACCAATTTGGTATAGACGCCTTCAAGGTTATTCTTGATGACACAACAACAACACCAGATCTTGTTGATAGAAACACAATCTATGCTAAGATCTTCTTGAAACCAACTAAGGCTGTTGAGTTCTTCGCAATTGATTTTGTAATCACGAACTCTGGCGCTGGTTTTGAGGACTAAAATAAACTAGGGAACTATTTACTGTAGGTGACACTTTAAATGGGAACAGGAGATTAAAATAAATGGCAAATGGAAATTTTTGGGCAAACTCGAATGCGATTGCAAAAAGAAAGTATAGATATATTTTGGATGTTGGTTACGCAGGAGGAGCTAACCTGCCTAGTTTTGAAAAGTGGGTTGTTCAAAAGGTAACTAGACCTAGTTTTAGCATATCAGAAACCACGCATTCATACCTAAACCACACTTTTTACTTTCCGGGTAGATTAACTTGGAATGACGTTTCCTTTACCGTTGTGGACGCAGTTGTGCCTGACTCGACTGGTGTCCTCATGGGAATGCTGGCTGCGTCAGGATATGTTTTGCCAAAACAATCAGATTCCGCCACCTCCCAAGGAACGATCTCCAAAGCTAACTCAACCATTAAGTGTGTTTTAACCGCTCTTGATCAAGATGGGGGTGAAATTGATAAATGGACGCTTCATAACGCATGGATCTTGTCAGCAAACCTTGGAGATTATGACTATACGTCTGATGATCTGATGTCAATTGACATTGCTTTAAAGTATGATTACGCGACCTACGAGATCATGGCATCCAAAGCTGAGGGCCAGACAAGCAATCGGGCGACCAAGAAAACAAGAGATAACTTAGCTAAGATTCAACTAGGAAACTAGGATAATAAATAAAAATATTTAACATATTTTTCAAACTAGTTTATAGTTATTATACCAAATAGTACTAATGAGGTATAAATGAGTTCTAGAAATAATCAAGATCGTTTCGGGGGACCACTCTCCCCCGATACAGACACACCCCCACCAGAAGTTTATCAACAACAAGAAGAAGCATCTCCAACGATGTCATACGTCGCCCCAACAGAGTTGGTCGAACTGCCGTCTAAGGGAAAATTTTATCCACAGGGGCACCCCCTCCATGGACAAGAGTCTATTGAAATAAGGCACATGACGGCAAAAGATGAAGATATCCTTGTCAACCAATCTTATCTTAAGAAAGGAATTGCTATTGATAAGCTTCTTGAAAACGTTATTGTCAACAAGGCAATCAAGACAGATGATCTGCTCATCGGCGACAAGAACGCTCTCGTCGTAGCAACTAGAGTAACAGGATATGGATCAGAATACATCACTAAAGTAGCTTGCCCATCTTGCGGAAGTACGTCCGATAACGAATTCGATCTAGAAGAAGCCAAAGTAATCAACAATCCGGACCTCGCATCCTACGACGCCGAACAGACAGAAAACGGAACTTTTCTTATCACCCTACCCAGAACTGGCGCGGTGGTAGAAGTTAAACCGCAGACCGGCGCAGATGAGAAAAAGATTGTTTCCCAAAGCGAAGTAAGAAAAAAACATCGTCTCCCCCCGCTAGGCTTGACAGACCAGATCAAGGGCTATGTTCTTAGTGTCACACACAATGGGAATCCTGTGACAGTTAGTGAATTCGTTGATAACATGCCAGCGTTGGATTCAAAGTTTTTGAGAACAACTTATAAAAATATCATGCCTAATGTTGAGCTTGTGCAACATTATGAATGCTCCAGTTGTGGATTTGAACAAGCTTTGGAGGTACCGTTTACCACTGACTTTTTTTGGCCTAAGCAATGATTACATTGAAGGTGTCTATGAGGAGATGTTCCTACTTAAGTATCACGGCGGATGGAGCATTCTAGAGTCATATAACTTACCAATTCAAATTCGTCGATGGTTTCTAAGAAGACTACAAAAGCAATTTGATAAAGAAAACGAAGAAGCAGAGAAAGCTAGAAAGAGATCAAGATAGCCATAACTAACGGCTTATTTTGATCTTTTTTTTTATTATTAATAACTATTTATATCGGAGGAGTGCGTTATGGAAAACAATAAAGCAGAAGAATTTGCACCCATTGAGATTGATTTAAATCCAGAAACAGTTGACGAGGGTTATTTAAGAGCACTCGGAGCACAAGTAGAATATATTTTAAAATCAATGTTTGGTGGCTTTTCCCCTGTAACAAAAATTAGGGGAACAAAACAACAATTAGGTCTCTTTGCCCGTGCCTTGGGCAATGAGAAGAGATACCTTAAAGACTTTGAAAAATACGGTTTAACTGACCCAAAAACTCTAAACAACAGGCATAAATTAGAGAAGGCTATTGCTGCTTTTGAAAAAGCGACAAAGATAAAGTGGCCTTTCAAATAGGAAACCTTTTAAATGGCTGAAGGCGACAACAATACTCCCGAAGAAGAAAAGGAAGTTACACAGCAAAAACAAGACCAGCTTGATATTATAAAAAATATGAACAAGGCTTTGGAAAAGCAAGTTCAATATCAGGTCAGGCTTAAGCGTTTGCGAGGCGAAGATGTATCAGACGCCCAACGCCTTTCCATGCTTTTGGGAGAACAGACAGACGCTTCTAGGGAATTGTTGGATCTGGCAACACAGTTAACTGCCAACACAGACGATCTCGTAAATACCACTCAAAAATATAAAGAGTTGCTGGATACGGAAGTGGAAAAGGGGCGCATGCTCTTTGCGAATGCTGAAGCACAAAAGGCTGTGGCAGATGAAATCCTCAGAGTTAAACAGGAAATAGTAAATTCTGCAGGAACAGAAAATCAAGAAGCAGAGAAGCGACTAAAGGCATTAATAAAAGAGTTGGATGTCCAAGAGAGAACCGCTGCCGCAAGGCAAGCTGGGGCTACTGCGGGAGCAAATCTTGTGAACAGCATTGGTTCACTTGTCGGTATGAAGCCAAATCCTGCCATGAATGACTTCTTTAAAGCCTTCCAAACCGGAGATGCTGGAAAAGGTTTTGCCGGAATGATGGAGGGCGTGAGCGCTCAAATTGGCGAAGTATTTTCTCTTGGTAACATGCTGGGGTTTGTTACCTCTAATCTTATTGAATTGGGAATCGCATTTGACAGTGTTGCTGCCAATGTGACAGCAGCAACAGGAGCTTCAAGAGAATACTCATATCAGCTTGCCACTGTTTCAAACGATTTGAGAGAGCTTGGTTTAGGGTTCGAGGTAGCAGGCAGCGCCCAAGCCGCTTTGTTAGCTGATTTTCCAAAATTCACCGAATTGGTTACTGAGACAGGAGAGAGGAATATATCTCTCCAAAATGAAATGACAAAAACTGCTGGTGCGTTATCAAAGCTCGGAGTGGACGCCTCCACAACAGCAGATAATTTTAGCTTTTTGGTTTCAAGCTTGGGAATGACAGGCGAGCAAGCCAACGAAACCTTTAGAACTATGATAGAACAGGGTGCTAATTTAGGCATCCCCCCACAACAATTAGCTTCTGCCTTAGAAACACTGCAGCCAAGACTAGCCCTTTTCGGAGCAAGAGCACCAGATATTTTAATGAAAACCGCTGCCGCTGCTAAAGACCTTGGCTTATCAGTCGGAGAACTAGGTGGAAACTTATTTCAGTTAAGTGATGGATTAGATGAATTTGATGAAGCAGCCGGTAAGGTCGCAGCTTTTAACCTAACACTTGGTGGGTCGTTTGTTGATACCTATGACCTTGTTATGGCAGCATCCGAGGGTCCCTTTGCTCAAGTTGAAATTCTACAACAAGGCTTGGCTAAAGCAGGAAAAACACTAGGGGGATTGAATTTTCGAGAAAAGCAATTCATGGCAAAGAGTTTTGGTATGGAAATTGATATGCTAACTCAGATTATGGATGGTCAAATCAGAAGTCAAGAAGAATTAGACAAGGTTCAAAAAGAAAATTCAAAAACAATTGAAGACATGGTTAAAGAAGCAACGCCAGTGCTAGAGAAATTGGCAGCAAGCCTTCAGGGTGTCTTCGGTCCCCTTTCTGAAATATTGGCACCCGTTGCCGAGGTAATAAGCACGGTTGCTTCTGGTATGGGAAGTGCCTTCGGACCAGCAGTGATTGGTATGTTTGTGGTTTCTATTGGTAAATTTATTAGCGGTATGCGCCAAGCCAAAGTAGAAGCCACTGGCATGGCAACCAACGTTGCCAATATAACCACTCAGTTAAAAATACTAGGATTACAGGCGCAGAAAACAAACATTGAAGACTTTTTGGACTCGGAAGATTTCTTGGAGGGATTCAAGCAACAATTTCCAGAACTTGAAGAGGGCACGGAAGATTTCGGAACCAAACTAAAAGAGGTCAGTGAAGCGGGAAAGGCTAATGTGAAGGACCTTGGTGGGAAGATAGAATCCTTGAGTGAAAGTTTAGGTGATACAGAAGGTGCTGCAGAAGGAGCAGGCAAAGGCTTCAAGGGTATGGGGATTGGGGACTTGGTACAAATAGTGGGTACAGCGGTGTCTGCTTTCCAGCTTCTAGATAGTGTCTTGAGTGGCTTGAGCCCCGGATTACAAGCCTTTTTTGGCGGATTGCTTCTCGTCGCAGCAGGTTTCGCTGCCGCCGCTCTTGCAAAAAGTGCTTTTTTAACAACACCACTCGGAGCAATTGCTGCTGGTGTTACACTGGGAGCAGGTATCGCAGGTATCGTCTCCTTAGTTCGAGGATTAGGTGGGGGAGAAAAAGCCGCCGCGCCTACACCTATCGGCTCTATTGGTAAAATGACTGCCGGAGGATTTGATGTAACGTCGGGCGTTGACGATGCTATAGTTCGCAATGATGGTGGCAAAACAAAAGTAACACCAATCAACAGGCAAGACCAGTTGATCGCAGCCAAACCGGGTGGTCCAATAGCGCAGTCGCTAGGTGGAGGCTCTCAGATACCAGAAAGATTAATTGCTGCCCTAGAAACGATAGCTGCTGGAATGAGAACACCATCTGGTAATGGAACTGCCAACGCTGTCAATGTTACTGTTGAACTGGACAAAAGAAAAATGGGAAAGGCTATCGTCGATATAATGAACAAGGAAATGTCTTTGACATAAGGAAAACCAAACTATGGGTGTTGAAACAAAACAAGGAACTTATAAAGACTTACCCAAGAAAACAGGGATGATAGATTCTTTTAGGGGTTATGTATCTGATAAATTAATTAGTATTGGATATCCTGCTGTTGGGCAATCAATCTTTTTTAGCTCTGGCATTGTTGATGATTTTAGTGATAACTTTAATGCGAACTGGTCTTCCGAAGAATCATATGGAAGAATGGACCAAATTGCAAACTACTCCAACACCACAAGATCAATGTCGGTGCGATTGATATTGATCGCGGAGTCCTCTAAGATAGCAGTTAGAAATTTGGCTGATATGGGGAAACTAGCTCAATTTTTATATCCTACGTATGAAGGCGGCGTAGTAAAAGACAGACCCCTTTTGACTGTTAAGTTATTAAATTTAATACAAGACAACACATCGGGTGGTCCTCTTTTGGGATACATAACTAACTTAAATCACACTTTTGATTTAAAAGACGGTGTTTATGAGGATGTTAGAACAGGTGGAGAAGAAACTGGTCAATTATATTTATTCCCAAAGTACTTGACGATAAACTTTAATTTCGTCCCCTATCACACACAGCGTCTTGGGTTTGACGCCGATGGAGGAACTCCGGGTGCCTTCTCCGCCTTCCCTTATTCAGTTAGTCAGAATTCCGCTGCTAATGAGGCTAGCCAACTAGATAATACTCTGGAGGAGCAAGAAACCGGCACCGGAACTCCTGAAATAAACGATTCGCAGGCAGAAAACATCCTGAAAAAGCAAAATAATTAAAACGTCGGAGGCTAATAAGATATGGCAAGCAGATACAAAAACAGAGCTACAACAGCCAATCGATCTCGTAGCTATAGAAACATTTTTAAATCTCGTGGTGTTACAAAAATCAGGCATTTTACGACAGGCACACTTAAATACCCAACCCCGGCACAGATTGAAAAGCTTCAGTTAAGGAATCACATCTGGAAAACTGGTGATCATTACTATAAGTTGGCTCATAAATATTACGGAGATTCAACTTATTGGTGGGTTATAGCTATTTTCAATAAAAAACCAACGGAGTCTGATATAGAATATGGTGATGTGATATACATACCAACACCACTACAGATGACTCTGAGATTTATGGAACCAAACACGTAATACAAAAATGAGCAAGAAAAGAACCAGTGTAGACGCCGCAATACGAAGGGCTAGAATAGCCGTTTCCTCTGGAGACGAAGCACCAGATATGCAGCAATTAGCTCAGAATCTTCTCATGAATTCTCTTCCCCTTCACAATGCCCTCGCAGATCAGCTCCAGCCCGAGGGCTACAAGGGGTTCATACAGCTACTGCACCCAGAACCTAGCGTATTAATTTCCAACATAAACGCCCCTGCTGGTCGTGATGGCGGTAACCCCATCGCCCCATTTATAGAATTCGGAGGACACCCTGTCTTAGCCTCCTCTAGAGCCCCAGAGATAAGAATCATAAAGGTTTACAAAGACGAGAACAACAAAGCTGTTGATGAGGTGGAAATTCCTTTATTTTTATATGGAACTCAAAAGATTGTGGATCGGCAAGATAGAAGTAACGAGGCTTTTTTCCGTGGTATTAGTTTTGATCTAAAAGATCAGACAGCATTCGGAGCATCCAGAATGGTGCAGGCTAGTTTGAGTTTAGGTTTTAATTCTTTTAAAGCCTTAAATAAAACATACAGAGTAGTTACCACTGAGGGCAAGCCCGGAAACTTTTCTTATCTTGATTTAATTAGAAGAACGGGTGGTCGCGTGTCAGCGAAACCCACTCTTTACCATTCGTATTCTCTAAGGCTAGAGGTAGGATGGCATCCGGTAAGCGCCGCTCAGTTAGGGTCAGCTACAGATGACGCAGAGATGGCAGCCCTCTTCGGAGCAGCCAGCGCCGCAGGGGCAGAATTTAATAAAATTGTTCTCTTGTTGGAGCTGGAGGATTATGACTTAAATATAACTCAAAATGGTATGATTACTCTTGATTTAAATTACCACTCTTATATGGATAGGGAGTTGACCAAGAGACTCACTTATGATGTTTTTTCTTCAACAACAGAGCAATCGCTCTATAGTAGCGCTCGTGAAGCAGAACTTAAAAAGAAAATAGATTCCAAAGAACGCCAAGCCATGGAACGACTTGAGGAGATAGACGCAAAGATACAACAAAGAGAAGAGGTTATAAAGCATCTTGAAGAATCAATAGCGGTAATGGAGGCTCATCAAAAGCAGTACGGAGAAGGCGTCATTGTGGAAGAGGGTGGGTTGTTTGGCATTGGGGAAAAGACCATTGAAGATGCCATTCAAGAAGCCCAGCAAGAAGTAGCCAATATTGAGGCATCAATCAACAATGAGACCGGACTCGTCCCCGGAGTCGCAATTGCGGAATCCTCGTCCGATTTTACCCTCGAAGAACAGAAGCAAAGGTTCCTGAACGCCCGAGACGCAGCCATAGCAAGATTGACCCGCCAAAACAAGATTAACCAATATGCCCAAATGATGACCGGCATTATGAACAACGGCAGGGTATATCAATTCATTGTTGACCAAGATGATCTTATGCTGTATTCCCCCAAGTTCGATGCGCTAATATCCGAACAGTTCGACGGAAAAACCCCAGAGGAGATAAAAAGGGAAGTACAAAAGAGAAAAACTTTCGCCGCCTCTGGGGCATCGAACGCCATCTTTGCAGAACAGGGCGAGGGTAAAGGAGTTAAAAAATCTAACTCTCACTTTCAACTCATTAAAAAGGTTAACAAGAAAATTTCAGAGCAAGCAAAAACTCTCCCAACGGATCCTTCCTTGACGGGAAAAAATCAAGTGGATTTAAATCTAGCAATTGCTCTGGGTCTCAATGAGTTATTAGACACCTCAGACAACGTTGATTCGCAGGCTTCCAGAGGCAAGCAGGTGATTTACTATGTGTACCTTGGAGATATAATAGAGACTGCCATAGGCGATTCGGTATTTGATACTTTGGTCAGGAATAAGACAGGTTTAATGGTCGGGAATATTAATTATACTAAAGAAATCGACCCGTACAATAATTTAGAAACCCCATCAAAAAGCTCAGGCGGGACACATTCAATAAACATCGCTAACATTCCCATAAATTTAGAATACTTTTCTCAATTTTTTGCCAAGACAATTATTGATAAAAATGTTACCAAGCTACCATTATTGGATTTTGTTAATGGAATTGTAAAGCAACTAGTAATACCATCTTTGAATCAACCAAATGGTGGCATCCCTGTTTCATCTCCCACGAAGATAAAAAACAACTTCGTTCACACATCGAATGCTGTTTTGACAACCTTGGGTTCCGAGGGCTTGGAAGATGAATTCGGAGCAGTCGGAATTGAGAGCCTGCAGGGGCGGTTCGATATATCTAACAAAGACGTTATGGATGAATTTAGAAAGTTGCTGGATGCCAACACTCTAAAGCAAGCTAGGGCTGAAGATATATGGACTTATATGGTTATCTATGGCGCTCAGACAGATGATATAACTGGCTTAACTAGCACATATGAGTCTGATATGGAAAAGGGAATATATCACTTTACTTTTGGTGATGCTAGTAGTGCTTCTTCTACGACTGGAGGCAGAACTGATTTAATTAAAGACATAAAATTTGTTAAAGTAAAAAAAGCAGGTCAAAGAGAGATGATGGTTGAGCGTCAACTTGCCGGTGCCTCTTCGAATCAAAATATAGAATTGTGGAACATATTCAATGTGGAGATGACCATGATTGGCAATAACTTGTTGGCACCGGGGAAACACATATACATTGAGCCGGTTATCAGTGGCTTTTCTTATTTGCCTGATGAAAGGGGTGTATTAAATGAATTGGGGCTAGGGGGATACTATTTGGTAACAGAGGTTTCAAACGAAATAGATAACGGAAATTGGACAACCAGTGTCTCAGCCGATTGGCAGTCCAACGGTATTACAAACATATCCCCAACCTCCAACATGCCCATTAGCGCAGAGAAAGCTGAGAAAATACAGGAGGGCACTGAATAATGGGAAGATATAAAAAGTTTAATCAAGAAGTGTTAATTAAAAATGGGATGAGCCCGAAGTATTTATTTGAAGAAAGAGAAAAATATGAAAAGCTCTATCCTAAAGGCTTCGGGTTCCCCGAGCCAATTGATTTTTGGAAGCAAGAAAACAGAATGTATGGTCTTATGGACGAACAAAAAAACATTGTATATCCAAGAACAGATTTCATTACTCAAGTTAAAGGATCGACAAACACAAACTTGTTTGCTTTTGATTTTGTTACTGACGCTTTTGACCAAATGCAGAGATACATGAACGGCAAAAATGGTCAAAAACTAATTGATGATGGCGATAGAATAAAAAAGCCGCTTAAAGCTGTCAAGGCTTGGGACGATCCGTTAAAGATAAGAGATTTAATGGATGAAGCAATATACACCTCATTTGTTGAAGTTTTTCTAAAAAGTCAAAACAGGCACAAAGAGATAAGAAATGCCGAGAATTTCGTAGAAGTGTTTTTAAATTTATGTATAAGGGATATTATAACTGACGTTCCTTTGACTATACAAGGAATGCTTCTATCAAATGAAATAAGCCCCATGGCTTCAGGATTATGCTTGGAGATATCAAAAGATGATAAATCGGATGTACATAAAATTTTTGACACCTACTTTAATAATAGAAACTACAAATCATATTTGATGATCGCCTCGAAATATGGCTTTATGGTAGACAAAAACGCGCCCTTTAGATTGGTTGCTAATTTAAGTTCTCCAAAAATGAAACATTACATGGAAAGCAGAATGATAGCCTTTTTGTCTATACCCAGAAAAGGAATGACAAAACCTTCAAATAAAAACTTCTTGCCGGATGGCATCCCAAAAATTCACAAACATCAGTATATCGTGAATGAAAGAGGTAACGGACAAACCAATATTCATAAAGGTCCTAACGGTGTAAAACATAGACATAAAATAGTGAACTTTCAAGTGCAAGAAGCCCAAGCATGGACTTATCCCAACGGGGTACCGACAGGTATCGGTCCACACGCACACAACCTGCCAGTACAACCGCTGCCAGAGCCATTAACTTTAAACAATTTCTTTTTTAGATATTATCACAGAACAGTCTTTGAGGATATCGTTCGCTTAAAAAACATACTATTAACTTTCTACAATAGATATGCGGAGCAATTCCCCAAAACTACGTTTGCTATACCGTGTGGTGATATCGGAAGCAGGAAGGTAACAATAGATCGTGTTGAAATAAGCAACGGCGATTTTACCGATGATTTTAGTATGCTTTTTTTCACAAAGCTTTATTTCGTGGTCAGGTTACATGAACTAAAAGCCAATGTAACCCCAGAATCTATAATGGCAAATATAAAAAAGATAGACACTTTGTATAAATTAGTTGACAGCGGTCGCGCAATAGATTATATTGAACGATACTTAAAACAATTTTACTAGAAGGTCAGTATTGTTATTCCAAGCCCTAGACGAAAAAGAAAAGTGTGTTGGCATTTATGCTAACGGGGAGATCCACAAAGACCTACCACAACAGATCACACGCACATGGAAGTATTCATCTTTCCTAAAGGATATTGAGGTGGAATACGCCAATATCCTTTGTCAAGGAAAATCCTTGGGCGAAGCCTGCCCCGATGAACTTAGAGAAGATTACGAGCGTATCTGGTCAAAACTTAAGGCATTTTACAAATCTTTTGCTATAGCCAAGATCTCACTGCAAGACCATTGCTTTTTTGATCTCGTGCCCGAAGGGTTCCTCAAGGAGTTCTGCATGCTAAAAGACCAGATAACTCAGCACGTTTTTGACAATTACCAGCGCCCCACCAACTATGATAACATGGTTCAGATTACGAAATTAATCACCGATATTAAATATCAAAGATTGAATGTAGACCTATCGATACTCAACAATGACCTATCTGATACTCGCACGAAAGAGTTTTATAAGAAGATGCTTAGGACAGACCCTTATATAAATTACAACCCCTTTGGAACTAAGACGGGGAGACTGACAACACGAAAGAATTCTTTTCCAATTTTGACAATGGATAAGAAATTCAGAAAGGTTATTAAGCCAAATAATGAATGGTTTGTTGAGCTAGACTACAACGCAGCCGAGTTGAGAGTTCTTCTCGGCTTGCTCGGAGAAAAACAGCCTCCCATAGATTTACATGAATATAATGCCCTTGAATTGTTTGGAGGCGATATAACCCGAGACGAAGCCAAAAAGCGTATTTTTTCTTGGCTTTACAATCCTAACGCTCAAGATGAAATCCTTTCTAAGCTTTATGACCGAGATGCTGTAAAGAAAGAGTACTGGAACGGAACTGAAATAGAGACAACGTACCATAGAACCATACCCTCTGATGAGTATCATGCCCTGAACTACATAATTCAAAGCACTTGCAGCGATTTAATCCTTGACAAAGCAATAATAATATCCGAAATGCTTCAGGGCAAAAAAACAAAAATAGCATTTATCATTCACGATAGCATTGTGCTAGACTACGCCAATGAAGATGGCACTTTTATTAACGATGTTTATTTGGAATTTATGGATACCCCCTTCGGCAAATTTAAAACTAATGTTGCTGGTGGCAGAAATTTTGGAGAGATGAAAGATTTATGGATTTATTAATTGGACTAGGTGGTGTTGGATATAAAATAGTTAAGGCTTTTTCAAAACACCCCCAATACAAAACAATAACAATTGATCACGACGACGCAGCCACAATATGTGTGCCGAGGCATGACCACCCCGAAGACTATGAGGAGCACTTTCCGGACATCACTTCCCACTTAAGTGACGTTGACGGAGAAATCTTGTTCATTGTTTCGGGAGCAAGCATTATCTCTGGAGCCACCCTGCGTATACTTGAGCAAATAAAAAATAAGGGCAACATAAACATCCTATATATACATCCTGACGTGGCAACATTGTCGGAAACAAGAAGATTACAGACAAATTTGGTCTTTGGAACACTTCAGAACTATGCTAGATCTGGTCTTTTTAAGCAGTTTTACGCTATTGATAACCAGCAGATAGATAAAATCTTAGGCGGAGCGCCAATTATGGGCTATTACGATAGCTTAAACGAGGTAATCGTCGCAACCATCCACATGACAAACGTATTCAACCACACAGATCCAGTGGTGGGGACTTTATCTAACCCTAAAAACACTTGCCGAATCTCAACTTTTGGTATATTAAATCCAGAAACAGGTGAGGAGAGTCCATTTTTTTCTCTTGACAATGTAAAAGAAAAGCGCTATTATTATGCCATTCCTGAAACGGAACTAAAAACTGATAAGACTTTGATGAATAAGATTATGTCACAGGTAAAAGATACACCACAAGAAAAAGATACAAAAGTATCTTATGGAGTGTTCTCTACACAATACTCAGACAAATACGCTTATTTCATTTCAAGTACATCAGAAATACAAAATAAAAAAAGTTCTTGACTTTTGTTTTCAGATAACCTATAGTGTGTGTATAACTTTTAGAAGGAGAAATAATGGGTATCAATCTTGATAAAATGAAACAAAAACTTGCTGCTGCTCAAGGAAAGGGCGGGAAGAAGTCTGACTTCTGGCGTCCACAGGATGGAGAAAACGTAATCCGCATTCTCCCATCACCAGACGAAGATCCTTTCAAGGAGCATCACTTTCACTACAATCTAGGAAACAACTCTGGTTTCCTTTGTCCGAAGCGCAACTTTGGGGATGACTGCCCTGTTTGTAACTTTGCGACCAAACTCTTCAACGAGGGGTCACAAGAGAGCATCCAGCAAGCAAAAAGCCTCTTTGCTCGCCAGCGCTTCTTTTCGCCTGTCCTTGTTCGTGGACAAGAATCTGAAGGCGTTAAGGTTTGGGGATACGGAAAGACCGTATACGAAACCCTCCTTAGTTTGGTTCTCAACCCAGACTACGGCGACATCACTGACCCCGGTGAAGGAACTGATCTTGTTCTTTCATACGGAAAGGCTCCCGGTATGATGTACCCTCAAACGAAGGTGCAGCCCCGACGAAAATCCTCTCCCCTCTGTGAAGACGGCGACGATGCATGCCAAGAGATTGTCGCAACTGTCCCTGACCTTGACACGCTTTTTGAGCGCAAGTCTACTGAGGATGTGCAAGGCATCCTTGATGAGTTCCTCAACTCTAATGTTGACGCGGAGGAAGCATCCTCTGAGACAACAAAGTATGCCTCAAAGACTGAGGCATCAAACGATGTTGAGGCTGCCCTTAAAGAACTGGCAGGCTAACAATGGGGGGCTCGTGCCCCCCTTCTTTTTAAGGAGACACTATGGCAAAAACAGGAAAGCTGTCTATGGCTGATATGCGTAAGCTAATCAATAAGCGAGCGGGTATGACTGTGGCACACAACCTAAACGAGGAAAATCCAACCGAAGTTACGGATTGGATTCCCACAGGGTCTAGGTGGCTAGATTCTATTATTTGTAAAGGAAAGCTGGCTGGCATTCCAGTCGGTAAAGTAACGGAGATTGCAGGTCTTGAAGCAACAGGTAAATCATTCTTGGCAGCGCAAGTCGCAGCAAACGCTCAGAAAAAAGGAATTGATGTTGTCTATTTCGACTCTGAGTCAGCTATTGACCCTGCGTTTTTGGAAAAGGCAGGATGCGATGTTGGTACTTTATTATATGTTCAAGCTCAGTCTGTTGAGTTTGTGCTTGAAACTATCGAGGATCTTCTGGCTAACAATGAAAATCGTATGCTTTTCATTTGGGATTCTCTTGCTCTTACACCTGCTATTTCCGATGTGGAAGGAGACTTTAATCCACAGTCTTCCATGGCAGTAAAGGCAAGGATTTTGGCTAAAGGGATGTCAAAGTTGACTGTACCTATCGCCAATAGTCAATCAACCTTCTTGGTCCTTAATCAGTTGAAAAGCAACATTACTAGGAGTCCCAGTGAGGCTTTGACCACACCCTATGTTACTCCCGGTGGCAAGGCTATGATTTATGCCTATTCTCTTCGCATCTGGCTCACAGGGCGAAAGGCAAAGGCATCATTCATTACTGACGAAAGCGGTTTCCGCATCGGCTCTGAGGTCAAGGTCAAGCTGGAGAAGAGCAGGTTTGGAACACAAGGTCGGCAATGTAACTTTAAGATTCTATGGGGAACCGAAGACATCGGCGTCCAAGACGATCAAAGTTTGTTCGAAGCCATCAAGGGGTCAAACTATATGAGTAGTGCTGGCGCATGGTATTCTTTAGAGATGGGCGATGGCAAAGTCATAAAGTTCCAGCCCTCCAAGTGGGATGAGAAGATGCAAGACCCTACCTTCAAGCAGCGTGTCTACGATGTCATGGACGAGGAAGTAATCCAAAAGTTTGACAAGCGATTGGGTAACGCTGAAGATTTTTATGAAGAAAAGGATGAATAAATAGTCAAGCGATACGTCTAATTAGTACAGGAGGTCATACTAATGAAGAATGTATTAATTGGACTTATCGCTGCTATTTTTCTCTCTGGCTGTACTTTCAAGGTACGCCATATAAAAGAACCCACCATCGTTGAAAAGCGTATCTATGTCCCCAAATACGTTTACAAAACCAAGTATAAAACCAAATACGTCCACAAGACCAAAGTAAAGTATGTGCCTCGGTATATCAACAGAACCAAGGTCATCTACAAGTACAAGCCCTATCCAAAGAAGAAGAAAATAATCTACAGATACTACTAAAACTTCTTGACATTCCCCCCACATTTTGATAAAGTAATTCAATCGTCGGAGTAAAAACGGAAACTGCGACATAGTTATGTTCTACTAACACTTAGGAGGACATTTTCGTGAGCGATCTAGAAAGTCTCAAGGAGAGGCTAGAAAAGATTACCGACTTAATAGCAGAAGCCTATTATTATATTGATGCTCTAGAAGAAGAAAACTATGTTGATTCCGACGACGAGAACAAGTTAAATGAGGAACTTGAAAAAATCCTCAAAGACTTAGGCATCGAGTTGGAGTATGACGAGTAAAAAAAGAGTATTACTTATTGACGCACTTAATCTTTTTATGAGAAACTATATTGTAGACCCCAGCTTATCTACAAATGGTCAGCCCATCGGTGGCACTAAAGGTTTCATCAAATCATTACAATCTGTTTGTAGAACCATCAATCCAGATCTTATCTTTGTTGCTTGGGATGGTGGTTCCCAAAAGCGGAAGTCTATAGATAAAAACTACAAGGCTGGTCGCAAACCTGTTCGTCTTAACAGAGACATCCACAATATGACTGCTGGTGAACAAGAAGACAACAAGAACTGGCAACAGGAAAGGATTATAGAATACCTCAATGAAATGCCAATCATGCAGTCTTATGTTGAGAATGTGGAGGCTGATGACATTATTGCTTTGGCTTCTCAGTCGCAAGCCCTGTCGGAGGACTACAAGATTATCCTAAGTTCTGATAAGGACTTTATCCAACTATGTGACGACTCAACTATCCTATACAGACCAATCCAGAAAGAGATTCTCAACAAGAAAAGAATCCTAGAGCAGTTTGAGATTCACCCAACAAACTTCGCACTTGCTAGAGCAATCGCAGGTGACAAGAGCGACAACCTTCCCGGCATCGGCGGAGCGGGTTTGGCGACTGTATCTAAGCGATTTCCTTTTCTTTCTGAGGAAAAATCATACACCATACAAGAACTAGTTGAGTATGCCGAGGGTGTTGACAGCAAACTCAAAGTCTTCAAGAACACGGTAGAAAAAAGAGAACTGATTGAAAAGAACTACAAGATGATGCAGTTGTATGTTCCAAACATTTCAGCCCAAAGTGCCCAGTATATTAGGCGAATGTTGAACGACCCAGCACTAAACTTTAATAAGTCTGGTGTTAGAGCAATGATGATTGAGGATGGCTTCGGTGCTTATGATTGGAATGATCTGTTCGCACTCTTCAACAAGATGGTAGTACAAAGTAAGGAAGGAAAATGACAGACAAAACAGATTTCTCTAGGTTTGGTAAGACATTTCAGGACAAACTGACTTACCTCATCTTGACCGAGAGAGTGTTCGCAGATCAGATTGGAGAGGTATTAGACTTTAACTTCTTAGAGTTTAAGTATCTCCAGTCAATAGTGAGAAGTATATACGATTACAAAGAAAAATATGAAGTGTATCCATCACTTAAGATTATGGCTACACTTATTAAGAACGATATAGCAGATGATGTAGTAAAAGAACAAGCCAGAGAATACTTACTAAGTGTGCTAAATGATCACTCTATCATTGAGGATTGTGATTATGTCAAGGAGACTTCGCTTGATTTCTGTAAGAAACAGAAACTAAAAGAAGCAATGATGCAGTCTGTCAAGCTCCTTAACAACTCTTCCTTTGATGAGATTAGTACAGTAATCAACGATGCTTTGAAGCTGGGAACCGATGTAAACTTCGGCTACGACTACAAGCTAGACTTTGAAGAAAGATTTAAGATTAAACAAAGAAATCCAATCACAACAGGCTGGAAACAGATAGATGGGATTTGTAAGGATGGATTAGGTAATGGAGAGTTGGGTGTTGTCATTGCTCCAACTGGGGCTGGTAAATCTATGGCTCTGGTACATCTTGGGGCAGAAGCAGTAAAACTAGGCAAGACAGTTATTCATTATAGTCTTGAGATGGCTGATACATCTATCGCTGGTCGCTATGATAGTTGTATCACGGGTGTCAAGCTGAAGGATATGTTTCACTTCAAAGAGCAGATTTATGACAAGGTTAAGGATATTGAAGGAAATGTAATCATAAAAGAATATCCAACAAAAACAGCAACTACGACGACAATTAAAAATCATTTGGAAAGAATCAAGTCTAGAGGCATAGATATAGATATGATCATTGTTGACTATGCTGACCTTCTAAAACCCGTAACTACCAGAAGAACCAGCGAGAAAAGACACGATCTAGAATCTATATATGAAGAGCTTCGAGGTTTATCTCAGGTCTTTGAGTGTCCAATCTGGACTGCCTCACAAACAAACAGAAGTGGTTTGAACGCTGAAGTTATCACAATGGAAGCAATCTCGGAAGCGTTTAATAAGTGTTTCGTGGCTGATTTCATCTTTACCATTTCTAGAACGAAAGAAGACAAAATAGCAAACAAGGGTACACTTTTTGTAGCCAAGAACAGGAATGGTCCTGACGGATTAGTATTCCCTATTAAGATGGATACTTCAAATGTGAAGATAAAAGTTTTGCCTATGGGTATTGCTGGCAACACAGTCGCTCCAACTGTTAAAACTCAGAGCGAATCATTGAGAGAGAAATATAAAAAACTAAAATAAGGGATTAAACGAATGACAGATAAAGATAAAGTGGCACGAGATATTCTGTCGGACATCACCGTCCACATGAAGTACGCCAGATACATGCCAGAAAAAGAGAGAAGAGAGACGTGGACAGAGATCGTAGACAGAAACAAAGCAATGCACATCAAGAGCTATCCAGATCTTAGAGAAGAGATCGAGTCTGCTTACAGGATGGTATATGATAAAAAAGTCTTGCCATCAATGCGCTCCATGCAGTTCGGAGGCAAGCCAATTGAAGTGGCACCGAACAGAATTTATAACTGCGCCTTCGCCCCGATTGATGACTGGAGAGTTTTTAGCGAGGTTATGTTCTTATTACTAGGGGGAACAGGTGTGGGGTATAGCGTACAGAAGCACCATGTAGAAAAACTACCAGAAATACAAAAGCCAGCCTCCAAGAGGACTCGACGCTTCTTGGTCAATGATTCCATCGAAGGTTGGGCTGACGCAGTGAAAGCTCTAGTTCAATCCTATTTTAAGGGAGGGTCAAAGTTGAGATTTGATTACTCCGACATTAGACCCAAAGGTGCTCGCCTTGTTACGTCTGGGGGTAAAGCCCCCGGTCCCCAACCCCTAAAGGAGTGCCTAGTGAAACTTCAGGGCATGTTTGAAGCCAAAGAAAATGGCGATAAACTCTCCACCATTGAAGCTCACGATATGATATGTCACATTGCAGATGCGGTGTTGGCTGGGGGCATCCGAAGGGCGGCACTCATCTCTCTATTCTCTGCCGACGACAATGAAATGATAGCTGCCAAATCTGGCAATTGGTGGGAGCACAGCCCACAGAGGGGGCGAGCCAACAACTCTGTCGTTCTTCTTAGGCATCGAATCACCAAAGAATACTTCCAAGATCTTTGGGAGAGAGTCAAAGAATCAGGCAGCGGCGAGCCGGGATTTTATTTTTCCAATGATAAAGACTGGGGGACCAACCCTTGTTGTGAAATCGCACTCCGCCCCTATCAGTTCTGTAATCTAACAGAAGTTAATGTTAGCGATGTTGAAAGTCAAGATGAGTTGAATGGTCGCGTAAAGGCAGCAGCCTTCATCGGCACACTTCAGGCTGGCTATACTGACTTTCACTACCTTCGAGATGTTTGGCGTCGTACTACCGAAAAGGAAGCACTGATTGGAGTGAGCATGACGGGAATCGCCTCCGGCAAAGTGTTAGGTCTAGACACAAAAGAGGCGGCTAAAGTTGTGAAGTTGGAAAACCAAAGAGTGGCAAAGCTTTTGGACATAAACATGGCAGCAAGGACTACAACTGTAAAGCCAGCGGGGACAACATCTTTAACCCTTGGAACATCTAGTGGTATCCATGCTTGGCATAATGATTATTACATTCGCCGCCTCCGCGTCGGAAAGAATGAGGCGATCTACACTTATCTTTCTGTCTTCCACCCAGATATGATTGAAGACGAATACTTCAGACCACACGACACAGCAGTCATTTCTATTCCACAAAGGGCACCGGAGGGAGCCATTATGAGAACAGAAAGTGCCTTACAGTTACTTAGAAGGGTAGCCAAGATTAGCAACGATTGGGTTAATCCCGGCACCCGAAGTGGACAGAACACCCACAATGTCTCTGCCACTATTTCTATTAAGGAAGCTGAGTGGGCTGATGTTGGTGAGTGGATGTGGGAAAACAGAAAGGTTTATAATGGTTTGTCAGTTCTCCCATACGACGGCGGGACATACAAGCAGGCACCATTTGAAGACTGCTCTAAGGAAACCTACGAGGCTATGTTGGCTACTCTAGAAGAAGTAGACTTGACAAAAGTTATCGAGGTAGATGATAACACTGACCTGTCAGGTGAGCTTGCTTGTGCTGGCGGCGCGTGTGAAATAACTTAAAAAAGTTCTTGACATTTTCGTAGAAATGTATATTATGTATATGTAACTTAGACAACTGGAGGAAAGAATGTCTGACGATAAAACTAAACAAGAGTATATTGGAAACTTTATTCGTGCCCTCGCCGAAGTAGAAGCAGAGATGTTGCCCTACCAAGAGCATCGCAAAGATCTTAAAAAGAGCTATGTTCAGAATGGGTGGCTGAGTAAAGAAGAAATGTCTTCTGCCATCCGCGCTTATCGTATGCTAAAGAACGATGAGGATATTGAGCAACTTCTTGATATGTACGAGAAAGTAGCCAAGGTTCCATACTAGGAGGTAAGATGAAGTTTTCTCCACAGAATAGATACCTTCTAGTTCAAACCCAAAAGCAAGAGGACGCTGACAATAGCGGCGTCCTCTTGCCCGAGGGATATGTGATTCCAAAGGATAAGTATGTTGTGGCAACGGTTCTGGCTTGTGCGGCAGATTGCAAACGAGACGACATTTATCAGAAACTTATTTATCAGCGAGGAACAAAAGTTGTTGTAGATGGGTCTATGGTTGAGAATGTAAGCGTGGCGGGGAAAGAGCACGAAATCGTTCTTGAAAACTATGTCGTAGGAATGTTCGTAGAAGAAGAATAAATAATGTCTTTTTCTATACTTAAAGACTATTTACAAACGAAACCACACAAGTGGTAGAAAGGCACTCCCCGTGCCTTATTTTTTTGTAAAGAGGTGAATTTTAATGAAAGCTGCTATTATTGTTATCGCTGGTATTATGGCAACAGCGGGTCCCGTGTTTGCAGAACAGCCAAAGGATGTTGAGTACATCACATACAAGATCAAGATTGATAAGGATGAGGACTTTGAGAAGCTACTTGAAGAGAATGAAGAACTTCTCAAGCAGTTGAATAACAAAAACTTGTTTACTAACTGGACTAAAAAAGAATCTGATATTCCACAAGATGCTGCTGAATCCTTTAAAAAGCCATCGTTTGATGATAATGTAGAAGAGAACAAAGAAGAGACCGACTACATTAAATGCGGAAAAATCACCACTACAAAGTAAACAAACTTGTAATAGGCACTGACCTTTCTGCCTTAATCTACGCTTACCTAAACAACTACACATTCATTTTCAAGGAAGTTATTGAGCCAACACCATTTGAGTTTCTGCCTCTTGACTTCCCACTACATTTATTCAACCACGAGAAAATAGAGATAAACATGACCAGCCTAGACGGAACCGCTAAGTTTGGAACACCCAAACTAGAACTATGGAACCGACTAGTGTTTGTGATGTCTTGTTCAGGTCTGCTTCCATTTGGACTAAAAGATATAACCATCAGGGAAGAGAACGATCTGGTTGTGGTCAAGACCAAATCCCGCAACTACTACTACGAAGTTGGCGAGGTCATAAAAATTAAAAATACTTTTCACAAGTATAGAGTTTATGACTGGATAGACATTAGATCTTGCGGAGACAACCACCTAGAGTATGTAAAGACGGGTGACAATTTTGTGTCCGAAATGTTTTTCTACCCGTCGCTTAGAAACGGAACTAAACAAGGAGACAATGACCTACTAGTCATCTCAGACTTAACCGAGGCTCAAACACAAATCTTTGACTACGGCGAAACGATGGCGAGAATCCGATCCAAGGTACTGCTCCACGAAATGGGAATCAGGGGTCCTCGCAACGGAAAAAACCCAACCTATCCTAAGTCGCCAGAGAGATATAAATACGCACCCATAAAACTAGAGCACAGTTACAGGGAGATAAGAAGAAACAAGACGAATAACAGTGAGTTAGATGTAGTTCAATCTCATTTAAATGAGGGCAAAAACCTTTCCGAGTATACTTATCTATATAAGTTCAACAGAAGAGTTTCCCAAGGGAGTCTCCTAAGAACATGAAGACAAGGAAGGGAGGAAGAACTATGTCAGGTGTAGGAGCCGTGGGCTCTGGTGGCAGCGGCGGTGCAGCCGCAGCCCCAGCGTCTAGTCAAAGAGTCACGCCATCAGATGGTGGGGCAGCAGTAGGAAGTGAAAACAATAAAGGTGTTGAAATGGGCGGCACACCCGAGGGTGGCAATGACGGTCAGTCTATCAACATTAACATTACTAATGAAGTAAGTTCTTTTCAAAACATGAGTTCAGAGCAGAGCCTTCAGATTGGTAGCGGTGGATCCGAAATGGGTCAGATGGGCGAATCCAATCAGATGGATATGGAAAAGCTCATGAAGCTAATCATGATGATGATTATGATGAAGATGATGGAAAAGATGATGGAGCAAATGGGCGGCGGCGCAGAAGGCGGCGCATCAATGATGGGCGGTTAAATATGGACCTTAGCAGGTTAGTGGGGAATACCCCTTTGATTAAACTTGGTGATAGATTGTATGCGAAGTTTGAAACATACAATCCAAGTGGCAGCATTAAGGATAGGATAGGATATTATATTCTTAAGAAAGCAGAGGAAAGGGGTGACCTAAAACCGGGGGACACCATTGTAGAAGCCACCAGTGGCAACACTGGCATCGCTGTCTCTATGTTTGGAGCCAACAAAGGATATCCAGTTATCATTGTAATGCCCTCTAACATGAGCGAAGAGCGCAAGCAGATGATGCGTATGTTTGGAGCAGAAGTTATAGAAACAGATCCCGGCGACTTTGATGGATCAATCGGCGTTAGAGATAAGATCTGTAAAGACCCCGGCTTCTTCAACTTCAACCAGTTCCACAACCCAGACAACATCAGTTGTCATTACGAAACCACAGGCGTAGAGATATTAGAGCAGACCAAAGGCTTGCCAGTCGCCGCATTCCTAGACGGCACAGGCACAGGCGGAACTCTAATGGGAGTCTCAGCCAGACTAAAAGAGAGATACCCCAACATTAAAACCCTAGCCATAGAGCCAGCAGAATCCCCCGTGATGAGCGGAGGTGAGCCGGGGTTACATGGTATCCAAGGAATTGGTGATGGTTCAAAGTTTTTAGTTGACTTGGACAAGGTAGATGAGGTATTGTTGGTAAAGACCGATGACGCCATTGAAAGAATGAAACAACTCCACCA
>CEUJ01181255.1_pt1 | contig 36707 bp, 37 predicted proteins | sample 361531 | NCBI WGS metagenome assembly CEUJ01 (sample SAMEA2622842, study PRJEB7988) | marine metagenome | biome: marine biome (ENVO:00000447); feature: marine epipelagic mixed layer (ENVO:xxxxxxxxx); material: "saline water (ENVO:00002010), including plankton (ENVO:xxxxxxxx)" | depth 140 m | reverse complement strand
AAATTTTTTAGTGGTTAGTGTATTAATTTACAAAACTAATTTTTATTAGTTATTTTTTCTTCTATTAAATCAAGCCAAAAAATGGTGTTTTTTTCTAATTCAAGGGAAGAATTTAAATTAGATTTAATATATTTTTCAATAATTTCAATCCTTGGATCAGGCAATTCAGGAATAATTTCTTTTAAAAAAGGATTAAAAGAGTTGATCTGAAGTTCTTCATTTTTGTATATTGAAAATAAATTTTTATCACTAGACTCTATTTTAATTTTTAATGAGTTAAAGTTTTCTGATTCAAGTTTAATTTCAAGTTTATCCCCGGACATTTTTGCATTTTTTAACATTAAATTAGAATCGATGAACATTTTAAAAAAATGTATTCCATAGAAATTAAGCAGACCACCCCCTTTTAATACATCTTGCTTCCACGTGGAAACGGACTGTTTAATTTTCCATTCAATTTTAAAATTTTGATTTGTACCTTCCATAATTTCTTCAATAATATTTCTATACCAATCCATGTAGGTAAGGCTGTAAAATACTGAAAAGTTTGTTTTTTGAATTTCTAGATTTTCAATACACTTTTTATATGAGACTGTATTGTGAGCAATAGGCTTTTCTAAATAAAGGTGATTAAATTCGTAGTCTTTATAATTAACTAGAAATTTATATTGGTTTTCAGGGTTACGAGAGATACTGATGTAATCAACTTTACTTAGGAGATCTTCTTCTTTTAAAAAATTTATATCTTTAATATATTTTGTTAGATCGGCTCTTTTTCTTATAAACCTTTCATACTTCTCAAGTGTAAAAATCTCAAAGTCTAGATTTGCGAATGCAGGAAGATACCCATAAAGTCCAAACCCTCCACCAAGAATTCCGACTTTCTTATTCACCTTATTTCAACTACTTTCTCAAAAGTAGGAAGTGGCTTCCAAATAGAACCTTTATAATTTATTCTTTCCAAGTAAGATATAATCTCATCAACTACGTGCCATGACCAGATTATTAGATTATCACCACTTATGTTTTTGTCTTTATCAATATAGATGTCTGTACCCGGTACATAATTTCCAACTTTTGGTGAGAAGTCTTGTTCAAAAACTTTTGGCATAAATGATTTTGATATATCCAAAGAATTTATTAGCATAACTCCTCTACCCGGTAAAGACTTACCATTGAACTGAGATCCAGAATTAACGAGTCCTTCGATTACATATTTTGAATTAAAATTCCAAGACTCATAGTATGACTGAATTTTTTGGAAGTCAGATATTATAAAACTATCTTCAGGTTTTTTTACTTTTTCCTTTACAATATTTTTAGACATAACAACCCTAATATTTCCACCATATCTTTTAGGAAAAACTATATCTAATATGCCAGTATCTAGTTGGTCAGAAATAAAACTAAATGATTTAATGCTGTAGGTTCTTGGGTGTTCATGGTAAAACGTATCAAATTGATTTTGTTCAATTATTGAACCTAGATAGTGATTCTCAATAATTATAAGTGTTTCATCACTAGTAACTTTTTTTAGGTTTTCTAGCAAGCTTCTTAAATCTTCAATGTGAGCAAAGACATTAGTAAATGTAATTACATCAACTTTATCAAATTTTTCATTAATTATTTCAATGGTTTCGTCAGAAAAGTAGTCTTTAATTTTTAGGTCAAGATCAATGGCGTCATCAATTGCATCAGTTGGATCAACACCAATTGTCTTTACTTTATATTTCTTTTTAAAAATTGAAAGTAAAGAACCATCATTACAACCTACATCAAGAACTACAGATTCTTCACTTAAATTTTTATATTTAATACATGATTCAGCCAATTCATTCATCCCGTTTATTACATCTTTTGTTAAAGAAGCTCTGTAGTGATAGTTGGGCTTGAATAATTCATTCTTAGGAACTTGATATTTTTGATGAGCTGTTAGGCAGGTTTCACAAAGAACAATATTTTGATGATATTTTGGAACAAGCAAACTTTTTTCTGAAGTTTCATGAAGCTCATCGCAAAGTGGTTGATACCCGAAATCAAGCTCCGGTCCTTTTAGATTTGTTACGCAAACTTCACAGGTATCAATTTTTGTAACTGTGGGATCAGACATACTTATTATCTTAGATAGTTGACGAAAGTAAATATATACTCTGTAACTCTTTATGTTGATAAAGGCGATTTAAAAAAATTGATTGCTGAAACTTATTTAGCTATTTTTTATTTTCTAATTTTAAAAATATAGATACCAAGAGGAGGTGAAAATTGTTTAAGAAATATCTAATAGGTGATTCAAGCTCCATGTTTTGCCAAACAGATATATAAATCATAAAAACAAAAATTATATTTAAATTGATTAGTAGGAATATTAAATCAGCTTTTAATTCAAATTTTTTTACAAATATTTTTGAATATATGTATGAAAAATAGAAAACGAAAAATAAAATTACTACTGGCTTGTCAATCCACAAATTTTTTAGAATCAATAAAATATTTTCAATCTTTAAGTCTCTCAAGAAAAGCAAATCTAAGGTTGTATCAGCTAAATCAATTTGTCCAATATGGTGATCTTTTTGCACTTTTGTAAAAACAAACAAGTGTAATAATTCTTTTAGTACAATTCCAAAAAAACCATATAATACTACTTTTTTTCGACCAGAAATAAAATATAGAAGAATAATTAGTAGCAATATAAGTGAGCTGTTAAATTGTTTTGAAAAATATAACATACCAATAATAAGAAATAATTTATAGTCTAAAGTTCTATCGCTGGATAGATTATTTAGTACATTAACAACTAAGATTGCAGTAAATAAACTTACTAATCCTTCAGACATAAGAGAAGTAGTAAATAAAAATGACAAAAAACTACTATTCAAAATGAGCATTGAAAATAATATAACTAATGTCAATTTGTGAAATTTAGATATATTAAGTTCTATAAAAAACAATATGGACAAATAAAACACTATGTGAGAAGTAAAGCTGTAAAAGTTGTATTGTGAGATATTTGCACTAAGCCCTAAAAAAATAGATTGTATATAGCTCAAAAACTGTGGATATCCATCAAAAATATAATTATTTATTGAATTAAAATAGCTGCCTTCATATATATTTTTAGCTTGATAAAAGAACACTGCTTCAACATCACCTATTATGTTATTATTTTTTGTTAATCTTGATTCAAAAAAATCAAAAAACATTCTAAGAGAAAAGATAGAAAAGATTATCTGTAATAAGTTTTTGATACCCTTTGATTTAAAAATAAAAAAAGAAGTCCATAGTAAATTAACTATCATAATAATTTGTATAAAAGTTAATTGTTGAAAGAAAAATAATATTAATAAATCAAAAATAAAAAAACTAAACAAATAAGTGATAATTCCTACTGATATTGAATCATACTTAAATGTTTTTTTTATAAAATTACCGACTAGATAAAGAAAAGAGAACAATAAAATTCCTGCAACTAAGTCAAAAAAATTTATCCTTGATAAATAACTTATATTGTTTTTTTGGACAAAGTTAATCAAGGAATTCAAAATAATGACAAAAAATAGTAAATAACAACAATACCTATAAAGTTTTTCTTCTTTAAACAAATCGATTATTTTTACTGTATTTTTACGTATAGCAATTTCTATAGTAACTAGATTAATTGAATTAACTAATTAAAAATTATTTAAAATATTAACGATGAATTTTCTACCAGTTTTTTTATAATCAAGTATGTTTAATTTAAAAAAAGTTAAAAAGGCTAGAAAAAGACTGGAATATTTATCTTCATTATTATTCAAACTTTTTCAATTAAGTTTAAGGTACAAAGAGAAAAGAAAAGATTATGGAATAGAAATATATGAATATTTTTATTTGCCGTGGAGAACTCATAAAGAATTCAATAAAAGTTATGATTTAATTTCAAATTACACTTTAAATCCAAAATCTAGATTATTCACTATATATGACATGTCTAAGAGATATTTAATGGAAGACACATCTTTTGTTGAAGTAGGTTGTTGGAGGGGAGGTGTAACTGGTCTTGTTGCATTATCGAATAAAGATAAAAACATTGATTATTACGCGTGCGATACTTTTTCAGGTGTAGTGAATACTTCAGATAAAGATAGTTTTTTTAAAGGTAATGAGTATAACGATACAAGCATCAACACAATTAACGAACTAAAAAATATTGTAGATGAAGAAATAAATACAGTTAAAGGAAACTTTCCAAATTCAATGGAAAAAATAAATCTTGTTAAACCTATTTCCTTTGCACACATTGATGTTGACACTTATATTTCTGCAAAAGAAAGCTTAGAATACCTGTCGGCACACGCAATTAAAGGTGCGTTAATAATCCTTGACGATTTTGGTGGTTGGTTTACAGATGGTGTCACTAAATTTGGAAATGAACTTAAATCTGATAAACAATATTTTGTTGTTCCAAACCATCTAGGGCAATTGTTAATTTACAAAATTTAGATTTAGTAATTAAGTTACAATTAACTTATGATTTCGAGTGACACAAAAAAAGCTGTTGCAGTTGTTAGTGATTTTAAATTTTTAAGTAATAATTTCAATAATCTTTATCATCAATTAAGAACTATTGGAAAATATCAGGGTGAAGTTTTAATAATTACATCAAAATTCACCCCAACATTCTTTATTAAATCAATTAGAAAAAAAAATAATGTAAAGGTCTTAAGATTTAAAAAAATTAAATTCGATAAAAAAACAGAATTTGAATTGAATAATTTACAGACATATAATGATCCAAACAGGCATAAAACTAAAAAATTTCAATGGCATAAATTACACTTGTTTGATGAATATCTTAAAAATTGGGATTACATATTCTATTTGGATATCAACATGAATATTCATTATGACCTTAATAAAATTCTTGATATTTCTCCAACAAATTGTTTCATGGCAAGAGCTGACACATATCCAAATTATGATAGAGAGTTGAAATCACAATTTGACCAAACACATTCTTTGTTCGGCCTGTTAGAAGAAAATTATAAATTAGAAGTTCAAAACTATTTTCAGACTGGCGTAATGTATTTTGACACAAACATAATAGAAAAGAATACAAAAAATGAAATAATTAATCTTGTAAAAAAATATCCAATTACAAAATCTAACGAACAAGCAATACTGAACCTATATTTATACTTAGAAAAAAAAATATATAAAGAACTTCCATCCGAAATTGATGAATTTATTACTTATTATTATTGGCAGATAGAAAATAAAAAAATTATTATTACAAAACAATTGACTGAGCAATATAAATAATTTGCATGAAATATATAAAAAAACTTATTGGGTTTACTTATTATAAGTTAAAAAAAATTTTGAAACCAAGTAATCTAATTTATATTATAGTTTCAAAAACTAAATCAAAATTTTTTTCAACTGTTAGAGCAAAAAAGATTTATGACATTGAAACAGCAACAAAACTGGCTATTGATGATAATTTAGAAGTATACAACTTTCATAAATCATATTTTGAAAATTTTTTACCTTCAAATAAGAACCTAACTTTACTTGATTTTGGTTGTGGGACCGGGAGGTATCTTGAATTACAAAAATTATATAAAAAAGTATATTTGTTAGATATTTCAAAACATAATTTAAAAATAGCCTCTGAAGTTGCTGATGAGCTTGAAATTAAATATGAAACAATTCAGGGATCACTTAATTCTGTTAAAAATCTGATAGATATATTTTTTTCTGTTGGAGTTTTTGGTATCCAGTATCCATTTAATAAAAAGACTGTAGAAAAAATTTACTCAACACTTAATCCAAACGGTATAGCAATTTTTACAGTTAAAAATAATGATCATCAAAATCAAGAATTATATCAAGAAGTTTTAGCTTTGAATGAGTCCAGAATTTTAGAGATGTTAGAAGGTTATAATTTTTCTACTGAAAGTGTAGATTTTCCAAGCATCAGAGGTAAGAAAGATTCAGCAGTAGTTGTAAAATTAAGAAAATAGAATATTTAAATAAATATATGTAAATAAGCTTATCAAAAATTATAATTGTTATATGAAATCAGATGATGATGTAAAACAGGTTCTGAAAGACGATGGAATTAAAGACGCTATATTAGAGCCAGGTCATGAATACGAAAATTTAAAAAAATCAAGTATCAATTATCTAGAAAAAGAAACAGGATTTGATGACTCTTGGGCAATGAGAGTTATTTACAATAGTAGATTTGCTGGCGTAATAATTAAACAAAACCCAGGAGAAGGAAACAGAATGCATTACCATCCAGATGCTGATGAATGCTGGGTAATTTTAGAAGGACAATATAAATGGTCTATAGATGGTGAAGAGCAGGAAGTATCTGTTGGAGATATAGTTGTTGTTAAAGAAAAAACATGGCATCAAATTACTGTAATTGGTGATAAACCTGCAGCTAGATTAGCCATAACAAAACCAGATGTAGATCATATTTATGAAGATTGATTTCACCAATAAAACTACTCTTGTTGTAGGCGGCTCTGCTGGTATAGGCTTAAAAATAAAAGAAGAATTTCAAAACCTAGGCTCAAATGTTTTATCGATATCAAGAAAAGAAGGTGTTGATATTAATGACACAAAACAGGTAGATGAATTTTTACTTCAAGTCGATAGAGTAGATTTTTTAATTAATGTTGCAAGCATAAACTACACTAAAAAAATTCAAGAAATTGATTTAAATGAGTGGCAAGAAGTTATTAATACGAACTTAAATTCAATTTTCTATGTTACAAAACTGTGTATTGAAAAGATGGATAGTGGTTCTAAAATAGTAAATTTTTCTTCAATAGCTGGCAGGAATCGAAGTTTGGTCAGCGGCGTTCATTATACGACATCCAAAGCAGGGATTATAGGTTTTACAAGACAACTTGCATATGAACTTGGCCCAAAAAATATAAATGTGAATTGTGTATGTCCATCACAAACTCTTACAAACATGTTACAAAATTCAATGACTAGTGAACAACAAGAAAAACTTAGTTCAGAAATTCCACTTAGAAGATTAGCCACAGTTGAAGACCAGGTAGGTCCAGTAATATTTCTTTGTTCAGAATTATCAAATTATATTAATGGAGCAGTAATAGACGTTAATGGTGGTCAAATTTAATTCGCAACAAAAAATAGTCGCTGTAGTAGCTGTAAGAGCTGGTTCACAAAGAGTTCCTGAAAAGAATATTAGAAAATTTCATGATACTAATTTATTAGAACTCAAGTTAAAAGTTTTAATTAATTGTAAACAAATAGATGAAATCATAGTTAATAGTGATAGTGAGGAAATGTTAGAAATTGGTCAAAAATTTAACGTTTCAACCCAAAAAAGAGAGCCTTATTATGCCAGTAGTGAGGCTAGTAATTCAGAATTCCACGGGCACATTGCAGAAACAACTAAAGGAGATGTAATATTTTTAGCACCGGTCTGCTCTCCATTTATCAGTTCTGAAAGACATGATGAAATCATAAAATACTATAAATCAGAACAATTCGATAGCTTAACATCAACACATTTAATCAAAGGTCATTTGTGGCTCGATAATAAACCTTTAAATTATGACTTAACTAATGTTCCAAATAGTCAAGACCTTCCAAATATAGAGATGTTGAATTATGGTGTTTCATTAATTAATAGAGAAATTATGCAAAAAAACAAGGCTCTTATTGGTGACAATCCAGGATTTATAAATCTTAATTCTATTGAGTCAATGGACATTAATACTTTAGAGGAGTTTGAATTAGCTGAAATAGTCTTCAAAGAGGGATTGGTAAAGAATCTTTTCTAGCTTTATCTCATTACATTTATATCAAATAAACAGCTAAAGTTTACATATGGAAAAATTAAATTTCGAAAATATTGGTGACGTTTTTAACAAAGTTACTGATACTCCTGAATGGGAAGAGTTACAATCAAAATTTAATTACTGTAGCGACATATTCATTTTAGGTCATGGAGGTAACTTAGCAGTTGCTGATCATGCATCGGCAGATATATCAAGACTTTCTAATGGAACTAAAAATGCCCAAGCCCCCGGTAGCGCTATTATTGCCACGTCTTTGATTAACGATACAAGTTTTGATGACTGGATGGTTCAATGGCTTCAACAAAGAACAGTCTCATATACCGAAGATCAATTAGATAAATCTTTGGTATTGGGAATCTCTTCATCAGGAACTTCCGGGGATATTATTAGAGCTCTTGAACACGCGAATTTAAAGGGAATGCAAATAGGAGTCATTACCTCCTATCCATTTAAAGTTAAGATACCTAATTTAAGTGAAGTAATACAGGGTGTTGAGTTTTATCATACAGCAGAAGTTTTATCTTTACTTTTAACATACCAACTTACTCATGGATCAGGAAAAGCAACTCCACCAATATTTAAGAATAAACCTAAGGACTTAGAACAGCTAAATCGTCAATCAGGTGCATCAAAAGAAAGAAAATATTCTTATCCAGATGAACAAGTTAATATTGCAATTGATTTTGATGGGGTCATTCATAGAAACTCTAAGGGTTATTTTGATGGAACAATATATGATGAACCAGTTGATGGAACTAGAGAAGCTTTAGAAAAAATTTCAAATAAATATACCATTATTGTTCACACCGCTAAAGCTCGACATGATAGAGGTTTTGTAGATGGAAAATCTGGTAAACAATTGATTTGGGAATGGTTAGAAAATAATAATCTAGATCAATTTGTATCAAAAGTGACTGCAGAAAAACCAAGGGCAGTTGCTTATATAGATGATAAATCTATAAAGTTTTCGTCTTGGAGCGATGTATTAGAGCAAGTAGACAATTTAGAGTAAGTGCTAATAGAATAATCTGAAGTTATAATACAACTTACAATGAAAATAAAAGAAATATCTTTTGAAAACCAACTGTATGCTTTTGTTTGTTCACTAAATGATGTAAGTAAGGGCTTAGAGTTTTTATCTGATGATACAGATTTTATACAGCTTGGAACATGGAATTATGAAAAAAACTTTTCAACAGTTCCTCATTATCACTTAGAGCACGATAAACCTTCAAATTTAACCCAAGAAGTTGTGTTAGTTCACAAAGGCAGTGTTAAATGTAGACTATTTACCAAAGAGGGAAATTATGTAGATGAAGTTGACATCAATGAAGGTGAGTTAATTGTTCAAATATATGGTGTCCATGAATACATAATGAATGAAGACTCTATAGTATTAGAAATAAAGAATGGACCTTATTACGGTCCAGAGGTTGATCGAAAAAGGATAGACGTAGTTGATAAACCAAGTTGAGCCAAATTTTGATAATTTGGAATCTGAAAACATAGTAAATTATTTAAATTCGGGTGGTTGGGCAACTGAAAATAAAGTAACCAAAGATTTTGAACAAAAAATAGCAAGCTATGTAGGAATGAAATTTGCTGTTGCGGTACCCAGTGGTACCGTTGCTTTATATTTAGCAATTCTTACACTAAATTTAAAAAATGGTTCACGAATAGCTGTTCCCAATCTAACTATGGTAGCTACTATAAATGCTATTTTGTGGGCTGGACATACTCCAGTAATTGTTGATACAGATGAAGATATGTGTATGAGCCTTGAAAGCCTAAAGGAAGTTGATAATATTGATGCTTTAATGTACGTTCCTTTAAATGGAAAATCAGGCAATGCTTTAGAAATCAAAAACTACTGTCAGGAAAAAAATATATTTATGATTGAAGATTCAGCTCACGCTTTAGGATCAAAATATAATGAGAACACCTTTTGCGGTTCTTTAGGAGACTTAAGTGTAATTTCATTCACTCCTCACAAAATAATTTCAACGGGCCAGGGCGGTATGGTTCTTACTAATAGTGAAAATTTTTATGATTTTCTTATCCAAATCAAGTCTTTTAATAGAACAAAAGATAGATCTGATTTTCATGAAGGATTTGGATTAAATTTTAAATTCACAGATTTACAAGCGACTATAGGAATTTCACAATTTTCAAAATTAGAAGATTTTATTAATCAAAAAATGAGAATACAAAATTACTATAAAGAATTATTAGATTCTAAAAAATTTAACATAGTAGAATTTGCAGAATATGAGCTACCTTGGTTTTACACAATTAGGTTAAATGAAATAAAGATTGATGAATTAATTAGCTTTCTCACTTCAAAAAATATTGAAACAAGGATGCTCTATCCTCCACTAAATAAACAAAAATTCCTTGAAGAATATGCCTATGTAGATGTTAGTTCTTCTTTAAATACCTTCGAAAAATATTTATGGCTTCCATCTTCAACAAAGTTAACTAATGATCAAGTAGATTATATTTGCTCAACTCTAAATAGTTTTTAAATTAAATACATGAAAAAGACTATAAGTATAATAAGTGGAACTCTGAACCGTAAAGAAAATGTAAAACGTTTAATTGAAAGCACAATAGAAAAATATAATTTCTTAGAGTTAGTTTTAGTCGATGGAGGAAGTACTGACGGAACTATAGAATATGTAGAATCTTTAAACTATGAAAATTTAATTTTTGTAAATTATGGCAAGCGCTCATCTTATCCGCATTTTATGAATTTAGGAATTCTCAATTCATCAGGTGAATTTATATGTATTTGGGATGATGATGCTGTTTTAATAAACAGTTGGACAGAAGTATTGACTATTTTAGAAGAACAAAAATTTGATTTTTATATTTTTAATTGGAAACTTGGTGATGATATAAGTTCAATAAATAATCCTGAATGGATAAAAGGAAATGATGATTCTAACAACTGGTGCCTTTTTGATGAAACAGGTGAGGCTTCCGATGGAATAGTCACTATGAACTACGGTATTTTTAACAGAAAAGTATTTAGTGAGATTGGTATGCATAATATTCGTTTTGATTTTTGGTACGCTGATAACGACTTATCTAATAGGGCACATTTATTTGGTTACAAACATAAAAGCTTGAGAGATATAAAAGTTTTTGTAAAAAACACTGAAAAAAATAGAAAGTATAGAAAAAAAGATTTAAAAATTTTTCAATCTAATTTAAAAAAATACCGTAAGAAAAAGCTACCAAGAGGCATAGAGTACTTAGAGAATATCAATTAAAATATATTGCTGGGAGTAAGGCTTTTTAGAATTTTTTTATTACTTTTTGATAAATCTAACCATTCCTTTACAGTTTTAATATGATTTTCGTAATATTGATCATAAAAAAGATTATTTTTTTTGAAATATCCAGAATGGACTAATTTTATTTCTTCCAGTAAATCATCATATTGGTTTTTATTACTATGTTTCCAATAATAAGAATTTTCTTCTTTTTTTCTTCCATCAAACCCTGCCAGCATTATTTCATCATACAAACTAAATGCAATTGGCAACATAAGTAAAGTTAGAATATTACCAGAACCTTTTATGTAAAAATTTTTCAATAGATTGCTGTTATTATTATTTATTTTTTTCATAGGAATAAATGAGAAATTTTCTAAGTGTTTATTCTCAAAAACATTTTTGTAAATTGCATAGTCTCTTGAAAGAGTGAAAATTTGAGTGTCGTACTGTTCAATTAAAAATCTAACATCATCTCTAAATTTCTCAGCATACTTAGATGGTCCAGGATGAAAGATAGGATCTCCAAACATTAAGTATTTAGGCTTAGCTTTATCTAGAAAATTCTTATTTTTAACAATGCTATTACAAATCATTACATCATAATTTTGATAATCTATATCAAAATTATCTATTGAAGGTCCCGAACCACATAGAAGTACTTTGTTTTTAGTAATTTCATTATTTATATTTTTTAATTTAACTTCACTTTTTTTTAATACTTTTTCTAATTCTTTTTTATCAGTAAAGTCTCTTGAAATGTTTATTAGTGTTTCAGATGCTTCTTTATTTTCTTTAAAATCAATCATGTATTTTCTATCAAATTTATAAGGTTTTGAGTTTTTTTTCATATGGTCATTTACGAGAAATACATTACATGATCTAGTATTTATTGATTTTTTATTAATAGTATGAAACTTTCCTTTTAATTCAGTAAAATTTTTTAATTCATCTGATAAATTTTCATTAAAATTTAACTTGTCTAACTTTAATTCACTCTGTATATAGATATTGCTTATCTTATTTCTAATTGGATAAAGATAATAAGTTAACATCCAATAATACTCATTTAATTTTTCATAGGAAGAAATATTGGGATAAACTAATAATTCAAGCGAATTAGCGTTTAACATAAGACTTAAATTTTTATAAATTTTTATTGGATGGATTCTATTATTAAAAAACTTTATACCACGCTTTAATAAATCTTTAAAACTATCAGGAAGGATAGATTTTAGAAAGTTAATCATACTTTTTAAGTTTAATTAAATAAACTTTTTATCAACTATCTTCTTATTTCATTATCTAATTTTTTTATATGTTTATTAATTATGAGTGTTATCTAACTGAATAGTTAAATATATCTAAATACAAGAAAAAACTTTGTATAAACTTCTATTGAGAGTGAAAGTACAAAAAGACAGTAAAAAAGTTCTTATTCTAGTCGTATGTTCTAGAAATTATTTATCGTATATTTCATCAAAAACACAAAAAAAAATTTGGAAAAATAATACAAATTTTAAAACTATTCATTATACAGGAGACGCAAACCTTGATGATAAAGAACTTGATTACATAGGCAGCGGCTCTGAAGATTATTTGTACGTTAATGCAAGTAATGATTATAAAAACATTGCTTTTAAAACACTTCTTGCTTTTGAAGAAATATTTAAAAAAATAGAATTTGATTATATATTTAGAACAAACACTAGCTCATTTATTAATTTAAAAAAATTAGAAGCATACTTAAATGAGAACCAAAATAACTTGGATTATTCAGGGATTGTCTTAGATACAAAACAACAAATTAAAATTGCTTCAGGGGCTGGTTATTTTATAAGTCGTAAAAATATTGAACTAATTATAAATAACAAAGACAAATTTGATATTAATTTACCAGATGATGTAGCAGTTGCTAAGTTAATGAAAGAAAATAATATATTTCCAATAAATACAATAAGGGAAGACTTAAATGAAGCAACTACTCCAAAAGATTTGATTAAAATATTAAAACCAAAAAATTTAGTAAACAGCAATCATTTCCATTATAGATGTAGGTTAGATCCTCATTTTCATAGAGTATTAGAGCCTATCTTATTCAAATATATGAATTTAGTTTTTAATTTAAACAGTACAATTTTAAAAAATATTTTATACAGTGGAATATTAATTCTTTTCAATTTAAGCAATTTAAAATATATAAAAAAAATTATTCAAAAATATTACTCTTTTAAGTTTTATGGTGATATACAATTTAAAAATTTTATGATTTATTCAAAAAATAAATAATGTTATTTAATTATATGTTTTTTGTGATAATCAAATACCTTATTTATTAATTCTTCATACTCATTAAAAGGTCTAGGCATATGAAAATCTGTAAATTCAAGATTAGGATTTTCTTGTATCATATTGAAATGTTTTTCAAGCCTGTTTCTGTTGAATCTAAAAAATCCTAATTCGGTATCATCAAGCTCTACAATTCTCGATTTATTTTTTTTGGAAAATTTATTAACATATTTTCTTAATTTAATTTGATCTGTATACCAAGCAGTTCCTTCAATAGCATATTTTTTTGTGTACCATTTTTTTAAATTTTTTTCTAAATTTTTTTCAGAATCAATATTAAATATTTCCTTCCATGTACTGCTCCTCGCAGCATTCCACATCATTGAAATCATATTTGGTGGACATGCATCTGGTCTGTAAATGATAAAAGAATCATCATTGAAACTTAAAACAGAGTCTACAAAATATTTTTTGGATAATGGCAAATTGTCTATATCGGAAACTAAACAAGTATTCCCATTCAGTAGGCTTGGATATAAAATTCTGATATTTTGAGCAACAAAAGAAGAGTCTATATTTTTACTAAAAAAATTAATTACATTTCCTTTTAGGTTTAATTTTTGTTCACCAGTATAAATCAATATAGGCTCAACACCCATTAAACTCCATGCTTCAGACACGATTGGCCAGAATTGAATATAATTAGGATTATCATTACTAGATAGTATGACGGTATCTATTTTCATCTCTTCACTTACCTCAATAATGTTTTATAATTTCAAGTTATCTACTTATCTATAATATTATTTATAATTTAAAATCTCACAAAAAACCAAGTTTGTAGAATTTAAATTCTATTATATAAATTATTGATGAAAGCTGTAGTCGAAATTAAAGGTGGTTTTGGAAATCAGATATTTCAGTATTCTTTTGCAAATTATTTAAAAAACAAAGGTTACGAAGTTACTGTAAATCTTAACAAAATTATATATAAACCAGGCACTCAAAGATTTCCTTTAAACAACAATAATTTTGGATTTAAACAAACTAATAAATTTGTATTGATTCTTTTTAAGTTTTTATATTCAATCTCGCAAAAAAATATTTTTAACAACTCTCTTAACAAGTTAATAAATAAATTTTTTATAAAAGAATATAATTTTGAACATTTTTTAAACAGCGAAAAACGATACCTTAATCATTTTGATGGTTATTGGCAAAATATAGAACTTCTTACAGATCAAAAAGACTATTTAATTGAAAGTTTAAATAAAGATGAGGTATTTAAAAATAATTTATCATCAGATATTCAAGAAGGGACAACACTGGTCCATGTTAGAAGAGGTGATTATGTTGATATTGGTGAAAACTTAAATATAAGATTTTATGAAGAAGCTATAAATTTATGCAAAAGCAAGATAGAGAAATTTTCGTTCGAAGTTTTTACCGATGATCATAAATGGGTCAGTGAGCAAAATATTTTCAAAGAAGCAAAAGCTATACATGGCCCTAAAAGCAATATTGAAGAATTAATGTCTGATATTACTAAAATGTTTAATTTTCAAAACTTTATAATAGGCAATAGTTCCTTTCCACTTATCCCTGCAATATTTTCAAATTCAAAAAATCCATTAATTATAATTGCTGACCCTTGGATGAAAAATCAAAATATTGACCTAATTTTTGACAACTCATGGATAAAAATTAAAAACTATTAACTCTAAGCGTTAATTGGAAAATTTGTATTTGAAATTTTAATTAAATTCTAAATATAAACTTTTAAATATGTTGTTATTAATAGTTAGAATTATATAAATGATTGATGTAAAAATTTCAATGGCTAGCAATGGCAAAAATCTAACTTTGAAAAACTTTTATAGTAAACATGAAAATTCCAATATTAAATATCATATAAATTCTCAAATATCTAAAGCAGATATGTGGCTAATATTTGAAGATTTAAAAAATGAAACAGAAACATGTGATGTTCCTGAAAATAAAATATTTTATTTAAATAATGAAACATCATTTAGGAAAGATTATTTTTTTGAAAGTCATATGGTTAAATTTTTAAATCAATTTAGTAAAGGTTTTGGTTGTTATGCCAGTCAAAACAGTAACTATGTAAACACAATTCCCTTTTTGCCGTGGATGATACATGCAAACCATGGCGATGAAATTTTTGCAGAATCAGATTTGAATTTTGATTACTTTTCTAATTTAAACAGTCTTGAAAAAACAATCGATTTAAGCGTAATCTGTTCCAATAAATCTCATACTGAAAACCATTCATTAAGACTTGAGTTTGTAAAGATTTTGAAAAGACACTTTGGCGACAAATTATATTGGTATGGAAATGGAGTAAATACAATAGAAAAAAAATCAGATATAATTTTTAAATCAAAATATCACATAGCAATTGAAAATGACTCAAGGAAAAACTTAGTTAGTGAAAAGCTTTACGATTCTTTTCTCGGCCTTTCATTTCCAATTTACTATGGAGCTCCAAATATTAATTATTTATTTGATAAAAATTCAATAATCTCTATTGATATTAATGATATCAATAATTCAATAAAATCTATAGAAAATACTATAGACAGTAATTTATATGAAGAAAATTTTGAACAACTTTTAAAATCAAAAAATCAAGTATTAAATGATTTCAATATTTTTTATCGATTAAATAAATTGGTAGAAGATAATATATCAAAAAAATCTTCGTCATTTGAAAAAACAACCATCCATAGTTCAAACTATTTTTGGAGAAAAAATGTATCTAGTAGAAAAAAGATTAAAAGAGTTATAAAAAGAAAACTAAGAATTAGTTAATAAATATTTTTTTAACGATATTAATTAAGGCTTTAAATATTTCAATATAAATTTAATTTCCTAAAAAATGAAATAAATGAATATTTTAAAAACACAAAACGTTGATTAAAGTTTTTAAATTCTAAACTAAAAATTATCTTAATAAATTTTTTTATATTTGAAATGTCTCTTGGAAATATAAGATGCGGTTTGCCAAAACCCAATTTATCAAACTCTCTTTGATAAAACTCAGATGTTGAAAATATAAAATTTTCAATTGACCATGGCTTCCCTTTACCTAAGTAATGAAGAAAAAAAACATTGTTTTCTATATGATTAAATAGTTCGTTATCTTGTCCGCCTATTGCTTGATAGTTTAGGTTGTTATCTAAATGAGTAAATTTACCATCAAAATAAATATTTAATATTTCCTGGTCATAATCAAAGATTTCGTTGTATCTCTTATCTAAAATATTTAACAAATTAGATTCAATATTTTGATTTATCCATTTTGAAAAATTAATTATCAAAACCCCTGCATTAAATTGTTCATTATTTTTTAGATTTAATCTTTCAAAAAAAATATTATTTTGCTCTCGTGTTGACTCTACTTTTGCTGCTATTACTGTATTTTCAGATTCAATTTTTGAAAAAGTACTAATTAATTTTGGAGTTGGATCATTTATACATATAATATCGGCATCAAGATAAACGAGAAACTTTATATCCTGCGGTAAGTATTGTGAGACAAATAATCTATAGTATGTAGCTTCAGAAACATGAGAACTAATCGGTGGTAAGTTTATTTTGCTGGAATCAAATTGATATGTATAAAGATTTAATAAATTACTATGTTCTATAATATTTCTTTTTAGTTTGTTGAATGATTCAATATTTTTATGAATTATAAAAATGTTAGCTTTTTTAGTTATTTTATCTAATAAGGACTTAATTGAAGTTAAAGCTTGTAGATTGAAATTATCATCAAAGCAATAAACAAAATTTAATTCCATAACTAAATTCTACATATATTAATTAAATTGCTAGCTATAAAATTTTTCTAAATAGTTTGCAAGCCTTTTAATTCGTTTATTCATTGCAAATAATATTCTCGACATTATCTTTTTTCCTTCATAATGAAATTTTGGGTAAATTGAAATCTCTGATTGAAAATTTTTAGTATCAGATTGAGTTAGTCTATCCTCGATTATCTTATCTATTCTTTTTATTAAATTAAATTTTTCCAAGACAATATTTTTTGCTGTAATCAATTCGTCATAATTTTCTTCGTAATACTTATTTGAAATACACTCTTTAATAGCATCAATAGAGCCGTTAAAGTCATTTAAGTTAATTTTGGTAAAACTATTTTTTGGGAAATAGTCTTCAGTGTTTGTTGCACCAGCATAAATTGGATATGAATTTCCTAAATAAGAATCAAAAAGTTTTTCAGTCATTGAATTGTGTCCTAATTGATTTTCAAGAACTAAGTGGTATTTATAACTACCGATACCTTCAATTTTGTCTCTAGTTTTATTTTTATAACCATACCAATGAAGCTCGTCTCCAAATTCATTTTTTAATTTTTTAACGAAATCTAGTCTAACTTTGTGAACCTCATTTATTTGCTTTCCCGTACAATAAACACTTAATAAATTTTTCTTTTTTGGATTAAAATTTTTGTAGAATTCAATATCCGACTCTTTAAAGTGTTCTTCAAATGGGTCTCCTCTAAGTTTCCAATTTAAAAATGCTGGTTCATTTATAGAATTCTTTAAATTAAGGTAGTTTGGAGAATAAATAGTATCAAATTGACTAAGAAACTCTCGTTTAGAATTTAATAAGAAATAACTTGGTTCATACCTTGTTTCAGAACCCAAAAAAATTATGTTATCTTTATTTATTTTTACTTTTTCTACTTTTCTTGAGTCGGTATTTTCTATAATAAACCAAAAATCTGGTTCCTCAACTTCACTATTAATGTAAAATTTTTTATTGTTATAAATATTGTCTTTTGTATTTGTAAAATTATAAATAGATAGTTTGTTACTACCTGAATCTGATTGAAAAGGCATATTCCAACCAACACTTATTTTTATTTTTAACATTTAAATGAATCTACCAATATCTATATTTTAATGCGCATTTATTTGAATTAAAGTAAAGAAAATTAGATTAAATAAATAATTTTATATATTATTTTTATTACATGGTTAATAATCTAAAAGAGATTGTTTCAGATATTTTATATGTCTCAAAAATAACAAAAACAAAAAATAAAAAAATTACCATCATTTTTTCTGTTGTACTAACACAATTAATTGCTTTTGCAGATATTGGAATTATTTTATTTTTTACTACTATATTTTCAGATCTGAATGTTTTGCCAGATGAACTCAGTTATTTTAACTTTCTATTTGAAATAAAAATATTGCTACCAGTAATTATAGCGTTCAGATACTACATTCAATATTTACAAAGTGTTGTGATCAAGAAACTTGAATTAGCAGTTCAAATGAACTTAAAGAACTATGTGCTATCGCAGGTATTTGAAAATCGTAACTTTTCTACAGCTGACACATATTATTATGTAAACACTTTGGCACCACATATTTCCTTTTTTTATACAAGTATTGCTAACTTCCTTAATTTCCTTTTACAATCTATTGCATTTACAATATACCTTTTTGTGACAGAGCCAAGGACAATAAGTGCTTTTTTTGTTGGAATTATTTTTTTAATATACCCAATTTATTTTTTAATTAAAAAGTCAAAAGACTATGAACATTTAATATTCGAAGCAGGTCAAGAGTCAAGTAGTGATGTGCAAAGAGTTCTAGATAATGTGTTTTTAATCAAATTATTAAAAAAAGAAACAGATGAAACTAATAGATATATAAAAATCACAAAGCGCTTATTCGACGATAATATGACAAAACACAAATTAACAGTTCTAAATTCATATTTGGCACCCTTTACTACGGTTTTTCTAATTTCAATTATTGCACTTTTTTTCAATAATATTTTTAATATTACCCTACCCTTTATGGGTGTTACCCTTAGAATGTTCCAGTCATTAGCTAATATGTCAAATGCTGCAACACATATAGTTAATTCACATGTACATCTTGATGCATTTTATCAACTAGAAAAATACAAAGTTTCTACTTTACGAGAAAATTATATTATTACAGATGAACCATCTAATAAAACATTGTTCGAATTAAAAGATGTGAATTTTAAATATTTGAATAGTGATATGGAAATATTTAACGGACTCAATTTAAATATTGATAAAGGGTCTCATACAATAATTACAGGCACAAATGGGACTGGAAAAAGTACTTTGTTAGGACTTTTAGCTGGAGTTTTTTATCCAAACTCTGGAAAAGTTTATGCTAGATCAGAAAAATTAGGCTTTGTAGGGCCAAATCCCTTAATTTTTTCAATGACATTAAGAGAAAATCTAATGTATGGTAATAAAATTTCTAAAAGCGATGAAGAAATCATAGAAATGATTCATAAATTTAATCTTTTTGAAGATAAAGTCAAAGTAGATCTTAATAAAAAAGTAGATAATAAAAGCTTGTCATCTGGACAAATGCAAAAAATTGCGTTTATGAGAGTACTTCTTTCAGATGCAGATGTTTTGTTTTTAGATGAATCTACATCTAATTTAGATGAAGAGACAAAAGAATTAATATTTAATTTGTTATTAAATAACACTTTAACAATTATTAATTCAACTCACGACATAGATAGTTTTAAAAATTATACAAGCCATTATAAAATTGAACTCTCGAAAGGCGAAAGATTATTAAAGAGGATTGTTTAGTTTTTTCAAAAGTTTCTTAATATAAAATTTAATTATCTTTATTTTACTGTTTATAAAACTAGCAATCCTGATTTGATTCCAAAATAAAAATTCTAAATATTTTATTTCTTCTATACTTTCTGAAATCTCATTATTTAAGCTAACGTTTGATTTGATAAGCTGCTTCCAATATTTTAAATTCAGAGTTTCAGAATCAAATTCTTTTTTATCAGATTCTGCTAGTAATTTTTCAATAGACAAATCATCAAAATTTTCAAATGAAATTATAGGCAAATTATCGAATGATAAGCCAATATGAGACTTAGTAATCGGAATTGATCCACAGTAAAGTGCTTCCCATATCCTGTGTGTGTCGAAACCGTTACCCCATGGACAAAATATAAATTTGTATTTATTTAAATCTTTTATATATTCATCGATTGACAAAGTAGGCTCCTTAATAACAACCCAATCTTTATTTTTAAATAAATTTTCAATATTTTCTCTTTCTTTGTAATTTGTGCTTTTTCTTAAGTTGACATACAACTTGTTTTCTTTGTTAACATTTTCAAATTTATAATTTAACAAATCATTTATTCTTATATTTTTTGATGAATAATTGTTTGCTAGTCCAAGAGGGATTGGTATTAGATTATCATCTTTAAAATCTACATTTACTGCGTACCACTTAGTTATACATGAAGGCTTGTTTATAAACATATCCTTTGTTACTGAAAAATCTGATTGAGAAGTAATTAAAGTTAATGTAGTAATTCTTTTTAAACGATTTAAATATGAAAAAAATAAACTTAAATAACTTGAGTTACAAAAAATTATATCTCCATTTTTAATTTTTAAATTTTTTAATTTTAGCCCTGTAAAATTTTGGTTTTTTGAAATAATTTTGTACTCATCAGAATTGAAGTTCGATAAATCTTCATTGGGAACATTTATTGAGAATACAACATCAGCAATTTTTGAAAAATTTTGCCCGTTTAAAAATTCATAATTTTCAAAGTTTTTCAGCATAAAAATTCTACTAAGAACAATATACAGCATCTAGACATAAACAAAATAGTAAAATTAAAAAGTTATAACTGAAATATTTCTTTTGATATAAAATTGGATTACAACATGAATTCAAATAAAGTAAGCGTAATTATTCCTTCTTTTAACAGATATAGCTATCTGCTTAATGCAATTGATAGTATTAAAAAACAAACATATGATAATTATGAAATAATAGTTGTAAATGATGGATCTACTGAAGATGCTTATCACTCAAGTGAATTAAAAAGTTTGTCTAAAGTCATTCATGTTGACAGAAATAGCACTCCTAATTGGGGTGGATCAAGACCGGCAGTTAGAAATTATGGAATTTCTGAAGCAAGTGGAGAATTCATAGCTTTTCTTGATGATGACGATATTTGGCTTCCAAATAAACTTGAACTGCAGCTTTCTGAAATGAAGAATAAAAATATTGGTTTTTCTTGCACAGATGGCTATTTTGGTTACGGAATATACGATAAAAATAAAAATTACTTGGTTTACAATGCTGAACATCATTTTAAAAAAATTAAAAAGAAGTATAGGTGGACAAAGTATTTTAAATTTAGTTCATTCCCTCAGGTTTGGGATTATAGTTTTCTAAAGCATCATAATTCAGTTGTTTTATCAAGTGTTGTAGTTGATAAAAATTTGATACAACAATTAGGTGGATTTAGAGGTTTATACAGAACTCCATATTTTGAACATACTTCTGATCATGATTGCTGGCTAGGTCTTATACAGCTAAGTAATTTAGTATATATTAATGAGCCTCTTTTTTACTATGATGCTAACCATGGAGGCGGTAAAAATTACAAAAACTGATAAATTAAAATGAAAAAAGTTTTAGTAATCAATACTAAATATAAAAAATATGGTGGCGAAGATTCAAACTTTTTAGAAGAGTTAAAATTTTTAAATAAATTTTATGTTGTAGAGTATTTAAATTTTGATAACTCAAAAATGTTAAATATTTTTGATATTATTGGTTTTTTTACCCTTTCAAATCCATCAACAAATAAAGCACTAAAATTTAAATTAAACTCATTTATGCCAGATATAGTTTATATTCATAACACATGGTTTAGGGCAAATCTTGGTATTTTTAAAATTTTGGCAAAAGAAAACGTTGCAGTGGTTCAAAAAATTCATAATTTTAGATTTGCATGCACAGACACCTTTAGTGCTTCAAAGCACTTTAATCATAAAGATTTTTGTTACAAATGTGGTAATAAAAGAAAAAGACTAAGTGTTTTTAATAAATATTTTGAAAATTCATATATAAAGTCTTTTTTTGTTATCTTATATGGAAAAAAATATATAAATGTTTTAAGAAAATACAATTTAAAAATAATTGCTCTTAACAAATTTTGTAAGGATTATTTAATAGGAAGAGGAATTAAAGAGAGTAAAGTTTTTATTAACTACAACCCATTTGAAATATCAGAAAAATTTACTTATACAGCAGATAGCGATTATGTAGTGTACGCCGGATCTCTTGTTGAGCAAAAAGGTATTAGAGAATTATTAGAATCTTGGAGAAAATCAAACATTAATCTAAAATTGTCAATTATTGGAATTGGTAGATTAGAAAAAGAAATAGCTAATAAATATTCTTCTGAAAATATTGAGTTTCTAGGTTTTATAGAAAATGAAAAAGCTATAGACTTAATTAAAAATTCCAGAGCCGTAATTACTGCAACAAAAATGTTTGAAGGGCAGCCAAGATTAATATCAGAAGCATCAGCCTATGGAATACCATCAATTTATCCATCCTTTGGAGGATTAGATGAGTATTTTCCAGATGACTACAAACTTTCATTCAAACAATTTGATTATCTTGATTTAGTTGAAAAAATTATTTTTTTGCAAAATAAAACGCTTCTTGTAGAAGAAAGTAAAAAAATTCGCACTCATATTATTAAAAATATGAGCACGAATATATTAAGTAAAAATTTGGAATCTATTTTTAATTCAAGTGAATAATATTATTGAAAATCCTTTAATTTCTGTTTTACTATCTGTTTACAACGATGATAAAAATATAAAAAAGTCAATTGATAGTATTCTTTCACAAAGTTATAAAAATATTGAATTACTAGTTATTGATGATTGCTCTACAGATAAGACTTATGAAATCATAAATGAGATTAAAGATAGCAGAGTAAAGATATTTAGAAATAAAGACAATAAGGGATTAACAAAATCCCTAAATATCTTAATAAAAGAATCAAAAGGACAAATATTAGCAAGACAAGACAGTGATGATGTTAGTCTACCTAACAGACTTGAGATTCAATATAGCGAACTACAAAAATCTCAACTAGATGCTTGCACTACAAGAGCTCATATAAAAAATTCAAAACGATCAATACCAAGATTTTCACATTTGTTACCACTAAGTATTGTAATAAAATATAAAAATCCATTTATTCATGGAACTTTAATGATTAGAAAAAGTGTAATTTTAAATATTGGCATGTACGACGAAAATATAAAGTATGCCCAAGATTACAAATTGTTCTTAGAATTATTGAAAAAAAACTATAAAATTAAAATTTTAAGAAAGAAACTATATGTTTTAAATATGAAAAATAATATTTCATCACTCAAAAAAGAAGAACAACGGAGTTTTTTTAAGAAAATTCAACAGGATAATTTATGAAAATAAGCATAGGTTCAAAAATTATTGATGGCCCATTTGGTGGAGGTAATGAGTTTTTAAGAAATTTAATAAATTTTTTTGATGAGAATGGTCATACAGTCATAAATCATCTTAAAGATAAAGATATAGATATAATTCTATTAACTAACCCACTTATTTCTTCCGAAACTGCAAGTTTTAATAGTTATGACATTGAATTTTATTTAAAATTTATTAACAGTCAAGCACTCGTATTCCAAAGATTTAATGAGTGTGACGAAAGAAAAGGTACTAATAATATAAATTTTAAATTAAATAAATTTAATCAAGTAGTAGATGTAAATATATTTGTTAGTTATTGGCTCAAGAATATTTTTAATGAGTTTGAGTTAAGCACAAAAAAATCTTTTGTGATTAAAGGTGGTCCAAACAAAGAAATATTTAATAATAATGATAAAAAATATTGGAATAAAAAAACAAAGCTGAAACTAGTAACTCATCATTGGAGTGATAATTTAATGAAAGGATATTTAATTTATAAACAATTAGATAATTACCTAAACTCTGATAAATATAATAATTTATTTGAATTTACATTTATAGGAAACAAACCTAAAGATGTGAAGTTCAATAATATTAATGTTATAGAACCACTACAAGGACATAATTTATCTAATGAATTAAAGAAACATGACATTTACATTACAGCTTCTGAAAATGAACCATCAGGAAATCACCATATGGAAGGAGCATTATGTGGATTGCCTATTTTGTTTAAGGATAGTGGTGCTGCGTCAGAATATTGTAAAGATTTTGGAGTTAGTTTTGAAATTGAAAGTTTTTTAAAATCTTTGGAATTAATAAAAAAAAATTACGATAATTTTGTTCTAAATTTAAATCAATACCCTTATGATTTTTTAAATGCAGCAAACTATTTTGAAAATGCATTCATTGAAGCTCACAATGAAAAGATAGAAATCATAAATAATAGAAATTTAAAATCGAAAATTAATATTTTAATTAGGTATCTATTAAATAAATTTTATAGATTTGTATATATTAAATATTTTTCTTTAAAAAAAATACTAGGAAGAACAAAGTATACTATCAAGAATGCCACTTAATTTAATTACAAAATATAAATCTTTTATATTTAACTCTTTATTTATTTTAATTTTAGTTGTCCTTATAAATGGTCGTTCATTAATGGGTCTATATATATTTGGATTTAGATTAGCTGAATTGTTAACTGGATTTTCAATACTATTATCGTTTTTATTAATTTATAAGAATAATTATTTTAGAGAAAACTTGGGTTCTAGATTTATTTTTAGTTACTTGTTACTAGTATTTTATTTCTTTATATTTAACTTAATAAATTCAGCAAATTTTTTAGACTTGTATCTTTATAAATCGAGTGTTTATATTTGGTATGTTTCATTCATATTTTTTGGTTTTATAATTTTTAAAAATATAGAAATTACAAAAAACTTTTTTTATTTTGGCTATTTCGGCTTACTTATACAATTTATATATAACGTTATCTATTATCCAAATTTTTTAACTCAATTTTTTAATCAATATTCTGATAAGACACAATTTTTAAAAGGCGCAGAGATAGCAATATTTTTTATAGTTGTTACTTTTTTTGCAAATAAATATTCAGAAAAGGGGCCTTTAGTTGATTTATTTGTACTTTCTTCATCTATTTATATACCATTAATCTTTTTCAAGAGTAGATCTGCTGCTATTGCTTTATTCATTTATATTGTTGTTATGATTTATAGAAAAAGGAAATATTTTTTTGAAAATTTAAGAAAAACATTAATTTTATTTTTGATTTCGATAGTTTTATTTTTAACCACTTCACATTTTTTAGTAGATAATACTTTTGAAGTTCAGGAAACACCTGAGGCTGTTGTTCAAGTATTTAAACATAAATATATAGTTTCAAATACTTTTGATGATGAAGTACCTTTCTTTTATATTTTTGAAGACAGACTTTATTCTGCTGATGGAAATTTAAATTGGCGCTTACAGCTTTGGCAAGATATTTTTATGTTTGCAGAACAGAATAATGAAATTATGTTTGGCCAAGGATTTCACGTAAGGCCTCTAGTATTTAACAATTTTATTTATTCTGGATTAGATGGATTAAATGAGAATTCTCATAATTATTTTTTAAATATATTTATCAGGGGAGGAATCTTTGGAATATTGTTAGTTTTATATTTTTTCTACAATATGTTAAAAATTACAAAAGTAAATTTTAATAATTTTGAATTTTTAATATTTTTTCTACCTCTTGTCTTTATATCTATGTTTGATGGATCAATGGAAAACCCATATTTTGCAATAGTGTTCTACTTTTTTGTAAGTAGTTTTTTTACAAGTGTAAAATTCAAAAATAGGTGAGAATATGAAAGCACTAATTACTGGTATTACTGGTCAAGATGGTTACTATCTATCAAGTCAATTATTAGAAAAAGACTATGAAGTGCATGGTTTGATAAGAAGAGCCTCAAACATTAATACAAGCAGAATAGATCCACTGATATCAAAATATGGAGAAGAAGGCAGGCTTCAACTTTATTATTCAGATTTACTTGACTCATCATCACTTACCAATTTAATAAATAAAATTTTACCTGATGAAATATACAACTTAGCTGCTCAATCACATGTGGCTGTATCTTTTAAAAATCCCATCTATTCCACTTATACCTCAACCGTTGGGCCAATAACAATCTTAGATTCAATTAGAAACATTGAAAAAGACATCAAGTTTTATCAAGCTTCATCATCGGAAATGTATGGCGGTTCTGAAAAAGTTATTTTAAATGAAGATTCTTTATTTGAGCCAAAAAGCCCCTATGCAGCAGGAAAAGTCTTTGCACATAATATTACTAAAGTTTACAGGGAGTCATACAATATTTTTGCTGTGAATGGGATACTTTTTAATCATGAATCTCCACATAGAGGAGAGACTTTTGTAACACGTAAAATTACTAGAGCGGTAGGTAGAATTTTTAACGATCTTCAAACGAATCTTACCTTAGGAAATCTTGATGCGTCTAGAGATTGGGGTTACGCTGGCGACTACACAGCCGGTATGTTTGCAATGATGCAACATGAAAGTCCTGACGACTGGGTTTTGGCCACAGGTGAGACTCATACGGTTAAAGAATTTGCTGAAAAAGCATTTAATCATGTTGGACTCAACTGGGAAGACTATATTTTGACATCTGAAAAGTACTCTCGCCCTAACGAGGTGCATCATTTGCTTGGAGACGCTTCAAAAGCAAAAAATTTACTTGGTTGGGAACCAAAGACTAGTTTTGATGACTTGGTAAAAAAAATGGTTGATAGTGATTTAGAATTAGCAAAAAGAGAGAAAGTTCTAATTGATAATGGTTTAATGAAGCCTACTTGGGAGTATTCTACTTAAACTATATTTTCCAAAAACCAATCATAAGTTATTTTTAACCCTGAAGATAAACTTATAGAAGGCTTCCATCCATGATTTGTAAACTTTGTTGAATCTAATAGTTTTCTAGGGTTTCCATCAGGCTTAGTTTCATCAAAAACAATTTCTCCTGGAAATTGAATAACATTTTTAATACTTTCAACCAAAGCTTTTATTGTAACTTCTTCATTACTTCCAATATTGTATAGCCCAGGGTCGATATTGTTTATTATTATAAATTCAATTGCACTTGCTAAATCATCTATAAATAAAAATTCCCGAAGAGGTCTTCCAGTTCCCCAAACTTCAAATTTTTCTTTATTTTCTTCCTTTGCTTTGTGCATTCTAGAAATTAAACCTGGTATAACATGGCTTTCATTTTCTGAAAAGTTATCATTTGGACCATAAAGATTTGTAGGCATTAAGTCTAAAACTTTATGACCATACTGCTTAGAAATCGCATCACCCATTTCTATTGCTGCAAGCTTTGCCATTGCATAGGGAGAGTTAGTAGGCTCAAGTTTTCCAGTCATTAAAGATGATTCTGTAATTGGCACATCTGCTCCAAGAGGATAAATGCAACTGCTTCCTAAATTGATTAATTTTGTTTCTGGATATTGTGTAATACTCTCAATAATATTTATATTTATTTTAAGATTATTTAGTATGAATTCTGTTCTTTGAAGATCGTTTGCAAGTATACCCCCAACTTTTGCTGCAGCATTAATTACAATATCAGGCTTAAAAGTTGTAAATAATTTTTTTGTTTGTGATAATGAAAAAAGATCAGTGTCATTTCTTGAAGATTCAAATAAATTAATATCTTTATTTTTCTTTAAAATTCTGGAGACAGATGATCCCACCATACCTTGGCTTCCTAATACTAAAATATTCAAGAAAACTCCTTTAGAAAATAATCAATGTAATTATTATAAATGTCTTAATTTTTATTTTTAAGAATAGAAACTATAAACTCGTAAATAAAAATAAATGGTCTATTTATTCTCAAAACCCTAAATGTTATTAATGCGAAGAAAAAGTCAATAGCAGATCTTACTCTCCATTTATGTTCTATATGAAAACTGTTATGACCAACTTTTCTATAGTTGCTGTGATAATAATTAGAATCCTTTTGAAATATTCCACTTGTTAACCATGGTTTATGGCTGCCCATATAATGGACCATCAAGACTTCACTTTTGAATGTATTATTAGTTTTTGTTGCAGCTTTAAAATTAAGTATTTCTTTAAGTTCTAGATATTCTCCATCTAACATTGAATTCAATACATCTTGATCCCATTGAACAATATTATTTTTTAAGTCTTTTAATTTTTTTATCAATTTACTTTGAAAATTATTGAATTGCCATTTCTCATAATCAATTAACATTACTCCAGCATTAAAGTATTTGTCGCTTACATTTATATTTTTCACACCCATATTATGCTCAGTTTTAGCAGCTATTGTGAATTTGGTGTTCTTCAGTTTTTCTATTGTATTTTCTATTTCATTAATAGGGTCTTTAATACAAATAACATCAGGGTCTAAAAATATAAAAAACTTTTCTTTTTTAGGTAGGTAGTTTTCTATAAAAAGTCGAAAATATGTTGCGACGCTAATATGAACATTTTTTATGTTTGGAAATTCGTGTTCATAATCATCAAATTGATAAGACTCAAACAAAATTAAATTTTTGTGATTTAATATTTTATTTGGAACTTTAAGCTCAAAATTGTTTTCATTGTGAATAACATAGATGTTTATTTTCTTGGTTGAACAATCAAGGAGAGAAATCATAGATGTAAATGCTTGTAAGTTGTAATTGGTATCAAAACAATACAAAAAATTAATGTTTTCTTTCATAATGTTAATTTAACAACAATAATATTTATTCCCATGAATATAATTAAAGAATGTGTGGATTCACCGGATCTGTTTCTGTAAAACCCATTGATAATTCTTTAATTAGCAAAGCTAATAAATTTATTGAATGTAGAGGACCAGATGCTAAATGTTTTATAGAAAAAAATTATAATGAATTTAATATAAATTTTCATTTCAACAGACTTTCAATACTCGATTTATCAGAAACTGCCAATCAGCCTATGCATTCAAAAGAATTCAAAACAATGCTTATGTTTAACGGTGAAATATATAACCATGCTGAATTAAGAAAAGATTTAGAAAACCAGGGATTAAAATTTAACACTTCTCATTCAGACACGGAAACATTACTAAATGGTTTATCATATTACGGAATTAATTTCGTAAATAAGTTAAGAGGGCAATTTGCTATAGCATTTTTTGACGAGAAGAAATCTAAGCTTTACTTAGTTAGAGATAGATTAGGGCAAAAGCCTTTATATTATTTTCTTGATAATGAAAATATTCATTTTGGCTCCAGTTTATTGTCATTGTTAAAAATTATTAGAGATTATAAAATTGATGAAAATCAATTGTACACATATTTAAATTATGGGATTGTAAGCTCACCCTTCACATTATTTAAAAATATTTACAAGGTAATGCCATCAGAAGTACTAACAGTTGATTTGCAAAGTAGTAAGTTTTCTGCATCAAAATCAAAATATTGGAATTTAGAAAATTTTTTAGATAACAAACCATTTATTTTCGATGAGTTTTTTAATATTTTTTCGGAATCAATTAGTATTAGGGCAACTGCAGACGTTCCAGTAGCAAATTTTCTATCAGGAGGTATAGACTCCACCTCAATAGTTAAGAATATGGCTGACAACGATATGAAAGTTAATTCTTTTTCAATATATTTAAAAGAAAATAAATATGATGAAAGTAAATATGCAAAAGAAGTTGTTCAGAAATATAATCTAAATCATAAATCTACAACGATATCATCAGAGATATCTATTAATGAAATCAATCAAGCTCTAAATTCTTTAGACGAACCCTACAGTGACCCATCTGTGGTTCCATCATTTATTTTAAGTAATCAAATATCAAAATACTATAAAGTTGCTATATCTGGCGACGGCGGAGATGAATTGTTAGGTGGTTATGAAAGAACAGTAAAAAGTATAAAAAAAACAGGTTTCTTTAGTAATTTATTTTCAAAATCTTACAATTTGTATCCCTCAATTTTAGGAACAGGTAACAAATTTCTTGCAAAGTCAAGTAATTTGGAAACTAAATACAGATCGTTTTTAGAGGATAAAAAGTTAATGAAATTATTAAAAATTAAACCCATAGAGAATACATTTGCTGATGGTTTAGATTATAAAGACGTTAACTTTTATAAAAAACTTCTAATTGCAGACTACAAACTTTTTTTACCTGAAATGATGATGTTTAAAATTGATAGAACCTCAATGGCAAATTCACTTGAGGTAAGGTCTCCGTTTGTAGATCACAAATTTATAGAATTTATAATGTCGAACAACACTACATATCTTAATCCTGAAAATTCAAAAGATATTTTGAAAAAATATTTATCAAATGACTTTAGTAAAGAATTTTTATTAAGAAAAAAACAAGGGTTTGTTTTCGATGTTGAGAGTTGGGTTTTTGATAATTTAGACTTTATTCTAAATAAAATTTCAAACGGTCATGTAATTAATAACTTAAATGAGAATATTGTAAATTTATTGAGTATTAATAAATCTAGGATTAATGGTCAGAGGATTTGGAAATTGTTTGTTTTAGAACATTATTTAGAAAGAACTTTTTCAAAATCTTTGTAAAATGATTCGGCAGATTTATTAAGTGAAAATTTATCTTTAATAAAGAAATGGGCTTCTTTACTAACTTGAGATAATACTTCATCATTTTGTGAAACTAAATCAAATTTATTTAAAAGCTGACTATTTTTAATTTCAAAAAGGTAGCCATTTTTACCATCGGAGATAATCTCATTATGATTGTCTATGTTTGAACCAATCACCACACAACCAGACCCCATAGCCTCTAAAAGAGACTTAGGATTTCCTTCAAATAAAGAGGTGGAAATAAAAAATTTGTACTTTTGATAAAGATTGAGCAATTCATCATTTTTATAATTACCTAATAAGTTTACGTTTACATTTTGCTTTTTTGCTTGAGCACTGAGCTCGTCTTTTTCTGGTCCACTGCCTACAATATCTATTTCTATATAGTTTTTTGAATTTTTAAATTCCGAAATTAAATAACTAAAATTTTTCTGCATAACAAGCCTTCCAACAGCTAATATTCTATTGTTGTATCGGTTGTTAAGCTCTTTAAATTCAGTAACTTCAACCCAATTTTGTCTAAGCAAAAATTTGTGTTCATATTTTGGATAATTAGTCTTAAACCTTTCCAAGTCTGTTCTGTTTGTAACTGTAAAGTAATTGCAATTTTTTATAGCAAATTTTGTTAAAATCTTGTAAAGATAGATTATATAAAAAGGCTTCCTGTCTTGTTTTGCAAAATCGAGCATATCGTATCCTGTTCTAATAATTAGAGGCTTTTTGTATATTTTTTTTACTAAAATTGGCACCCAACAACCTAACAATTGATTTTGAAATAATAGATCAACATTATCAAATTTATTTCTAAATTTAAAAGATAAAAAAAATGAAGATAGTAATCTTAACAATTTGTTTTTATAATATTTCGTACTTGAGTATATAGGATTGACTTCTTGCAACCCATGTATATTAGCTAATTCAATATCTGAATTTTTGCCATAACTAAAAAATGAAAATAACACATTTCTGTCCTCTTCAAGTTTCCTAAAAAATGTTAGTTCTCTGTCTATAGTGCCTGAGTTATTCCATGTTTTTAGTGAATAATCCCAAGTGAGAAAAACAGCGACTTTCAATTAAACCAACATTAATAATCTTCGTATGATTTTTCTTCGACAAATTCAGAGTTAAACATTTTATTAATTTCATTTTTCACTTGAAATCTCTTGTCATTAGTTATATAAACTGACCTTGCTAAATTAATAAAATCTTTTCCAAAATTTTTATCTTTTTCAAGAATTCTAATTGAATCTTCAATTTCCCATAAAGTTAAATTTATTTTGTAAAGCTCTTCATATAGATTGTTAGTTTCGGAAAAATTAAAATTCAAATCTTTAAGAACTTTTTTTAACCCGTTTAGTTCTTTTTTGATATTTGTTAATTTTAAATCGTTTGATATTTTTTTACTTTTAATTTCTAAGATTGAAATTTTATCAAGCAGCTCTCCCAAAGAAACTGGTATATTTACTTCCATAAATTACTTTCTTGACAAATTGTTTAACACTTTATTTGATAATAATAATGACAAAAATCTATTTGATATAATTTATTATTCGCCAATTTTTAATTAAATGAACTTCTGCTCCTTTTTGTCCATCTTTTTTTATGTTGTGGAAAAAAAGCTTTGCATCAGTCTTCACTCTTTCAACTAAATGTAGAAAACTACTGTCAAGGCAATGAATCTCTGTTGCATTTTCAATTACTTTTAAATATAAAAAAATATTTTTATATAAATCAGTTTCCTTTTCTATGAAAATAGTTGAAAGTTCTTCATTTGTTTTAAGACTAACTTTTCCATATGAACTTTGATTATGTACTATTTGGTAAGGCACTTTTGTGTTGTAAGTGTCTACTAGATGTTGATATAAATTTTCCTCTTTTGCTTTATCTCTAATCACTCTAAATTTTTCAACTGAAATATTGTACGGTAAATCAAATTGATTATAAAATGATAAATTAAATGGAGGCTTTCTTTTTTTAAATCCAACTTTTAATGTAACCAAATTATTTCTTTTCGCAAAATTTCTTATATCTTGAACCTCAGTTTCATGTTCTATTTTAAAAGTCTGTATTTTGTCGTTATCTTTATATAAATAATTTACGTTATTTATATCTCTAGATTTCACAGGTAGATAAATTTTGCTAAAAGATTCAGAGAAATGATTAAGCAAACCATTGCATACAATATGATCACCTAAGCCAAGGTGAGTATAAGCTAGAAACTTATCATCTTTAATTTTATTTATATCGTATGTATTTTTAAATATTCTCATTTCTACAAGATTAAATTAATTTAATAAAATAATAGCTAAAACTTAAAATTTATTTTTTTTGTGTCGCAACAGTTTTAGGAAGTTAATTAAAATGAGTTATGTTAGATGGAAAACATTACCTATATATTTAGTCAAAATCGAAAAAAAAATTATTATGACAAAAAAAGTTATGCAAAAGAGTTTTATTACGGCCTTCATAATTTCGATAACGATAAAAATAATATAGAAATTATCGAGTTTAGTGAAGCTAAATCAATACAGCAGAAATTACTCAAAGTATTTGATAAATTTATGAATAAATTTTTAAGCTTACCTTTTTATACCTCAAGATTAACAAATTTAGAAAATCTAAAAAAAATTATCAAAACTGATCATCTGTTTTTGATAAACGAGGGAGTTGGCTTTTCATCACTTTTATTACTTATTGTTGCGAGAGTTTTTAAACGTATTAACACTTCAATGTTTGTAATGGGATTGTATAGTAAAAATCAAAAATTTAAGATTTTGAAATTTTTCCATTTGTTTTTTATTAAATTGTTAGTTTCCAATACAAATAATGTACTTTTTTTAGGTAGTTCAGAACTTGAAAAGGCAAGCAGTACTCATAAAAAATATATTGATAGGTTTAAGTTTTTACCTTTCTGTGTTGATACAGAATTTTGGTCTAATAAAAACAATAAAGACATCACAAAAAACCAAAATATAATATTTGTTGGAAACGACGGAAATAGAGATTTTGAATTATTAATAAAATTGGCAGAAAATTTGAAAGAATTTAATTTTATAGTGATATCTTCTAGCGAATCATTTAAAAAAGTAAGCTTACCAAATGTAAAAATTTATAATGGTTTTTGGGGAAGTGAACAAATTTCTGACCTAGATTTAAGGGAACTTTATTTAGATTCAAAACTATCAATTATTCCACTTAAAGATAGCTATCAGCCATCTGGTCAAAGTGTCGCTCTTCAATCTATGTCACTTGGGATACCTGTGATGATTACGAAAACTAAAGGTTTTTGGCAAAAAAACCTATTTACAAACAATGAAAATATCATATTCGTTGACGATTTTCAATATAAAACTTGGATACAAAAAATTAATGAAATATTTTATGATGATTTAAAAATCCAAAAAATTTCTAAAAATGCAAAAGAAACAATTTTAAACAATTATAAATTAGAAAAATTTTATGATTTTCTTAACCAATTAACAAAAAATATTTAGTTAACTTCTGTTAATTATTCTTCCTTAAAAACACTGTTTTAGCGTGTATAATGTGTGAATATTCAAAAATTTTATGTTTAAATTATCACGCGAACAGTTTTATAAAAATCACTTTAGTGAAGTTGAAAAATACCTTCAGCCTTATAAATCCGTTCTTCATATAACATCAAACTTAAGCGAAAATAAATACAGCCAAAGTAATCACGATACTCTTTATATTGACCCAACCGAAGATTTAGAACTTAGTAATTTTAATCATAAAGGTAAAAAATATGAATTCATTGTAGTTACTGATATATTTGAAGTATCTTCTGATATATATGGATTCGTCAAATTTTTTAAAAACATTCTTGAAAAAGAAGGAAAAATACTACTTACTTCTATAAATCCAAAGTGGAATTTGTTGTTTAAATTTTTTGAGACAATTGGAATTAAAAGAAAGTCACAAATTAATTCTTACATAAAACCAAGTAAAATATCAAATATCTTCTATTCCTTAAATTTTGAAAAAATTAAAAGTTACAATCGACAAATATTTCCCTTTAGTTTGTTTGGTATGGGTAAACTTTTAAATATTTTTTTAGAATTATTATTTAGTTACTTCAACTTAGGAATTAAAACCTATTTTCTATACCAGCTTAAGGATGAATTTGTTAAAGATTATACAAAATCAATTATTGTACCCGCAAAAAACGAATCTGGAAATCTAAAAGAATTAGTCGATAGAATTCCTGAATTTTCATCAGATTTTGAAATAATTATTGTTTGTGGTCCTTCAATAGACAATACATACGAAATTGCATTAGAAATTAAAAAAGAAAAAAAAGAACTTGAAATTGTGGTCTTTGAACAATCAAAAAACGGTAAAGCAAATGCTGTTTGGGAAGCAATTGAGCAAGCAAAGTATGATGCAATAGCCATACTTGATGCAGATATCAGTGTTGATCCAGAAGAATTAACAAATTTTTTTGAAGTATTAGAAAACACTAATTGTGATTTTGTAAATGGAACAAGATTGATGTATCCGATGGAAGATAGTGCAATGAGATATATAAATAAAATTGGAAATAGAAGTTTTCAATACATTATATCAAAAGTCATTGGGATAAATCTTTCAGATACATTATGTGGAACTAAAATCTTTAAAAAGTCAAGAATAGACTCAATTTATAATTGGCAAAAAAAACTTTATATATCGGATCCATTTTGTGACTTTGATCTTATATTTTCAAGTGCATACTCTGGTGCAAATATCTTAGAATATCCAGTACATTACAGAAGTCGAAAATATGGAAAGACTAATATTTCCAGGTTTAGAGATGGTTGGAAGCTAATTTTATACCTATTCAATTCACTAATACTTTTTAAATCAAGTAGAAACTGAATTCTCATATGATCAAATTAAAAACATGGACAAAAGTTCTAATAGCATTTAGTAAAAGAATCTTTAGATTTTCAATTGACTTTTTTATAATTTTATTTAATTTAATTTACAATTTGATAATTTATAGAAGGCCATATCAAAACGATATTATTTTTGTTACAGCTGCTGAAAAAAACTACTTCAAACAATTAGAAAGTTTATTAGAGAGTTATTACAAATACTTAAAAAATGAGTTAATTGTTTATGACATAGGTCTTGAATATGAACACATAAAATATTTAGAAAACAAATATAATAACTTGACCATAAAGAAATTTAGATTTAATCAATATCCAAAATTTGTTGGTGAATATTTTGACGATAAGCTTGGAAATTATGCTTGGAAGCCTATTATTGTGAACGAGTTAATTCAACATTATAAATCAAAAGTAGTTTGGTTAGACGCTGGTAATTTAGTAACTAAAAAGATAGTGTTTCTTAAAATTGCCTTAACAGCATCTGGAATAGTTGTTCCAACAAGTAGCAACACGATAAAAGACTGGACACATTCTCAAACAATTGAATATGTTGGAATTAATAATAAATATTTAGATAATAATAATTATGCTAGTGGGTTAATCGGGTTTGATTATAAATCAAAAAAATCAAAAAATATTGCAGAATTATGGAGTAAATTTTCACAAATTCAAGAATGCATTTCGCCCTCTGGCTCAAGTCGAGAAAATCATAGGCAAGACCAAGCAGTTTTAACCTTATTATTGTATAAGTACTTTTTTACAAATAAGTTTAAAAAGTTTATTTATCCACAAACAAATTTTATTTTTGGAATATTATTCCATAAAAGAAAAATCTACAATTTTTAAGAAAACCCTTGTGGGCGCTACAGGATTTGAACCTGTGACTTCTTCCT
>CEUJ01045257.1_pt1 | contig 36844 bp, 30 predicted proteins | sample 361531 | NCBI WGS metagenome assembly CEUJ01 (sample SAMEA2622842, study PRJEB7988) | marine metagenome | biome: marine biome (ENVO:00000447); feature: marine epipelagic mixed layer (ENVO:xxxxxxxxx); material: "saline water (ENVO:00002010), including plankton (ENVO:xxxxxxxx)" | depth 140 m | reverse complement strand
GTCGCCTTGAAATGGCCTTTGAGGGTCGCCCGAGACATGTCGGGAGACGGGTTCGCCGCAAAGCGCCGTGCTGAAGCCGCAGAAAATGTCCAATCTGCTTCTGCTGAGCCTTCTCTGATTGAGCAACTCAAAGATCAGGCAGGTTCGATGGCTGGTATGGCGGGTATGTTCGTAGTCACCATTCTGTTGGCGATGAAAATTCAACCATTTTACGACCATGATGAGATTCGTGCGTTCGGTTCAGAAGGCGCGACAAAGGCCGGTTTCATCCTCCTTGAACTGGTTTTTATCTTCATCTTTACAGCACTGATCATTTACCTTGCAAGGAGAAATATGGAGAAATTCATCAAGTGGGGGGTACTTGGTATTCTATGGATCGCTATGATGTATACATTGTACCCATTGGCTGCGATGGTTTTGGTCCCCGAACCTCCAGCGTTAACCGAGGACGAAACGGATGTATCCGAGGCATACATTGTATCGGTTGAAGAAGGTGGAGCCAATTTCTTCTACGTCGATGACCCATTGTCTGGCAATGGAACCCTGATGTATGTTGGAAATGCCGGTGAGATTGAGCATTGGAGTCATCAGATTATCCCTGAAGACGGCTTTGTTTCAGAAACGGTGCGCATCACACATACTGAGGATGGAATCGTCATGTGCGAAGGCACAAGATGGGTTCTTCTTGATGCTGCAACCGGAGAACAAAAAGAAGAGCATCCGAAGGATTGTTATGTTGGCTTTCGACAAGAGGTGACTGAACCTGAGCAAATGCCTCCTGACTGGAAGTGGGAATCCTGTGATGGAGAAGACAATGTACCGCAAGATTGGACTGTTGTTGATGGTTATCTAGAAGCCATTCCGTTCCACAATGATGGTGATATTGGACCACGTGATTGTGGTGATGGCTGGCTGTTCCCAAGTGAATTTGATGCACGAAATGTCATTTTTGCTCAAGAATTCGGCTCGGAACATTTCCTAATCGTATCTTCAAGGTGGGCGGGTATGGTGCAATTCCCCACTCAGGGCCAACAGATTGGTGGAGCTCAGTTAGGAGAGCAAGTCGAAACCACTTGGAACATTACTTTGAGTGGCGGAGAAACCTTTGATGCAGCAACCCTTGGAGCCATGCCTGGAATCAATGCATCCGGTCAAGATACACTGCTCCTCGGAACCTCATCAGGACGTGTTTTGGGCGTCGATGTTGATCAAGACGGTAGTGTTGAGGAGCGAATGAGCATGCAACTCGCTGAGCCTGTCAGAGGGCTGTTACTGGCAGATTGTTGCGCAGGTGGTAGCAATGATCTATGGGTGATTGAGGGAGATCATCTACGGATATTCATGGGTAGTGGATTGCGTGAATTAACGCGCAGTCTTGATGTGGGCGGAGATGCCTCACGAGTCCCTATGGCTTTGCATAATGTCGACAATTCTCAGTCAGAGATCGATGGTGCTCTTCTATTGATGGAACAGAATGGTGAATGGTCATCGATGAACTACGAATTCATCCCAAGCGATATGGGACAATTCCTAATTTACACCATTCCTGGGCTCATTGCGCTAATCCTGTCAATTGGAATGATGATTGCACTGATTATGCGTCCTGAATGGTATGTCATCAACACAGTTGGTGTACTGGTTGGTGCGGGAACAATCACCATGCTTGGTGTCTCATTTGTGCCTTGGATTATCATCATCTTCATGGTACTTGCAGCGATTTATGATGCATGGGCGGTGTATAAATCCAAACACATGCTTGAGTTGGCCGATACCATGGTCAATTTGGAATTGCCCGTGATGTTGGTCGCACCCCAAAAACCCACACGAGGGCGGATTCAGATGGCCCGTCCAGAGACTCCCATCGATGGAACACCCGTGCCTCCAGCACCTAGAAAAGGCATGGAAGAAACCATGCTGATGGGGTTGGGCGACGTCATTTTCCCTGGATTGCTGTGTATTTCTGCCATGTCTTGGCTTCCAGATGTGGAGGGGCCACTAGGATGGTCCGCTCCTGTATGGGTTGCGATTGGGACCATGATTGGCAGTCTGGTTGGCTATTGTGTACTCATGACATATGTCGCTCGAGGCAAGCCACAGGCTGGATTGCCATTGCTAAACGGGGGTGCGATTCTAGGATACTTCATCTCTGGAATGATTTTCATCGGTAGTTCGGCCTTTGTTTTCAATATCAGTCTGTTCTAACCGCCGGCGCTTTCAAGCATGAAGGACGGTTCCGTAGGAACCGGAGGGGCTCCATGCAGGACATTCGAATGTTCCGAGAAAATGCTGATGTGATTCGTGCTGATCATGACAAGCGTGGTCTTTCACACGAGTCAATCGACGAGGTCATTCGACTGGATGAGGCATGGCGCAAAGCACGTTTCGATGCGGATCAACTTCGAAGAAAGCGCAACGAAGCTGCCCGTGGAATTGCCGCTGCTAAGAAAGCGGGAGATGATGATGAATTCAAGCGAATAAAGTCCGAAGTCGAACAGATTGCTGCGGAAATTGAGGCCCTCGGAAAACTGGCAGACCATCACGAGTTGGAAAGAGATCGTATTCGAATGTCGGTTCCAAATATTCTCCATCATGATGTCCCGGTCGGTGAAGATGAAACAGGGAATACACAACACAGCCTTCACGGTGAGAAGCCAGCATTTGAATTTCAACCCAGAACTCACAATGAATTGATTGAGATGAACAAATGGGTGGACCTACCTCGAGCTGCAAAAATTGCGGGAAGTCGATTCTTTTTCTTGAAGGGAGATTTGGCACATTTGGAACTGGCCTTGCAGCAATATGCTGTTGATTTCGTAGCAGAGCGTGGCTTTACATTCGTTCAACCGCCTGTCATGATGAATCGTGAAGCCTACGAAGGAGTGACTGATCTCGGTGATTTTGAATCAGTAATGTACAATGTCCAGCCAGAAGGATTCTACACGATTGCAACCAGCGAACACCCCCTTACGGCGATGTTCATGGATGAAGTGATTGAACCGAGTCTTTTGCCAATAAAGATGGTCGGTGTATCTCCGTGCTTCCGTAGAGAGGTCGGTGCCCACGGTCAAGGCGACAAGGGCATTTGGCGTGTTCATCAATTCACAAAGGTCGAACAAATCATTATTTGTCATCCTGATCAGTCATGGGAGGCGCACGAAGAGTTGCTGGACAACTGTGTTAATCTATGGGACAGTCTTGGGCTTCACTATGAGGTGGTAAATATCTGCACTGGAGATATGGGTACGGTGGCCTCGAAAAAGTACGATTTGGAGGCTTGGTTGCCTGGACGGGGCGAATACAAGGAAATCGTGTCCTGCTCAAATTGTACCGATTACCAAGCGAATCGGCTCAGAATGCGCTATCGGACAACCGATGGTAATGCCGCTGTACATACGTTGAATTCAACAGCGGTCGCAACCAGTCGGGCCTTGGTGGCAATCATGGAACAATATCAACTCGAAGATGGACGGGTCAAGGTCCCCGATTGTCTAGTCGAAAGAATGGGTGGCAAAACCCACCTTGAACCGTGTGGATGGTGAAGAAATGTATGCTGTAATCTCTCCTGCAAAGAAATTGAACTGCTCTGGTTGGAATCGTGATCTTAATTTTACAAAACCCTCGTTGTTGGAACATACAACAGGTCTAGTGAAAGAAATGCAGAATAAATCTGCGAATGAAATCGGACAATTGATGAAAATTTCAGACCAACTATCTACATTAAATTATGACCGATATCAATCATTTTCTTCAAATCCTGAGTGTGAAGATGCTAAGCCTGCAGCCTTGATGTTTGATGGAGACACCTACACTGGATTGCAAGCCGAAGATTTTGGACAAAGGGACTGGGAATTCGCACAAGAGCATCTCGGGATCCTGTCCGGTCTTTACGGCTTGTTACGGCCTCTCGATTTGATTCAACCTCATCGGCTTGAGATGGGGACGCGACTTACAACTGGTCGCGGTTCAAACCTTTACGCCTATTGGGGAGATGAAATCGCAAACCTATTGCAACAGCGTAATGAGGGTTCATCGGACAATTCATTGGTGAATCTTGCTTCTAATGAATACTTCAAGTCAGCATCTCGACCGACATTGGGGATGAATGTGATTACACCGACATTCAAAGAAATGCGAGATGGGAAATTGAAACTAATCAGTTTCTCAGCCAAGCGTGCTCGAGGCTCTATGGCGCGATTCATGATAAAGAATCAAATCGAGAATCCTGAAGATTTGAAGCAATTTGACATCGACGGTTACCGATTCGATCCAAATCAATCAACCGATAACGAGTGGTTGTTTTACCGTTAATTTTCCAATTGAAAAATCGATTATTCAATTGGATTATTCGACCGATTCAGGGGGCTCGATATCGATTAATGTGGCTCCTGCGTCGACTTGTTCGCCCACACTATGATGAATTGTTGCAATCGTTCCAGATTCTGTTGCTGCAATTCGGTGTTCCATCTTCATGGCTTCCATGACAATCAGTGTCTGTCCCTCCTCAACAGTATCGCCCACCTGGCATAGAATCTCCAGAACTTTGCCTGGCATTGGAGCAACCATGCCATCGGCCTCACCCCCACCTCCAGCACCATGTTCATCGATTGACAAGACATGGATTGCACCGTCGAGATGAACCCACCAATCATCTCCGACCTTGATCACATGAGCCAGTCGGTTGTCAATCCAAAGACGATTTGGTCTGGCATCGATTTCAAACGTGTGGGAATTCACGATTTCTTGTTCATCGCAAATCGCATGCTCCGAGCCGATAGAGATCTGCCATCGGCGACCCTGTGAATCTCTCAAATCAACCATGGCAACACCTCAGGGAAAGGACCTCCTCAGGGTTTGGAAGGGGTTGTAGGGGCTGCCTCTTCCTCCCGATGATTCAACGACAGTTGCTTTGCGTGACAATCCAAACTGCTCAGCCGCAGCTGCGACAAAGGGAGTGACATCAGAGATTTCTGTATCCCAGCCCTCTGGCCAATTTACTTCGATGAAATCTGTGGTTGTCTCACCCGCATGGTAAGCAGGATGACCCATGATGTCGCATAGGAAACCCAAATTGGTTGTGACACCAAGTAAAACGAAATCTTCACAAGCACGCTTCATCCTTCGAATTGCAGCATCTCGATCAGGTGCATGAACGATTAGTTTCGCAAGCATTGGATCGAAGTCAATCCGTGCTTCATCACCCTCCCTGACACCTGTATCCAATCGGATTCCAGGACCACTAGGTGGCCTGAATAGGGCCAAAGGCCCGATTGCTGGGAGAAAACCATTGCTTGGATCTTCAGCATAAATTCGAACTTCTATGGCATGTCCACGGATGGATAAATCCTTCTGGTTAAATGGCAATGGTAGCCCCGCAGCAATACGAATTTGCTCAACAACAAGATCCGTTCCACTAATGCATTCAGTGATCGGGTGTTCAACTTGCAACCGTGTATTCATTTCCAAGAAGTGGAAATCACCATCCTCGGCCAACAAGAATTCGACCGTCCCTGCACCCTCATAATCCACTGCCCGGGCCGCATTTACGGCCGCTTCACCCATTCGAGTTCGGGTTATTTCATCCAAAACTGGCGATGGTGCCTCTTCAACCACTTTTTGATGACGACGCTGTATACTACATTCCCGCTCAAAGAGATGAACAGCGTTACCATGTGAATCACACAATACTTGCACTTCAACATGACGAGATTTCTCTAGTAACCGTTCAACATATACGGTTCCATCTCCAAATGAGGTAGCGGCTTCACGGCTCGCTGCAGCATACTCACGCTGCAGATTTCGAGGTTCGCGTACAACCCGCATTCCCTTGCCACCGCCTCCTGCACTGGCCTTGAGTAGCAATGGGTAGCCTACACGAGTCGCTGCACGAACCAACTCATCGACCATGTCATCGGGTTCATCGAGTGGGAGTTCTTCTCCTGGAATCACAGGAACACCTGCCTCAACCATTGCCCGTCTAGCACTAATCTTGTCGCCCATTTCATCAATGGCATGGGCGGAAGGACCAATCCATACAAGATCTGCTGCCTTCACTGCATTTGCAAACGAGCTCCGTTCTGAAAGAAAACCATAGCCTGGATGAATCGCATCAGCTCCAGTTTCTCTGGCTGCGGATAAAATAGCCTCAATGTTGAGATAGGTCTCTGCAAGAGTATCCCCCGGCAGGTACACCGACTCATCTGCGGTCTGCTGATGTAGAGACCCTCGATCCGATTCAGAATAAATCGCTACAGAGCCGATTCCTAACTCGGCACAAGAACGGAAAATTCGACATGCGATTTCGCCACGATTGGCGACCAGAATCTTGGTGATTGGTCGGGGAGCATTCACCATCCAATCCGGCTCAAGCATTTGATTCACTCCTGGTTCCAATTGGGAGAACGCTTCTCTAGGAAAGAGGCTAGGCCTTCTTGACCTTCTTCAGAACCGCGCATTTCACTGGTTTTATCCAACGTCCATCGACGCAATTCCTCGTCTGTTCCAGTCCAGCGATCAAAGTTTAGTGCAAGCCGCTTGGCTTCCGTAACCGCCATCGGTCCTGTTGTCATGATTTCATCTATAATCGACAGTTCCGAGTCATCCAAGGAATCTACCATTTGGTTGACAAGTCCAATTCGAAGTGACTCTTCGGAACCAATCCGACCCGCAAGCATGGCCAATCGACGGAACTCTGCACTTCCGACCTTTCGGTATACGTAAGGGCCGATGACTGCGGGAAGAATACCGAGTTTTCCTTCGGAAAGAGCAATTCGAGTCCGTGGTTCAACAATCACATGGTCCATGCATGCAATCAGACCTGCACCCCCACCAAGGGCAACTCCTTGCACCTTTCCTATGGTGAAGCATGGGTGAGCCCACAGGCTGTTGAACAATCGATCAAGACGCTCTGAGTCGGCTCGATTTTCTTCCGCACTCTTCGCACCTGCATCACGCATCATGTTGATGTCGGCACCAGCACAGAAGTGCTTACCAGCCCCTGAGATGACAATCACCCGAAGGAATGGGTTTCCGGCCGAATCATGCAGTGAACCACGCTCTCCAACAGAACGCTCTTTGGTCCATTCGAGCAACGATATGATTTCACTGATTAGTTGAATGTTCAATGCATTGAATACATCTTCACGAGTGAGCGTTAATCTCGCCACTGCACCATCGATTTCAAGAGTACAAAGGCCTGTTTCAGGCAACAAATCTTCAATTGCATAATTCAACATTTCAATTGCTCCTTTACATTCGGAAAATTCCGAATTCCGTGTCTGGCATCGGGGCGTTCAAACTTGCACTAATTGCCAACCCAAGGATATCACGTGTATCTCGAGGGTCGATGATACCGTCATCCCACAACCTTGCAGTAGAGTAGTATGGAGATCCTTCAACGTCGTATTTTTGCAAAATTGGGGCCTGGAATGCTTTCCATTCATCCTCAGACATTGGATCCAGCCCCTCTCTAGCACGTTGATCTTGCTTTACAGTAGCCAAGACATCCGCTGCTTGGGGACCACCCATCACCGAGATGCGGCTGTTTGGCCACATGAAGAGGAACCTCGGATCGTATGCACGACCACACATGCCATAGTTCCCAGCACCATGACTTCCACCAATAATGACCGTAAACTTGGGGACTGGTACACAGGAAACTGCTGTCACCAATTTGGCGCCATCTTTGGCAATACCACCAGCTTCGTATTCTCGACCCACCATGAATCCAGTAATGTTCTGAAGGAAGACCAATGGAATCCCTCGTTGGCCACACAGTTCAACAAAATGTGCCCCTTTCAGGGAAGACTCAGAGAATAGAATTCCATTGTTGGCTACAATCCCCACGGGGTAGCCGTGAATACGTGCGAATCCACAAACGAGTGTAGGGCCATAACGAGATTTGAATTCATGGAACCGACTACCATCAACAATTCGTGCAATGATTTCTCGGACATCAAATGGAGTCCGATTGTCTTCGGGAATAATCCCCAAAATTTCGTCAACGGGATATGCTGGGTCTTCGGGTGGATGTACCTCTAGCTTTGTTTTACTTGCCGAATTCAAATTTTCAACAATATTTCTAACCATCCTAAGTGCACTGGGTTCATCCTCAGCATAGTGATCGGCAACGCCAGACTGCGCCGTGTGAACATCTGCCCCCCCCAAATCCTCTGCACTGACCTCTTCACCTGTTGCAGCCTTGACCAATGGGGGGCCTGCGAGGAAAATGGTCCCATTGCCTTTGACAATAATGGATTCGTCTGACATTGCTGGAACATATGCGCCACCTGCAGTGCATGAACCACATACTGCTGCGATTTGCGGAATGCCTTTGCCACTCATCATGGCCTGATTTCGGAAAATCCGTCCAAAATGTCCCTTGTCTGGGAAAACTTCGTCTTGCATTGGCAAGAATGCTCCACCTGAGTCAACCAAATAGATGCAAGGCAAGTGGTTGTCTTCAGCGACCTCTTGCGCTCGGATGTGTTTCTTGACCGTCATCGGATAATACGATCCACCCTTCACTGTTGCATCATTGGCAACGAAGAGACATTCTCTACCATGAACGACACCAATGCCCGTCACGACTCCAGCACTGGATGCCTTTCCATCGTATAACTCAAAAGCAGCCAATGGTGACAGTTCAAGGAAAGGCGTCCCTGGATCACAAATGGCTGCGATTCGCTCACGAGGGAGAGCTTTGCCACGGCTGCGATGTTTCTCGACATATTTTCCACCGCCACCTTGTTGTGCGGTTTCCAATCTATCTCGGAGCGTATCCAGTAAAGCACTGTTGTGCTCATGGTTTGACTTGAACGCAGCATCTGACGAATTCACTCTTGATTGAAGTCGGTCCATACGCACCCCTATGGGGTGCGAATACGAACTCGGCCTTGAACACTCGCTTGCATCAAACATCTAGAGTCATGCGCAAAACATCACGCAAACCAGGTGCCAAACCAACCACAAGCAGACACAATAAGACCAACAAACGAAGATGTCGATGACGATATTCAAATCGAGCATAGGCGAATAACCACCAAATCATTGCAGCCAAACCAAACTTTAGAGCACCAAATCCCCAAGCAGTTCCGGCAACGTCAATGACCCACTGAGAGGCCACATGTTTCTCACCGTACCCGTAATTCTCCAAACCAACACTGGTTGCTAGGCCGTCGACCATTTGGCCATACATGCCCAATAAGACAACTGGTGACCCCAAGACTGCAATCGGCGAAAGCGATTCCAAGCGCTCCCATGTTGAGGAATTCTGCCGCTCCCAATCTTCAACAGTGATTCCTTCCGGAACAATACCTGCTTCGAGACCCATGTGCTTTAGTTGAGCACGAGCCTCTTGTCCGGTCACCCACAAGACTGCACAGATGACAAATGGAACACCCACGATGAATAGGAACGGAAGCATGGAGATGGGTTCACGATTGTTCAATGGTTCAATGTACAACATCAGCCAGCCAGCAAGATGTACAAAACAACCTCCGATTCCGGCTTGGATGAGGCCCTGTTCAATGGCTGTACAGCACTCTAGGAATGGGTGAATCAGAACAATCAGTAAAAGACCTGCAAATGGAGATAAAAAGAGAGGAGATTGAATCCATTCGAGAATATTTTGTTCCCAGTGTTGACCAATCTGAGGCATGAAGATTACCCACTGAAGCAACAGTAAGATAACTGCCAATTGTGTGACCTTTGTCCTTCCATCAGATTCAGATTTCTTGTCAACGTTATGGCACATCCAGCCAATGAGGATGACCCATACGGCAACGTGAAAGTGGATGAGAGGAGATACGAATAAACCACCCATGCCGTTTGGATCAAAGAGGAGGCCGTCCTCATTCACCTCACCCAAAGAGGCCCAAACTATCCAAGGCATCAATGCAAGAATGGATTCATCTCGCGGAGGGACTCCGATTCGTCTCAACCAAGCCGATATGACGACAACAAATGATACCAATAACAGAGAGTAAGCTACCGTATCTACGGGATTGTATCCAGCATCCCCAGTGGTCGAATCGATCGAATGTGGTTCGATAAAGTAGGTGTCATAACTTTCAGACAGAATATTGCCCGGAGCCACATCTTGTCCGACAATAGCTCCAACCAGTAGAACAATTCCAGTCAGAATGATGGTTGCCGCACCACGTTCCATTAGAGAAAAGTGGGAATCCGGCATCGGCTTCTCTTGGATGAGTGAACTGGAATCACTCATTTTGCTACCTCACAGAGTTTCGATTACTCTTCTTCGCCGACTTGCCGCGCTTCGTGAACCTCTCGGAAGACGATGGTCTCGACCCCGACATGGTCTCTGAGAGTGCGAATCAAACTGAACTTAGTGAATGCCCAATTCTGATCGTAGGCGACAAATTCAGGTAGAGTAATGGTCAAATCATCTCCATCAAATGCAACCTCAAACCCATCGCGACCCGTATTGGTCTCAAGTAGAGTCGTGACTTTCTCTGCACGATCTTCGACAACCTTGACGATTCTATACTTGTAGCGCAATGTTCGACCCGCGAGCGGATGGTTGAAATCGATACGGGCACGACCAGCGCGAACCATCTGAAGAACCCCTTGCTTTCCATTGATTTCAACAGGGCCGCCAATGGCCAAACTGTCAGGGTCTCGAACGGAGCGAGCGAGGACATCTTGACCCATAGTTTCGACTGCATTGGGGTCTCTTTCTCCATACGCATCCTCAGGTGCAATGTCGAATTCATAGTCGGTTTCTGCGTCTGCTTCAGCGAGATGCGCCTCAAAGCCGGCAATGAGGCGACCATCGCCAATGACGGTTACAAGCGGTGAATAAGTCCGGTTTTCATCAAACTTGTCCGCTTCTTTCGCTACCTCTTCGCGGGTCGTTTCGATGAGCGAATCATCATCTGCATTGTAGAGGTCATAATCGATATGGACAATTGAACCGTTTTCCATTTTTCCACCTACCCAACATTGTGGGCGGCCCGGCGACCGACTTCCCCTTTATGAGCGTGCGGTTGACGAGCCCGAGCCCGAAGGGCTCATTCTTCCTCCTCTTTGGGAGATGGAGGAACCATAATCCAAGTCAGTGCTGTACCGACCAGAATCAGGGACCAACCAGCCCAAACAAGGTGACTACCAGTTAAGTCGTAAATGACGACTCGAATTCGATCTACGGACTCTCCGTGCTGCATGAACGAAACCATTCCAAGTTGGTTGGCTTGACTTTGATCAAAAATCATCACTAAGTCACCATATGGGCGGTGCCAGATATCTGTTTCCGCGCGCGCGGGTATTCCCCCTTCATCGAATCTCAACATACCGGGATTCATCGTTGCAACTATATCTCCACCCGATTCTTTCCGAATTTCAACGGTGACGAGGATTTTGCCATCCCCCACTTTTTCATCCCACTGTTCATCATCGGGCCCATATGCATCCAACTCTGTAAACGTATACCAATATCCATTATGCTCAATCGCTGTATCCTTGGCCAGCATGACGATGTGACTAGGATCTCCTCTCTGGACCAGTGTTGTGGTAAACACATGGCCAACCAGTAGCAATAGGATTCCTAGGTGGGCAAGATGCATCGCCATCCTATGCAGATTAATCGGCTTCCGACGCAATTGGAATTCCCCAAGACGAACCCACACAAGACGAACCATAGGTGGGATTGAGAATATGAGTAGAGGTAGAGCAAAACCAGCAATTAGGCCCCGAGAAATACCTTCAGAAAACAAATGATCAGCGTCACCAGGGAGTGATTCGCCGTAGATGCGCGCGAATAATGCACTCAATACAATGACTAGTAGGAGGATTGAGGGGATAAACTCAGGATTCACCACTTTTCTCCAGCTGTATACGGTCAAGCCGAGCGCGGCTAAGCACAATAATGGCAGGCCAAAGATTTCGTGCCAAGCCAGATTTGTCCCATCAACTTCGGCAAGTAATAGCAGCCAAGTCAGCAATAGGAATGGTGCACCAATAGCCAATGGAACCCATAGAGCAACGTTTTGTTGCCAACGACCATCTTTCCATTTCAATGGCGGGTCTTCGATATCTTTACTGAGAAACAAGGGTGATAAAAATATCAGCATTCCAATAACGGCATACAGGGTAGAAAGTAAGAATGCCCAGTAACTGAATAGCATCAGCATCACCCCCGAAGACATCCAAATAACTCGCTCATTCGAATCCTGTTGACTCCAGAGTAGGAAGGCGAAAGTTCCAGCAAGGATACCGACTTCGAATGAACCGACTTGGAGACCAAGTAAACCTCCAGCGAGAATCCCCAAAGGTGCCCACTCTTGATTCCGTTCATCGGCAAAGTGTCGAGTGAGGAGCCAAAGCATACCTGCAAGTACTGCGAGGTATACGTGGACTTCCATACCAGGTGCATCGCTAAAACCCAACTCCAATATTCTCTGAATCGGCCCCATGGTAGGGTCAATATCTCCTTCAGCAACGAATGCATGAACACTCTGCCAGACACCATTTGCACGTGTGACCAACGTTGCATGGAAGGAAAAGAAGGCAGGTAGGATTCCAAGACCAATGAACCAATGATCTTCCTTGCTCATTCCCTTGGGCAATCTCAGATGCAGAAGAATCACCAATGCTAACCATGGAAGTAGGGACCCTGTTTCCACCGGATCCCAAGCCCAGTAGCCTCCCCAGTCAAGTACAGTGTATGCCCACAACCCTCCCAAACCAACGCCGAGAGTGCCAACCCATAGTGCGGGCCTTGCAAGATGCAAGATTCGATCTCTGGCAGGTGCACCTGGAATCAACATTGCAGTGATTGCATGTACACCTACACCGATGCACAAGGTGTAATATGCGAAGACGACTGGAGGGTGTATGACCATCAAATCGGTTTGTAAGAGGGCATTCAATCCAGGGCGACCAAATACATCATCGGGTGTAGGACGAAATGGATTCATCATCAGGGCGATTAACATCAATAGCATAGAGAAGCCAACTAGAAGACGAATTCGTAATTGATGCTGCTCTTCTGATTCCGAATTGTGCTTCTCACCATCGATCAGGAGTAAACCACCCAGCATTGCAACCCAAAGTAGCAGAGGGCCTTCTCGACCAGCCCAAATCGCACTGATTCGGTACAGCAATGGGAGATCCGAACCACCATTCATCCAGACATATTCAAGACTGGAGATATCCAGGATAAAGAATGTCATCAAAGCGAGAAAAGGGAGCATCAAAGCGATGCCGAGTAAATTTCGCATCCATTCACCATCCGTAGTACTTCGCACGGCTGTAACCAAATGCGAGCATAGCGGGGACAATGCGTTTGAAATAAAGCGAGGGTTTTCTGAAAAGTAACCTTAGTCCGACCATGGCTTTACCGTGTGGGCCCATGGCTGACATCTCCTCGGGGAAGCACCGTCCCATGACAGCCATCTCGTCATCTGTTAGGTTATACAATGCTGTTTTTCCTTTCAGTATCTTGTGATATGGTGGGAACTCTTTCTTCCAAGCGGCTTGATAGGCCGCCATATTGGACTTTGAATAATCACCAGAAGCAATGGCGGCAGCGGCAGTCTCTGCAGCGAATACCGCTGACTTGAGTGCAAGGTGCGAGCCTCCTTCAAAGAGAGGAGAGGTGAATCCTGCAGCGTCGCCGACCAAGAGTAATCCATCAGAATATGTTCGTTCATGAGGTCCTGAGATTGGGATTGCCCCCCCAAAACCACGGATTGAACGCGCATCTCCTCTCCATGGTGGATTAACAACCTCAAGTGTTGAAAAATGGGTATTTTCAATGAAACCGTCTAGACCTTTGACAATACCTGACTTCTCTTCACTGACCAACCCGACATTGGCTCGACCGTCGCACTTTGGAATCATCCAAAGGTATCCTTTCTTGGCGTATTTAGGCCAGATATAGAAGTCAAGATAACCGTCGGTGGGGACGTCCAACATTTCGTACTGCATTCCAGCGATCACCTTGGGTCGTTCATTGAGTTGAGTCAATTTCGAACAGACACCAGCGACTCCTGACGCATCGATGATTACCTTCGCAGTAATTGGGAATGCCTCCCCCTTACCTTCGCATAACCAACCGACGAATTTGCCGTCTTTATCGATGCGAGTCATACCAGTCAGTTTATGTTTCAAATTCAACTTTGCACCTTGAGCAACGGCTTCATCAGCAATCCACTGCTCAAAAAGGTGCTTCTCCAACACATATCCGGATTCAGATAGTTTCTTTTCAGTACCGTCGGGGAAAATCACTCGGATTCCGTCAACGCGTTTGCTGATCACAGAATCTGGAATATCCAATTCAAGATTGGCCACGGCGACATCTGATAGACATTCACCACAGTGTACTGGTGTACCGATTTCTGCATGATCTTCAATCAAAATCACTGACAAACCTGCTCTTGCAGAGTGGAGTGCAGCCGAGCCTCCGCCGGGTCCGGCACCAACGACTAGCACATCACACTCGGTTGCCATTGGGTGCTTAACAGCCGATACGGGCCTTGAAACACACGGTGCCATAGGCACCGGCTCACATACACTCTATTTCATACCATGAACGTCTCCGGTGGGCATGGGATGGCGCCGATTAAGCCGGTACATTCGCGCCTTGGAGGACCAAGGGGACTTGATTCGCGTCACCCATCCAGTCGATTGCTACCTGGAAGCAGGATGTATTGCAGACAAACTCGTAAAAAACGATGGACCTGCGGTCATTTTCGAGAAACCGAGATTGGCAGATGGGACGATTTCTGAACTTCCTTTAGCGATGAATCTGTTTGGTACCAGAAGTCGGACAAATCAGGCATTGAGAGTCAAAAAACCTGATGAAATCGGATTGAAACTGACCGAACTGATGAAACCCGATATCGGGACATTCGTTAAACGACCATGGAAAGCATGGCCTTTGGCTAAACGTGCACTGGCCCTACCTCCGAAAAAAATCAGGAGAGGCGCGTGTCAGCAAGTCCGAATGAGTGATCCTGATATGACTAAACTACCCATTCCAACTACTTGGATGCATGACGGGGGACCTTTCATCACTCTGCCTTTGGTTGTAACTAAAAACCCTGAAACTCAGGAACATAACCTCGGAATGTACCGAGCCCAAGTGTTTGGACCTAGAGAAGTCGGACTGCATTGGCAGATGCATAAGCATGGTGCAGAACACGCTGAAGCAAATGAGGGGAAAATGCCGGTTGCAATCTGCATGGGGGGTCCGCCAGAAGTGATGTTTAGCGCCATTGCGCCACTGCCTGACAACCTAGAAGAATACATGTTTGCAGGAATGTTGGGTGAGCGAAGATTGCGAATCACCAAGTGTCTGACACAGGATCTATGGGTTCCAGCTGAATGCGATGTTGTCATCGAAGGCTATACGATTCCTGGAGAAACTCGGCTTGAGGGACCGTTTGGTGATCATTTCGGACATTATTCTCTTGAGGGGCAATTCCCCGTTCTCCACGTGACGGCGATTACCCATCGCAAAGATGCAGTGGTTCCGATGACCATCGTTGGTAAGCCCCCGATGGAGGATGGATATCTAGGAGAGGCCATAGGAGATTCATTCCTACCTGTATTGAAATTTCAGCATCGAGATGTTTGCAATGTGTTCCTACCGCTTGAGACCGGGTTTCACAATTTAGCCATCGTAGCCTCAAAACAACGGTATCCCGCACAGGCCAGAAAAACTGCGCTAGGACTGTGGGGCGCAGGACAAATGATGTTTCTGAAGAGTATTATTGCCACAGGTCCCGACCATAATGTCAAGGATTTGAATGCATTATTGGATGCCTTGGATCAAAACGTTTCAATCCCAGAAGATTTGGTGGTGTTGGACGGCATGGTTGCCGATCAACTGGCGCATGCAGCACCTGTTGAGGGTATTCACTCGAAATTATTGATCGATGCCTCAACCGAACGGCAACAAGAAGGGGCGAAAGTCAAACTAGAGGCAGTCGAAGGTATCTCGCAATATCGTTGGCTACGTCCATCGATGTTGGTCATCACAACGAATATTCAGGGAGGGCCTTCAGAACTCGTAAACACCGATGAGGTGAATGAATCTGCAGCAGCTGCGCAGCGTTCGAAAATTTCTCAATTGATGAATTCAATTTGGCAATTGGATAATTCAAAAAATCTTCGATGGCTATTTATCACCGACGATAGTGTGAATCTCGAAGCTGATGATGCGATGCGTACGCTGCTTTGGCAATTATTTTGTAGATTCGAAGTAAAACGTGATTTACACTTCTCAGATGACGGGGGGCGAATCTGTTGGGATGCGACAGCACCCATCCCCAGCATAGAAGGGCCTGTACCGGTTCGTAGGTGGCCTGCTGTTTGTTTGCACGATCCCGACATTGAGAAAAAGGTCGACGTGTGGTATGAACAGGAGGTGCGCACGTGGGCCTGAGGCAAATTTTGGAATTTGTCAAGATAGAGCATACACTATTTTCTCTCCCTTTTGTTTTCATAGGTGCGGAGCTGGCAGGTGACTATACCTTAGTTCAAATCACTTGGATTTTTGTTGCTGCAGTTGGAGCCAGAGGATTGGCGATGGCTCTCAATCGAATCATTGACCGTGAGATTGATGCCGAGAACCCACGGACATCTGGACGTCACTTGGCCTCGGGCACCATGCAATTGAGTACGGCTTGGTCACTGACTGGATTGTTTCTGCTAATGCTGTTGGTCGGAGCTTGGCAATTGAATGAAGTTGCATTGGCCATGAGTTGGCTTCCCGTACTTGCATTTGTTGTCTACCCATACATGAAGCGGGTTACTTGGACCTGCCACTTGTGGTTGGGGTTGTGTTTGGGGTTGGCTCCGGCAGGAGCATGGCTCGGAGTCCAGGGGAGTGTGTTGGGTTGGACTGCCATCACGGGTTTCCATTGGTATCCCACTGTATTTTGGGTTTGCATGGGAGTTATGTTTTGGATTGCTGCTTTTGATCTAAACTATGCGCTGATGGATATGCAAAATGATCGGGAAAATGGAATCAATTCATTTCCTGCCCGATTTGGTGAACAACACACATTACGGACCAGTATTCAATTGACGTTAGTTTGGTTTGCTTGTTTTGCTATCGCAAATCCGATTGATGAGATTTCGTTCTTGGCTGCAGCAGCTCTCATGTGTACGACAAATATCGTTGTGATTCTATCACAAAAACGCTTGGCTGATTTCCAGAAGACATTTTTCTACACCAGCGTTGCCACTGGATGGGTGTTGCTTGGAGGATTGATGATTGCATGAACAGTGTGGATCCTTTTGATTTATCCAAGGCCCTAGATGGTGCTGCAAAGGCTCACCTCGAACCTACGGTATCTCGATTCATTCTGGAAGCGGAATATGAACCAGCGGGGGACCAAAAAAGTGCAATTGAAAAAACGATTTCTCAATTGAATAATTCACAATCTAGATGTGTCATGCTAGGCGTGACTGGTTCAGGTAAAACATTCGCAATGGCCAATGTCATCGAATCACTGAATATTCCCACCCTCATCCTATCGCACAACAAAACCTTGTCGAGACAGCTGTGGCAAGAAATGTCATCACTTTTCCCCAATAATGCAGTGGAATACTTCGTATCGCATTACGACTACTATCAGCCTGAAGCGTATCTCCCAAAGAGAGACCTTTACATCGAAAAGGAACTGTCGATGAATGAAAGAATTGAACAGGAAAGATTCTCGACGGTGGCTTCCCTTGTATCAAGGCCTGATGTTTTAGTTGTGGCTACCGTTTCAGCGATTTATGGGCTAAATCCTCCAGAGACATTTTTGCAACAGCATGCTAGAATCCATGTTGGTCAGCAAGTGGAGCCACATGATGTCGTCAAGGAATTGGTTGCACTACAATATCGTCGAGTGAATGGTGAAATTGCGCGAGGTGAATTGCGGTTAAGAGGAGAAATCCTTGATTTGTGGATGCCCAGTAGAGACGATCCGTTACGCATCCAATTCGATTTAGACGGGATTACTCGGATACAAGTCTGTGAATCTGTCTCATGGGAATCGATTGATGAAGTTGAGGAAGTTTGGGTCCATCCAAAGGAGTTTTTCATGACAAGTCCCGAGAGATTTGAACGAGCGATGGAGGATATTGAATTTGAATTGCAAGAAAGGTTGGACTTTTTTGAAAAGGCTGGGATGGATCTTGAGGCGCATCGTTTGGAAACCAAAACGCGATATGATCTCGATATGTTGCGAGAAATTGGTCACTGTAGGAGTATTGAAAACTACTCTATGCATTTTGATGGGCGTTCCTTTGGAGAAAGACCGTATTGTTTGTTGGATTTTTTTTCAGCATGCGCTCAAACATTCCATGGGACCAAGGAAAAATTCCTCGTGATTATGGACGAAAGTCATGTCACACTACCTCAATTGGGGGGCATGTACAACGGGGACAAAGCTCGAAAGGACAATCTCATTGACCATGGGTTCCGATTGCCTTCAGCAGCAGACAATCGACCATTGAAGGGACATGAATTCCAGTCCATGGTACCTCAAATGTTGTACGTGAGTGCCACACCAGGAGAACGCGAACTGAAACAACTTTGTGAGTGTACAGGACAACAAATGCCAGAACAAGACCCAAAGGAGAAACGGAAACCGTTACTGAAAGATGCATTGGGAGAAATTCAGGGCATCTCGCGAATGGAAATTCGACCCACGGGCTTATTGGATCCACAAATTGAGGTCCGCCCTACAGAGGGTCAAGTCCAGAATTTATTGGACGAAATCAATGATTGTGTCCAGCGGAATGAGCGAGTACTTGTAACCGTGATGACGATTAAATTCGCGGAAGAAGTTGCGGACTATTTGCAACGAATGGAAATTAAAGCACATTACTTACACTCGGAAATAGACACGCTTGAACGAAGTGAAATCATCAAGGCACTGCGGATTGGCCATATCGATGTGATTGTTGGAATCAATCTCTTGAGGGAAGGACTAGATATTCCTGAGGTTAGCCTGGTGGCAATATTTGATGCAGATAAAGAAGGGTTTCTACGGAATGAACGTAGCCTGCTACAGACCATCGGGCGTGCATCTAGAAATGAAAATGGAAAGGTAATTCTGTATGCTGATTCGATGGGAAGAGCGATGGAATCGGCGATTTCACAGACAATTGAACGACGTCAGAGACAGATTGCACACAATGAAAAGAACGGAATTATTCCAAAAACCATCGTCAAACCCTTGCCTGTGATGGGTATAGAAGCCGATCAACTGTTGGCTGGAACTGCCGGTAAGGGAATCACCGGAGGGAAAAGATTCGTTGGTGGGTCCTCAAGTCAGGCTGCCAAAAGTCGAGCGCATGAATTGATCAACAAATTTGATCTCGGTGCAGGCCTGTGGGGAGACAATGTTCTCTCCAACTTATCACAGCCCAACTCTGATGAGATTGGCATCGAATCAACTTCCGATGATGCCACTGTAGAGCGACTGAAGAAAGAAATGATTCAAGCAGCGGAGCGATTGGAATTTGAGAAAGCCGCCGAATTGAGAGATAGAATTTTGCAATTGGAAAACTCAAAATCCAATTGAAAATTCAAAACCACTGTTTGAAGTCAAGGTGTCGGCTCGCACGCTCGTTCCCATGGCACTACAGCGCGATGATTTTGATGCACCTGTTGTTGATTATTCATTTAACGAAGTAAATGATGTCTCTTCTCTGATTGATCAAATGGCCAAAGCCGGAGGGTTTTCCGCGACGAAACTTGCACACGCTAGGGATGTTCTTTCTGAAGCCATAAAGAAATCCAATCAAGATGGTGTACTGAATTGGTTGTCGTTCCCCGCTTGCCTGTGTGCTACTGGAACTCGAGGATTCTTTGTAGAGGCAATCAAACGGAAGGCCTACAATGTCATCATTACCACCTGTGGCACACTCGACCATGATATTGCCAGGACTTACCAAGCATACTACCATGGTGCATTTGAGTTGGATGATGTGGAATTGGGAGAGCAAGGGCTGAATCGACTTGGAAATGTCATCGTACCAAATGAGTGCTACGGAGACATTCTGGAACAATCTGTATTACCATGGTTAGAAGAAATAGAGAATGAACGTAAGGAAGTGAATCCAGAAAACCCATGGCGAGGATTTGGGAGTGTGGAGCTCTGTTGGGCCTTTGGTGATCGAATTACTGACGAGAGTAGCTTGTTGCATTGGGCCGCAAAGCATCGAATTCCAATTATTATCCCTGGCCTATCTGATGGTTCTATTGGCGCCCAATTATTCATGCATCGTCAACGAAGTCCCGACTTCATGATTGATTTCCTCGCTGATGAACAAATCCTCTCTGACCTGACATGGACTTGTGAAGAAAGTCATGCCCTTATGGTAGGTGGAGGGATCTCTAAACACCATGTAATCTGGTGGAATCAGTATCGTGGTGGATTGGATTCAGCCGTTGGAATTACAACGGCATCAGAGCATGATGGTAGCCTCTCAGGCGCACGATTGCGCGAAGCGATTTCGTGGGGGAAAATCCGACCAGAAGCACCGCAAGTCACCGTTGAGGGCGATGCCAGTGTTTTGCTGCCACTCCTAGGATCAGATTTGTTCAAATGAATGAGCGATGCATTCCATCAACCCAACTCGCATTGCAGTCATGGGGCGCCAACCGTCAGTACCACATTCAACTAACGCATTGTGGAGAGGAGCCAAATCAGGCCGTCTACGTGCCCCACTGTATTGTACAGCTGCTGGAGATGGTATCTCACTGAGAGAATCAATCGTATGAGTATGATTCATGGAATTTTCAAACCTCAACCACAAACGACGGATTTCATCAACAACCATTTGTTGAGTCCAAGCCCTCCTCCCACACAATTGAAAGCGACCCCTGATTCCATTACTGGATAGTATCCTATGCGCACTTTCAGCGTCGCGAATGTGCACCCAGTGATATATTCTAGAATCGACTTTTGGCTCGACTCCGGCCAATATCTCACTGACCCATTGATTGATTGTACCTTCACCATTCGGCGAGTATACATCGATGAAATCAATGGATAATTCCTCTGGCACACCATCACTTCACGAATTGTCATTGGCATGTAAAATCAAGGCGCGCTCCACGATTTCAATAATCAAATCTATTTCTTCAGATGTGATGCCAAAGTGAGGTGTGAATCGTAAGGCATTCTTTCCTCCATGAATGATACCCAACCCCATGGTTCGGCAGAGTTCTTCGACCTGGCCAAATCCAACCACTTGGTGAGTTTCAGGATTTAACTCTGCACTGCATAGTAGCCCTGTTCCTTGAACTTTCAGAACGGTTTCAGGCATCTTTTGAGCCAATAGTGTCAACTTCTCAACCAATTCATTGCCTCGTTCTCGGATATTGGTTCGTAACTCAGGAGTGATTTGGTCCAAAACCGCAACGGCAGCTTCCAAGGCCCTTGGATTGGTCGTCATTGTGTTTCCGTAAATTCCAACCACATAGAATTCTGCAGCCCTTGGAGACAGGCCCAGGACAGACAATGGATATTGTCCAGCATTGAGAGCTTTCGACCAAGTCTCCAAATCGGGTACTTCACAGTTCTCAAATCCCTGATAATCAATGATAGAAAGACAACCTTGACCGCGAATCCCTGCTTGAATTGAATCGACCAAAAGCATACTCCCATGATCGAGTGTCAATCGCCGAGCCTCATCATAAAACTCACGAGTTACACACTGTCCGGGATTCCCTTCGCCTTGAACCGGTTCAATAGCCATCATTTCGATGAAGAAGCCTTCATCATCTGCACGTTTGAACATTGCACGTAATGCATCGATATCATTGGCAGGGACCAACAATAGATTGTCTCGATCCCTGAATGTCGCCAGATTTTTGTCATAGCCTGCTTTGCAAGAGTGCGAAATTTGTGCTGGACGATCTGTTCGCCCATGGAATCCCTGCTCAATCGCCAACAGCTTGATCGGCTTACCTTCATGCACCCCACCTGGTCCTGTTTGTAAATTGGCATTGACATCTGCGATTCTCAAACTGACGGTAACCGATTCAGAACCACTATTCATACAGATATATTTGGAAAATGGACAATTCCCACGAGTGTGGCCTAACTCTTTCTTGAGACGTTCGGCCAATCTGGATTGACTGAATGATGGTGTCATGACATTGGCCATCACCCAATTTTTTGACATTGAATCGATGACCTCTCGAGGACCGTGTCCCCCGCCGAGCATCCCATAGCCGCCATTATCGTGAATCACAGCACCTCGCGAAGTAATCACCCAAGGGCCTCTGGCTGCAATAGCAACATAGGGGTTAATCGTCGCTGCAGAGTAGAAGTTAATGTAATCAGATTGCAGCGAGGATATCAGATCCGATTCATCTTGTGAAATCAAATCAATTCCAAATTCTTTGACTAGAGAATCGAATACACTCGAGGCTTCCTCAATCGCCTCAACTAATTTTGAATCATGTTCGCAGAACCTCTCGATTGTCGCATCGGATAGCCCAACTGTCTGGGCCTTCGACTCCCCTGCGAGTTGGCGCAGGCGCATCAAACTCTCAAGCATGATTAGTCGACTTAGCGGACCCACATGAATATTCTCTGTACATGAGTTGCAAAACTGATAAAATCACACTGGCTATAAAAATTAGTGAATAATTGAAAATTTGATTTTTCATGCGGTAAAAAATGAATTTGGGAATTGGCCGATAATATCAAAAAAATATTCAACTTCAATTGAAATTTATCACGTGTATAATAGGCTGATTATCGAATATTCAATTGGAAAATCATAGATTATCGGCCTTTTTCAATTGAAGAACTGAATTAAATTGCATAGGGGATGGTTTAATAGCCCACTCGTACCGTCGAATGGTAAGCAGGATGGGATGCTGCATTAAGGAGACGAAAAAAATGGCAGATGAAAATTACAGAATTCAGGAGCTTCTTCAGAGAGAAGTTTACGTGGGAGACAATCTGGTAGGCACTATTGTAGGGGAACGATATCACCCCAATGAGGATCGAGTCAGGTCCATGCGAATTCAAGTGCAGCCCGACGTTGCAGAAGAATACATGCGGAAGCCCGCCGAACATGCACCCCTATCGAAAGAGTTGATTCATTCAATCCAAGATGATGGGTCTGTAAAACTCTCAAAATCAATGAGAGAACTTCAGAGACGTTGGAGAAATACGGTTCGAATCGAAGAACAACTTTACGCTCCTGATGAACTATTAGATCGAGCCGTGCTCGATGACGATGGAATGGAACTAGGAGTTGTTGTCGGTATGGTAAAGGTCAAGCGGACATATCGAGGCATCACAGTTCAGCTTCGTTCAGCGATTCGGCGCAGGTACGGTTTAGGAGAAACCATCGATATCCCGGTGACGGCTTTGGCCAGAACCCGTGCACGTCTTGACGAAGTCGTACTTTCGCGCACATACGAGAAATTGCGCTCATTGCCGAGTTACATTCAGATCAACGAAGGCATTCTAGAGGATTGATGACAACCGTCATTGTTAATTCGGGGATGGCGGTCGCCGGAATGCTCTGGACGGGTAGCTTAGGTTGGCTGGAGCACCCGGCTGATAACCGGGAGGTCGCAGGTTCAAATCCTGCCTCGTCCACCTCAAACAACAAGAACGGGCGATGCTAGGGCTCGTTCATGCCAGTCGTCTCGGGCAGCAACGCATTCGAACTAGCCGAGGCTCTTGCTGGCGAATTGGGTTGGGAACACCACCCCCTTGAAGTCAGACGTTTTCCCGATTCGGAGGGCTATGTTCGAGTCCCCCAAGAGAGCATCGAAGCCATTCGTTCCAATCCCGTGGTAATCGTAGCAACAACGTTCCCCGATTCAGGAATCGTCGAGGCACTACTGATGATGGAATCGATTTACGATGTCCGTAGTGGGGACATGCGCAATCTAAAGGGAGAGGGGGAACAACAACTGGAAGATGCTGGCCCAGGGATTTTCTTAGCAATACCATATTTCGGCTATTCGAGGCAAGACAAGCGTTTCCAGCAAGGAGAGGTTGTTTCCGCCAAACTTCTTGCGCGCTTATTGACTCGTCGTTGTGATGGGATGGTTGTCTTGGATTTGCACGCACCTGCCGTGCTAGAAGATCTCGATGTACCCGTATCTTTTGTGTCTTCAATGCCTGAGATTGCCATTCATCTTCAAGATCAAGTTCAGCCTGATTTTGTTCTCAGTCCCGATAAAGGAGCCATCGAACGTGCCAGCCATGTTGCACAAGCGATTGGTTGCAAATTCTCATACCTTGAAAAAACTAGGATTGATGCACACACAATTGAACACAAGGCCAAAGATTTGGATGTTGATGGTGCGATTGTCGCCATTGTCGATGATATGATTTCGACCGGCGGCACCATCTGTAAAGCCAGCGATGCATTGCGACGTCAAGGTGCCAAGGCAGTGCATGCGGCATGCACTCACGGGCTCTTTACAGGAGGTGCAATTACCCGTCTCGCCAATCATGTCGATGGCGTGCATGCCACCGATTCTTTGCCAAATCCTCGTTCTGTTGTGAGCGGTGCACCAGCGATTGCCAGGGGCGTTAAGGACCTGATTCAGCGAGTGCTTTGACCCCCCTAGTGGTTTGCAGTACCTTCCGCTGCGTTTATACGGGGCACGCCGTGCGGCGGCTTACTAACATGAGGAGTGAATCCAATGAGTGTACACATAGCATTTGAAACCCCGAAAGATGTCCAAGACAGTGTCTACGAGCTCGTGAAGCTTGTCGGAAGTGGAGAAGGTCGTCTTAAGAAAGGAAGCAACGAAGTGACAAAAGCTGCTGAACGCGGCACTGCACAGATGATTGTAATGGCAGAAAATGTCAACCCAGCTGAACTACTTGCACACGTTCCGCTTATTTGCAAAGAGAAGAGTATTCCATTCATCTACGTCGAAGATCAAGCATATCTTGCAGAGGCGGCCGGAATGAATAGCGGTGCAAAGACCGCTGCAATTGCCCTAATGGAAGTCTCAAAGGGTGCTCAAGAAGCATTCAACGGCGTAAAGGAACAGGCAGACGCCCTGAACTGAATTCTTCGTGATTCTGGAGGTATTGGATATGACTCAAGAAGGATGGCCTGCAGAAGTGGTCGAAGTGGTCGGCCGAACTGGAATGACTGGAGAGGCTACTCAGGTCAAAGTTCGTGTCAATGACGCACCCAACCCACGTGACGTTGGCCGTATTATCACACGAAATGTCGTTGGACCCGTGCGTGTAGGAGACATTTTGATGCTCCTAGATACTGGTCGAGAAGCTCGTAAGTTGAATGTCCGCTGAGGTGAAAACATGGTAGAGCGACGAATTTGCAGTTTTTCCGGAGAGGAGATTGAACCCGGCACAGGCGTAATGTACGTCAAGCGTGATGGGACCGTACTTTGGTTCAAGGACTCTAAGGCACGGAAGAACATGAAACTTGGACGAAATCCACGTAAAGTGAAGTGGACTCGTCGATATGTCAAGGGCGGCATTCAGTAAGATCGTACTTGACCACATTCAGCGGTTCCTACCGTTTGGTACCGTCGGCGTGCTGAAATAGGGGAGTTCGGTCGGCCGGTTCGGTGGAAAATATGCAAACAACATATGTCATGGTAAAACCGGACGGAGTACAACGTGGACTTGTAGGTGAAATCATCAATCGATTTGAGCGCAAAGGGTTGCGCTTGGTCGGATTGAAATCAATCATCCCTAGCATTGAATTGGTCGAACAGCATTATGCTGTTCACAAAGAACGTCCATTTTATCCAGGCCTGGTAGAATTTGTAACCTCTGGCCCCGTTGTTGCTATGGCTTGGAAAGGTGTCGAGGCGATTTCAGTTTGTAGGAATATCATCGGTGCGACCAATGGAAGAGAGGCTGATATGGGATCGATCCGTGGTGACTTTGGAATGGATATCGGATACAATCTGATTCATGGTAGCGATGGCGAAGAGACCGCAGCATTCGAACTGGGCCTATGGTTCCCAGAAGGACTGAACGAATGGACGCCTGTCCGAGAGACTTGGGTATACGAGTAATATTCAATTGGAAAATCAATTTTTCAATTGCAAAATGGGGGCATGTTGATGGCTGAAATGAGCCGGCGCCAACCAATTGTTGCAGTTCTTGGCCATGTGGACCATGGGAAGACTTCGGTGCTCGACTACATCCGAAGTTTGGGAAAAAACAGACAAGCCAGTGTTATGGCACGAGAAGCGGGCGGGATTACGCAACACATTGGGGCCACTGAAGTTCCCGCCACTTTGCTAAACGAATTGTGCAGCCCGTTGATGGGAGGCAAGGAATTCTTGTCCCCGGGTCTACTCTTTATCGACACACCAGGGCACCACTCATTTTCTACATTGAGAACCCGCGGCGGTTCTCTAGCCGACATTGCAATTTTGGTTGTGGACATGATGGAAGGATGTCAACCACAGACACTCGAATCAATCCGAATATTGAAACAAGCGAAGACACCATTTGTTGTCTGCGCGAACAAGGTCGACCGAATCCATGGATGGAAATCCATCAATGGACGGTCTGCTGCTGCTTCGATGAAAGACCAAGACGCACATTCGCAAGGATTGTTTGAACAGAAATTCTGGGATCTAGTGGGTCAATTTGGAGAACAAGGATTCAATCTTGACATGTATAACAGAATTTCAGACTTTACTCAAAATATTGCTTTAGTACCTTGCTCGGCAAAGGAAGGCGAAGGTATGCAAGACCTGTTGGCAATCACAATTGGATTGGCAGAGAAGTTCCTAGATGAACAACTCTCTGATGTTGAAGGTGCTTCCGAAGGCACTGTTTTGGAGATGAAAGAAGAACGAGGTTTGGGCAAAACTTTGGATGTCATCTTGTATAGAGGTGAAATTTCCAAGGGAGATGAAATCGTCATTGCAACGGAGAATGGGCCTCAAGTAACCCGTGTCCGTGGTTTGTTCCGTCCACGTGGTATGGCAGAAATGCGTGATGCAGGAGATCGATGGGATGCCATTGAAACCGTAGAAGCTGCATCAGGTTTGAAGTTAGCCGCACCTGATTTGGATGGAGTATTGGCAGGGACCACACTGCGTGTTCTATCCAACGTTGAAGAGGAGCGGGATGAAGCAATCAATGCTTCTAGGAAAGAATCTGAAATCAGCATTGAACTGGATGAAGAGGGTGTGATCATCAAGGCAGATACGCTCGGTGGCCTTGAAGCTCTAGCATTTGAGTTACGAAATCAGGAACCTCCAGTTCCAATCAGAAGTGCTGGGATTGGACCTGTGAACAAACGTGACTTACGAGGTGCTGAAAACGCATCAGATCCACTTCACAAAGTGATTCTCGCATTTAGCACAACCGTCCAAAGCGAAACTGCAGATGAATTGGCCAAGGAAGATTGCAACGTCGAATTCATTGGTTCAGACGTCATCTATCATATCCTTGAGCGCTTTGAAACGTGGACTGAAGAGCGAAAAATCGAGTTGGAAGAAGAAAAACGCGAGAAAATCGTCTACCCCGGCAAAATCAAAATCCTCGCCGACCATATTTTCCGAAGGTCCGGTCCCGCAGTTGTCGGCGTCCGAATTCTCGGGGGCCGATTGCATATTGGGCAGCGTCTACTCACAATTGATGGGAACAAAGTTGGTCAGGTGAAATCCATCAGAATTGGAGATGCCTCCCACAAAGAAGCAAAACAAGGAGACGAAGTTGCGGTTGCCATCGAGGGAGCAACTGTGGGCAGAGGAATCGATGAGGAAGACATCCTCTTGGTTGATGTCCCTGCAAGTCATGCCCGTAGATTGCGAAAACTCGAACTCACTGCGGCCGAACAAGAAGTTCTCGACGAACTTACGGCTTTACATCGTGCAGAAGATCACTTCTGGGGTCGATGAGTGTACGCAGTGCACCGTTTTCGTGGACTAAATACCAGAATATTTGATGATGACCGAGTGACCCCCCTACCCCGAACGTTCAAGTACGAATTGGGGTGGTCCTGCGTTGGGTTAAGACCCAAGGTGATACCATGTCAGCAGGGATGGCACAAGCAGCAGGCACTGGCCGAACAAAAGACTTGATTTCGACCGTGAGTCAAATCTCGCACGGACTGATGGGGGAAGTCGCCAAAGTTATCATCGGTAAAGAAGAAAATTTGCTTCGTGTTACCGTCGGAATTCTATCCAATGGAAACATGCTTCTCGAGGATTTCCCCGGTTTGGCCAAAACTTTGCTAGCGAATACGTTCGCTAAGGCGCTTGGTTGCAAGTTCAAGCGTGTACAATTCACTCCTGACCTACTCCCCTCTGATATCATGGGGACTTACATGTACGACCAGCAAGCAGGAGAGTTCAAACTGCGCCCCGGGCCATTGTTCACAAACATCCTACTAGCCGACGAAATCAACCGTGCTCCTCCTAAGACGCAAGCTGCGCTTCTAGAAGCCATGGAAGAAAAGCAGGTTACGATCGAGGGAATTACGCACAAACTGCCCGCACCTTTCGTTACCTTGGCGACGCAGAACCCCATTGAGCAGGAAGGAACCTATCCACTGCCTGAGGCGCAGATGGACCGATTTCTCATGAAGATGTCAATGGGTTATCCAGATAGAGCGGAAGAAAAGGCCATTCTCGCTCGTCGAAAGTTGCGTGGGAAAGATGGTCATGATGTTGAGCAGATCACATCACCAAAGAAGGTGGTCGCCATGCAAAAAGCTCTAGAGACTGTGCATGTTGATCCCGCAATTCTATCCTACATCGTTGAGGTTGTTCAGCGCTCTCGTGAAGATCATCGAGTCATCACCGGCGCATCTCCACGTGCAAGTCAATCACTGTTCAAGACGGGGCGTGCTTCCGCTGCAATCGATGGACGCGACTATGTGATTCCCGACGACATCAAGCGTGTCGCCTTGCAGGTTTGCAGTCATCGTATTGTTCTCAAACCTGAAGCGAAGATTCGTGGAATTACAGGGATGCACATCATGCGCAAGATTCTCTCTGAAGTACCCGTCCCGGTTATCCAGTAAGCCGATGACAATCGCCCTTCGAGGACTCGTCAAAGCGAGTGTTTCAAAGAGGGGCTTTGCTGACGAGACAATGACTCACTTGAGGTTGATTACATGAATCCATACAAAATGGTCATCACAGTTGCCAACCAAAAAGGCGGTTGTTCAAAAACGACCACAGCAGTCAACATTGCGACCGCATTGGCGAAAGGTGACCCAAAGAATGGTTGGCCTGCTGCCAAAGTTCTACTTGTCGATATGGATCCTCAAGGCAATGTTTCAACCTCGTTTGGTATTTCAAAAAACAATCTTGGACGTACAGTTTATGATTTGCTGATGAATGACCTTGGGGAGGAATTGCCCCTCATTGAGGATTACCTGATCGGTCCTGATATCATTGCGGACTCAATGTGGGACGCCTGGAATGGGAATTACCCTGACAAAAATCCACCGAAGACGATGGTAGAAGTCAAGAAGATTGATGGTAAAAAGACGATAGTCTCTTCTGGTGTCGAGAATCTTTGGATTTTACCGAGCAATGTTCAACTCGCTGCAGCGGAGATTGAATTGGCAACGCGAATCGGCAGAGAAACTCGATTAAAAGAAGGATTGGCATCTGCAATTGATGAATTCGACTACATCATCATCGATACATCTCCGAGTCTTGGGTTGTTGACAATTAATGCAATGGCCGCGTCAAATTGGGTCCTGATTCCTGTCCAAACAGAATACTATGCCCTCGAAGGAATGAGTCAATTGATGAACTCAATCAAACTTGTTCAGCGACGAATTAATCCCAATCTCAAGTTGTTTGGAATTGCAATGACCATGTATCAAAAAACAACACTTTGCGATACGGTTGTGACAGAAGTGCGCAGGCACCTACGTGAGCAGGTGTTCAGTACTGTGATTCCTAGAGATATCAGTGTGGCAGCCGCACCTGCTGATGGTGGACCCGTCGCAATTATCAAGAAACCGAATCGTAACAACAAGGGTAGTCAACAATATTGGGCTTTGGCTAAGGAAGTTCATCGAAGAGCCTTGCGTATTCGTAAAAAGTATGGGATCAATGAACCCAACCGACTACAGCAGTATAAAATCAGAACCGGTGAATGAACCCACAATTCAACGTAATGCTCAAGATGTGGCTTGTCTGCCTCCGTATCGGTAGAAAACATGGGCTCACCCAACATGACCTCAGTAAGCGTCTCCTTCGATGTCCGAAGGCAGTTGAATTCAATGCGAGCAATGGGAAATCACAAGAGTGTCGATCACTTGCTGGCCCAAGTATTACAGGAATATCGTATGGCTCAACTGCGAGCTGAAGCTGACAAGTTGCGAAGTCGATTGCGTGATATCGGACAAACCGATGTAGAAGCACTGGTCGAACGACTCGGTCAATCTCCCTATGGTGGTTAGATGAAAGGTCAGGCGCCCGCATACTCTGTCGATGCCCCTACCCTATTCAGGGGTTTGATGGACGGAGGAAGCAATGCGCGAATCCTGCTTGACTTGGCGGCTGCAAACCATATCGAATTGCATGCACAAGCGACGGATTGGAACAATCTTTTGTGGCTAATCTCAACAGCGCTTAGAGAATCAGGAGGGGCCTACTCCGGAGAAGATTATGCTTCTTTGAGGAATAATCTACCAGTAGTTTTCCACTGAATCTACTGTTTTCCGTGGCGCTCAAGCCATTGATGTCCATACCATCTCCATTGATCCATCGTCCAACCTTCTGGCAGGCCACCCGATGGTAGAGGTGGCGCTTCAGCGGGTGGCTGTTCTGGTTGTTCTGATGAATCCTCAACTTCTTCTTCCTGACTGGGGATTGACATTTGCTCAGCGACGTATTCAGGCTCTGATGATTTCTCTTCTTCTGGACCTAACTCTTCAATTGCAGGGTCTTCGATGGAGGATTCTTCATCTTCAAGCGGATCTTCACCCCATACTTTTTGCTCATCAATCCCACCACGTGTCTCAAAGGTATCACCGCTCTCCCAGGCATCCAATTCTTGGGTAGCATCCTGATGTGTATATTGGGCGTCAGGTTTTCTCTTATCTCTTGCCTTACCAATCGATCGAAGCGTGATGACAATGACGGGGAGCACGAAAGCCATGGCGGCAATAATGTATCCCGCAATGACTGCGAATTCCTTGATGGCACCCATTGCATCAAATTCTTCATCCTCCAATAGTGTGATATTTTCAGAATCTGAGTTTGGATCGTAGGCATCGGTACAGGCCTGAATATCATCTGGATATTTGTTGCAATGGTCTTCTAGGGTCTTAATTTCTGGATCACCGTCATCGTAATCGGCGTTGCTACCCAGGCAATCGCGATCTTCATCCAGCCACTCTGAACGATTGTTCGCCATGGAACAATCGCCAAATGTCGATTCTGTATTGTCATCATAACCATCTCCATCCTCATCAACACAACCGTATCGACTGATTGAGGTGTAACTATTTGTTCCAGGATCATACATGTTCGCACGAGTACTTGTCCCTGCAAGTGTTGGACAAGCATCCCCTCTGTAACCGGTCAAATTATCTCCGTATCCATCACCGTCTGAATCGTAGTGCTGAGTTGATTCAAGGTGAAACGCATCTGCGATTCCTACAGGATGAGCTTCGACTCCATTGCCGGGGTCTGAATATCCATCTCCATCTGTATCTTGGCAACCGAGTCGATCAATGGTTGAACCACCGGATTGGTTCGGACATGCATCGGGGTTCGTAGCACCTAGCTCATCATTATCGCCATATCCATCCCCATCTGAATCTGCCCATTGAGTCGAATCTTCCGGGAACTTATCTCCACCTACACCAAACTTGTTGTCTCCATAGCCGTCCCCATCGGAGTCAGTTTGTTGAGCGGAGTTGTTAGGGAAGGCGTCGCCATTGTCGCCCACACCATCATTGTCAGAATCCATAGTCTCCGAAGCATCGTTTGGGGCCCAATCTGCATTGTCGCCCATTCCATCTCCGTCTGAGTCTACCGATTCATAGGGATCATCAGGGAATTCATCGAGGCCATCGACAACTCCATCATCGTCTCTGTCTGCATCCAGGAGGTGAATCTCAGAGGTACTACCAAACGATGTGAAGATGAAAACACCCTCGCCATCGGCTTGACGGAAACCGGTGACTTCACCTTGGACGGAAAAGTCCTGCGTCACTGCAAGCGTATCAATGTCTAAAGAAAAGACGCGACCATTTGACATCCCCATCATCAACCGCTGATCCAATTGCTCCAATGATCGACCTTGCCCATTTGAGCAGAGATTAATCGATTGTTCTCGGACCCAAGTGGATGTGTTGTGAATATCCAATCGACAATTGTCAGTCAGACTGAACAAGAAGGTCTCATCATGGCTCACTCCGAGTTTCAACAAAGGAGCCGTGGAATCCGCAAGGGATTGGATAAACGAACCGTTTTCATCATGGATTCGAATTTGCTTGTCACGGCCCGAAGTGAGAATTTTCCCATCTGAAAGTGTAACTACATCTGTAATTCCATTGGTATGGCTACTGACGGTTGAAATTCCCGAGAGTGTGCTGGCGGACCCATCGTATTCAATGGCGTTCTTGGAGAGACGCTTGGTCGCCCATAGATCGCCATCTCGATCCCAAGCAACACCATCAACTGCTTCGTTGACGGTGAACCGATACAGTTCCTCCATGTAGTCAACTGAAACCACCACAACGCCACTTGTTGTACCTAGTGCAAGCAATCCTTCAGCGGAATTGAAATCTGCGCAATTGACGGAAGTATTGGTGTCATCCGACCAAACCTCAGCATAAGTTCCGTTCTCGTGAACAAAATAGGCGGTAACAACCCCCTCAGGTGTCGCAATCAGGATGTTTCCATTGTCCAACTCCCACCAACCAATGGCAGCATGATCAAACTCGGCCACTTTTCCTGCGCTCCCCAATTCCTCAAGCGAGGCTGATACAGGGGTTGTTGCTACTGGCAATAGCAGAGAGCAGAGGAGAATGATTGTCAGGCAGAAAGAACGTCCGCGCATGAGAACACGACCGCGTCTTCACCTTTCAAACGAGCGCATTGGTGATTTTGTTCGGTTACGCACCCCGTAGGGGTGCGGTGACCTCACTCTTCCTCATCCACTGCTACCTTGGAAATTGGTTTGAGTACTGCTCTGCCAACCGGCTTCAGAACCGTGGGCCCAGTCTCCTTGGGTTCAATGGAAATCGGTTTTCGAATCGGCTTCAGGATTGGTGCCAAGGTGGGTAGTTTCGATTCTACTTCATCCTCTTCAGATGGCATTTCATCTTCAAGCATTGGCGGCCCCTTGGTCGGGGGACCACTCATAGGCTTCGTTGGTGCACCATCACGTACCAAACGGCCACCACCTGGTGGTCCGCGAGATGGTTTCATTACATCTGCAAAGTCCGGTGTTTCTTCAGTGGTAGTTTCGACTACAGGCTCGACTTCCTCCTCAGATATTGCGCTTAGAATGGTCTTTGTCAGTGATGGTTTTTCTTCGATTACTGGCTCAGGCTCGGTATCGAATTCTTCCTCAGACATTGACTCCGTTTCAGGAGCGGACGGTTTGGGTGTCTGGATCGGTTGACGTACTGGTTTCAATGCAGCCAATCCACCACTAGCTTTGGGTGCTGTGGGTTTCCCGAGTGTGCTACCGGATAGAGCACCAAGTCCCCCGGTTTTCTGAATAGGTTGACGGACTGGCGCAGCGAGTGTTTTCGGTACCTCGGATTCTGTTTGCTTTGGACTACCGAGACCCCCTGGCCTTGCCAAGCTACCCAATCCACCAGATGGTCGACCCAATGCGGGTGCCGCCCCTGCGGCTGTGGTGGGCATTTGGCCCTTGGCTCCGGCTAGTGCATCCATCCATGCTTGGCGACGGTCTAGACGGTTGTCTTTCCCTTCAAGTTCCGCTGCCTCCTCAGCACGCTTGAGTTCGGCCTCTGCCTCCAAATCCCCTTCGGTGATGAGACCCTTTTCAAGTTCAACCCGGAGTTTTTCTTCAGCAGCAACTCGGAATTCTTCTGCGCGAGTTTCGAGTTGGTTCAAACGATCGCGAATTTCTGCGCGCTTGATAGCAAGTTGGGCTTCGATCTCTGCCCGAATTTCGCTCTCTTTGCGGCGAACTTCAATGAGAGCTTTGTTGCGCATGATTTCTTCACGCTTAGCGACTTGGCGCTCAAGTTGTTCAGCAACCTCTCTCTCTTTCTGTGCACGGAAGGCTGCCAATTCTGCTTCCATCTCAACTTCAAGGTCTAAGCTAGTTTCCTGCTTAATCAAATCAAGATTCGTTTCATGTGCGATTCTCTGATTTCGAATTCTTGAATCAATTTCTGCCATAATTTGGCGCTCAGCGGCCTGTTGTCTAGCAGAGAATTCTGATTCAATTTGAGAGATCCATGACTCTTTCTTTTCTTCATATTGTGAATCAAGCTGCTCTCTCAAATCAAGTTCACGGTCGTGTCGGAATTGACTCAAATGTTGGGTGATTTCAGCCTCTCTATCGACCTTGTATTGTTCAAATTCTGAATCAATGCGATTTCGAACTGTGTCTTCAAGTTCAATGTGTAGTGCTCGATCTATTTCATCGATTGCATGAGAAAATGAGACGTCAAATCTTTCCTTCAATCGCTGTTTTCTCAATGAAAGGCGCTCGCCATAATCGGAATCAAGATTCTTTAGAATTGAAGTTTGTAGTTCTTCTCGTTTCCTAGCCACTGCCAACTCCAAATCCTCTTGCATCCGACCCTCTAGCCGTTCTGTTTCTTGGGTTAGACGGGTTTCGAGTTCGGTTGCGAGCTCTTGCGCTATTTCTTCTTCTAAACGATGTGCTCGACGCTCATATTCAGCACGAAGTCTTGCTTCGCGCTCGCGAAGTCGTTGACGCAATTGCTGTTCTAATCGACGACGAATACCATCTCGAAGTTGAATTTCTCTTTCAGCAAGTCGAGCTTGTTGAGCGTCCTCAATTCGTCGTGCCTGGGCACTTTCTTCCTCGTCTAAACGTACACGCATTTCGGACTTTATGTTGTCTTCAATTTCGTGAATTTGGCGTTGAAGTTCTTGACCAGCCTCGATTTCAAGTCGCTCCTCTAAGAAAGCACGACGACGCTCAAATTCAGAGTCCATTTCTTCCTTCAACTGTGATCGAAGTTGATCTCTTCTGGAATCCAACCTACGAGTTGATTCCAACTCAAGCCGAGAACGAATTGACTCCTCTTCTCGGACAAGGCGGAGTTTCATCTCTTCGCGTAGGGTGGCTTCCTCTCTCTCAAGAACGTCTCGTTCAAGTCGCTCGAGTTCAGACTCCATTTCAGAGCGTAATTCGGATTCAATATCGGCAAGAGCACCTTCGGCCTGTATTCCAACCGTTTTTGCCAATGCACTCTTGATACCTGCTAAGCGCTCTGCTTGCTCTTGTAATCTAAGTCGTCGTTCACGCTTTAGTGACGTTCGCATTCTACGTTCATCATCAAGTCGATTGTCTATGGATTGAACCTCATCGAGGGAGGGCGTGCGCATTTGCGTAGGGTCTGATTTTCCAGCCGTATGCCGCGCTCTAAGTTCTGCTAAGTTTTCCCTGCTAACACTCAAGGGTCCCATCCCCGAGTTCTCGTTCGAATTCTTCTGATACTTAACCGCCATAGGTTTGAACAATCTCAATCCTATGATTATCAGACCTTATGTCAGACTCCGAATCATGTTGAAATTTATACTTCTGATTCTGAGTTATTGAACATTGAATCACAGATTTTTGGCCCAAACAATACGTGTATGATGATTAGGGTCAATGAAAACGCCAACAGAACGAATGAGGCTGTAATCGCACCGTTTGAATCTAAACCAATAATTGGAATCAGTGTCGCGATGAACATGGAGATTAGTAAAATCAAACTTAGGTTCATCCCCATGCCCTTTGAGAACTTGGGTAAGCGCCGATCTGAAATCATCAACATGCCGGCAATGGCCATTCCTGGAAGCATCATCCAATCTAAGGGTGAATGGTTTCCAAACCCACTATCTGATGACAGTGAATCGATGATGAATACTTCCGGTTGAAGATAGACTAATCCCGATAAAGACAGAATCAATACTGCGCTAGCAGGACTTGCCAGACCGTGAAACCAACGATTGTCTAACTCAGACTCGTGTTGGAATCGAGCCAACCTCAGCATCGTGCAGATGACTACCCAGGAACACAGAATGATGATCGAAATTGTCCAAAGGGGTGTGGATTCACCCCATTGGCCAAACAATCCGAACACCAGTAGAGCCGGAGCTACGCCAAAAGAGATTGAATCTGACATCAAATCAAGATAACTACCGAGATGTCTACGCTTAGAATATGTTCGAGCAATGGGTCCATCGATTAAATCACCAAAAACCGAGAGAATAATGAAAAACATCGCCATCCAAATATATCTCTCAGATTCAGCATCAATGGAAGAAAAATCATCGAAGGCAAGAATCAAACAAGCGATTGAGAATGTACCCAAAAGACCATTCAAAAGTGTAATCCAATCAGCGACGCCCATCAATCGGAAAGTCGTCTTCATACCCCAAACCAGTAATTGATTTGGCTTGATTCTTTCCTCGATTAATGTCAGAATGTCACAAAGAACGACTCGGAGCAGGCAGGACAATCCAAACGTCGCTTGCCGGGCTTAGGACGAATACGCAATTGTCGTTCACATGACGGGCAATCAACTTCAACTTTCACTACTTTTCGTGTAACCTTGAATACGGTCGAACAAGAAGAACAGCGCAGCGCACACGGACGCTCGTCGACACCCACACGCAAAATCTTCGAACACGATGGGCAACTGACTTTTTCATCCATCCATGCGTCTCTAGTAGGCTTGTGATCGA
>CEUJ01006414.1_pt1 | contig 37775 bp, 29 predicted proteins | sample 361531 | NCBI WGS metagenome assembly CEUJ01 (sample SAMEA2622842, study PRJEB7988) | marine metagenome | biome: marine biome (ENVO:00000447); feature: marine epipelagic mixed layer (ENVO:xxxxxxxxx); material: "saline water (ENVO:00002010), including plankton (ENVO:xxxxxxxx)" | depth 140 m | reverse complement strand
GTAAATGAAAAAGCACTTTATAATGCTTCAGCTCCTGATAAGCAAGACTTTGAAATACACGTATCTGATTCTGCAGAGTTAGTTTACAAAATATTATCACTAGCAGGAATTGTAATAGCAAAACCAGGCTTAGGTAGTTACGCTGATGCACAAATAAACGCACAAAAACAACAAGAAAAACAATAAAACATGGGATTATACAACGGTAATTTATTTAATTATTACGCAACACCAAGCTTAGAAACTTTAGGTGGTTATCAATTTATATCTATAACCGATGTTATAAACAACTTTATGGTTGCTTACGTTGGAGAAGATAAAATACTACCTAAAATATCTAGAGCAGACGTTAGATTTCACGCTAGTAGAGCAATACAAGAATTAACTTATGATACTTTTAGATCTTGTAAAAATTTAGAGTTAGAGGTTCCTAATAGTTTAACACTACCTATACCTCATGATTATGTTGATTATGTAAAAATATCTAGAGTTGATGAAAACGGTAGATGTCACACTATAAACTGTTGTAAAGCATGTCCAAAAGATCCTTTGTCTTATGAGCAAAATGAAGATGGAACTATTAATGTTGGAGGAAAAACTACAGGTCATGAATTACCAGGTGGTCCTCATAATCCTATTGTAGAGCCCTCTAACACTTGGGAAAATTACAAATCAAGTGATTCTTCAGAAAATCAAGAACAAGAGTATAATCACGATAGACATATGTTTGAGGCTAACTTAGGTAGGAGGTATGGTTTAAATACAGCTGATGCTAATACAAATGGTTGTTTTTATGTTAATTGCAGAAATGGATTAATATATTTTGATTCAAGTTTGGTTGGTAAAACAGTTATAATACAGTACATAAGTGATGGTGTTGCTACTGATGGAGAGATGTTGGTACATAAGTTTGCTGAAGAGGCAATGTACAAATGGATAATATATGCTATAGTAAGCACTAGAGCTGTTCCCGATCCAAGAGCAGGTATGTTTAAAAAAGAAAGATTTGCGGCTATTAGAAACGCAAAATTAAGACTATCAAAAATAAAACCTGAAGAACTTACTAAAGTTTTAAGAGGTAAATCTAAATGGATTAAACACTAAAATATGCCACAGATAAATAAAGGTTTCGCTCCTACACCAAAAATGAACAAAGACATGGATGAGCGTGTTGTTCGTAGTGGCGAATATAGAGATGCTTTAAATATACAAGTTACTTCCTCAGACGGATCTGATGTTGGTTCTGCTCAATCATTATTGGGTAATACTTTAATATCAACCGGTATAGTTCCTTTAGGTAGCACGTGTGTTGGTAGTATAGCTCATAATAAAGAAGATAAAATATACTACTTTGTAGCTGGACCTTCTTACGAAGAAAAAGACAGCTTAAACACTGGTTGTTGGAAAGATTATATTATAGAGTATGATATAAAAACAGAAGTTTTTAAATATGTTTTTGTAGATATATATAGAGCTCATTTTAAAACATCTGCCGTGAATAACGGTGGAGATATTCAATTAAATCTTTCTTCACCTATAAGTAGTATTAGAAGAGATATGCAGGTTAATGGTTATGACATAGCAAATAATCATGTTATAAAAACTAATGAAACTCAATTAACAGAAGTTGTATCTGCTCAAAATAACATTGTAAAAATTTACAACTCTAAAGTTGATTTTACAACCTCACCGCCTATAAATCCAGGCACATTATTACAGTTTACATCTCAACCTATTTTAAAATTTCACCATCATGCTAATACTAAGAATTTAATAACAGGTATTAACATAATAGATGGTATGCTGTTTTGGACTGATAATTTTTCAGAACCAAAGAAAATAAATATTGAAAGATCAATAGCTGGTACAGGTGGTACAACTGATTTACCAGGACCAAATAATATTGTTTTTAATGGTGATAATCCAAATTATCACACTAGGCTTTGTATAACTCCAGATAATAATAGTGAGTTAACAGTAAAAACTAGAAAAGGTACTTATCCTACTGGTACACCATGGTATACTAAAGAGGAAAATGCCACTGTTATAAAGAAAGGACCTCTTAAGCCACCAAGATTAGTTATGTCTCAAAATGAAGACGATAGAGATGGTGCGCCTACTTACGCTGAAACCGACGGTACTATAAACAATATAGCCGGACCACCTTCAACAACGGGAAATTCATTTGCTTATATTGTGCCTAATACAAGTCCAGCTACCTCTGCTATAAAAAATGAAGGTGGAGAATTAACAAATGTTTATGTAGCAACAGCTGTAGATTGGAGAGTTGATGATCTTATTATATTTAGTCAAGATGAAAATGCTAATAGCGCTGAGGGTTTTACAGATCACGATGTAAGGGCTGTTGTTACAAGCGCTCCATCAGGTGCTGCTACAGGCCCTTTTGATTTTAGGATAGAATCTATAAATATTGAAAAAATAGATGAAGAACAAAAAGTTTGGAAATTAAGATTAGAACAAAGAAGACCTTTATTTGAATATAAGTTTGTTAGGTTTGCTTATAGGTATAAATACGAAGACGGAGAGTTTTCTACATTTTCACCTTTTTCAGAGCCAGCTTTTTTAGCTGGAGAATTTGATTATTTACCTGTTAAAGGGTATAACTTAGGTATGACAAATAGATTAAGACAATTAATCATAAAAGATTATATACCAGAAGACATGCCAAAAGATGTTATACAGGTTGATATATTATACAAAGATGAATCCAGCCCTAACATTTATACCGTTGAATCTATATTAAGTACAGATGGTTGGACAGTTAAAGATGAGTTAATATGGCCTGATAAAATAGGTTTTGAGGCAAACAATCCAGGTTTAACTTCTAGTACTATAGTGTCAGGTCCAGACGCTAGTAGAGGTGAGTATAAAATTACATCAGAGTTAATACACAAAACGTTACCTTCTAATCAACTATTAAGACAATGGGATAATGTACCTAGAAAAGCCTTAGCACAAGAGATTAGTGGTAATAGACTTGTTTTCGGTAACTATGTACAGAACTTTAATATGACACATAGTTCGTTATCACAAGAAATAAAACCTGAAATAGGTGTTAGTTTATCAGCTAAAGACGCTCCACTTAATGCGCCAGAAGGAACTAGCGATGAGCCTTTAAACGGTGAAGACACCACTACAGGAAATGTTTTACCAGGTAAAACCTGTAGATCTTTACGTACATATCAAGTTGGTGTTGTATATGGAGATGAGTACGGTAGAGAAACACCTGTTATAGCTGGTAAAAGTGGTACTGGTAGTATAACAATACCTATAGATAATTCTAGTACAATAAATAAATTAAGAGTTGATATTGGTACAAGAGCGCCAGACTTTGCTAAGTATTACAAGTTTTTTGTAAAAGAAACTTCTAACGAGTACTACAACTTAGCTATGGACAGATGGTATGATGCTGAAGATGGTAATATATGGCTGTCTTTTGCTAGTGCAGATAGAAATAAAGTTGATGAAGAAACTCATATAATATTAAAAAAGAAACACAACGCTCACATACCTGTTACAGATCCAGCTAGATATAAGATATTAGCAATTGAAAACTCAGCGCCTGATTTTATAAAAACAAATATAAAATCTTTAGGTAACGGTAACAATGATGGTAACAATAGTATAGGTACTTCTGGTATGGGCTTTCCTTTAGTTGATTACGATCAAATGTGGATAGCAGCTGGTGCTGGTGGTGTTGACCAGTGGTATAACCAAAGCCCAACTGAATTACTACCAAAGATTAACGATGGAGAGCTTTATATGCGTGTTCGTTCTAACACTATAAAATCTAACTGGTACCAAATAACTAAACTGAAAATACAAAATAGTTATTTAAAGTTTAAATCAGACAAAGCTTTTGGCGAAGATGTTTCTTTTACAAGTAGCGATGGTACTTTTAATAGTAGAATTAATGGTTTAAAAATAGAGTTAGCTGTATTTCATGTTGAAAACAAAAAAGAATTTGAAGGTAGATTTTTTGTAAAAATATATAAAGATTTAGTTTTATTACAAAACTTAATTAGAACAGAGGCTAGTGATTACAAAGTTTTACAAGCAACAAGGTTAGGTTATTTTAATTTACCTAAATATGGTTTTAAAGAAATAAATGTTGGTAACGAAACTGTTGATTGGGAAAGAACAGCTGTATTAAACTGGGGAGAGCTTGATGTAGGTAGTGGAAGTTGTAATAGCACTAGTCGTTCTGGTGACTGGGCAGGATTTGAAGGTGGTAGTGGTAAGGCTTCAGAGCATTTTTTCAAAACAATTTCTGGTTGGGTTAATAATTGTGGTAATGATACTTGTGCCGCTAGAGACCACACTCAATCTTGGATGCAAAGATCTGAAGGTTTATTTTTTATAGATGCTATGTGGACTAGAGGTACAAGATCTAATTGTTCTACTGGTAATTGTTGTCTTAGAAACAAATCTTGTTTTAATCATTCTAGAGGTAACGGTATATCTAACAATAACTTAAGAATGGATCTTGGTTATTTACACAAAGGTGATTGGGAATGGAAAAGAGAAGAGGATGAAGAGTTTATTGCAAAGTTTCGATCCGCAGGTACCACGTTTAGATTTAGAGAAGATCCAGATAAAATAGTTTACGTTATTACTGGTAGTTATTATAATCCTGATAATAGTTTTTATGGTCAGCATCATACTTGGCATAGAAGCTCAAACAAAGGTAATGGTAATAACTTAAGTAGATGGAGAATAGATTTTGAAAGAGCTGACATGCCTGGTGTAGGTTTAGGTTCTGGCCCTTCAGGTTACCATCCTATAGGTCCTAAGTCAACAACTGATGATCCTAGTGTTGCTGAGCTTGGGTTCTACGGTGGTAGAAGAGGTTCTACTACTTGGAAAGTTGGTCATAACGATGGTGATGATACTAGTTTAAAAGTACCAGCTCCAGACGGAATGACAGATGCTGCTGGTAATCCTGTATCTTCTATGACCTCGGGTTCTACATCATACATAGATTCAGAAGGTAATACTGTTTCAGGTTTAACGCAGGCTAAATACTATAGAGTGCACACGGCTAAATATCACCATATAGAAATAGTTGAACCTATGGAAGATGAGGATGGTGATTGGAGTTCTAAAAATCCTGCTGTATGGGAAACAGAACCAAAAGAAGATGTTGGTATGGATATATACTACGAGGCATCACCAGCTCTACCTATAAACATAAACGCAATGACCAACGAGCTGTTTGCTCCTTATGGTTCTATCGTACAAAGAGATTATGATCCTAAATTTCCACCTGGGGTAAAAGTTCATAGCTGGAGTGACAATAAAGTTACATTAACAAGTGACGACCCTGCTTTTACAGGTGTTCAGCTTGTTCAAGGTGATAGAATAAGGTTTACTAGACCAGATGGTTTTACAAGCATGGCTACTTGTGATTCACCGGCTGCTTGGCCAGCTTTTTCTTCGCCGGTAATTTCTTTTACAATTAGAGCTTTTGACCAAGCTCCACACCCATTGTCTAATCATTATTCTGACGCTCCTCATAATCAACCAGCTATACTTTCTTTTTATAATGCTTTTACTTGGGGTAACGGTATAGAGTCAGATAGAATAAGAGATGACTTTAATCAAGTAACATTAACAAATGGTGTTAAAGCCTCGACAGTAATGGCAACGCCTTATAAAGAAGAAAGAAGAAAAACAGGTTTAATACACTCTGGTATATATAACTCTACAAGTGGTGTTAATTCTTTAAACCAATTTTTAACTGCAGAAAAAATAACTAAAGACATGAATCCTACTTATGGTAGTATTCAAAAGCTTTACACTAGAGATGGAGATATAGTTTGTTTTCATGAAGACAAAGTAATGAAAGTGTTAGCTAATAAAGATGCTTTATTTAACGCTGACGGTAATAAAAACGTAGCTATATCATCTAACTTTTTAGGCACAGATACTCCTTTTGCTACTAGATATGGTATATCAACAAATCCAGAATCTTTTGCTACTGATCTAACCGGTAGAGTTTATTTCTCAGATAGGTCAAGAAGTGCTATATGTAGGCTTTCTGCTAGTGGTATTGATAACATATCTGATTACGGTATGAAAGATTGGTTTGACGACCATTTAAATTCACATACAACAAAAATATTAGGTTCGTTTGATGAAAAGAAAGGATTGTACAATATAACTATACATGGTAAAGTTCAAGATGCTATTTCTGATAAAGATGAGCAACCAAAAGAATTAGATTCAGGTCCATGTGTTTGTGATCCAAAAGAAGGAAGAGATGGTTCTAATTTAAACGATTTTAAATTAACATTAAGTTTTAGTGAGAACAGTAAAGGTTGGACATCTTTTAAATCTTTTCTACCTGAAGATGGATTAAGTATAAATAATGAATATTATACTTTTAAAAATGGTAACTTATATAAACATCATTCGAATAAAACAAGAAATAATTTCTACGGAGAACAGTTTGACTCTAGCATGACTGTTGTTTTTAACGACGATCCTGCCGCTGTTAAAAGTTTTACAACTTTAAATTATGAAGGTTCTCAAGCTAGAATAACAAAATCATTAAATGATAGGTTATATTCAAACTTAAATGACAAAAACGGTTGGTATGTAGAAAGTATGAAAACTGATTTACAAGACTGTGCAGAAATAGAGTTTACAAATAAAGAAGGTAAATGGTTTAGTTATTTAAAAGGAACGTCTACTACTTTAGAAAATTTAGATGAAACAGAGTTTTCTGTACAAGGTATTGGTATTGTTAAGAAAGTTGATGGCGAAGGAGTGTCAAATACACATTGTTTAACAATAGAACCTAATATACTTTGTAATCAAATACTAGGTTGTACAGACCCATCTGCTTTAAATTACGATCCAAACGCAAATATTGATGATGGAACATGTGTGTTTCCACCTCCTATAGTTGAAGGTTGTACAGATCCTAAAGCTAGTAACTATAATCCTAATGCTAACGCTGACGATGGCTCGTGTATTTTCCCGGGTTGTACTGATCCACAAGCATTAAACTATGATCCAGGTGCAAATCAAGATGATGGTTCTTGTGTTTACGAGGTTGTTATAGATGGTTGTATGGATCCAAACGCAACTAATTACGATCCTAACGCTGGAAATGATGATGGTTCTTGTACTTACGCTGGTTGTACAGATCCAAACGCCCTTAATTACGTTGGCACAACGACACACTCTATAACTGGTCAAGTTTACAATATAACTATTGATGACGGCAGTTGTAATTTAGAACCTCCTACTTATGGTGAGTTTTGTGATTCTATAGATGCAAATTTACCTACTGGTACTATTCCAATTGTAGCTGACGCTAGCGGTGTTAATGGAGAACCTTGGAATGGAGCTTATCCTTGTGTCTCAAACCCAGGTAACGCAGATTATACACACTGGGTTTATCCAGCTGAGATACTATCATCGCATCCAGATTTTGGATATCAAACGGAGAAAAATTGGTTTACTACGACTTTTTATACTAACACAAACCCTAATATCACTGTAAATCCTGGGTTTGCTGTTAAAACAAATGTAATGACCTCCGCTTTTAGTAATCATTATGACGATTGGAATAATGTTTGTAATGGAAATGATGGTCAAGATTCTTCTCAAAAAGTAGATTATTGGTATTTAGAGGTAAGATCCAATGAATCAATGTATCCACACAACAACACTTATACAGAATCTTTCTTAGAGGCAATAGCAAATCAATCTGGTTTTACTAACCAAGGTGTAACACCTAAATTAGCAGGTATTAGTTGGGGCTATTCGCACTCTTCGTGGACTACCCATCACGCTAACTTATCTTGGAACTCATCTAACTCTCAATACGTATCCCTAGACAGAGGATGGGCGTTACTTCAATTTGATACTTATGAAAATTTAATTAATTTTCTAAATGCAATGAGAGACGATAGTAACAACCCAGTTTTTAACACTAGTTTTAATTTAAACACAAGTATTGTAGATGTTTATAATGCGTCTTCTCAAGTAGTTGGACCTTACAACGATATTTTGTCTATAGGAAATGGTAGAAGATGGTTGTGGCCACAGTTAAGAACCTGCTCAACAACGCAAGGTTTGTTGATGAGTGGACAGACTGGTCACTCGTGGCAAGACCCTCTTACTGCTTGGTCTGCTAATGGTTTTGGTGGGACACCTTTTAACGGGTCTGGAAATGGAAACCATCCAACAAACTTCCATCCATATAATAAAAACTCTAGTGGAACTAGTTTACCTTAAATAAATAAACATGGCATATTTTTTTACAATAAACAGGAAGTTAGAAGACACAGACGACTATGGTTGTACTTGTTTTTCTACAAATCAATTAACAGGACAAGTTGCCTCTTCAGGCGGTTTGTTAGATGGTGATATAATTTGGTATTTAGACGCAGACCCAGGTTACACTGTTAGCGTTTCTGATTTTAGTATACCAAACACAACACCAACAAATGTTCCACAACCAGTTGGTTATAAAACTTTTGAAGGTGCCGGTGTACCAAGCCCTATATTAGGGGTTGTTTTTGAACAAGATACTCCAACTAGAATAATTATAAGAATATTTTTATATCCTAACTCTACACATGGTATAACTGGGAACGCTTTTGTTATGCCAGATAATAGTGTTACGGCTTCTTTAGATATTGATGGGTGTGCTTTCCCTGCTGGTGATGAACATTCAATAACAGTTGTTCACAATATTAGCGGTGATCAAAAAGATCTTTGTAATGTCAATTGTGTTATAGAAAATGATTTTGCTAGTATATTAACTAAACAAACTATAAATCATGAAACAACAGTTAGCGGTATGCTAGATGATTCACATAATGACGCGAAGCTATTTAATTATATTTTAACAGCACCTGCTGGTCAAAAATTTAGAGTAGAACCAACTATAGTGTTAGACACTAATAAGTATTACTATACTTCTACTTTTAACTCTGAAATGACAGAAGCTACTTTTTGTGTGTACAAAGGTACTCAACAACAAGTATCTACAGGTGCTGGTAGTACACCTTTAAGGCAACCACCTACAACTTCAATAGCTCAAACAAGTGTTAGTAGAACTTCTTCATATTAATTTAAATATATAAAAATGATTTGCGAAAGATGTAATAATAACCAGGTACAAACTATAAACTACTCTTCATGTGCTCAGGCTAATGCTGATAATGCAGGTGGGTATAACGATTGGATACCAGAGCAGTATATACCGTCTATGTCTTGGCAGACAGCTGGAGATGGTACGATATGTACTCCTTATGGTCAAAATTTAAAAAATAGCTGGCTAAACAGCTCGATGAATACAGTTAATTTAGTTGTAAATACTAGCGGTGGTGATGATCCAGGTGGCGGTGATCCTAGTGGTGGAGATCCAGTTGGCGACCCAGTTGGTGATCCAGTTGGTGGTTATAACTTTGGCGATGTTAATACACTTCCTTGTGGGACGTCATTTTTTATAGATAATTCAAATGGACAAACATTTAACGCTAGCGTAGTAAACAATGATGGTGTGTTTAGAGGTTATTTATGTATGAGATGTGAAGGTATTGACCACTCATATACTCTTAATCCACGTGTTTATGGGTCAGATGCTAGTGCGCTAGGTGTTCCTAGTGGAACGTGGATAACCTGTGATCAAGCAAACACTATTAACATGAGTGGTCATAATGATTGGGCTCCTCAGCATACGTATTATTTAGAAGAGCCATGCGGTTGTAATCAAAGCTCTGGAGTGTCAAACGATCCTATTGTTACTGCAGATCCAAGAGATCCTATAATAACATTAGATGATAGAGGTAATCAAGTTGTAATAACAAGTAATGAAATCAACGAGTGCTATGTTAACACACCACCGGTACAAATTACAACAGCTAAAGAAGAAACAACCGCTACGGTCACATGTGAGTTAGAGACTATACCTATACCTAGAGTAAACAATATAACAGATCTTATTTGTATAACAAAGTCAGATATATTTAATAAACCAACAACTGTTGGTGGTGATGCTGGTAGTGACTCAAGTGAAGAAGATGATAATAATGAAACAACACAATATCCTGTAGATGAGTTTGGCAATACATTAATAGAAACAGGTCTTGTTAATTATTTAAGCGCTGCGGGTGGAACTCATAAGTTTAGAGTACTTGGAGATCATATGGCTAATTTTGATTTAGTTGTTTACAACGAGACAACTGGTAAGTATTATAATTGGGCTATGGATGGAGGATTAGGAACTTTTTCTAATGGACACCATGTTATGAACGGAAATGCTAATGCCGTTGCTCTTGGTCACCCAGATACTTTTGATGTTGTATTTCCTACTGTGTCAACAGCAACTACATATAAAGTATATTTTGTAGAAAGCGCGCCTACTATATACAAACCGTTTACAACGCCTACAAACTTAACAGCAAAATGGACTATAAATCAATTAGTAAACATTACAACAACTGTTAATTGGGGTTCAACTATTTCATCTCTTAGCACTGTTACTGATGGTAGTAACGGTAGTACGGTTGCGTATACTTTTAGTACATCTGCTGGTTCTAATTTAAGTTCTAATCCAAATGTTAGTGGAGAAAAAGCATTTACAATAACATTTTTTGTATCAGGTAGTAAAACTATGGACTGGACTGTTGCAAGAAAAGATTTTTATGGTACAGGTGTTCACAATGATGTTGTTACAATAGATGATATCGATACTCCAGATACTGGTGATTTATCTTCTATATTATCTATAAACGCTACAGCGTCATTTGTTAACAATGGCGAAGGTGCTGGATGTACAGGTACTATAACTGGTAGTATGACTTTTGGTCAAATGCCACTTATTAATCAGTCAATAATATTTAACCCAGATTCATTTTTTACAATAGCATAATATGATAACACTTACTTTTGATTTTCCTTTAAATGTTTCAGTACAAGTTGGAGACTGCGCTTATTTTGTACCTACAACAACTAGCTCTAACTTTAACGTTAACAGTTCTTCTGTACAAAAAATAGGTATAATAACATCTATTATACATGCTTCTAATACTATAGTTACTGATGGTAGTGGCGCCGCTCCTTCTAATGGGGATTTTATACTTTTTTCTAAAGACAATAAAGTTAACATGACAAGTTTACTTGGTTATTATGCTAGTACAACTATAAGAAACAACTCTACAGATAAATCAGAGTTGTTCAATATAAGCGCTGATTATATTGAAAGTAGTAAATAAGTGGCAAAAACTGTGACTATATACTAAATTTAATCAAGTGTAATTATGGACGAAAAAATAAACAAACAAGTTGAAGAAGAACCTTTAACAAAAGAGGAAAGTAGAGCTCAATTTGTAAAGATTACTAATGAATTAGGTATAAAACACTCTTTTAATTTTGATGAAGCATGGGAAATAGGTGAAGAAATTAGAAGAAGAAATACTTTTAGAGAAAAAATAAACGATGTAGAGCAAGCTATAATAAATTCTACAGAAGGTGTTAGTGGTAAGGATTTGCAAAAAACAAACCCTGTTAAACACACTTTTGCTGGTGGTTGTTATATAAGAGAAATATACAATCCAGCTAACGAACTTATTATAACAAAGATACACAAGAAAGAACATCCGTTTTTTTTAATGAAAGGAGAAATGTCAATACTAACAGAGGAAGGTATACAACATATAAAAGCACCTTATCAAGGTGTTACAAAACCAGGAACAAAAAGAGCAATATACACACATGAAGAGTGTGTTTTTATAACAGTGCACGCTACAGAACATACAACTATAAAAGACGTTGAAAATGAGGTTGTGTGTACAGAATATAAAGATTTACCAGAAGGTAGTGATGCTTTAGAAATACTAAAAAAAATTAATTTAAAAGAATAACAATATGAGTTTTGCAGTAGCAGCAGTAGGTTTAGTTTCAAGTGGTGTAAAGCTTTGGGGTGCTAGTAAAGCAAAAAAAGCAGCTAAAGAGAAACAAAAAAAAGCAAAAGCAGCTTTAGAGGCTAAGAAAAAAGAATACGCGGCGCTAGACACTTCTAACTTAAACAAAAACCTAGAAAATAAAATGGAAGACCTTACTATAAATCAAAAAGGTATGGAGCTTCAAAATCAACAAGGACAACAACAAAGAGCCAATATAATGGACCAAATGAAAGGTGCTGCTGGTGGTAGTGGTATAGCTGCATTAGCACAGCAAATGGCAAACTCAGGTCAGTTGGCAGCACAACAATCAGCAGCTGAAATTGGTAAACAAGAAGCAGAAAATCAAGCTAAACAAGCTGCTGAAGCTTCAAAGTTGCAAACAATGGAAAGACAAGGTGAAGCTGCTTCTAGAGCGCTTAAATATAACAAAACAAAAGCTATGATGGATATGGCTGCTGGAGAAATGAGTGCTGCTAGTGGAGAGCTTGCAGCGGCTAAACAACAACAAAGTAGCGCTGTTGGCGGTATAGTTTCTTCTGTAATAGGCGGTATTTCAGATAGAAGAGCTAAAAAGAATATAAACAAAATAGGTGTATCACCTAGTGGACTAAATATATATAGTTTTGAATATAAGAATCCTATTTTTGGTGAAGGCTTATTCCAAGGTGTTATGTCTGATGAGGTTCCAACTGAAGCTGTTTTCAGTGTTGGTAATTATGAGGCTGTTAACTACAGTATGTTAGACGTAGAATTTAAACAATTATAGATATGGCAGAAGACACAAGCGCTGGTACTGGCGGAAACAATAGTTTTTATAATATCGGTTACCAAACAACTAAATCAGAATTACAAGCTGATAAAACTAATTTTAGTGGCCTAGATATTGCTTATCAAGCATTACAAAATAGACAAAACGCTATTTTAGCTGAAATAAAAGAAGAAGAAAAAATAAAAACAGATGGTAGAGTTGCGAAAGGAAAAGAACTAGAAGCTGTTATATCAGAACTAGATGCTACCATGACTAGCTTAGGTCCTGAATCTTTTGCCCAAGCACAAAGAGAAGTTGAGGATTTAAGAAATAGAATGTATGAAGCTATAGATAATGACGATCAAAAAACTATAGCAGAGCTAAATATAGAATTAAAAAATATAAAACAAAGACACTCAGCTGATGCTGAAAATCTTACAATGACTATAGACAACTGGAATAATGGTTTAGTAAGTACATCAGCTATGACTGACGATGCTATTGATACATACACTAGTTTTGCACATGCTAAAAAGAGCGGAACAGCTAAAGAAATATATGAAGGAAACCCACCAGTGTTACATTATCAATTTCCAAAAGTAGATGAAAGCAACCAACCTATACCTCAATTAGATCCGTTTGGAGAGCCAATGATTGGTGAGGACGGAAACCCTGTTTATGAGATGCATAAGTATACATTAGAAGATTTGGAAGATTTAGCAGTGCCTATTGACACTGAAGGTGGCGAGGCTTATGTTGATTATGTAGAGGCTCAATCTAAAGTTTTTAACGAATCAGGTAATCCACCTACAGACTACGCTATAAAACAGCAAATAGAAAAAATAATACCTAAAGACGAAAAGAAAATAAGAGACTGGTTATGGGGTGATCCTGCTCAAACAGGTAAACTAGATGTTCAAGGTTATTTATTTGATATATTAGATGGTACACATAAGATATCTCCAGAAAACGAGTATGACTTATATAAAAAGTTAGGTGTGCCTGAAATAGGTGAGCCAGATGGTGTTTACGACGAAACTGAACTTCAAGCTATGGACAAAGCGGCAATAGTTAAGTCTATAATGGAAGTCGATGACTTAAACACTTCTTATCAAGTAATTACAGAAATATACACTGATATAGCTAAAAATAATATTAGTGGTAATGAAGATTTAAACAAAGACTACAATAAAGAAAAAACAACATCTTTAACTAACAATGTAAATCTTGAAGAAACAGAGCAGTTAAAAAGAGATAGAATTTTAGCCTTGTATAAGGATTTAGAAGCAAATCCAGATAAATATCGTGGTTATACTAAGAAAAAACTTGCTCAAGAGTTTGATTTAACAGAAGCTGATCTAGCTGGTGTTACAACTGGAGAAGGTAATATGATAAATCTTGATTCTATATTATCTAATCCTATAGAAAAGAAAACTCAGATGACTAATCAGGAATTTTATAATATGATAGAATAATATGCCAGATATTAAAGAGGTTATAGATATGATGGTAGCAGCTGGTAAAACAGATGCTGATATTATATCTGTTATAGAAAAATATAATGCTAAGCAAGCAAAAGCTAGAGCCGTAGAGCAAGCCAAGTTAGCTGAACAACAAAGGTTAAGAGAAGAAGGTACAGATGATCCTAGCGCTCCTAACGCTGGTGGTAGCTGGGGTAGAGCAAATCAAGAAACTGGAGAGGTTGTAAGTAACATAGATATTAACGATCCTGATTTACCTCCTGGATATTATTTTTATGATGACGGTGAGGAGAGGTTTGCTGAAGATGGTAGCATGATACGTTTTGATTTTCAATATGACGGTGAAGATAGATCTGGATTTGATTTAATATACAACAAAGAAAGTGTTACTAAAGAAAAAGAAAGAATTAGAAAACAAGAAATATTTGAAGAAGAAAAGTACGATGCTATGGTTGCAGCCGGTGATAATTGGACTGAAAACGCTGAGCAAAAATGGTTGAGAGAAAACTATCCTGAAAAAGCTGAAAAAACTAATTCTGAAATAGTATCACAAACACGTAATAATGCTGATGGTTATCATTTTAGATCTGGAGAAGCTGAAACAATAAAATTTCTTAAACAAGACTTTGGTAAAAACTCTAAGTTTTATAAAGAAACAGGTTTAGAGTTTTCTTTTTCACATGGTTTTACTGGTGGTAGTGGTAAGTTTTCTTATGATGATGATTATATAATTGTTACAGCACCTAATGGTAAAGAAAAAAAGTTTGAAACTGATTTTGATAGAGAAAGTGGTAAAGGTTTAAAGCAATGGAATGACTTTAAAAAATGGGCAGCTGAAAATGCTTATAAGGACGAAGGTATGACTACAAAGACTGGTAATAAAGTCAACATAAGTGATGCTACAAAAATGAATGAAGAAGATTTTATAAAAGAGTTTAATCACTCTGGAGCAATTATAACCTCTAGTGAAGATGCTGTCCCAGGTTTTAGTGCTGTTACAGTAAAATTACCAGGTGCTGGTCCAAATGGTACTACAAAAGAATTAAAAATATCATTACAACCTTGGACTCATAGCGGTGAAATGGAAGCTAGAGATCAAATATTAGAGTTGCAAGCGTATCAAAATAAAACTAAAAAAAATAAAAACGCCCCTCTATTAGAAGCTTTAACAACTGATGATGAGGCTCTTTATTATACAACTGGTGACTTTGGACAATTATCTAACGAGCAGATAAATGCAATGAAGTCAGCTAACATAACGGTTTCTAAAACAGGCAAAACACAAGGTGTAGATGTAGATAGTTTTTGGAATATAAGTTTTGATGGAAAAAGAGACGCTGTTGAATATACATTTAAACAAAATGGTAAAAATGTATATACCGGTACAGTTTATGGTTTTAGAGATTTTGTAGCATCTGGAAATATTAGTTTAAAACCAGAAGAGATAGACGCTTTAAAAACAAAAATACTTGGTTATGAAAATGAAGTTAAAAAAAGCGCTAAAAATATATCAGATAAAAAAATAGCAGCATTAACAAAAGATGATGTACTTGATAATTATTATGACAAAAAATTAATTACAGACATTGTTGCTAATTCTAATATTCCTGAAGACGATTTAAACAACGCTCTTCAAGATTATTTTATGCAAATTACTAAAGCTGGAAAAAGACCTACTATTAGTGATAAAAAAAAGAGAATAGCAGACTTTAGCGCTATAGATTTTTTAGAATATTATCATGGTTGGTTAACAGTTAGAGCTACCTCAACAGGAGGTACAGGTGAATACGCAATTAGCGGGGACATGTATGAGGCACCAACAGAAACAAAAGAAGAGTTTGTTAGAAAATACAATGCAGATATAGAAAAAGCTTGGTCTAGCATATATAAAGAACCAGTAGTTAACGAAGAAGGTGATATTATATCCCAAGGTTTAGATGTTACTTTGGCTAATCACAGACTTACTATGAATGATAATATTCGTAAGTCAGATATAAGAGCTGAGTTAGAAAATGATACTGGTTTAAGAACTATTGTTTCTTCTAGCCGACTCATGCAAAGACAAGATTTAGAAGAAAAAACAAAACAGCAAGAGGAGTTAGTTAAAAGTTACACAAGAAAATTAGAGAACGAAAAATTTAAAATTGAATACGAGCTTAATTCTATAGTGGATTCAGCTCAAAAAGAAGGAGTTACAAGTGTTAAGTATATTGATAATGGTAACGGTGTAGATGGCTATTATCTTGTTGAAGCTCAAGACGAAAATATTAGAAAAAAATATCAAGCTAAGTTTGACAACGCTTTGAAAAGAAGTAGAGCTATAAGCTCACAATGGGAGGAAGAAAGAAAAGATTTAGTGTTAGAAAGTGATGAGTTAGATGCGTTATTAAACGAGTTTCAAGGAGATGAGTACGTAACAAAAGCGTCTTCAATGGAGTATAACCTAAGAGAGGTGTTAGCACAAGATGTTATGCATAGTTTTGAAAACTTATTCTTGGATGTGCCTGTGTTGTTTGGTAGTGATTCAGCTCTTAGAAGAAAAAATAATAACATACAAAGTAGTCAACTTTACCTACCTGATAAAGGAACTTATAGTGATGCTTGGGATGAAGGTAATTTTGGTACATACGCATTAAGAACTGTTGCTCAGCAATCAGCACCTGTTGTTACAGCTATAGCTGGTTCATATGGGGCCACAGCTATTTTAGGTGCAACTAGAGGTGCTACTATAGCAACCAACGCTATACCTGCTTTTTACGGTGTTACAGCCGCTGGTGGTAAACGTGGTGAAATAGAAACGGCTAATGAAAGAGCTATACAAGCTACGAAAGATATCGAGATATTAGAAAAAAATAAAGATTTAATTGATCCAGATGTTTACAAAGAGTCAATGGCTGCTTTGCGAGCGGTTGAAGCAGATGGTAATATTAACGGCTGGAAGAAATGGTTAACTATAGTTGGTAGCGGTATTATAGAAGGCACGGTAACTAGATACCTTGGTACTTTACCAAACTCTTTAAAATTAGTAAAAGATTTTACCTCGCCGTTAGATGATATTATAATGGCAGGCGCTAGAAACGGCTGGCAAAATGCTGGTCACGCTGCTCTAAGATTAGGAGGGAGAACTCTTAGTGAGGTAGCTGAAGAAGTTACAATAGCAGGTGGAACAATGGGGTTAGAAGCGTTAACACTAGGTAAAGACTTTGAGTGGGACACATTAGATGATGTAGCTATAGATGCTATAATGGTTGCTGGACCTATGAACGGAACAGGTGTTATGTACTCTTCTGTTTTACAGCACTACGCTAGTAGACCTATGTTTGAAAAAAACATGTCTATCAAAAGAGAGCTTCAAAGAAACAAAGATGAACTTGGCAAGACAAATGACAAAAGAAAACGTGCCATGTTAATGGAAGAACGAGAAGGTTTGATAAACCAAATGTATGCTCTTAGTAGTGAAATGGAGTTAATGGCAATGCAAAATGGCGGTAAAAGAAATGCTGATTTAATGCGTGTTGGAAACGAGCTAAGAGAACTAGATAAACAAGCTGGTGTAGACCCTACACTAAGCCCTGATTCAAAAGAAAAAATGTTAGCGGATTATATAACAAAACTAGAGTCAGAAAACCCATCTAAAGCTAAAAAGTTTAAAGAGCAATACGACTCAGCTTTAAAATTTAAAGAGAAACTTTTAAGCAACATTGACTTTGACACTGTTATAGAAGAGGTATATGGGCCTGAAGGTGCTCGTATAAAAGCTAGGTTAATAAAACAAAACCCAAGTTTAAGAAAGCTAGACAACAAGGAAATGGCTATTGCAGTTCATGAAGAATTTAAAAGACAAAACCAACAAAAAATAGTACAAGCTACTAGAACTGCTTATGATGGTAAAATACTAGAAGCTGTTGAAAAGCAAGTTTATAATGGTAAAACTTTCAAAGAGTCTGGTAGAAAAAATAGAAACAGAAAAGCAGAAGATGAAATACTGGCTGTTTATGGTCAACAACTAGGAATACAAAGCACTAACACTGGTATAATAATAAACAGAGATCAAAGTATAAATGCTAGAAGCGTACTAAGTGATAAGCGTTTACAAGACATACAGTCTGTTCAAGCAACTACAGACGAACAACTACAAGAAACATTATTACAGTTTCAAGATAATATACTAGCTCAGGAAATAGAAAGAATAAATAGAAGTAAACTTACAGAGAATCAAAAGAGAGATGAAATAGATAAAATACAGGCTGATATAAACCAAGAGTCAGAAATGCTCTTAGATGAGCTTAGAATGGGTGAGACAAACGCTGTAATATTGCGTAACGGAAAATATATTGTAAGAGACAAAAAAGCAGCTGACGCAGCACTAAAAGATGGTAATTTACTAGCAGGTACAGCATTGTCACACGAGATAATGCATGCTATTGATCAAAAGGTTTTTGATGGTCTTGGAGATATGACTAGTTACGCTGTAAATCTTTTTGATTACATGCAAAAAAATATTCCTGAAGTTCACCAAAACGCTTTAAATTTACAAAGAGCTATAGGTAATTTTAATCCAGATGTTTCTATGGCAGAGCAATCGTCTTTGTTTTGGGACGAGTACACCAAGTCTGTACAGGATTTTCTTAGTAGACCTAAGTACTCTGCGGATGTAAGACGTATATTACAAAGAGGACAAAGCACTAGAAATAAGCTTAGAGCTATGTTTGGTGGAGATTATAAAATAAACAACAGTACAGACGCTGCTGTTTATTTAGCTGGATATATAGATGCTTTCAAACGTGGTGAGCTTGGTAGTTTTCAAAAAAGAAAAATAGATGCTTTAGCTAAAAAAGAAAAGAAAGCTAAATTAAAAGAAGCTAGAAAATCAGCTAATATAAAATCACCTATATTATATAAACAAGCAAATGCTCTTGGTAAAAAAGTAAACGATTTATACGCTACAAAAGATTCTAATCCTGATTTTGCTTTTGATATAGCTAAGTTATACGAACCTATGCTAGGTAGATATTTAACTAGAATAGAAGATAAAGGAGCTATATTAGGAAAACAAGATGAAACAGGTAGAGTAAGCCAAGATGAAAGATCAAAAAACATAACCGATTTTAAAATGAACGGTATGTATGGTGAAAGAGGTATTGTAGATCTTATAGATAAGTTTAATCCAGATGAAATGGTAGATGTTGTTGATCCTTCTACAGGTGAAACAGTACAAGAGGCAAACACATTGTCTAGATATTTAAACGGTACTTTTCCACAAAGAATATCTGAGTTTACAAAAAATACAACTATAGATTTTCAAGGATTTAAAGTAGATATGTCTAAAGCAGAAAATGTTTTAACAACAGAAACTGAAGACAGTACAAACGACATATTAACACCTGAAGTACAAGATCAACTTAATACTCCTTTTTTAAATAACATCGAGTTAACTAAAGAACAAGTTAAAGCTGCTAGAGAAATTATAACAAGTGTAGTTGGTAGAAAATTACCAGCTTTAGATGCTAATGTTTCTAAAAATAAATCAGTGTCTCCTTTAATAGCTGCGTTGAAAAAAGAATTTGGAATAAAAAATGGGCCATTACATAGAATGATACAAAGTGTTATTGGTTCTAGTAAAGCTGAGGTTGAAGCTTATTTAAAATCACCAAGAAATAAAAACGCAATACTACAAACTTTAACAACAACTTGGTTGTCTAGAAACTTACCTATGGCTGTTGAGAAGTATGTTAATGGAATTGGTTATACAACAGATCATGTAGGTAGAAAGAAAGGTACTAAGGATGGTGATATACAAGCGTGGAAAGCAAGCGAAGAAGGTCCTTACAAAGGTATGACCGATGGTAAACAAAAAATTAGAAGAAACCCTAACGCAAATAAAGATGTTTCTAATGCAATGTTATTAAGTAACTTTGCTAAAGGAGACAAAATGACAGACATAAGAAGAGCTGGTTTAGAAAAACTAGAACTAGCATTAGCTCAAGAGTTTGGTATGGAGATATTTAAAGCTGACATGATAAATGATGGTCCGCTAAAAGAGTTATTTGTAGGTAGACAGGATCTGTTTAATAGAGTATTAGCTGATAATTTTGTAGAAGAGTTTGTAAGACAAACAGAAAGAGGTGTTACTAAGAGAAGTAAAAACCCTAGTTTTTTTACACCTATAAATGCTGATGATAAAAATGCTTTAGCTGTAGTTGAAGCAGAGGGTTATTCTTTAATAGCTGATATAATAAAAAACTTTGATAAAAAAAGAGAGTTTGGTGGTGCTGATGCTGTTTTAGGTTTGTATCCTATTGAAACTATAGAGTGGTTTTTAGATGCTGGTGGTTTTGATTTGTTTGATAGCAATGTAGAAAACGGTTTTGTTGTGCCAACTAAAAGTATGAACTGGGGTATATTTGATAAACAAAAACAAGTATACTTAAATAACGGTACACAGAGTAAAGTTATGAAAGATGCTATGAGAGATGTAGGTTCTTCTATGATAGATATTTTACCTCCTCAAGTATTAAAAGGTTTATCAAAAGAATTTTTTGGTCTAGTTAGTTCTAGACTTTTAGATGGAGCAGTAAAAGAAGATGGCAGCGTTGGCCCTTATTACGATTTACGTGTTAAGTTTGAACAAGCGCAAGCAAAGCCAAATACAAAAGTTAAACTACCATTTGATCCTACAAAGTTAGAATTATTAAATTCTAGCAGTGGTTTGATGAAGTCTATAAGTAATATATTAAACAAAGATATATCAAGAGCAGAAAAACTAGAACAGTTAAAAAAATTACAACCTAGAATAGATGCGGCTAATGCTAATAACAAACTTTTCTTAAAATACTTTTTTAGCGAAGCAGCTAAAATGCTAGTTAAAAATCCTCAAAACGCAGTTGGTTTAGCATCATTATTACAAGGCGCAACTAACAATGTTAAAGGTTTTAGAGCGTTTACAGATCTTGGTATGATAAAAGTTTTAGATGGTTCTCAGGCTCCTTTTGTAAAACCAAACGGAACGTACACAACAGTTAAGCCAAATGAAACAAACGGTCATAAAGTAAATAAAAAGCATCCTGATTATAAAAGAGCTATGAAGGAGGCTAATAACAACGAAAAAGTTGCTGGTGATATATTAGGTTACAAAGGAGAACATATAGACCCTAGCGCTAATGTAATGCAAAAACTTCTTAGGTCTACATTTGAATTAGCTGAGTTAATAAATAACAATCCTACTAAAGCTGAAAAAGCTATAATGGAGCATCAAAAAAAGTTTGATGATATACTTTTAAATTTTGATCAATCTTTAGGTACAAAAGTAGACTCTGACTTACAAGATGCTAGATTAACATCTACAAGTAACATTGGTTATTTTAGAAACATTGTTATAGAGTCAGAGTTAAAAAACTATATAAATGCTAAAAACGGAGAAACTGTTCAAAGCCTTGTAAAAGAAAAAGGTATGGCTATGTTAAACATGGCACCAATAGAAGAGGTTTTAAAAGCGGAAAGAATAGATGATGCTGTTACTATGGCAAGAAGATCTGCAAACCCTAGTAAAGGTATAACTATTTTAGATTTTGACGACACGTTAGCCACTAGTAAATCTGAGGTTATATCCACATCACCAGATGGTGTTGTTAGAAAACTAACAGCAGAAGAGTTTGCTAATGAAGGTGCTGAATTATTAGAGCAAGGCTGGAAACATGACTTCTCAGAGTTTAATAAGGTTATAGGTGGTAAAGTAGCTAGACTTTTTAATAAAGCATTAAAATTACAAAGTAAGTTTGGCCCTGAAAATATGTTCGTTTTAACAGCTAGACCTCCTGCTTCTCAAAACTCTATATTTGAGTTTTTAAAAGCTAATGGCTTAAATATACCTTTAAAAAATATTACTGGCTTAGGTAATAGTACTAGTGAAGCTAAAGCGTTGTGGGTTGCTGATAAAGTGGCTGAGGGATATAACGACTTTTATTTTGCTGACGATGCTTTACAAAACGTACAAGCTGTACAAAACATGCTTGATCAATTTGATGTTAAGTCTAAAGTACAACAAGCAAAAAGATCTGTAGACCCTAGTAAAGTGTTTAACGATATAATAGAAATGACTACAGGTATTGAATCTGAAAAACAATTTTCTGATGCACAAGCTAAAATTAGAGGTCATAAAACTAAATACAAATCTATAATACCAGCGTCAGCACAAGATTTTATGGGGCTGTTATACAACTTTATAGGTAAAGGTAAAGTAGGAGAAACCCAAATGCAGTTTTTAAAAGAAAAGCTAGTAGATCCTTTTGCTAGAGGTATAAATGATTTAAACTCTTCTAAACAAACATCTGCTAACGATTATAAAAATTTATTAAAGCAGTTTCCTGATGTTAAAAAGAAATTAAATAAAAAAATAGAAGGTACAGAGTTTAATAACGATCAAGCTGTTAGGGTTTATTTATGGAATAGAGCTGGTTTTGAAGTACCAGGTCTGTCTAAAAGAGATTTAAATATGTTAACTAGTGTTGTTAACAATGACTCTCAATTAAAAAGTTTCGCAGAAGGTGTTGGTGCTATATCTAAAAAAGAAAACGGTTATTCTCAACCAGGTGATTTTTGGTTAGCAGAAAATATAACTTCTGATTTACTTAGTGATGGTGCTATAGGTGATGCTAGATCTGAGCATTTAGCAGAGTGGATAGAAAATAAAAACATTATATTTAGCCCAGAAAACATGAACAAAATAGAGGCTATATATGGTTCTAAGTTTAGAGAAGCTTTAGAGGATATGCTTTACCGTATGGAAACTGGTAGAAATAGACCAATGGGTGGTGGTAGGTTAATGAATATGTATATGAACTGGGTTAACAACTCTGTTGGTGCTATCATGTTCTTTAATATGAGATCTGCTTTACTTCAAACTATATCCGCTATAAACTTTGTTAATTGGTCTGACAATAACCCAGCTAAGGCAGCTGCTGCGTTTGCTAATCAACCACAGTATTGGAAGGATTTTGCATTTTTATTTAACTCTGATTATTTAAAACAAAGACGTTCTGGTAATCAAAGAGGTATAAACGAAGCTGAACTTTCAGCTGCTGTTGCTGGAGCTGAAAACAAGGCTAAAGCAGCTATAGCTTGGTTGCTTAAAAAAGGTTTTTTACCTACTCAATTAGCAGATAGTTTTGCTATTGCAGCTGGTGGTGCTACTTTTTATAGAAACAGAATTAAAAAGTATTTAAAAGAAGGCATGACGCAAGAACAAGCTGAAAAACAAGCTTTTTTAGATTTCCAAGAAACATCAGAAGTAGCTCAGCAGTCAGCTAGACCTGACATGATATCTCAACAACAAGCATCTCCATTAGGTAGGTTAATATTATCTTTCCAAAACACACCTATGCAGTACGCTAGAATAATAAATAAGGCAGCTAGAGACTTAGCAAATGGTAGAGGTGATTTTAAAACACATGTCTCTAAGATAGTTTATTATGGTGTTGCTCAAGGAATATTATTTGGAGCTTTACAGTCAGCATTGTTCGCGGTGATAGGAGACGAAGAAGAAGAAGAATACGATAAAAAGAAAGAAAGAATATTAAATCAAATGCTTGATTCTTTGTTGTCAGGTATAGGTTATGGTGGTAAAGCTATAAGTACAGTTAAGAACACTATACAAGAGTATATGAAACAACAAAGTAAAGAGTGGGGAGCTGATCACACTTATACAATACTATCTTTGCTTGGTTTTTCTCCACCTATTGGTTCTAAGTTACGTAAGATATACTCTTCAATACAAACACAAAAATACAACAAAGGTGTAAGTGAAAAACGAGGTTTTACATTAGACAATCCAACGTGGAATGTTATAGGTAATGTTATAGAAGGCTTTACAAACATACCTCTTGGAAGGCTTGCTAACAAAATGCTTAACATAGATAACGCTTTAGACTCTAATCATGAATGGTGGCAAAGAGCGGCTTTACTTTTAGGTTGGAACACTTGGGATTTAGGCATTAAAGATCCAGATATAATACAAGCAAAAGAAGAGGTAAAAGAAGAGAAGAGAGAAAAGAAAAAGCAAGAAAATAAAATAAAAAAAGAAAAGAAAAAACAAGAAGAAGAAAGAAAAAACCAAGCTGAGATAAATAAAAACAAAAGTAAAAATGATGGTAGATGCGCGGCTATAAATAGACATGGTGAAAGATGTAAAAATAAAGCTATTAACGGAGGTTTTTGTACTATTCACGAGAAAAAGGAAAAAAGAAGTGATGGTGTAAAACTTCAATGTAAAAAAATTAAATCAGATGGTAAACGTTGTAAAATGAAAACATCAAACAAATCTGGTTTATGTTACTACCATGATTAGGTAAAGAATTAAAAAAATAAGTGATAATAACAAAATGGTGAGAAAAATATTATTTATATTATTAGCAATAACTTTATTAGCTTGTGCAGCTCCAAAAAAATGTTGTGCTCAAGAAGGTAAAATAGACGTTAAAAGACTTTTAAAGTTCTCTACGTTTTATGCTGCTGTAAATGGCGGTACTTCATTATCTGATGTTAAGGTATTTTCTGTAGACAACGGTTTATCTACTCAAACTATCTCAACTCCTTACGATTATAATTTTACCATTGGACTTCGTAAAATAGCAAGATTTGGGTATGAGAATAAAGCGCAGACTTTTTACGATGGTACTGAGTCTAATTACAGTGACGCGGCAACTGTTGGTAAAGTTAGAGGGGTTGAGTATTTATTTGAAGTAGATTATAAAAGACAGGAAGGTGTTAACTACATGGATCAACATCATTTTATTAGATTTAGCTCTGATGATGGTTGTCCAGACGAATTATGTGTAAACTTTTTTGCTTTAAAATTTGAATATCTAGAAGATGGTTTTGCAGATATAAAATATTTTGAAGCATCAGAGAGATACAGACATCGTAAAAATGCCAACTTATCTTGGAATATAGGACTAACACATAGGCTTGCAGAACCATACGGTTACAATGCTTTAGATGAATGGATGTTATCTAATGGTAATATACATTATACTTATTTAGCTTTACAAGAGGGTTACAACGTAGATGTTGCTAACAGTGAGTACAAAGACCCTAGCGGAAATATAGTTGCAACTAGCGCAGAAGTTTGGGAAGCCGTAGTAATACCACAAGTTTTATCTGACTACACTCAGAAAAAAAGAAATGAATTAGACAAAATTATACAACACTCTTTAGTTGTTGGTTTTGATTACTACAAATACAGTAAGTCTAATTGGTTGCACGCTTGGGGGAGTTTGATGCCATATCATTATGATGACGGTAGTGAATTTAGTTATCACAATTACGTAGACGGTCAATGGTATGATTATTCTTTTGGCTTAATATATGGTATAAAGCAAAATAAAAACTTAGGATATTTTGTAGAGGGTAAATATAATAAATACTGGAATCGTGAGTGGTACGATTTTAAAATAGGAATGAATTACACAATTTTTTAAAATGGCAAAAGAATTAAATGAAGATACAAGTTTTAAAATAAGTATTAAAACTTTAATTGGTATAGGTTTTGGTATAGCTACAATTGTTGGTATGTGGTTTGCTTTACAAGCAGATATTGCTGAAGCAAAAGAATTACCAGCACCACCAGATCCAGAAGTAACACGCATGGAGTTTGATATGAAAGATCAAATGATACGTAATACTATTATGGACACACAAAAAGATGTAGAAGAAATAAAAGTTACATTGGAAAAAATAGAAGACAAACTATACAATAGATAAAATTAAATGGAAAACGAGTATAATGTTGATTGGAGAGTTTATATTATGTATGTGCTTATTATGGTTTTTGTATTTATCAGTAGCACAGCATTCGGACAAATAACAGCAACACACTTTAACGCAGGATGGAACAACGCTAATGGATGCAAGTGGTTTATGGAGTTAAAAGACTGTAAAACACTTGGCACTGTTGATGTTGCTAAAAATCCTAAAGAAGCAAAAAAACACAAAATAGCAGTTGTACCAACTATAATAATATTTAAAGACGGAGAAGAAGTTGCTAGGTTTCAAGCAGATCTTAGTTTTAAAATGGTAGCAACTAAAGAGGAGGTACAAGAAGAGATTAATAATATAATAATGAGTGATTTTTAATTATGACATATCAAGTAGACAAATCAAGTCCATTTACAAAAACGGCACCGGGTAAAAAGTTTTCTATTAAATCAGGAAATAGAACTATTAGTTATGGAGAAAAAGGATACACTATAGGTAAATGCGGAACTCCTAAAGCACATAGTTATTGTGCTAGATCATCTGGTATTAAGAAATGTAAAAACCCACCTTGTGCAAACACGTTATCAAGAAGAAAATGGTGTTGCCAAGGTAAAAGAAGTGTGTGTAGCGCTTGTAGCAAAAAAAGTTAAATATGTGGAAAATATTTAAAGATAAAAATGATATAAACGAAAAAAATGTAGTTGGTTTTATATCTTTTGCCATTATGGTTTTGTTTGCTATTATAGACCTAGGCACAGCTGTTATATACATGGGCTACGTTGGAGGTGGTGAGTTAGAAATTAACGATACTATATATAACTCTTTTGTTATGGTAACATTAGGTTGTTTTGGTATCAGTGCATTTGAAAAAGTTAAAAAACAATGAAAAAAATATTATTTATTTTATTATTACCAATATTAACATTTGGGCAAAACTGTATACCAAGTTTAACAGTTAAAGACACATGTATGTATGGTTATGCTAGGACGTGGTTAGAGTGGAACTCGCTAGATAGTGGTTGTGCAATAACCAAAATACACAGAGGCACACCTTATAATAATTACGTTTGGAATTGGAATAGTTCAGATACTAATTACATGTTTATTAATAATTATAGTCCTGGTGATCCTTTTGCTAGTTCTGACGGCTTTTGGGTAATGTTTGAAATGTCTGACAGTACTTTTACTGATACCATTTTTGCAAATAACTTTGTTTGTATTGAAGGTTGCATGGATCCAGCTTATGATAATTACAACCCATTAGCTAATATACCTGACGTTTGCTTGGCAATACCTCCACCGCAAGATGATTGTTTAGATACTACAAAAACATCTATAACTTTAGAAATAACACCTGATACTTACGAAGGAGAAACATCTATTGATATTATAAATCAAGATGATAGTGTTTTATTTAATTTACCTCAAGGGTTTTTTAACAGTGTTGGTACTGGTAATGTTTATACTAACACTATATGTGTACCTATAAATGACACAATAAGATTTATTATATATGACTCGTATGGCGATGGAATATGTGGTAGTTGTTTTGGTGGCGTAGATGGTAAAGTATTAATAACTGACGAGTGTGGTGATACTATATATGGTTTATTACCAGGTGATAACTTAAACTTTGGGCACAGTGACACTTCAGATACATTTTTAATGAAAGACTGTAGTTGGATACCTGTTGTTGGTTGTCCTAACCCAGGTTATTTAGAATTTAATCCAGCTGCCGATATAATGGATGCTTCTACATGTTTAACACCAAGAGTTGTTGGTTGTATGGATAGTACTATGTTTGATTTTGATCCTAGTGCTAACACGCCATTAATGGAAGATACTTGTGGTTATGTGTTAGAACTTACAGATGGTGGTGGTGACGGTTGGTTAGGTGCTTACGTTGTGGTAAATCAACTGGGTAATTCATATGGTCCTTACACTAATATAAGTTCTTTTGTTGAAACTATAAACTTAGAACTAAAATCAAACCACCCTGTTACAATTAGAGCTTACTCACAAACAAGCTCTGATGCTACAATAGATCAAATAGGTTTTAAATTAATAAATCCAGAAGGTGAAATTATAGCTTCAGGTGGTACAAACCCTTGGAGCGATAGAATAATGTTATTTCCAGACAAATATATAGCTTTACCAAACTGTCCTACTATATGTACACCTTATGTTTACGGTTGCATGGACATTACAGCTTACAACTACAATAATAATGCAAATACTAGTGATGGTAGTTGTTATTACGCTCCTGGTTGTACAGATCCACAATTTTTACAATATTATACACAAGGTTTTACCGCTGATTATAATGACGGTTCTTGTGTGACAGAAGCAATATGGGGTTGTACAGACTCACTAGCTTTTAATTATGATTCTACGGCTAATTTAGATAACGGTGGTTGTGTACCTGTTATATATGGTTGTATGCAACCATTAGCATTTAATTATAATGCTAGCGCAAACGTTGATGATGGTAGTTGTGTTCCATTTATTTATGGCTGTACTGATCCTACTATGTTTAATTTCGACGCTAACGCAAACACAGATGACGGTAGTTGTATTCCTTACGTTTTCGGGTGTACAGACTCAACAATGTTTAATTATAATCCTTTAGCAAATAGTGACAATAATTCTTGTATACCTTACATATATGGCTGCACGGATCCTTCTATGCTTAACTATAACCCACAAGCAAATACGGAGGATTTTAGTTGTATTGCTTTTGTTTATGGGTGTATGGATAGTTTGGCCCTTAATTACGATCCACTTGCTAACACGGATAACGGTTCGTGTATCGAAATCATTATGGGTTGCATGGATCCAAACGCGTATAACTACGAATCAACTGCTAATGTTAACGATACTTTATCTTGTTTATATGATGCTGGTTGTATTACTGGTCCAGGAAGTCCTTACTGGCTCAACGACCCTTGTTATGCTTGGGTCATAGAGGTAGATGAATATTGTTGTGAAAATGAATGGGATACAATATGTCAAGCAACATATGATTATTGTTTAAATGGATGGAGCGGTCCTTTACAAAGCAGATATGTAGAGAAAAAATTAATAGCGGTAACAGATTTATTGGGAAGACCTTCTAAAATAGTTAAAAACCAAGTTTTAATTTATATATATAGTGACGGTACAGTTCATAGAAAATTAATAAAATAATGAAGTGGTTTGGTAATCATATATGGGACTTTATTTCTAGATTTAGAAATGATGTGTATTTAGAAGATGTTGATACTGGCACAATCGCTAGTGGTGGTAATCTTGGTTTAGATTCAAACAACAAGATTGTAAAAAATACAGTAAGCGGTGGGGGTGACTTTACATTAACAGCTGATAGTGGTAGTAACCAAAGTATATCTACGGGTAATACTATGGATATAGCAGGTGGTAATGCTATTAGTACTGTTGTTGGTGCTACTGATACAGTTACTATTAACCACGACGATACATCATCCCAAGAAAGTGTAAACAACTCTGGTTCTGCTGTTATTCAAGATATAACACTAGATACTTATGGTCACGTAACAGGATTAGGTTCAAAAACTATAGGTAAATCAGATGTTGGATTAGGTAATGTTACTGATATAAGTCAAGAAGATTTAACTTCAGCCATACTTACTGCTGTAGCTAAATCAGACGTAGGTTTAACATCCGTTGAAGATAAATCATCGGCTGATATTAGAAGTGAGATTGTAGAATCAGATATACCTGCTTTAGCTACAAGTAAAATTACTAGTGGTACTTTTGATGACGCGCGAATACCTAACTTAAATGCGAGTAAAATAACAGCTGGAACTTTATCAGTAAGTAGAGGTGGAACAGGAGCAACTAGTGCAGCTGATTCGTTTAATGCTTTAAAACAAAGCGCAACTGAAGGTGCTACTGGAGTTGTTGAGTTAGCTACTACGGATGAGGCTGACACAGGCACGGATACAGCTAGAGCGGTAACACCTGCTGGTTTAAAATCTCATGTTAACGCTAGGTTTACATATCAATATATTTCTTTTACTGGTAACGCTCAAATAGACACAAACTGGGCAACACCTGGTACAAATGGTCCTTTTACTCATAATTACAACACCGACACAGGTGTTAACGGTACTTCAGTTGGTTCAACTACCCATAATTTTGCTAGATCAAAACAAAACGGTTTTATTGTACCATATGACAACGCTGTTTTAGTAGGTTTTTATGGTATGATTAGAAACAATACCGCTAATAATCAAGGAGCTTTAGGTTTGTTTCATTCTACATACGCAACATTTGGTGCTAGACAAAATACATCAACGTTTACGCTTCAAGCTTATGCCGCTGCAGACACAACAGGTGGTGCTGGTTCAAGTTATCAAGGTCAATGTAAAGCTATTGATTTAGCTAGAAGTTTAGATTTAACAGCTGGTGATATAATAATACCAGCTATAATGCAAGCGAGTGAAAAAGCTTACGCTCAATTTACTATAGTAATTAAAACACCAATAATATAATGTCTGATATAAAAACTATAACACAAGAATTGTCCGATGCTAGCTTAGATTTAACTAATGCTATTAATCATATTAATGAAAATTTAGACGGTATAGCTGACTATGATAGCCATGATGAAATAAAGGCAATATTAGTAAAAATATTAGAAAAATTAGATGAGGTTATAAATAAAATAAATTAACCAAAATAAAATGGCAAACTTTACAAATGTAACATCAGCAACAACAACTACTTTAAATGCTATTGGAGTTGGTAATGGTAGCTATAAGCTAAAAATTACTAACAATCTAGCAGCTAACCAAACGGTTACAGTACAGCTTGTTGACTCTGATTCTAACATATTTTATGTTATTAAAAATTTAGTAATGCCAGAAGCAACTTCTGTTGTTATAGATGATATGATGTACGACGCTACGTTTTATTCAGCACAGGTAGTAACAACAGGCACAACAAATATAACAATAACACAAATATATATATGATAAGTAAACACGTAAGTTACAAGGAAGGTGTGTATAGCATAACGGCAACTCGCCTAGGAATTGATAATACACCTGGAGATGATCAATTACATAACATGGAATTAATAGCAGAAAAAATATTTGAACCACTAAGAAAGTTTGTAGGAGGTCCAATAAAAATAAACAGCTTTTATAGATGTCCAGATTTAAATAAAGCTATAGGAGGTAGCACAACATCACAACATTGTAAAGGTCAAGCTATGGATATTGACGATACATTTGGTAAGGCTACAAACGCCGAAATGTATTACTGGATAAAAGATAATTTAAACTTTGATCAAATGATATGGGAGTTTGGTGATGATGATAATCCTAACTGGGTACATGTAAGTTATGTATCTGAAGAAAAAAATAGAAACAGATGTTTAAAAGCTTACAAAGAAGATGGTAAAACTAAATACAAAGTAATATGAAAAAATGTAAAAGATACAGAAACGCGCCTTTACAAGGTTTGATGAGAAAAAAACCAGGGCCTACAGATATTAAACTACCAACAATAGATGATATAAACCAATCTACATCTGACTCTACTGTTAGAGGTCAAACAAATGTTAATCCTGTGACTATTATACCAAATAAAACAAATTTACAAAAAGAGTACGAGGCAAAAGCCAAAGCATCAAGAATAGCTGCTGAGAATCAAAAAAAATCTATAGTTTATGATAAAAATAAAAAGAACTTAGAAAAAATAATGCAAAGTAATTCGTTAGCAAGATTATTTACTGGTATAAGACCAAAAGGATAAATATAAAAAAGGGAGCCGTTAAGCTCCCTTTGTTATTTTAGAATTGTTTGTTCTTTTGATCTTGAACCTCAACCCTGACTTCTTGAGCTAGAGACTTTACAGTCTGCATAGCTTTTCTAACCCGCGTTCCTGCGGAATTATTCCCTTCAACAAATTTAGTAACATCAGTTTGACAATCGTTAACCGCGTTTTGTAAACTGTCGAATAAAGAATCTAATTTATTAAAACTCATATTTAATTTAATTTAATTGTTAAACTTAAAATCTGTAAGATACACCTAATTTAAACTCTCCTTCTGAATCATCTTCCATTGATAACATATAGCTTGGATCAAAATATAAATTTGTCCAAAGCATAAAAGAATATCCAATACCAAAGTTTATATTATCTGTAGTTTCTTCAGTTGCAGCTTGTACGACAGCGTAGCAATTACTAAAGTAATATCTACCCCACATATCATACTCTTCACCGTTTTTAACTAAACCTACTGTTATATTGTCTTTTACCATATAACCAACACCTATATTATCGGTGATGTTTGACATTTCCATCTTCTCGTCACCTTCAGGTAAGTTTACGCTTGTTATAGCTACAAACTGAGCTGAACATAAAGTTGTGGCAAAAATCAAACTTGCCATTAAAAACATTTTTTTCATAATAATTGTTTTAGTTATAAGCCTGTTATTTCACAAGACCCACCAGCACAGGCTAGTTCACCAGATAGATCTGTTTCGTCAGTTGTTTCTACTATATTAGATAAATTAATATAATTTAAACTTTTGACTCTTTTATTAAACTCTGTTTTAGTTATATCTTCAAACGGAGCTTGTGTATATGTACCACCGTCATAAGGTAATACAGAAAGACCATTGTAACAATCTCTATTTTTCCACATCCACTCACCAGCTTTTTCCCATTCATCTGCTTTTAAACTAACCGTTGCAGATACATTATGAGTGTTTGATCCAGCTCTATGGCCAGGCTTAACCCACTCTGTAGCTACTTTTTTAATTCTATTTAACAAATCAAAAGCAGACTCAGTTCTTAATATAGAACCTTTTGGTGCTGACTGTGGTATTTCAATAACAGCAGTATCGTGAGGTCTAAAATACTCATCTTGCACTAAATCAGGATTGTGTATTTTTAAATAATTATATATAGGTTCGTTTTTACCTACACGAAGTCTACGTATATAATAATCATTATGCCAAGCATGTATACCAGAAGATGTACCAAGCACAAGAGATGTTGTACCAGCAGGTTTAATACATGTTGTCCTTGCTGCTTTGTTTATCCCTATTAGCTTTGCTACTCTTGTGTTCTCTCTTTTTACGATACTTGCAGCGGCCGTCATATCCAGCTGGAGCACAGCGGCACTCCCTATTCCTGTCATTGACACACCTATAAGAGCGTCTTTCTCTGTTGTTTCTTGCCATATTTCTCTTAGATAGTGGAATTCCGTATAACCTGCTTGAAGCGTACCAATGAATGCGGCGGCTTTAACGCGTGCGTTAAGCTCTTCTTGGCTCGTGACGTCACTTACATTAACTTCACACAGATTACAGAACTGGTACGGGCGTAAGGCTATTTCGCAACAAGGGTTTGTACCCCAGTCCTTATCATGATTAAAATATATACCTGGCTCGCCAGCTCCGGATAATTCAATACGTTTCCACAAATCTAAGAAAAATTCCTTTGTTATTTTATGTCTTATTAATACTGCAGAGTTGTTAGCTCTACCTCTTTGTGGGTCTGTTTCCCACCATTGACCTGACTTACAGGCAATCATTTCCTCATCATACGCGCTAAATAACGATATAAGCGCGGCTCTTCTGATTCCTCCAGCAAGAACAGCATCTGCAATATGACAGACAATATCATGGACTTCAAGCGTTGTAAGTTGTGTACCATCTTTTTTCGCATCTAATATTCCTTTAATTTTTATTATACACTCTTTTAAAGGCTGTGGACCTGGTGCTTTACCGCCTGAGGTCACAAGCCTAGCTCCCTTTGGCCTAATATCAGAATAATCAAATTTTATCTTAGATGATCTCTTATTGCCCAAATAAGACTTAATTAAAACCTTAATTGCATCTGACCAACCTTCAATACTATCACCAATAACAAATCTTCTTGTTCTTACTTCAAAAGGTTTTGCTATACACGGTAATTGTTTTACGTGATGTTTTTGAACTGAGTAACCAACTCCGCAGCCAGATAATAGCAAAAACATGCATTCGCTAAAGCTATCGACATGATCAATAGGTAGGTAGCTACAATTATATAATCTATTCGGACTAATTTCAATTGGCTTACCGCCAAACTGAAGCGAGCGCATGCTCGGTAAAACTTTTTTATCATAGACATATTTATATGTTAATTGTATTTGATCTGCTAACTCAGGGTATCTTTTTTGATGCATCTCTTTGTTTCTTGTGACTAGTTCTTCCCAAGATTCTCTACGATTTTCCTCAGGAAGATACTTAGCATACTTCATATGTACCGTTAGGTCTGAAAGTATTTTTTTATTTAAGTCTTTAGTCATTGTGAATAGTAAAACAAATGTCCATTAAAGGAATATACAAAACATGATTACTTTTACTTTTTTCATTGTAGGTTCTAAAACCTAATAATATACCTGGGTAAAACCCAAAACTTATCTCCCATTCTCTAAACATATTATTTATTTTTAGTTATTAATTCTATTACTTTGTCACATTCCTTTTGGTTCTGAGGTTTATATAAAGTTACATGTTTCATCTTATGATTTACATATTTTTTAAACATTTTCCATCTTAATGGGAAGCTTTCGTTAGCTCTACCTTTACATTCAATTATAAATGAACTACTTACAAAATCAGGTGTGTATTTTATTGGTAATATTTTTTTCTCTCCTCTATTAACCATTTCACCTTTACCATTGCTTTGTCTTTCATAACTTTTATTTTCTAATGTAAAACCTTCTTGTAAAACAAACGTACACCCTTCATAATCAGCGTGTATTTTAGCTTTTTTTAATGCTTGATACATATAACGTTCTAAACTAGAAGCAAACTTGATCCCGTCGAATGTGACTTTCTTTGCTCTAACAGGACCACGTTTACGTTTATATTTCCTCTTCATCGTATTTAAACTTATCGATCATAGCTTCTTCAGATAAATCACGAAGCTCTTCACGTGCTGTTTGTATATACAATATAGCATCCATAAGCTCTTCTTGTATATCATTTAAATAACCTTGAAGATCTTTCATTTTAAATCTACGTTCATCATCTAAAGTGTTGTTGTATTTTTCATAACCAACATCAGATCGTGACACAAATTTATCAACTACGTTTTTAACTACAGGATCACGAAAGCCATACGACTGTCTACACATGATACCGTTTTTACCATCCATTATTTCTCTATCGCTCATATTAATCTTTTTTAAATGTTCCATTACTCATTTTACCTGTTCTATCTTTTATCTCATTATATGCAGCATCAATACATTCTTCAATGCTAGTTCCTGCAAGATGGGCTAGATTGGTTAATACAACAACACAATCACCAATACCATCAATAATTTGTTTTTCATCTTTTTTAAGCACAGCTCTACATATTTCACCAGCTTCCTCCATTAACTTTAATGTTTGTGTTTTAGGATCGCCTTTGTGATATAGCCCTCTGTCTTCTGCCCATAATCTTATTTTATCAAACCTACATATTGTGGTACAGCTTTTGTTTTTATAATCAGACATAATACCGCCAGATCTTGGATAAGCGTTATTGTTATCAAACCATCTAGCAAAAGCTTTGTTATATACATAACATCTTTGATCGTTGTATTTAGATACTAATACATTATCCATTATCCATTCTATAGATTTTTCTGTTATTAAACATTCTCCGTGTTCTGTTTCCCATTTCATACCCTTGTTATCCATAAGTTGGCCTTTTAACTTATTAACAGGACAGGGGAATGTTGTTGTTTGTTCTGTTACGTTTATATTCATATTCAAATCTTTATTTTTATTAATCATTAATTCACTATATAACACGTCATCTACTCTATACTTGTAGAACTTCTGCATTATTCTTTCACCTTCAGATATAAAATCTATATCGTCAGATTGTTCTATTATTTCGTATTCACCAGGATAATATCCTTGTTGTTGATGAACACGTTTTTCAAGGTTAGTTGTTACACCAACCTTTTTACCTGGTATGTGATATAAATAGTATGTCATATTTTATCGTTATATAGATGCATATTATGTGCAAAATGATAATATACACCCGGTTCAATATTTAGTTCATTAGATATCATCTTTTGTAGCTTAGAAAAACAATATTGATCGTTACAAAAACCATACCAAAGGTCATTACTACGCATTGTTACACACATATCAAGTCTATTGTGTATTATTGTAAACTGTATTGCATAAGTACAAGGTGTATCTTTTTCATATCGCTCGTGTTCTTTGCCATCATATATAGATATTGTAGCTTGTCTAGTTTTATTATTACTTTTTAATTTTTTTACAATATAATCTATTTGTGATAACTCAGCATAATCTCTACGTTGCCATTGCCAACCATAGTTAGAGTTAACTTTACCAGCGTCATTAGCCATACGTTTCCATATCTCAGGTACTTTACCATATATCTTGCCAAGTTCAAAAACGTATGGAACACCAGACAAATACCACTGCCATTCAGCTTCAGCATAATCAAGTTTCCAATTACGCTCTTTATTTATTATCTTGTTGTCTTGTGAGTCTGTAATATAAAACCCAACATTAAACAAGGCTTTAGTATCTGCAAAATCTACACCGTCTTGCAATATACGATCGTGTAAATATTCATACGCTTCATTTGCATTTCTAAAGACTTTATTATTTATTGTATTTATCATGTTTATATTATCTGTTATCGTTCGTATTTGGTTTGTAATAATATTTATAATATTCTAAAAGTTTATCATAAACATTTTCGTCTGTGTACCTGTTAGGATCTGTATGTGTTTTACCATTAATATGTACATCTATTTGCCATCTAGATAAAGTATCTTTCCAATCTGGCATTATACTAACACTTACACCTCTTTCCATACACCACCCAATTATTTTCATTTCCTCCGGTTGCCAGCTCCTTGTTGGTACTTTTTTACTTGGAGATCTTTGCCATTTTTTAAATGCCATTATTCCCAAGGCATTGGCTCACCGTCTTCCACAATGGCTTCGTGTGGAACGAAAGAGCCAGAACGTGGTTCCCAGGTAAAGTGAGACTCAGCGCCGTTTTCACCGAGGTTTTGGAACTTAACCTTGAGTACTTTAACCTTAGTAGTTTTAGCATCGTAATCTCTATGTACCAAAAGTCCATGGTATGAAGCGTCGTACCATTCGCCACCACCTTTAATATTGTACATAGTTGGTTCTTCAATTTTTCCATCTTGTCCTTTATACATTTTAGTTGGGTGCGCAACAATAAACGTGAGCACATCGTATTTTTTACAAAAAGCTTCGATCTTAGCTAGATAATCCATAGTATATCTATTAACATCATCCGACTTAGCATCTACATCTCTAATTTTATTAAATGGATCAAGAACTAAACATTTAATACCTTTACGTTTTACAAGTTCAGCGCCTTTACGTAATACAGCTTCTAAACTGTATTTATCCATATCAATAAAGAAATAGTTATCATTAACGTGATTTGTAACTTGCTGCCATTTATCATTACCAATATCACCAACACTAGGCATGTCTTGCCAGTGCTTACGCATTAACTTGTGTGCGTGGAGATATACTGGTTGGTTTTCTGGACTAGCATAAGCAGTTTTCCAGCCATACAGGTTATTGTATCCCACAACCATTTGGTCAACAAAGTCAGATTTACCACTACTAGGAATACCAGTAACAGTAATAAATTGGCCAGTGTAAGTGCTAAATATTTTATCAAAATTATTAAGACCAATTTGATAACCTGGCTTAAATCCGTTTTTAACAAAGTCTTTAAGTTCATCTTCAACATCTTTTAAAGTTGATACATTTTCTAGTGGTACTGGTCGCGAGTTGTGTA
>CEUJ01022481.1_pt1 | contig 38239 bp, 28 predicted proteins | sample 361531 | NCBI WGS metagenome assembly CEUJ01 (sample SAMEA2622842, study PRJEB7988) | marine metagenome | biome: marine biome (ENVO:00000447); feature: marine epipelagic mixed layer (ENVO:xxxxxxxxx); material: "saline water (ENVO:00002010), including plankton (ENVO:xxxxxxxx)" | depth 140 m | reverse complement strand
TATCCACCGACAGACAGAGAAGCGCAAGACATAGGTTTGGTCTCGCTTGAAATTACCAGCTCAGGTGATTCTGAATTACAAACAGATAGTAGTTTCACAGTACACCGAACTTTCGGCATACTGGCTGAAGTGATTTCCGACAGTGATGGCGGGGATTTGGGAACGGTTGGGCCGGTGGATCCTGGCGAAACGGTTTCCTACACAGTAAGAGTATCGGACACAAGCGACATCGCTGGTCAAACAACTTGGCGAATAGTTAATCCTAAAGATTTGAGTAGAAATATCGATGCTGAAATGGGTTACAGTTCTTGGGATTATTCGATAACTGACAACCAAGGTAACGATATAATTGTGATTAGCCTTGCATCAGAGACCTATGAGGACATTAACCTCGGGATTACCCTACCAGAAAACGTTGAAGCGGGTAATCAAACCATCTATCTAAGAGTCTCAGAGGAAGGGGTAGATTCGAATGAAGCGAGGTATTTCGACTTGCCTATAATCGTCAAGGTTGAAGAAGATGTACAACCAGGAAGACTGCCAATTACTCAAAAAAGCGAGTACACTAGATTCTCTTCCCAAGAAACAAAAAGCATCGAATTCAGAATTGCTAACGATAATAATATCCCGTTAGATGTAGTAATTGAGTTGGAAGAGCCAACAGGTTGGGATGGTGAAATTGCTGCATCATCCTCGCAAGTGGGTGGCGGTTTCCTATTGGTGACTTTGCCAGCATATGCAAGTAAGGATTTCTTTGTCGAACTAACCGCTCCAAGTAACTTGAAAGATGGGACCGATGTTGAATTTGTTCTTCGCGTTACTCCAATGGATGATGAAGTACCATACAATTCAACATATACTCAACTGTCTAAGTTCAACTTCAAGACCGAATGTACCGGATTAGCATGCTTCATGAACGAGATATATGACCCAGAACCTCAAACCCTCGCACTTGGAGCAGGCCTGGTGGTGCTCTTCGTGCTTGCAGTATATCGCAGGGGACGCTATGATTCTGCCAATGTCAATTTCGAAGAAGTCCCAGTTGAGGATCAAACTAAATTAGAGGATTCAGAAATGCCTGAGTTAGTCATACCAGCACCTGTAACTGATGATGACGATGACATAGAATTGCTTGATGAATTAGATTCAATTTGAAGATATTTTCAGTATGGGTTCGACATATTGTATGAACATCGTACCATTTGCCTTATGAAGCATAAAAACAGGCGGAACATGTTGGTAGCATGCGTAAGCGTTCATTAGTTCATAGGCCGGCTGCAAATTTGCAGATTGTCAAACACAAAAATGCTGTCAAATCATTGTCGCTTATCGCACTGATGCTATTATCTTCAATAGCCTCAATTAATTTCTTTGCAATCGAGGCCAGTGCTTCGAACACTGACCAAGATGGCGACGGTCTTACCTATGGATTGGAGTATTTGATTAATTCATTTCCTAACGACCCTGACACCGATAACGATGGTTTGCCTGATGGTTGGGAGTGGAAGTACGGTCTAGACCCTCTATCAAGTGCCAATGATGACGGGGCAGTTGGTGATCCTGATGGCGACGGAATGTCAAATCTTCAAGAATATACATACTTAATGCCTGCAGGTTGGGATAACCCGGCAACACCAAATCTGCTAGACAATGGTATCTGGTGGAATGGCACAGTACCGGTGAGCAACTGGAACGAAGAGGGTTCGCTACAATACATCAGACCCGGTTGCGGTGATGCAGGCTCGGATGGAAACGGAGGTACCATTCTCTGTGACGAGGATCCAGTAGGAAATATATGCGCCAATGGATTTGACGACGATCAAGATGGTTTAGTTGACTCTGCAGACCCAGATGGTGATGGTGACGCAGATTGCTCGTCAAACGATGATGATGGTGATGGATTAATCGACGAAGACGTCAATGGCTACGATACCGATGGTGACGGTATGCCGGATGGTTGGGAAGCCGCAAATGGTTTGAATGCCACTTCTGCATCTAATTTTGATGGGCCCAACGGTGACCCAGATGGTGATGGCTTAAACAACCTATTCGAGTACATCAATCCCACATGGAATACCATGTGTGGTTCTATCCCATGTTTCAGGCCGGGCCCAGACGGCAACCCAACTGAGACCACATCGCCGTGTGACCCAGTAACAGGCGTTGGACCGGGTGGTTGTGCAACCTACACAGCTGAAGTTGATGGCATAACATCAACCAATCCTCAACGTGCAGATAGCGACAACGACGGTCTCAATGATTCCTACGAAGCGCTCGTCCTGCTAACTGACCCCACTTCTTCAGACACGGATAATGATGGTATTCCTGACGGTGTAGAAGTGAACGGACTTTATGGAAACCCACCACAAGCAACAGATCCTCGAGACAACAATACTGATGGTGACGCACTGGATGATGGAGAAGAGGATAACAACAGCAATGGCGTAATTGACCCGGGTGAAACCGACCCAACGAGGAAAGAGGATTCAGGTGACCAAGACCAAGATGGGATTCAAAACTGGGAAGAAAATCTGTCATGTACACTGTGGGATGTGGCAGACTCAGATTATGGCGGTGTCAATGACGGAGATGAGTTGAATGTCACTCATGGAACCGACCCGTGTGATTCGTTCATTAATTTTGCAACGACGATAACTAATTGGGATTCCGGTAATTCTTTGCTTACACTTACTGATGTCTCTGGCTTCAATCCGGATGGTGGTGAGGGTTGGTACAACTTATCTGGAACATTAACTCCATTTACTTACTTTAGAATCTCGGGCCAAGTATTGGTTGACGTTTCAGTCGGACCTGCGGCAGGGGTTACTGAGGTAGTGAACCGAAATGGTTCATTCTGTCACACTGACGCTACTGCTGCAGGTACACTTGCGACTACTCAACAGTATTGTGATGATGACTACGAAGATAGCGACGGGGATGGGTTGGCTGACTGGGAAGAAATTCTCGGTGTCTTTGGCTGGTTTTCTAATCCAAGTTTAGTAGATACTGACGGAGATGGAGTTAGTGATTTTGATGAAGTATTCGATTTCACAGACCCGAATGAACCGTGTAATAATTTGTTAGATGATGATGGTGACACGCTGAACAATTACTTTGAAGACACAACTGGTTGTGATTTGATATGGATTGGCATCGGAAACGGTAGCGTTGATGCATGGGTCACAAATCCAACTGTATTTGACACAGACAGTGGTGGAGTCGACGATAGAACGGAGTACACTGATGGTACCAATCCCGAATCCAATCCTTTGGATGACGTCTTACCAGAAGATTTTGACGGTGATGGAATTCCCGATGCGATTGAAAATTTGACTGGGACTGACTGGACAAATCCAGATACAGACGGAGGTGGCATGTCAGATGGTGACGAATGTCCGATAGCATTCTGGGGTACACTGTGTGCAAATTCTCCATTTGACCCGTTTGACCCCACCGATGATATCGTAGAAGATGGCGTTGTATTTTGGGCAAATAATTCATCAGGTGAGGTAGATACAAGCCAAATACATCGATGGCGATTGAATACTAATGACTTCTACACTGGAACAACCTATGCAAACCTGCAAGATGTGCATCCATTCTCGCCACTGGTGCCAAATGTGGATAACCTAAGTCAACTGCCTGACGCAAGTCTGTCAAATGGCACCATTGACTGGGAAATCAATTATCGCCAGCCCATCGGCGTGGGTAACCTTCCAGTCTCGTCATATTATCGAAATATCACATTTTGGTCAGATCCCGCTGCGACATTGCAACGCTCCAACGATACTCACAATATCAACGTTGAATTTGGTGAAATTGATCGATTGAATCTAAGACAAGAGGAGTATTTCTTAGACTGGGATGTATTATCGGCTAACTCCATTGTAACTTCTGGTTTTGATTACCAACTAATCGTTCCTTCCGATTTCTCTAATCAGCAGTCATCCGAATTTATCGTAACTCAAACTGTTGACGCAGTAACACAAAATGCATCGTCACAAGATGCCTACACATTAGCTAAATCGTTAAGTGATTTCCTAAGATTAGGTAACGAAACATTCGAATTTAGTTTGTACCATACTCCTGTGAACAATCCCTCGGGACAAGATATAACTTCATTTGTTGTCAACAACGGAATTGGCCAATGTAAAGACTACAACACAGCCTTCGTTACTATGGCAAGAATCGCTGGACTGCCAGCGAGATTTGTTACTGGATATGTCGGAGGCCAGTGGAACGGGGCAGGATATACTGTTTCAACACAAGATTACTCCTCATGGGGTGAAGTAAAGATGTCCTTTGACACCGGTTCTGGAGAAGTAGATTTGGGATGGGTGCCTTTCGATTCATGCCCGAATTCTGAAAATCTAACAATTCTGAACCAATCTGTATCCCCGCTGACAATCGACCGTGATTTGTCTAATACCTTCGATATGTCTGGCCAGTTTGTCTTTGCAGACAACTCTACACCTATCGAAAATTATGACTTATCCGCTTACTTAGTGCCAATTTCCAACCCACAAGCCGAATTAATCGAGGATAGGTTCGTCGCCGATGTACAAACGGATGAAGATGGTAATTTCTCGTTTAGCGGAAATTTGGCAGTCTCACTCAATCCCGGAATTTATTCGCTTTTAATCAAACATGGTGCATTTGAGTTGATACCTAACAGTGTAATATTATTTGACAGTTGGATTAACATCACTGATGATTCAGTAATCAATCATGAATTCCCGTTGTCTATTGGTGCACCAGTTGTCGGTGCAGGCTCTACAACCACAATTCAAGGACAGATAGAATATGAGAATTCCCCGGAGGATTATTCATTCGAAGGGGATAATCCCAATATCTATCTAACATTTACATCCAGTGTTAACGGAAGTAACAACCTGTCTGGAGTAGTTACGCCTACAGGTTTGTGGTCGATTAGTGTCGAACTGCAAGAAACAGAAACCCTTGGAATTATCAATGCCGAGTTGTGGTTCGAGGGTTGGGTTGAGCAACTAGACCCGGCTATAGCAGTGCCGGAACACCATTTGAGACCATCAAATCTGTCAATTAGTTTAGACATTCGTGAAGCACCAAACCTAACAGCAACAATAGAAGGACCTCTAGCAGATAAGAGTGTATTCGTTGTAGACCAAGATTTGTGGGTAAACGGTACTGCAAGATCTCTCGGACCATCACCGACGGACATGGAAGGTCAATTGCTGCTCTCCATGCGCGAGAATGGAACTTTTGATTCTTGGAGTGATATCTTCAATATTACAGTTAACGGAACTTTTGCCATACAAACACAGTTGACTGCACAATTAGCAACATTTGGTGCAGGAGAAGTTGAGGTCAGGCTTCGATTCATTCCAGACTCAATCCAGGCTACAGATGATGCAAATCTGTCGATAGGTGTGCCGTACAGGTTACAGAGTTTCCTTCAGTTTGAATTTGATTCCATACCCCAACTGAGAGGTTATGATGGGGTGTTTGAAGTATCGATTACTGACCACAGAGGTGCAATAGTTTCATCCACAATAGGTGATTATGACTTCTTATTCAACAATTCTTGGTTTAACACTTCGTCCAATCTATCAGGGCCACATCAACAAATTATCAACTTAGATGCGAATCTACCCGCTAATGACTACGTGGTGGGAATTAACTACAACGGGAGTGAAGATTACTCGCCATCATCAGGTAACGGCACCATCAGGGTCAAAGCAGAAATCGGCTGGAACATCACCATAAGTCAAGAATGGACTCATCTCGGAGATAATTTGACTATCAACGGGTCAATCTTCGATGGAGTTTACCAAACGCCGATACTTGGTGATAATATTTCTCAGTATTCTATAGTACTAGTAACCGAGGATGGAAGAAATCTTGATTTGGCGCAGGGTTTGCTAGATAACCAAACCTCTACGTTTAGCGAAAATGTAACGATTCCAACAAACCTACCATCCGACGCATATGATGTTGAAATTCGATTTGATTTCTACAGTCAACAACCTGAGGGCGGGCCATATTATGCTTCGGAAGACCCAATTCCCGATGAGTTGACAGGCTCAATTTCATTCCTCCCAACTCCAACAGTTCTTGTCGGTATCGAGTCGGAATTTGTTGTTACGCTAATTGAAGAGCGTGAAATTACAACTTTGACTAACAATGATGTTGAGTTGTCTGTAACAGTTGCAGACCTTGCAGACTTGAGTTTCTTAGAGGGTGTAACTGCCGAATTTTACTTTGATTTTAATGGCTCAAATGTATCAATGGGTAATTCATTGAGTGACGAGAATGGTACTGCTAACCTAACTTGGCCTGCTACAGGAATTGCGCCCGGTGCTTACGAAATATTGGTAATGGTCGCTGACGACCTCACAGATCCGCTAGCAAAGGGTAATTCTCGTCACACTGGCAACAGTACCAAGCTCAATATCACAATTCAGGGTAATACCGATATCAGAATTGATTCCATTCCAAACAGTGCAATAGCAGGCGTCGATTTCAATGTTGTAGGTCAAGTTATTGATGATGATGACAATACTCGACAATTGGTAGATTCGGTCAAATTAAAGGCGAACTGGCTTAACAATGCAAATGAAACACTAGTAAGTTCATTCACTACTACATCTAACGGTTCATTCAATATGTCTGTGCCTACTGATACCCTAAACAACGGTACCTTGCGTGGCGCAAAGACATTGGTCATCTCAGTGATTGAAGGGTCATCTAAGTTCTATCTTGAATCATCGGTAGAGACACCCATATTTGTCTTTGGAGTGACTCAGTTTGAGTCTATACAACCGCTCAATGCTGTTGTAATAAACCGTGGTGATAGTGTCAACATTACCTCTAAACTTGTCGAGTCATCCAACCTATTCCAGCCGCTAAGTGGCTATGATGTCACATACAAGTTTAGAGATGCACCAATTGGCACTGTGCAAACAGATGGCGAGGGCTTCGCTAATATCACACATCAAATACCATTCTCACAACCACTCGGTTTGACCAATGTAGAGATAAGCTTCATCGGTAGTTCAGACTTATTGGGAGTTGGTGCCAATTTCTCTACCATCAACGTTCGCTCAGTAACTTTCCTAGTCATCGATGATATTGCATCCAATCCTGTTGCGGGAGAGAGTTTCAATATTTCAGGACAAATAATTTCAGATAATGGTAGTGGGCTTGAGCAGGTTGACGGAACCATACTTCCGGCAAATATCTTGTTCGAGATTAATGATGAATCTCTTGGTTTCACAGTAACAGGCGGAACGGTAGGAATTGATGGTTTTTGGAATGCCTCAATTCTGCTCTCACCGAACTTTGCCGCTGGAAATAACACCCTAAGTGCGACCTATATCCCTGCGGTCAATTTCTACCTTGGTTCAAATACGACAAGCCTGTTTGATAGTCGAGGATTTACTGAAATTATCTTTACAGACCCAGTGCTAGATATTCAAGGTCAGCCGAGCTTGAATGACAGGGTCGAGAGAGGCAATGATGTTGAGATTGAGGTTCTATTGCTGGATAACACCGGCCAGCCAGTATCGGGCCAGTTAGTAACTATCACGCTGAACGGAACGGACATTACAACTGTCATTACCACTGCCCAAAACGGCTCCGCATACGGTACTTTAACAACTCCCGCCAACATGTCGGTGGGGGTCAAAGATGTCAATGCAATTTTCACTGGGACTCCTGGGACAACTGGACTACTCGGCTCAGAATCAAATTCATCATTTGTAGTGCTTGCTGAAACAAACATAAGCATCACTCAGTATCCAAGCAGTTTGGTTGCCGGTGATTACATGACTGTTAACGGAACACTACTGGACGATCTCGGGCTTGCCCTCGCCGTTCAAGGAATCCCCTCTCCAGCCGTGGTCCACTTGATGATTGACGGCGATTCGGTTGCAAGTATCGAGACTGATGCCTTAACTGGACAATTTAGTCTAGGTTATCCACTGCCTGAGGAAATTACGGCTGGACCTCATATCATTACCGTTGAGTTCTTCGGAGGTAGGGACTGGGTTGACCCAATCGGTGTTGGTGAACCATCCAATCCAGAATATTACATGCCTTCAGCCTCAACTGTTCCTTTCAACATTAGCGTTCCAACCAAGATTAACTTGATTACCACAGGTGGCGATGTAAATAGAGAAGAAGTTATGACAATAGAGGGTCTGTTACTTGATTTGGTTGATAATCCGCTTGCTGAATTAACCATAGAGGTGTGGTTGGATGGTGAATTTATGACCAACGTTGATACTGATGAAAACGGTTTGTTTACCGCAATATATCCAGTACCTGCAGATGCGGCTTTAGGGCCAGTCACTTTGGAAGTGAGATTTAACGGTACGACTTTCTATCTGCCAAGTGATGCTAACGGGACATGGAATATTTTCAGTCATATTGTACTCAGTGTTGGTGTACCTGAGACTACTGCTGTTGGAGAGAATATTTCCATCACCGGCAGTGTTGCTGATAATCAGTTAATCCCAATTTCAGGTCACCAAGTTGAATTGATTATTGAAGGCATTACAATTGCCTCTGTGGTTACTGACAGTAACGGACAATTTAGTTACGATTGGACAGTATCAGACTTATTCGAATTTGGCAACCGAACACTTACTGCTTACTCTGGTAGCCAAGGCTACTACCGTTCTAATAGTACCAATACCACATTCTTCTTGGCTCACCGAGCAGATATAACGGTCTCTTTTGACAGTGAAGCTCAGGTGACAAGAGGGGAATTGTGGGAATTATCAGGTCGGTTGTTTGATATTGACTCCTTAACCAACGAAGGTCTAGAAGGAGAATTGCTTGAGATATACCTAGACGGAAACCTCGTTGCTACAACACAAACTGCAGATAATGGTGAATGGGATGTTATCGTTTTCGCAACTCAAGATTTGACAAGAGGACTACATGACATCGAGATAGTATTCCCCGGAACTTATTCTCACATTGGCACAGAAGAGCAACTCGTTGGTTATGTATGGGCGGATTTGGCGGTTTCAATAGACTCAGATTCAACCACTGTAGCAATTAGATCTGACGGTACCTTTGGTCCAATTTCGATAACAGGATCGATTTCTGAAGTAGGTGGAACTGGAGAGATTTTCGAAAATCTTGCAATCAATGTCGGCAACGGTTCAGACTGTGCGTCGCAAAGAGAAGGGGCTCGCTGCATACCGTCGAGTTTGGTAGGTATTGACTGGTCTAATGGCAATTTCACTATCGATACAGTAGCACCATCGTGGTTTGCTGCCGGCACACAATACATACACTTAGATGTCTTAGAGAACACTACATATTACCTAAACAGCAAATCTGTGAACAGACAAATATTCATCAAACTCAATGTAGATTTTGAATGGGATATTGCCGAAATAGATGAGAGTGGCAACAAAGAGGTATTTGGTGGTATAACAATAACAGCTAATGACACTGGTTTAGGAGTTCCGCTTATTTCAGTTACTTACACTTTGAAGAATGAATCGAATGCTCAACTTACCAACCCACTTACTGTAGTGACTGATCCAAATGGTCTTGCTGAGTTTGAATTCAATTCGGATCCTCCATATGGTGATTACGACAGGTGGGGCTATGTTTACGTGGATGCAATAATCAATGACCCGATTTTATCTGAAGCGAGCAAGGATGACTTTGAATCATTACGCGACTCTGATGAATTCAATCCTAAGTATAAGTTCGATGAAGAACAGGTTGATGTACCTACATGGGCTTATGTACTGTTAATTTTGACTGTGGTAATCATAACGGCAGGAGTAATAATTTATCGTCGAAGATTAAACAATGAATTGCTACAAGAAGCCGCAGAGGTCTTTGCATATACAGCAGAATTATTGGCAGCAGGGGATTCTATCAGGGAAGCGATTTTCAATTGTTATCAGAATCTATGTACGGTATTGCAACAGAATGGATTCTTGAGGCGCGACTTCGAGACTGTAAGGGAATTTGAAGTTGCGATTAGGCAGGCAATGCCTCAAATTTCTGATGATGCGCTCCTAGCTATTGACAACATGTTTGAGATGGCGAGGTATAGTCGTGATGAAATGGGTGCGCAACACCAACAGGCTGCTCAAATGGCACTTGACAAGATGATTCAAGAAATCGCAAACTTAGCAAGTATACCAAACAGGTGATTTCACCATCTTAGGTATAATCGGTCATTGAAGAAATTGGCCTTGACTTCGGTATTGGATATCTCATTAGGGATGTTTACTATGCGCTCTAATTCCTGTCCATCTTTTTCCGTAAAATTGAATTTGATAATTGTTTCATTATCTGAAGACATTTGATGGATTGCGATGTCGTTTATTTCCAATCCTTTGACAGGTATAGATAGACCGTCCGGATTCATTCGGCCGTTTAGTTCAGTGACGAACCAATCCAATTTACGACTTGGTTCAACGCTTGCTATGTGGCTCTCGGGAATCATTCCGGAACTAATCAAAACCTGCTTATGTCTATCCTCGACTTCACTTAGATGGCCAGCATCCCTCCAGAAATGACTGTGTAAATCACTCACTTCGGTTTCCAATCCATCTGTGTTGTAAGATTGATGTTCATCGATAAGTTCGTCCGGCTCGGCGCTCGAAATTTCAACTAACTCCCACTCAGACATATCTCACTCTCAGCGGCAAACATCAATGAACCTTTTTGTTTGATTATCAAAGTCTTTTTACTCTTCTAAAGAATCTTGAGGCAAAGGATTTGGTTGAATTTGGTTCGTTAGAAGTGTTCATTTTCATCGCTATTGGATAACATTCTCGATATGTACGATTGTCGTTACGATTGTCTAATAGTAATATTAAGGCACGGTCATCAACAGATCTTATTGGCCGGCCCATTGCTTGTAAGATTGCATTTATTGCAGGCTGGGTGACAGTGTAACGCCAAGCATTTTGGCGACCAAATTTATCGGCGATATATTCCTTCAGTGAGTCTGAAAGCACGGATGGCGGTGGGTTCGGTATGCCAATGCAAACCACGGAACCAAGTACTCCATCATCGTAATCTATTCCTTCAGATAATCTTGCGCCGAATACGCCACAGAGTAGAACGCGGTTGCCAATTCGACGCTCATTCTTTAATTTAGCAACGACCCTGTCGATATCATCTTTTGACCAATCTCTCGATTCGGTGATTTTGGTCACGCCCCTAAAGAATGCGTCACCCATTATTTCATCCATCAATTTGTATGAGGGGCAGAATACTGCAATATGGTCTTCACTACCGTCGATTAGGGCTTGAATATGTGCTCTAATTTTTGCCCACATATCGGGACTTCTTTGGTTATATTTTGTTGTGACATCACGGGCGATTAACACCGGTCTCCTCTCACCAGCAAATGGCGAAACATAGGATGTCTTACTCGTTAGATTCTTGGGTAGTGCAAGTATATCCGCATACATTGATGGCGGATAAAGAGTGCCAGACATTAGAATTGAACCTGCAGTTCTGGAAAATAACGGGCCAGACAATACTCCAGGGTCAAGTAAATGAGTGGTTATTTTACCTTCCTTACCTTTGGGTGAAAAGACCATACAAAGGGCTGAAGTGTGTCCAAAATTTACTACAGTGTCGATTATGTAAGCTATCCGATGGGCATCCGGTTCGTTTGAATCTTCATCATCTTCCGCTTCTACAGTTACCTGACTAAGGGTCTGTGATAGACGTTCTAACCTGTTTTGGATTGGGGTTTGCCGAGTTGAATCGACTTTCTGCTGTAATGTCAACTGGCCAGAAACACCTTCATACTCATCACAGGCTGAGTGGATTAAATCAGTAAAGTCGTCAATTTTTATCAACAATTCCTCGTCATCGCTAATTTTGTCGTGGAGTGTCTTGAAATAATTTACCATGTTGATCCTCAGTAATTTTATTATCTCAAAACACCAACTAACATCCTCAAGTAATTTTGTTGGAGAATTTGTAGTGTTTCTCATTGCTATGTTTTCTAGACTACCCATAAACTCTTCAAGTTCCATGGCGGCATTTCTAACAATAATTGGAGTCACTACTCGCTCCATACTCATTCTTATTCTGTCAGGTAGGTTATGTGCTTCATCTACTATAATGATGCTATTCTGTAGTGATATCCCCATTGCAGGTAAAGAATTCTCTCTAACTTGTTCAGCAAAGACATGGTTATAATCGCAAACTAATATGTCACTATCCTTGACTGCACTACGGCATGTTTGCCATGCACATACTCCGAAGGTTTTCGCCTTCTCAACTATTTCAAAAACATGTCTTGGCGCCTGGAGGATGAAATTTCTTACATCTTCCTTTAACCGAGGTCGGGCGGATTCACTGGAACCCGATTCGCAAAGACAGCGCCCGGTCTGCAAATCAACAACTTCACACATTGACTCACGGCCAATTATGTCAACGACTTTGATGTCGCGATGGTTACTGCCGAGCCTTGAATTTATTTTTCTAACTGTATCAATGACAATTTTGTGTTGTGATTGTCTTCCGGTGAGAAATAAAATGTGAGGTTTTGTTGATGATTCCATGGCTATCTCTAACGCGGCAGCAATTGAAGCGGCAGTTTTTCCAATTCCAGTGGGGGCTGCAGCTAAGTGATGACCATTTTTGCGCAGTGAGTCACGACATTCCCTTATCATGTCAATTTGACCGGGTCGTGGTGTATCATGGGCTAGGAATGGGAAGTTATTGACTCCGGCATCAATATTTCCCGCCATAACTTACAGCCAATGTCGGCGACTCTAAAGGATTCGCCCCGCGGCCGCACTACATCGGATTAATTGTGCCCAGTAAAGTGGGGGTCTGGACACGTGGGAACCACCAATCAGCTTGCTGGGGTGGAATTTGAATCCCCCCAACCGCCTTCATGGGGGGAAAAAGGAGATTTGCCACTAGGTGCTCCATCTCCGTTTGATCCATCACGTGCAAGGCGGGCACGTATCCGCAAATTATTGATGGTGATGAAGTTGGATCTATCTACATCGCCACCGAGGGTAGCATCACGATTGTTATTGTCGTTCTGCTTCATTTTCCCATCCCCTCTGCACTCTCACCTTATTGTTGGTATTCTTTGCTTTTTATCGTCAATGCTCTTGATTCTTCTAGAGCTTTTTCGAGTTGTATTGTTTCCTCAGCCCTTGTGGCTGATTGTTTGATGTATAATTTCAAACCCTCAAGCGCTGCTTGTTCTCTGCTGGTTCCTTCAAGTTCGTATAGCATTTCGAGATTTACCTTATCTCTTCTACCAAGTGGAATCTTGATTGTATCCATGTCTGGAAGCCGAGGTTGCCCTCTCAAGTATTCCTGAATAGCGAGTCTGACAACATCGGATCTATTTCTAGCACCTAATTGACCTATCTTAGCATCGAGCAACATCAAATCCTCTTCGTTGATTCGAAGAGATATGTGTGTACTTGGTGCTCCCATGTGTCTTCCTCAACCTACGGTACCTTATACAGCATATAAATGTATTGCAAATGGTGACATATTGTCACACACTGGTATTACGTGCTAAGTTATTCTGCCATATCAAATTTATGTCACGCAGTGCCTTGAATCATCGATACAAATTCGTCATTGATGTGATAGAATGATATACTTTCATCACTTACAATGTAACATGAGCGTAACACCAAGTCGCGGACTGTATCTTTATCTAAAAACGCTTGAAATAGCGATGGAAGATGAAATTGTGACAGATGATGAAGCAACTATCCTCTACGTTTTAGCAAATGCATTAGGTGTTTCTCCAGGAGCTACAGCAGAATGTTTGTCGATTGTTCGAGGGGATTCGAAAAATCCGTTTGATAGTACTGAAGAGGATTATTCAGGCCATCACCTTGGAGATGTCACTACTTATCAGAGTGCATTGATTGCTGCCCTTGATGACGAGGTTATCTCCGAAGATGAGTGGTCGATGCTCGAAGTCCTTAGGCGAATTATTGCCTTGCAACCGGACCAACATGGCATGATCGAAGAATCAATACGAGCAATGTCTGATGTCGATGAAAACGGCGAAAGAAGAATAGAGAGATTAAATCGTTTCAATACGGTATGTCCTTTCAACTAAAACCGCTGTTTGCCACTTCCATAACGGGGCAAGCATTAGAAAGGGGTAAAATTTGGCACGGATAACACAAAGTGTCTAGGTGTCGTAATGAGCGTTATCAAGAATATATATGAAAAAGTAAAGTCAAGAGATCCAAATCAACCTGAATTCCATCAAGCTGTGCTTGAGGTGTTAGAATCATTAGAGCCTGTATTAGAAGCACATCCAGAATACACATCTATCGTAGAGCGAGTTGTTGAGCCTGATAGACTGATTCATTTCAGAGTTCCGTGGGTCGATGATTCAGGCAATGTCCAAGTAAATCGTGGCTTCAGAATTCAATTTAATGGTGCAATAGGTCCTTACAAAGGTGGACTAAGATTCCATCCTAGTGTCAATGCTTCAATTCTGAAGTTCTTGGCATTCGAGCAAATTTTCAAGAATTCCCTAACTGGTCTGCCAATGGGTGGTGGAAAAGGTGGTTCAGATTTCAATCCTAAAGGTAAATCAGATGACGAAGTTATGAGATTTTGTCAATCATTCATGATGGAACTTTGGCGTCATATTGGCCAGGATTGTGACGTGCCAGCCGGAGATATCGGTGTTGGTGGCAGAGAGATTGGTTACATGTTTGGTATGTACAAGAAACTTCGAAACGATTTCCAAGCTGGTGTACTGACTGGCAAGGGATTGTCATATGGTGGTTCCTTAATCCGCCCAGAAGCAACAGGATATGGTTTAGTTTACTTTGCTAGAGAAATGCTAGCAACCAAGGGTAAGTCATTCGAAGGAGCCAAAGTATCAATCAGCGGTTCAGGAAATGTTGCACAGTTCGCTTGTGAGAAGGTTTTGGACCTTGGCGGAGTGCCAGTTACAATGTCTGATTCCAGTGGCTGGATTCATGACCCAGCCGGAATTGACCGAGAAAAGCTTGCTTGGATTATGGATTTGAAAAATAACCGCAGAGGCAGAATCTCAGAGTATGCTGACGCTCATGAAGGCGTTACTTTCACCGCATCGGCACCAGAACCAACACCAAACGGACTTTGGGGAGTTAATGTCGATGTAGCCCTACCTTGCGCTACACAAAATGAATTGAATGGTGCAGAGGCCCAAATGTTGGTTGACAACAACGTCATTGCTGTTGGAGAAGGTGCAAATATGCCTTGCACTCCTGAAGCAGTAGAAGTCTTCCACAAGAATGGAGTACTGTTTGCTCCTGGTAAGGCAAGCAATGCTGGTGGCGTAGCTACTTCAGGTCTTGAAATGTCACAGAATTCGCTAAGGCTATCATGGACTAGAGAAGAAGTTGACCAAAGACTTGAGAATATCATGGTAAACATTCACAAGAATGCTTCCGAGACTGCCAAGAAGTACGGTAGAGAAGGCGACTATGTCTTTGGTGCTAACGTTGCAGGTTTCCTCAAGATTGCTGAGGCAATGCAAGCACAAGGAATTGTCTGATTATTCTATCTAGCAATGTCAGAACCTGAGTTAGATTAGGTAATAATTATCGCAACAATAGATTGTCCACATTGTGAGGCTGAAATATAACTTCCTAATGTTTCAGGACAATACACCTGCTCTCTGTGTGATATGGAGTTTGAATTTGACTCAGAAGAACCGGAAAATGATTTGGTTTCTCCTGATGGATGGAGTCTGGCTATCGGTATTTTTATTCTACTTTTCTTCGTAATTTGGATTTGGGGAATGTTGACCGGAGAACCATGTGATAATTGCGCTGGTGGACCTTGAGATTCAGTGTATTTGTTGTTGCTGCTTATACAAACTATACGCTTGACCGCATATCGAACAAATATATGATTCATCGATCATCAGTTTTGGAATAATAGCCAAGACTGAGTTGCATTATCGTAGTAAGATAATGTCCCGTCAGGTGCCATTGACCAATGCACTCCATTCTCTTCCCAGGTTTGATTCTGTTCTACCACTGGTTCTGATTCAAGTGATGGGATTTCCTTAGCGCTTTCAGTGGCCTGTATGTTAGTTTCTGTTGCATAGTCCTCATATGTGGTTTCACTGAAACCTAGTTGATTGTCTGTAGAGCCCTTGCCTCTGACAATTAACAAAGCCCCGATAACTCCAATTGCAAATATAGCAGCAAGTATGAACATGAAACCATTGCTATCCTCTTCCGCTTTGGCTTCAGAACGAGTTACGTCTTGCGGGTAGGCATCAAGTCGGTCCGGAACGCCATCTCCATCTGTGTCAACGGATTCGTTACTATCATTTGGGAAAGCATCCAATAGATCGTTCACTCCATCGCCGTCTGAATCCAATTGAGTCAAGCTACAACCATTCGCATCAATAATTTCACCAATTGGGGTATTGGGACAAGCATCATTAGCATTTACCAAGTTGTCTTGGTCATCGTCTTTTTGGAATTCAGAGCAACCATTCTGATCAACAGCACGGCCTTCTTGTGTGTCAAAGCATAAATCATCAGAGTTCCAAATATCATCGTTATCTTCATCCAATTGTGACTGAGAACATCCGACAGAATCTACTTGCTCCCCACTTGGAGTTGCAGGGCAAGAGTCGATTGTGTTGTCAATTTGGTCATCATCATCATCATACTGAATAGGTGAGCAACCTACCGAATCGACATCGAAACTGCCATCTCCATCAAGGTCTGTGAGTGTAGTATTTGGACACTGGTCAACATTATTGAAAACACCATCTAAGTCTGAATCTGTTTGTGATTCAGAGCATCCATTATTTGCCGCAATTTCAGATTCGGGGGTATTTGGACAGGTGTCAAGATTATCATTGACTCCATCACCATCGATATCTCTTTGATTTGCTGCGCAACCAAAACCGTCTACTAGAGCATTAGGAGTGGTTGCTGGACAAGCGTCAATAGCATCATTGATGCCATCATAATCAGTGTCTAACTGACTATCAGCGCAGCCAGCAGAATCAACAAATGAGTTTAGTGGAGTGAAGGGGCACAAGTCATATTGATTCACTACTCCGTCATTATCATCATCAAGTTGAGTCTCTGAACAACCGTTTGCATCAACAAATTCCCCAGCGGTTGTGTTGGGGCAACCATCTTGGCTATCCGCTACTCCATCGCTGTCAGCATCGGTTTGCGAGGTTGAGCAGCCGTTGTTATCGACAGTATCTCCAAACGGTGTTCCCGGGCATAAGTCCGGGTTGTTACCATTAGCGTTGTCTCCTAGACCATCATAATCAGAGTCTTGCCATTGGGTACTATCTTGTGGGAACCTGTCTGGGTTGTTGCCATTTTGATTGTCACCATAACCATCTCCATCTTGGTCTGCCCATTGTGTGCCGTCGCTCGGGAATAAATCGGGGTTATTTCCTTGTTGATTATCACCGAAGCCATCGCTATCAGAATCGTGCCATTGAGTGGAATCATCAGGGAATTTATCTGCGTTATTGCCGTTGGCATTGTCACCGTAGCCATCGCCATCTCGATCGTACCATTGTGTTGAATCATTCGGGAACAGGTCTGGATCATTACCATTCCAGTTGTCTCCGTATCCGTCACCATCTGAGTCTGCCCACTGGGTTGGCTCGAATGGGAACGCGTCACCTGCAGTGCCTAACGGGTTGTCACCAAAACCATCACCATCAGAATCAGTCCATTGGCTGGAATCATTTGGCCATAGGTCTGGATTGTTTCCATTCGCATTATCCCCGTATCCATCTCCATCGGAATCTGCCCACTGAGTTGGGTCAAACGGAAATTCATCGGGATAATTACCCCAAAGGTTGTCGCCATAGCCATCACCGTCAAAGTCCTGCCACTGAGTATAATCTGTAGGGAACAAATCTGGACTATTGCCGTTCAGGTTGTCACCATAGCCATCTCCGTCGGTGTCAAGCCACTGTGTATTTTCGTACGGGAAATCATCGACATCATCATTGTAACCATCACCATCAGTGTCTTTTTGAGAGAGGGCACAACCGTTTAAGTCAACTATCGCACCTTGTGGTGTGCTTGGGCAAAGGTCCTGTTCGTTGGCAACACCGTCGTTGTCGTCATCGAAGACAAACTGAATGCAAACTGAGTCACCAACAATTTGTACGTAATTGGCATCATAGAGATCACTGAATAAACAATACAGGCCAGAATCAGTTGGTGTATTGTAGTAGAATGTTCCAAATGACATGTTTTGGGCCGTAGCATTTACTGACACTAATGCAGAGTATGCTATATCGGCACTATTTGGGTCCTCCACTCTAAACTGCTGGTAATAGATATCTCCGACAACTAAATCCAATCCCTCGGATGTGAAATCATTAGTTGTTGAAGTGGTACTTGCAGAATAACTAGTGATTATTGCCGATGGCAATTGGGGCTCAAACTCAAAGAAATGATATCCTGTAAGGTTTGCTAAATAACTGGCATTAGAACCTTGGGTGAATATATTAGAGTAGAAGAGATGGAAATCCATAGTAGTTGGACTAACCCAAATAACTTGATGTGTGTAATTTGGCGAGCTTGCAGTAAAGTTGTGAAATCCTTCATCAATTCTTGAAACATTAAGCGCGTCTTCTATTGAGACATTAGGATTAAGCATGAATTGGTCGAGGTAAACATCGATGTTAAACGTCATCCAGTATATACTATATTGTTGACCTACAGACAGATTTGTGGCAAATATGTCTCCAGTTGTGGATGAAGTTGCCTCATTAATAATCACCTCTTGGTATATCGAGTCTGTATCAGACTGAATTACAGCGCCGCTTGCGTCAAATAATGTCGCGGTAATGTTGTAATAAGCCTCTAAGTCACCTGCCGGTACTGTGTGGTTGAAGTATTGGGTTGTATTAGTTGCTGTGAAACTGTAAGGACCTAAGGTGGTACGGTTGTCAAATGTTAGGTTATACTCAATGAACACTTGGCTTGAGTAAGTATACTCATAGGTGTCTCCAACGGTAAGACCATTTACTTCAATTGTGAAATTAGTTAAATTATTCATCTCAACATCAATGTTAGTGAAAGATTGTCCTCCACCAGGGTTGTCGGTTGTAATCTCAAGATTGTAGTTACTACCACTAAATCCTAAGGTGTAGATTCTAACATAAGTAAAGGTATTTGTTGTCGCAGTCCACTGCATCTGTTCGAAATTACTCGTTCCATAGGAACCAGTTATGCTCAATCCCGAACTATCTTCCCATTCCATGTCGATATCTCCATTACTGTGGGAGAATGATATGTTGACATAGTAAGTAACACCGATAATTGTCTGAATTTCAAAGAAGTCCTCATCGCTGCTGGTGTCAAAACTTAGACCATTGCAATAAATCGGTAAGATTGATGCACTCGATGCAACCGTAACCGAGTCATTAGGTTCTAATATATCTGGGACAGTTGAGCCCGAGCCAATCACTCCGACGTCATTGCATGGATTTGGCACGGGCTGACCACCGGCACCTCCTCCCGAAGATGTGCTCCATGTCCAAAATTCAATATCATAAACTCCATATCCCGAATATCGGTTTATTTCGACATAAATGATTCCACCATGTGCAGTAGCAGAATTATTGGTTGTTACATATTGAGGATTATTGCCTGCTGAACCATCCATTAAGTTCATGTTTACGTCATAGATTCGAACAATGAAGTCATTGGTCACAAGAGAGCCATTAACAAATACGAATGAACTGTAAGATATTTGGAAGGCAAATCCTTCATTGGCATCCAAAGTAAATGATAGGAAGTCTTCATTATCGCCGTTGAGGTCAAGTTCTGCATTGGTAATTCCGGAATATAATGGCGCACCGCCGTTTAATGGTAAAGGCCAATTTGGGTCTGCAGCAAGCGCAGTAAGAGTGTTAGGTAGGTCATAATTTGTTAATCCAATATCATTTTGATTTGATGGATTAGTTACAGAGGTTGAGAAAGTCCAAGCTTGAAAGTTGTATGAACCAATGCCTGAGTAGCGGAAAATATTGATGTAAATTGTACCACCGTGAGATGATCCAGTGAATGAATTATTGGTTGAGACATATTCTGGATTAGAAGCAAAGGATTCGTCAATTAGATTCATGTTGGAATCATAAATATACAAGTCAAATTCATTAGTGTAAACTGTACCATTGCTTGGTGAGGTATAGGTGCTACTGTAATCTATTTGGACTGCTAAACCCTCATTTGTGTTCAATGAAATAGCATGCCAATCAGCATTATCACCCCAGTCTAATTCACCAGTAAGTATTCCAGATTGAGTCGGTGCTTGTCCATTTAATTGTACGATGTAGGGTGAGCCTGGGATTGCCGCTTGGTTATTTGGCAAATCGGTATTCCAAGCCAAATCATTCTGTGTTTGAGTAGACTGAGCGGTGAATTTCCAAATTGTAATAGTGTAGTTTTCATCATAAATCGGTGGTTGATGAGTGTTGACCACTATTTGTATGTAAACAAAGCCAGAGTACCCGGAACCATTGGTTGTAACATATTCGGGGTTTGACTGCCAGGAACTGTCAATAGAATGGCCACTACTGTCTAAAAAAGCAATATCAAAATCATCTCTCACGTCGAAAGAGAGTTCTGCAGCAAGTCCTTCGTTTGAGGCAAGGTTTACTTTCAAATAATCATAATCTGATGCAGGAATAAGTTGTCCATTACCGCTTATTTGTCCCGAGAAGATAATGTTAGGAATAGCACTTGGATTAGACATACTATCTGGTAAATCGCTACCTGAAGTGCCAAAATCGTTTTGCGGTGTTGGTGACGCTGTAACAGTACTGGCAGTCAAGGATAATACCGAGACAATCATTAAACCACATAGTAGCAGGCTTTTTGATTTTACAGTTAATGATGAATCATTAAGGTTGGGCATGGTAAAACGAGGTAATACCAGTTTAAGATACTCTCGTTAGGAGTATTATTCAAATCGCAGTGGGTGCAACATGCCCGTCTTTCTTGTCATCAGGTTTCCTCACGCGAGACCAAACACCACCCATCAATTGGTCATGACACTGCTGGCAATAGTGAAATCTTCGATATGCTTCTCTAAAGGAATAAGCCTTTTTCCCGGTGGCGACGAGATAGCCCTCGGGAGAGAGTCTTGAAACTATGTCTCCTACTCCACCGCATCCGGGAAAGTCGCAAACAGTTTCGGCCGCCATACTTACCCGTATTACTGTCTGCACTTTAATGGTCGTATTTCTTAAGTCACAAAAATAGCCTTACTCTTCAGTTGGTGTTATCACTACGAGCGGTACATTTGCCTCGATTGATTGACCTTCCTCACAGGAAACTGAGCTAACCGTGCCTGAAACTGGAGCTTGAATTTCATTTTGCATTTTCATTGCCTCGAGAATGAGAATAACCTGACCTTCCGCGACCTCCTGGCCAACTTCAACCTCGATAGTGACAATTTTCCCCGGGATATTTGCCGAAACAGTACCAGATTTCTTCTTCTTACCGCCAGTAGCCCGCTTCTTCTTGACTACTGGGCCGGTATCTGGGATTTCTATCTCAAATGTTCTGTCTTCCACGGTAGCATGCCATTTACCGTCACCCGAAACAGTAACTGAAACCTCGTATTCAACCCCATCTACAATTACTTTCTTTACTTCTGTCATAATTTCATCTCCACGGTGATCGGGCAGAATTTCTATTCATCAATGAGTTTAACCCAGTATTTATTCTAATGTGGTCTTGAGTCCAAGCATCTCCTGACTTCCGGCCAATTTGTGAACCGTCTTCCCCCTGAGATTCAATAATCGACAATACTGCGCATATAGCAGCAATTCTCAAGATATTTTCATCCGTCATTCTATCATCCTCAAAGTGGAATATTTCCGTGTTTTCTCGCTGGTCGCAATTCCTCTTTGTCCATTAGCATGTCCAGTGCTCGGGCAAGTTTTGACCTTGTCTCGCTGGGTTCTATTACATCATCGATGTATCCAAGAGCCGCAGCTTTGTACGGATTGGCAAATTTTTCGTTGAAGTCCTCTGTTAAGCGAACTCGTTCTTGTTCAGGGTTTCTTGCGCTTTTCAATCTTCGACGGTGAATGATTTCTACCGCTCCATCTGCTCCCATTACGGCTAATTCTGCAGACGGCCATGCTACGTTATAGTCGCCTCTAATGTGTTTGGACGACATAACATCGTATGCACCTCCGTAGGCTTTTCTCATAATTACGGTCAATTTGGGAACGGTGGCTTCGGCAAATGCGTAGAGCAATTTTGCTCCGTGACGAATGATTCCACCCCATTCTTGATTGGTTCCTGGTAAGAATCCGGGAACATCCTCGAAGGTAATCAAGGGGATGTTGAAGGCATCGCAGAATCTCACGAATCTTGCTGCTTTATCGCTGGCATCAATGTCGAGACATCCAGCAAGGATTTTTGGTTGGTTTGCGACTACGCCTACCGTTTGGCCATTCAAATGGCCAAATCCGATGACTATATTTTGAGCCCAATCTGCTTGGACTTCCAAAAACCCGTTATCATCGAGTACTTCAGCAATGACATCTACTACATCATACGGTTTGTTTGACTCGTCTGGGATTATCGAATCAAGTTTATCACATGACCTAGTAATCGGGTCAGTGGTTTTTTTAGTCGGTGGCTTTTCTAAATTATTTGATGGCAACATGTCACAAAGATCTCTCGCAAGTTGAATCGCAGATTCGTCATCTTCTGCTGTGAAATGAGATACACCAGACCTGCTTCCATGGGTCATAGCACCGCCGAGTTCTTCGAATGATACAACTTCATTGGTTACTGTTTTGATAACCTCTGGTCCAGTGATAAACATGTGAGCTGTTTGGTCAACCATTATCACGAAATCAGTGATCGCTGGTGAATAAACGGCTCCTCCAGCGCAAGGCCCCATAATGACCGAAATTTGTGGTACAACGCCAGATGCTCTTACATTGCGGAAGAAAATTTCAGCATAACTGCCAAGTGAAGCAACGCCTTCCTGAATTCTTGCTCCGCCGCTATCGTTCAGCCCAATGACTGGCTTGCCGGTCTTTAGTGCCATGTCAAGAACTTTGCATATTTTTAATCCATGCATCTCTCCAAGTGAACCACCATAAACTGTGAAATCTTGAGCGAACGCAAAAACTTCTCGACCATTAATACATCCGTGACCAGTGACTACGCCATCACCCGGGATGACATTTTTGTCCATGTCAAAATCTCTACATCGGTGTTCTACAAGGGCGTCTATTTCTTGAAATGTACCATCATCAAGCAAAATTTCTAGACGCTCTCTAGCAGTTAATTTGCCTCGGTTGTGTTGAGCATCGACGCGATTTTGTCCGCCTCCAGCTTCACTTTGTGCCTTTCTATTTCGAAGGTCTCGAAGTCTTTCCTCTGTTGTAGGCATGGCTTCCCCGTAATTGTGTATGTCAAGGCCGCCTTTATTGCTTACCGTGGATTTGATGGTAGAATGGGCTGCATTTGCCTACAAACTATCATTGCAGGGGTTAATCATGGGTTGTCTTGATAGGTGAGATACTGTTAGACTAATCATGGGCACTAACCTACGCATAGTCATCGCAAAACCCGGATTGGACGGGCATGACAGAGGTGCTAAAGTCGTCGCTAGGACACTACGCGATGCTGGACATGAAGTAATCTACACTGGACTTAGGCGCACAGCAAAGCAAATTGTTGAAACTGTTAGGGATGAAGATGCTAGGTTTCTCGGACTTTCTTCGTTGTCGGGCGCTCATAACCACCTATTTCCAAGGGTTTGTGAATTATTGATTGAGGAAGGTTTGTTGGACGTCATAGTCTTTGGAGGAGGCATAATCCCAGAAGATGACCGTCCCAAATTGCACTCAAGCGGAATAAGGGCGATTTTTGGACCAGGCACACCCACGAATGAAATCTTGGAATTCATCGACACAGCGTCGGCAATGGGTGAAGTTGGAGTCGGTTCTGATAGTGAGTGGTACTGGCAATCAACTGCATGAGGTGTTAACTTGAATCAAGACCTAATCAAGGATGCACTGAATGGAAGTCGCAGATCCATTGCAAGAACCTTGAGTGGTATAGAAAATGGTGCCTTGAATATCGCAGAAATCAAGGAAGATTTAGCGATAAAAAAATTGCCGAAAGAAGACTGGGATTCAATTGCTATCACAGGTGCACCAGGAGTTGGTAAATCCTGCTTAATCGATAAATTGCTTCATATTTGGGCAGGGGCTGGATTGAAAGTAGCACTGCTTGCAATCGATCCTTCATCGCCACGAACAGGAGGAGCCCTGCTCGGGGATCGGGTAAGAATTACTTCCATCGATGATGAATCAGTAAAAGACAACATATACATTAGGTCAATTGCAACAAGGAAATCTTCAGGAAATGTTCCCCTAATAGTTGCTGATATGGTTGAATTCTTACTCTTGGCAAAATGGGATAAGGTAATCATTGAAACAGTCGGTTCCGGTCAATCAGAGGTTAGATGCGCAGCGATTGCAAATCGCATTGTGGTAGTCGAGGGTCCCGCACGCGGAGACGGAGTACAGGCAGAAAAAGCTGGATTGCTAGAATTAGCCGATGCTGTTATCGTCAACAAATCTGATTTAAGCGGGGCTGAAAAGCATGCTGAAGAACTTCTAGAATCGTTTGAATTAGGCTTAGGTGACCCTCCTCCAGTGATGTTGACCTCTGCATTGAACGAAACCGGTATTGTGGAGGCGGCTGATGTTTTGCTCAAATTACCAGATTCAGGACGCTCTACAAGAGCAAGGTGGCGTGAGCGTCTACTTGCGCATTATGAACGGAAAATTCTAGAATCACCAAAACTAGATGAAATACTGTCTTTGTTGGCGACAAGTTCAATTTCTATTGATGAAGCAATAATCACATTGAGTGGTGATTAAAATGAGTGAACAAGTAGAATTAACAAATCCTGTTGATTTGTCAGTTGGCGGTATGAGTGGACATATTTTCCGTCGCAGTTTTCATCTAGCGATGTGCTTAATTCCCATTCTCTATTTTGAATTCGGCATGGATGTTGCAGACGCTTTGAGCATGACCTTATCCGAGGTCGTTGCGAGTTTTGTTATCGTTGCAGCGGTCGGCGAGGCGATCAGACTAAAATTAGGATTCACTGTCTTTGGCCAACGTGAGTATGAGTCAAAGCAAGTTTCAGCATTGGCATGGGGTGCCTTGGCAATCGGTATGGTATTGCTCATTACACCATCCAAAGAGTATGCATATCCACTAATTTTCTCCCTGACATTTGGCGACCCATTTATGGGAGAATTGCGTCGCCGTGGAATCGAGTCTGACAAAGTCATACTCTATGCTTGCATATTGGTATTGGGGATTTGGTTAGCATGTTGGAACGTGTTTGGCACTCCACTACTTGTGTGTCTAATTGTGGCGCCTATTGCAGTACTTAGTGAAATACCGAGGCTAAGATATATCGATGATAATGCTACAATGTTACTAATTCCTTTAGCTGTTGTAGTAACGCTGGAACCATTTTTCGGAGTATTGTAGTTTTCAATATGTTAAAATGCGACGTAGTGCAGGAGAAGTTGAGCAGCATGGAAGAGGGTGAGAGCAAATACTCAGAACCGCCTCAAGGGGCATACTATTTTGTCTATATTTTGTCGATGATTCTACTAGGCTTAGCGATGTTTGCTTACCCGCTATGGTAAGCGGTGGTCAAAAGCGATTCTTCAAATAAAGAATCTCGCACCTAAGCATATGTGCGGTATATCTGGTATGTTAGCATATCCAGATACTGCCATTGTACATCGGATGGTAGACATCTTAACCCACAGAGGCCCTGACGGTGATGGTGTGTGGGCCGATTCAGATGTTGCTCTTGGACACAACAGATTGTCGATAGTCGATTTGCTGGGTAGTAGTCAACCAATTATCGGCAATAATGGCACAGTGCTCATTGCTAATGGCGAAGTATACAATCATGTCTCACTGAAACGTAAATTGAGTTATCAATGGCGCACATCGGGCGATTCGGAGGTAATTCTTGCTCTACATGATGAATTTATTAAAACTAAATCAGGAGCAGACCATGCAAAATGGATATCAAAACTAAACGGCATGTTCAGTTTTGCCTTGTGGGATAGCAATAAAAGAGAATTAATTCTAGCCCGAGATGCACTTGGCATCAAACCTCTTGTGCGTTGTAATATCGATGGTAGCCTTTTATTTGCTAGCGAAATCAAAGCCTTCCATGCTCATGAAAATTATACCCCTGTGCTTGATGAATTGTCTTTAGCCCTAAGGCTATCTTGGGAGTATACCTTAGACTCATCGACGCTGATTCAAAATGTGCACCAAGTTAGGCCAGGGACTGTTGAAGTGTGGAAAATCAATAACCAATCAAATGCTTATCTTCATTCGGTGACGAGCTTTGAACGTCAATCATTGAAACCTGATAAGGAATGGAATGAAGATGTAAGTGCTTCTTCCCTATTGGAGTCGTTTACTGTAAGTGTTCAAGAGAGGCTAATGGCAGATGTACCAGTTGGTATTGTTTTGTCCGGAGGGCTGGATTCATCATTGGTAGCTGCTGTGGCGAGCGAGGCCGCAGAGCGGGAAGGAAAACCTGTACCTGCTTGCTGGACTGTTGCTGAAAGCGAGGATAATCCAGATTGGCTTGCGGCTGAAAACGTGGCTTCTGCCCTGAACTTAGAACATCACCAAAAAGTGATGTCAGAGTCATCATTTACTAACGAAATACCAAGGCTCTCGTGGTTTGGAGAGGATTTAGATGTTTCAGTATTATTTTTCCAACCCTTATTTCAGGAAATGCGACAGCAGGTAAAAGTCGGTTTGTGCGGCCAAGGTGCAGATGAAATTCATGGTGGTTACCCAAGATACAAATCACTCAGAACACACAGGGAATTGGTTCTAAACAGGATAAATGAAATTGATAGTTCTGTCAATTCAAGCATCCTAAACCGGGATTTGCCCGACAATTCATGTTGGTACTCGAACAGTCTCCACCCCAAGGATTACACCAATAGCCTTGATGATATCCTTAATTTCGAACTGGAGCGAGGCCAACTGAGTAATTTCCAATTAAGGTTGGTTGATCGGCACTCAATGGCCCATTCCTTAGAGGTAAGAGTTCCCTTCCTTGGTAAGTCTCATCGCGACCAATCTTATCGCTTACCAGCAGAATGGCGACTGCCTAATGCGGGTCTTGAAAAAGCAGCTCTACGTAGCGCAGCACGCTTGACAGACTTGCCGCGCGAAATTACCGACCGACCAAAGTTGCCGGCTGGGACAGCAACGTCACCAAATCAATTGAAATCGTTTCTTACAGATTATTCACACTTATCAGATAAACTTTCAAATCACTACACAAAATTTTCCAAAGTATTAGCTAAACAACCAGACATGGCTCTTGGTTTGGGGTTATTCGAAGCATTACACATAATTGAACCCCATCATAAGCGAGCCAATTATTCTATAGAATCATTGATAGGAGAGGTGATTTCATGAACCTTAATGACCTAAATACTACCTTGGAATCAAAGCGCCAAGAAATCACTGATTGGATGAATCGTAAACGATCGGAAGTGCCAATTCCAATTTATGGCAGTGTTGATGTTCGAGACTCCGGTTGGAAGGTTGCAGTTGTCGATGCAAACCACTTCCCTGCAGGTTTCAATAACATTGCAGCGGAAGATGAGCGACATCTCGCAGCCTTATTGAAAAACCATATCAAAAGGCGCGATGGAGAATGTCAATGGGTCCATCTGTATCCCGAATCACATACTCGGAATGCGGCATATGTAGAAAATCTAACAACTTTGCAACGGCTAATTGTAATGGCCGGATTTAGATGCACAGTTGGTTCGCCAGAACTCGCTGAATACGGTTCGCTTGCGGGACTTTCTGGCCCATTAAAACTTGACCTAGTAAAATTAGATGAATCAAACGGGGAATCTACAATTGTCATTGACGGGCTAAAACCTGATTTGATTTTACTAAATAACGACCTAACTGAAGGCATTGTTCCGGGTTTAGGTACTTCGAGAGTGTCACCACCACCAGTGATGGGTTGGCATTCAAGAAAGAAATCCCATCATTATGAAGCATTGAGCGTCTACGTCAACGAAATTTCTGAAATGCTCGGCATCGATCCGTGGTGCATCATGACTGATTGGTTCGTGTCCAAAGATAAGTGTCTAGACCGTGAATCATGTAGGATTGAACTGGCTGCCGAGGTTAATATATTCATTAACAAAATCAAACAGCGATACGTTGCAATGGGTATTGATAGAGAACCTGTGGTTTTCATAAAAAACGACAGCGGAACATACGGCTTGGGAATTCTATCCGTTAGAAGTGGGGAAGAATTACTTGCTTTATCTAATCGTAAAATGAAGAAATTGATGTACTCCAAAGGGGGTGTAGAAGTAGAAAATTTTCTAATTCAAGAAGGTATTCCAACCAGACTGAAAACAGATAACGGTGGTCCAGTGGAACCTGTTGTCTATCTCATTGATGGGCAAGCAGCATCGTGGTTTTATCGAGTTAACGAGAAAAAAGGTGATGTTGAAAATCTGAATTCGCCCAGCGCGCAATTTCAAAGTTACAATGATGTTGGTCACCTTTATGGAGACAATGCTCACGGGTGGCATGCACTGGTTGCAGAATTATCCATGTTGGCAATGGGCAAGGAATTTTCTCGCTATGATAAGTGAAACATTCTGATAAATATTATTCAAGAACTGGAGGGGTAATCGTGAATAGAGCATGGTTATACAGCCTTACTATCTTAATCGGTCTCTGGTTTTCTGCTACTGCTTGTGGAGGTTTTCTCGCCGATGACTTGGCTGAATGGCCAGTAAATATATGGTGTTGGGGTGTGTTTGGTTTTATCTACAAATCTACCGACCGCAAGGAGAGAATAGAGATGTTGACTGTCCTTGCATTTGCCACTCCAATGGAGCTATTCTTTAGCGAGGTGTGGAAAATTTACGAATATCAACGAGGATTGATGCCTATATTTGTGCCAGCGGGACACTACTTCCTATTTGATTTGGGCAGAATTATGGCTAGCAAGTTCAATGAAAATCTCGCTATGCCAATATTGCTGCCTTTCATTCCTATGGTTGCTTATGGCGTTTGGCAAGGTACCGACACCTCAGCTATATTTTTGTTAGTCCTCGTTATTGTATTTACTAAATATGGGCCTCAACCATGTTTGTATGCAGCTATGGCTTGGGCGGCGCTAGGAATGGAAATAGTTGGTACTCAACTTGGTAATTGGACATGGGCAAATGAAGTACCATGGACTAATTTGACGGCATGGAATCCTCCTCTCTTAGTAGGCGCGTTTTACTGTTTAGGCGACTTATTGGTAAATATGACAGTCGTTAGGTTTGAAGAGAAGGCCACCGTGGGGGTGCATGAATGACATCTGCAGATGAGTTGAAAAAGCGCAGGGAAAAAGAGGCCTTGCGCATTAGAACCTCGCTCAATCGTCAGCGCAGTGTACAACATTCATCCCTAAAAGGTGGGGAAAATACCGTGGCATTTGTTGAGGAAAGATTGTGCATAGGTTGTGATCAATGTGACATAGTCTGTGATGACGATGCGATACAAATTTACAAAGTTGCAATGCGCAGTCCTCTCATGAATGTCGAATCTAATCAAAAAGCCAAAATTATCCGTGATGCTTGTACTGGTTGCCGGTTGTGTGTTTTGGCATGTCCCACGGACGCAATATCAATGATTGATAGGTGATTTGATGAGTCAAAAGAGTAAGTCAAAGAACGATGCCCAAAGGTTTGGAGGGGAGTTTGGCCCATACCGCAAGCCAGGAACTACCGGAGTTCCATTGTCGACATTCAAAACTTTAGTTTGGACTTCCAACATCGGAGGTTTGTTACTTTGCGTTCTCGCTCTTGAGATGCTATTTGTTAGACAGATGTTCTTCTGGGGTTTAATGGCATTGTTAGCTGGTGTTGCTGTAGCCCTCTTCCCATCTAATTATGAGATAATTGGAATGAGTGGCAGCCCCGTAAAAGACAAGGACAAAAGCAAGTGAATTGCTTGAAATGATATTAGGCAATTCAAGCTTCGGTTTCAATCACTGGAATTGAATCTTGGCCAATTTTGTCTTTCTTTTCGTTTATCTGTTGAGCAAGGAAGGATACTACGTCAAGAATCTTGATGTCAGCATATCTCTCGTCCCCTTCAAATTTCAAACACTCGAAGTGGGATACACACTTAGGACAAGAGGTAAGCATAGTATCTGCTCCGGTGGATTTGATTTCTTCCATTCTTGCAACACGTAGTGCTCTAGCATTTTCATTGCAAGACATCATACTTGAAACTCCACAGCACATGGCGTCTTCACCACTGTGCTCCATCTCAACTATGCTTACTCCTTCAACAGATTGGATTAGTTCACGCGGTTCTTCGTAAATTCCCATTTGCCTGCCGAGTCTGCACGGATCGTGGTATGTAACGGTGGTTTCTTCCTCCACTTTCAGGTTCATGTCAAACCCTTGTTCAATTAAGAACTCAGTTGTATGCATTACCTTGACATCTTCAAGTTCGTAATCCCTTGCAAAGGTTCTGAAACACTCTGCACAGGATGATACGAGTGTGTCAATGCCAGATTGTTGAATTTTCTTTTGATTGTATGCTTTTAGTTTGTCAAAGACTTCGGTGAGTCCCTGCCACTTTTGGTCGTGTCCACAGCACTTTAGGAAGTCTCTACCAAGGTAGGATACATCTACCCCTATTTCGTCGAAAATAGTGAATGCTGAGGTAGTAGCGTCTCCTAAGTTCATCTCTCCTTCATTGACATGGGAGAATACCATTTCTTGGTCCAGATAATCTACGCAGCCAGGATAGTACCCGACATTGGATTCGATTGGATAATCTTCAATGGCAATGAAATCGCTATCTGCTTCTTCTTCTGCTTCTGCAGCAAGAACTGCTTGCAATACTGTGTGAGGAATCTCAGCTTGTGGTCCACCGACGATCAATCCTCTTCTGATGTCTACATATGAATCATAGTCAACCAATTGTGGACATGCATTGGTACATGCTGTACAAGTCAAACATGAGTACAGTGGCACACCGTCATCTTCGTTGTTCCATGAATTGTAAATGATGTTTAGTTTGTCGCCGCCATTGAACAAACGTACAGGACAAGCATCGTCACATAGGTCGCAACCGTAACATTTGTTCATTTCAAACTCATAACCTCTCGCCATTGAGCGTAATAGAATGAATACCATGGCACCAAAGGTCAAACAAGGAATGAACATAGCATAGATTAGTTTTGCATCAAGGCTCTTCGGGTTCATGTGATAACTTGGGTTGTTAACTTCGTCGAAAGCATTTCCACCAAGTGCCATTTCGGCACTGTTGCTGAGATTTACTGTCTTACCCTCGAGTGATGTAGGTGCAGAACTTGACCATACGAGTAACGGCTGGAAGGCTGCTATCTCTAGGCTCATTTCTTTCATCATTGTGTCGTTAAGCGCCAATGGGCCAGTTATACTGACATCCATTTGGTAAGTGTATGTGCCGACAGGTAGTTCTAAAGAATCTCCTGCACAGTTAGTGAATTCTGATACTACTTCGTTGTTTGAGTTGCTAACAGTCATGACACTGCTAATCATAGTTTCAGTCTTGACATCATTGATTTTTCTCTCTGCAGCACGGTGTTCACAGGCAATGTCTGTAGTAATTTTGCTTACCGATTCATGGTGTCCATCAGGGAAAAGCACAGGGTCTTCTGTGATGGTAAACGTACCGGATGAACTCCATGCATCAGCATCTGTTAGGATGGTTGAATCTGTTGCTGCATTTATCCCATTAGCGGAGTCTTGATGTCCATTAGCATCAGCAAAATCGATTATTACTTGTTGTCCTGGCTGATATATCACCCAATCTAACCAGGCAGCAGTAGGGACAACACCATCATCTGACCAGCCGAATTCATCGGTGAATTCGTTGGTATCGTGAACATGAATATCCACTGGTTGGGTTCTCATCGATTCTAGTTCATCATAGTCGGCAATTGTTCCGAGGCCTTTTGCACCCCAGAATCCTTTGTCATAAACATCCCATGTTGCGACGGTTGCTGCTGTTGATAGAATCAACGCCCCAACCAAAATTTGTTTGGCGTGACTTGGAGTGAATGCAGAACCCCATGCTTTGGTGAGCACCATCCGTGCTCCAAAATAGATACATATCCATAACAGAACTCCCGTCATCAGCCACGGCAGCGCGTTGAAAGCTTCCGCTAACCAAGGCTCCCTCACCCCGCAAAGCAGGTCTCCATGACTGTCTAATTTACAGTAGTCAGACCGATTTTTGTGATATAATTCCAAGAAGATGTTGATTGAGAATACCGATATGAACCAAATGTGTGCTAGATATACTGCTCCGGCAGCTGCAAACCAAGGGTCTTCTACGGGTCGCTTTTCCCTTCCACCCAAGAATGGTGGCAAGACCAAAATTCCAACAGGTATTCCAGTTAGTGCAGCGCCCCACCATGCTGCGTTCCATGGGAATACAGGCTGGCCAAAAATATCGCCAACGAATCCAGTAGGTACGGTAAACTGCGGGAGATATTCACCCCACCTTAGATAACCATAGGAGAACAACACGTACCAATCAGGGAAAACGAACCCTGCTTGAGCGTAAGGGTCAGCAGCACCATGAAGTGGTGGTGGAATGATCCATGCATAATAGAGCAATACTGCGCCCATGAATGCAAAAATTAACACATCTCTCAATACTTCATGTGGCCAGAATCCATGACCCAGTCTGGTACGCTTTCGCTTCTCACCAGTCGTCTGAAGCTTTTCTTTCTCATCCATGTAGGATGATGCTACTCTACCGAGATTCTCTACTAGTCCCATTTAATTCCCCCAAAAATTTCAATGCGGCTCCGCAATTCCTTGTACCCAAACAATAAACAAATGCACAATTATCAAACCGGTTACAATAACTGGTAAGATGAACACGTGGATGAAATACATTCTAGTGACAGTTCTTGGAGTCAAAGCAGAACCGCCGAACAATAGGGTCGCAATTTGCTTGCCTACAAGCGGGCTCGAATTTGCTAGATTAATTCCGATAACCGCCGCACCGTATGCCAGTGAGTCCCATGGTAGCAAATATCCAGAGTAACCAAATACAATGGTAAGGGCCATCAAAGCCACACCGATGAGCCAATTTAATTCTCTTGGATTTCTGTAGGCACCGGTAAAGTAGACTCTACACATGTGCAGGAAAACGCTAGCGACCATGAAGTGAGTTCCCCAGTGGTGAACTGCTCTGATGATGTAGCCAAATGGTAACTCTGTCATGATGTATTGCATACTGAGATAAGCAGGTGATGGTATTCCTTCTCCACCAGGAACGTAGTATATACCCAGTACTGTTCCAGTGATGACTAAGATTATGAAGGACAGGAATGATATTCCGCCAAGACAGTACAACGGATACCAATACCAAATAATCCGAAGTTTGTACTTCTCAGCGTGGGTAAGAGGCATCTGGCGGTGCATATTGTAATAGGCGCCCTTTGACATATTCCAGTAGTCTTGAAGTCTGAACCTTGTGTCCAACCACGAGAATACCCACAAGAACGAACGTTCAGCAAAACCCATCTTGCCAGTAGATTCGACAGCCCTAAGGATCTCTCTTCGGGGCATCTCTTCGTTTTCTTTGCGCAGGGTAAATGCCACTAGGACAATGATGAAAGCGATAAAGAACCATAAAATCCAAAACATTGTTGTCATTTTTTCACCTCAATCACAATATGTGTACCAGTCGAGGTAATCTGTGATTCCCTCAATATTGTCACCATTCATCTGCACGGGGATAATCGGCAGACCAACCGGTGCTGGTCCACCTGATACTTTTATCCCGGCATAGTTAAATGTGGCGCCATTAGCTCGGTTTCTGTTTGAATTCATCTCTAAAGCAGTCGGGTCAAATCGTGATGAATGACAGATACAGAATAGTTTGGTTCCGCCATCATCAGTTCCGCCCGGAGTCCATGAGTCGTCAGTAAATGAATTGGAAACCAACTGCCACCCGGGTATACAACACAAGTGTGTACAGCGGCCATAAATTATTACTAAATTGTCACTCGGGAAAATTCTAGGATCTAAGTCAGACATATCCTCAAAGTGTCCAATACGTTTTCCAGTTTCGTCGTATCCTTCCATCATTTGGAATCTTGCCTTACCGCTTGAATCCGGCAAATCTTTGTTCTTGGTGTGGTCTACATAGACAACAATCACTGGTACTCCAGCCCAGATTCCTGCAGCTCCGGCAGTTCCAGTTGATGATTTTGCGGCTTCATCGACAAAATCTTTTCTCGTCATGGGCAATTCATGTTTGGCTCCATACCATGCCTCATCTTCTCTACCCTTTGCCCAGAATATTACTCCGTTGTTGCTTCCGCCGGAATCAGCGCCAGGTGGTAGTAGAATCGCTGAGAATCCAAGCACACCAAGTGATGCAGCTAGAACTCCTGTCGCAGTGTTGAATCCATATTTTAGGAATTGACGACGATTGATGATTTTGCTGGTGCCAAATGTCGCATCGTCATCTCCAAGCGAAGGTGCGGGTTTCAAATTGTATTCTCTTGCCAAATAAATCACACCTTGTATTCTTTCCAGTCCTTTTGATGTTCTGGGATAAATTTGTTAATCGCATGTTTGACAATAATTGTGTCAGGTAGGATAAATCTAAGGTACACTAGCCCCATCAAAATCAGCGTGGTTACTCCGATAGCGAGGTGGAAGGCGAGTTGTCGTTGATCCCAATCATTGGCAAGGCCATAAATTAGCGAAAACATCCAATAACAAGACCAGAATATTCCCCAAACGAAGAAGAACATTGTCAAGTAAGATGCACCTGAAGGAGCTAGTTTTGCGCTGACGATGGAGCCCATGTCAGCCTCTGTAAATACACCTTTTTCGATTGCCATTTCCATTTGCTCTTCAGTCAGAGACGCGTCTTCTAGTGATTTGCGAGCATCTTCGACGCTGATATCGCCTTTGGCCACACCTCTCAGCAGTTTTGTTATTGTGTCGTCCATCACTGATCACCTCTTCTTCTGATTTTGTAGCGGAGCCGTAATTGATTGCTTCTGCCCTTGTATGAAGATGAAAAACTGTACCTCAACATCAAACCGGCAAATAGAACAACTGCCAAAACTGCTCCGAATCCTAGCAATCCGAGTACGTGGGCTCTAAATTCTGCTCCCATGTGTTTCAAATCAATTCCAGTTTCTTGTGGTGCAGGCGGGCTTACGTTTCCATCGCCTGCAAACAGAGTTCGAGTCCCCATTGCTGTGGTTTTCTCATCGCCTTCCTGTAAGGCAAAAATCAACTGGTTCCATTTGTCTTCTGGGCCAGGGCCTTGGTCTCCGTTGACTGAGTTGCCAGTAATCCAAAAGTCAACAACTCCGGTTTCTGCAGCAGGCGCTTCCCATGAAAGAGTCCACATGCGGTCACTGTTACCTGCTCCGGCCTCGGTCTGGGTCAGTGTAGTAGGATCTTCTTCCCAGTTCTGTAGGTTTTCGCCAGATAGAACACCATGCGATACTCTCATCGAGAAACCTGCTGTCCATGGGCTTGCTGCTGCTGGTCCGCCTATTATCTGCAATTTGAGTTCATAGGTTTGACCTGCTTCCCAAGCATAAGGCACATCGTCGAGTATGATTTGAACGGTATTATCAGCAGCAGCGTTGTGACACAAGCAACCTTCTTTTGCAACATCGTCGATAGTTTCACCGGCATTAACTTGTTCTCCGCCAATGCCACCATGGTAGGATGATGCAATGCCGGGTAGGGTTAGCAAAATTAACAACAAGGTGCCCAGCGCAAGGCGATTTGTGTTTGGCTTGCGCAACATTGACACACCCAGTTAATTCTCCCACCTATATGAACCCTTTAAACATTGCCAAATTACGGGGGCCAATCTATTCGCAGTGCCTCGTTTTTGCCCGACTTTATAAAGGCCGAAAATAGACTTAAAATCGTTGTGATAGCGATAGTTCAATAACAGGGAGTTTTTACGGTTATTGAGAGCAATGTCAATCCCGTTTGAAAATACCTATGATTTGTCTGAATCCCAACTGGAAAATTTGGAAAAGGCAGAAGAAATGATGCTGAAAAATGATCTTGGGAATGCAGAGAATTTGCTCTTAGAGATGTTGACAGAAGATGAGCATTGCATCCCCGTTCTCTCTAATTTGGGCCATCTCTACGGCCGCTACTTATCAGAATTTAATACGGCGGTTGAGTATTACGACCGAGTATTGTCGCTCGAGCCTGACAACGCATGGGCACGAGACTCCAGGAGAAGATATCTTAGGTATATCGAAAAGTGAGCGAAAGTTCATTGAGCATCAATAATACCACACACCAATGGAATCATCTCAGATTTTAATCGCTGGGGTGGGCGGCTTAGGCTGTTCATGGGCCAAGGGTGCTTGGTCAAAATGTGATTCCGAAGCGGATATTTTGTTGATAGATGCTGATGATGAGAGTTTTTCAAATGTTGAAACCGGACACATATTGCGCCTTGGGACCGTGGTAGATAAATTGGGCTGTGCTGCATTACCACCTCTCGCTGAGCAGCGAATGCGCAGTGTTTCTGCCGTTGTTAGGAAACTCATGGAACCGGTAGAATTGGTTATTTTACTAACCGGCCTTGGAGGGGGGACAGGTACAGGTGCCGCTCATGAATTTGCTCGGCAAGCACGGCTCTCAGGAGCTGTGGTAATTGCCGTTGCAGCGATGCCGTTTGAAATCCAGTCTACCCGCTTAGAAATCGCTGAACAAGGATTTGATAGATTGGATAATTTTGCTCACGTAACTGTTCGCTTATCGCTTGAGCGCCTTGCTAGGCAAGCCAGAGAAAAAGGCAGGAGTTGGCAGATGGGGGCAGAGTGGGTTGAGGATTTGGTTGATGGTTTAGTTAGGACTTTACTGCGAATGGGTTTGATAAATCTTGATTTGATGGACTTGAGAGCTATAGTTGAACAGGAAGGCAAATCGACGTTATTGGTTGGAATGGGTGACCCCGATGAGCCAGACAAAATACTACACTCTGCAATGATGGCTCCTTTAGCCGCTCTTGATGTAGGAGGTGCAACGGGATGTCTTATTCAAATCGAAGGTGGCTTAGGCATGACCTTGAGTCAAGTAGATACTGTGGCTAGGTTATTTACTAATGCTCTTGATTCTGATGCTCAAGTTATTCTTGGAGCAAGAGTAAGTGAAGACTTACATAACAGCATGCGAGTTGTAACTCTATTGTCAGGGATCTCATCGAGTTAATCAATTTCGATTACTTCATCCCATTCGACATTGTCGATCTGTGGCTGCTCTGATTCTGCATCCCAATCTACATCAGCATCTTCTTGCCAAACTTCTGTGGAATCGCTGCTCTCATCATTTTGAATCTCATCCTTGTTTGATTCTTGATTATCCACTTCAATCTCAGTTTGGGCCGGTTTGGATTCCTTGACAATTCTCTGGACATCCACAGTAGTATTATCGTGACTGATAATTTTGGTTAAGACCACTTTGTGCGATATTAGAACAGTCAAAATTACTAAGCCGTGTCCTAGCATCATTACGGTTTTAATTTCATCAAAAAATGTAGTCAACATTGCCACGCTGCCTGCATATGCATAGCCGAATGCCAGGCCCCAAGTTAGCGCGTTCTGTTCGGTTATTATTCGAAATTTACTTTTGTATCCCTTCGAAGTCATCGACCAAATGGCAATGAATACAGTGAATATCATCAGCGAAATTTCCTCTAAAAATACCTGAACACCAGATGGCATCAAGAAGCCTTGCCGCCAAATGGTAAGCAAGTGCCACGTCACAAATAAGTGACATATCAATGTCCATCTATTGCTAAATTTTTGGAGCCTAGGTTTCATGGCTGCTAATTGTTTTACTTTCCAAGAGTACGCTAAACTGATTGCAGTTAGACATAGTACTGCTAAGACAAACGGGAGTCCATGAATAATTGACTTAGCGTATCCGTTATCACCGCTATCAAAATAGAAGAATATTGTGCTTAACAATAGACTAGTAAATCCAATGATGATGAAGAGCATAATCAATGATGATTTACTATTGTTAAGTCTTGATACTTTTGCTGATTGTTTTGCACTGCTTGACGAAGCCCACATGGCAAAGGATGTTCCTTGA